>ENA-OUOG01004773-OUOG01004773.1-marine-metagenome-genome-assembly--contig:-NODE-4773-length-11452-cov-5.900747_pt1 | contig 11452 bp, 1 predicted proteins | sample MGYA00248635_ERZ508505 | MGnify/ENA primary metagenome ERZ508505 (study PRJEB26176, sample SAMN06267871) | marine metagenome | isolation source: Saanich Inlet, British Columbia, Canada | place: Pacific...
GACGCCTGGACATTCTACCCCGATGGGCGATTTGAATACCACTCAAACGGGGAGTCGATTGACCCCAATTCAGGATATCTTCCGGTTCCATTTGACCCCATTCCCAGTGTTTTTCATCTTGTAGCTGGCGATTCCATTGTCATCGGTAATTTCTTCGATCCGGAATCTGCCGCACTCGGTTGTGGGTGGCTAGGCACGTGGGATTCCGGCCCTTCGTATGCCGTTCAGGAATTGACTGACTCCTCGCTCATCGTCACCGCTCAGGCGAACGGAGGCGACTGCTCAACCGTTTCTGAGGCGGTTTATTTCACGTTCACCTTCGAGCCGTCTCCCGTACAATACACCGATGCGGTTGCGGGCTGTGCAACAGGTTGCATGGACCCCGTGGCACTGAATTTCGAAGCATCCGCTCAATCGGATGATGGGTCCTGTTTTTATGGCCTGTGCGATGAAGTAGGACAAACCGAATGGGATGCATTGGGATTGGGCTTCACCACCCAAGGGCAAGATTCTCTGCCTGCTGGCGAAACCATGACTCAGCAATGGACAATTCACGTTCCGGCCCAAATCCAAGATGCGACCAGCGGCACGACTTACCAAGCTGATTCGTGGGGCAACCTGTCCATCGCCGGCCTTCCAGAAGGCGTGTCCATGACTTCGCTTCCGGATGCCGTTTCAGGGGGCACCCAAGTCTGCTTCGAAGTGACGGGAACTCCTGTCACCCCTGGGGAGTATCCCGTAGCCGTAGTGGGCGACCTGTACATCAACATCCTGGGCTCATCGGTCTTCATTTCCAACATTTCGTCGGACCAAATGATTTGGGTAGTGGAGTCAGAAGGAGGCCCCGTAGGATGCACCTATGCATCCGCCCAAAACTTCGATGCGGCGGCTCTTTCCGATGACGGCAGTTGCTTATTTGATGCTGTCAACCCGTGCCCCGAGGACCTCAATTCCGATGGGGTGGTGACGATTTCCGATTTGCTCGCATTGCTTGCCGTTTTCGGCGAGGTGTGTCCAGACTGAACAGCCGCTGTCCCTTTTTAAGGAGCCAGCGTTAGGCCCCTGAACTGTGAAGAGTGGGTTTCGCCAACCTTTCTGTTCCCCTTCCGCAAAGTTCATCAAGCCGTTCTCCCAATGGCGGGCGTCTTAGCCGCTCTCGGTCACCGATGTGTTGCCGGCGGCATAGGAGTAGAGACCGGAGGGAAGTTCGTTTTGGTTGTTGGGGCCAAATAGCACGTGCACCAGCTCGCCTGCTTCCACGCCATCGATGCTGCCCCGAGCACCGGGTGCGTTGAGCCGAACGCTTTGGAAGCATGGGCGAAAGCGCAGCAGCGCCGAAAGGCCACCCTCGTTTTGGCATTTCAGCATCCGCAACTTCTTCCCTATCTGAGGAGCATAGACGGTAGACCTTACGGGCCATGCAAGATGTGGCTCCTCGATTCCACGCCATGCCACGTCTCGCCGCCGCTGCGGCCCGCTGAACGTTCCTGCCCATCAGGAATGATCCGCGATCGGGATTGATCAAGTTTCTTGCGGGTTTCTGACAAGTACGCGAATGGTAACATGGTTGGGTGCCTGAAATTCAGACATTTAGAAATGCACGATCATCCGGTCTAGGACGGCATGATTTCACGCGGGTATTCGGGGCTGTCAGGAGGGTGAGGTTGCCTCGGATAGGGGGGCGTTTTTACCAATTTTGAGTCAGGGAATTGACAGGCTCGGTTCCGCGTCACCATCGACGCCGCCACCGCCCGCTGAATGAAAAAAGCGGCCCCCTGCAAGAGGAGGCCGCTTCGCGCTGCATTCGTTCAAACCAGCGTTATGGTGCCAGTGCCGGGACGAGGACTCGGTGGGTGTCCACCGCCTCGCATCCAGCATCGTCGACCAGACCAAATTCATACCGCCCAGCAGGAAGCGCGTCCCAGCTGCTTGAGGCCAAGTTGCCACTCAACGTCACGTCCGTGAACAAGTACACCTTCGTGCCGTCGTTCGAAACCTGGGGCTCCGGTGTGTCCGACGTCAAGAAGTACGTTCCGGATCCGCCCGTTCCGCCAATGATGGGGGTGACGCTGCCGTCAGCAGCGGCATTGCTGCTTGCCGCCGTGACGGAGCTGAACCCACTGAACACTAGGAACGTACAGGGATTGTTCGGGTCGGAAGTATTCGCCGCCGGATCGTAGTTGCAAGCGGTGGAATTCAAGCATCCCAATTCAGGCGATTCATCGAAGTCGCACACGCTGTTGTTGTTGATGTCCGTGCAAACTGTTCCTGCGCAGTCGTCGTAGCCACTGGGCGGATAGGTGCACGAGCCGTCGCTTTGCGTGGCGGCGGGGTCGTAGTTGCAAGCGGTATTGTCCGTGCAGCCTTGGCAAGACGTGAAGTCGCACGTCGCTGCGTCGGTCGCTGCAGGATTGTAGTTGCAAGCGCCCGGAGTTTGGCAACCCGCGATTTCATTTGCATCGCAAATGCTGTCGTTGTCGCTGTCTCCGTCCACCACGGTTCCGGTTCCGTCCGTTGCGCCAGAACACGTGTCGCATCCGCTGGCGTAGATGCAACCCGAATTGATGCTTGCATCGCTGTCGTAGTTGCAGGCGCTCGCATCCGTACAACCCACACAGCTCGTGAATTCACACGAACCGTCGTTGTCTGTTGCGGTGACGTCGTAGTTACACGCCGTCGCATTCGAGCAGCCATCGATTTCGTCGTCGTTGCAGATTCCGTCGTTGTCGTCGTCGTTGTCAACGACAGTGCCGCTGCCGTCCGTCGCTCCGCTGCAGGTTTCGCAACCGCTTGCGAACAGACAGCTCGCGGCATCGGAAATCGAGGCAGCCGCATTGTAGTTGCACGCAGTGTCGTCCATGCAACCTGAACACGTCGCGAATTCGCAGCTTCCATCGGAATCGGTCGCGTTGATGTTGTAGTTGCAGGCAGCGCTGTTCATGCAGCCCGCCACTTCGTCCGCATCGCAAACCCCGTCGTTGTCGGCATCCCCATCGGCGATCGTGCTGCCATCGCACGTTTCGCAGCCTGTCGGAATCAAGCATTCAGCGGGCTCGCTGATGGTCGCTGCTGCGTTGTAGTTGCAGGCAGCGGGGTTCATGCAACCCGAGCACGTTTCGTATTCACACGTTCCGTTGGAATCCGTCGCCAATGGATTGAAGTTGCAGGCGGCGCTGTTGGTGCAACCCGGAACTTCATCCCCATCGCAGACCCCATCGTTGTCAGCGTCGCCATCAACCACGGTTCCGGTTCCGTCCGTTTCACCGGAACAAGTTTCGCAGTCCACGGGATAGTCGCAGCCCGCATTGATCAGCGCAGCGGAGTCGTAATTGCATGCCGCATTGTCCGTGCAGCCGAGGCATGAACTGTACTCGCAGGAACCGTCGTTGAAATCATAGGACGCGTCGAAGTTGCAAGCGGAAGGGTTGGTGCAGCCGTAGCACGACGTGAAGTCCGAACATCCCGTTGGGATGGTGGCATGTTCATCGTAGTCGCAAGCCGAGGGGTTGGTGCAGCCCTGGCAGCTGACGTACTCGCATGACCCATCGTCTTCCGTTGCGGTGGGGTCATAATTGCAGGCCACATTCACCGTACATCCAGAATCCGAGGGGATGTTGCTCGCTCCGGGCCCTGGCATGGAACCGGAAGCAGGTGGGAACGTGCAGAAATCCAAGAAGGGAACGCCCTGTACCGTCGCCGCTGGGTTGTAGTTCAGGGCCACCGGAATGATGCAACCCACCAGCGTGGCTTCGCACGACCCATTGTCCAAATCCGCACTCGGGTCATAGTTCGTCGCGGTCGGATCCGTGCAACCGGGTACCTCGAGTTCGTCGCAAACGTCGTTCTCGTTGACGTCGTTCAAACACCCGTCGCAATCGCTGAAAGCAAGAGGGAAGGTGCATGCGCTGGAGATGGTCGCCGTCGCGTCGTAGTTGCAGGCAACGGGATTCAAACATCCCACGCACGAAGTGTACTCGCAGCTGTTGTCCGCTTCCGTGGCAGCGGGGTCGAAGTTGCATGCTCCTTCTTCGGTGCAACCCACGACTTCATCGTCATCGCAGACGCCATCGTCGTCTGCATCGTTGTCGACGACGGTTCCCGTGCCGTCGGTTTCTCCGCTACAGGTGTCGCACGAACCAGCAACTTCGGCACTTTCCGGGAAAATGCAAATCGCGTTGTTCGGAATGCTGGCGCCTGCGTCGTAGTTGCAGGCTGCTGACAGCGTACATCCGGCGCAGCTCGTGAATTCACAACTTTGATCGTCGTCAGTTGCGGAGGGATTGAAGTTGCAGGCGCTCGTTTGGGTGCAGCCTTCTACTTCGTCGTCGTTGCACACGCCGTCGTCGTCGTCGTCGTTGTCCACCACGACTCCCGTGCCATCGGTTTCGCCGCTGCACGTGTCGCACGAACCCGCCACGCTAGCACTTTCTGGGAACACGCAGGAAGCGTTGCTGGAAATCGTGGCTGCCGCGTCGTAGTTGCAAGCCGCGGTCAACGTGCATCCGGCGCAGCTGCTGTAGTCGCAGGTGGTCAGTTCCGTAGCGTCCTCGTTGTAATCGCAGGCCGCGGGATCGGTGCACCCTTCGACTTCGTCGGCATCGCAAACGCCGTCATCATCCGCGTCGTTATCGACGACCGTTCCGGTACCATCCGTCGCTCCGCTGCACGTTTCGCAGCCATCCGGATAGATGCAGCCCGCTGCATTCGCAATCGTGGCGCTCGCGTCGTAGTTGCAAGCCGATGCGACCGTGCAGCCGGTGCATGACGCGTACTCGCAGTTGCCGTCGTCCACGCCCGCGAACGCGTCGTAGTTGCAAGCGCTGGAGTCGGTGCAACCCGTGGCTTCGTCATCGCACACTCCGTCGTCGTTTGCATCCGCCGTGCAGGTGCCGCCACAAACACCGAGCGCATCATCGAATTCGCAGCTCTCGTTGTCCGCGATCGTTGCGGCATCATCGTAGTTGCATGCCGTGCTCAGCATGCAGCCCGCGCACGAAGTGTACTCGCAATCGTCGGCGTCGGGGAAGGCCAAATCCGCCTCGTAGTTGCACGCCGTCGCCACCGCACAACCGCCAATGGTCGCACACGTGCCCGAAGGCTGGAAGCCCGCTGCCGCATCGCCGTCCGTTCCTTCGAGCAAGGCCGAAGCGAGGTCGATGTTGCCCGAAATGGTCGCGTTCAATCCTGGAATGCTCGCCGCATCGTGCCAGTTGCACGTCAGTTCCACCTCCGTCGTCGAGTGGTTCACCACCGCGAACTGCACCGCATCGGGGAAGCTGTTGTTGCTGATGGTCACGTTCGTTGGGCCCGCGTTGGATTTGTCGGGTTCGCCGAGCATGATGGCCCGCTCGTCGCCGCTGAAGGTGTTGCCCGTCAGGGTGACGTTCGCGAGGGTCGCGGGGTTCGCGCCGTAGCTCGATCCGTCGTCGCGGGCTTTGATCGCCAGGGCTGCGCCCATGGTTTGGCCCAAACCGTTGTTCGAGAACGCCGAATTCGTGACGCTGATGTTCGCGTAATCGGTCCACTTCAAGTTCAGGTCGATGCCTTGGCCGATGACGCCGCCGCCGTTGCCGCCGTTGCCGCTCACCGTCAGGTTCGTCAGCGTGGCGTTGCTCAAGCGCTCGGTGTAGAGGCCTTTCGTGCCGTTGCCCGAGAAGCTCGTGCCGCTGATCGACACGTTGTCGAGCGAGGGCTCAGTGCCGCTGTTCGCGTCGCTGTACCAACCGTGCTGCGTGTTGTCATCGAAGCTGCTTCCGGTGATGGCGATGCCATCGAAGCTCACCGTGCTCGGAATTTTCACCCCGAGGTTGTTGCCGTCGAATTGGCAGTTGGTGAGGACCAAATCCTCGCCCGCATTCAACCACAAGCCCGCTCCACTGTTCCCGCTCGACTCGACGTTCTCCAAGGTCGTGAAGCCGCCCGCGGTGATGCCGCGCTCGCCTCCCGTCACCTTCAAGTCATTGACGACCGTGCGGTTGCTGGCATCCGTTCCCGCCGCCAGCGTCAGCGCGTTGCCGCTCGTCGGCTCGATGATCGTGGTCACACCCGCGCCTTGCAGCGTGAGCGGCACCGCCGTCGTCACGCTCTCGGGATACGTTCCCGCATCGACGTGCACGGTGAACCCAGCCGAAGCCGCATCGGCTGCCCGCTGGATGCTCGGCGCGGTCGTGTACGGCGCTGCGAAGCTCGTTGCGGTCACGAAGAGTTCGTTCGCTTTCCATAGAACGAGACCGAGGACTGACAGGTCAATTTTGTGCGCCATTTGGTCTTCAGCAATGAAGCCGTCTGCCACCACATCGCGGTCCAACACCGCATCCGTAGCGGCATTCAGAACCACAGCCGACGTAGCGTCCGCGCCACCCGACTGCCACAAAACGAGGGACTTCAATTCCGTGTTCCCCACGTCGAACGCGTCCGCATCCGTGTGGGCGAGAATGAGCTGGCCCCACGGCGCACTGCAGTCCGCAACGTCCACATCCGTGAGCGAAACGCCGCTGATGTCGTCGTACTGCTGGAACGAAAGCGCTCCTTTGCCCACGTGGCCTTGAACCGTCACGTTGTTGAGGGTGACGGTTCCCAGGGAGCCAAACTCCGATCCGCCGCGCGTGAACACGATGCCGTAGGCGCTCGCATTCGCTGCGCTGCCGTTGCCGGAGGTTACGGTGACGTTCGTCAACGTCGCGTTGCCCGTGAAGCCATAGAAGGACACGTCGTGTTGGTTGCTCGTGCCTGCCGTGCTGTTGTTCGTAAACGTGGTGTTCGAAATCGTGTAGTTCGTGTTGACGTTGGACACCGTGCCAGACGGGTTGCTGCTGAACGCCGACGACAGGTTGTTGCTCATTGAGCAGCTGTCTACCGTCAGGCCGTCCATGCTAGTGACCGCCGATGCGACGCGAACGGCGTTGCCGTTTCCGTCAAACGTGCTGTTCACGATGCGCGCATCGGTCATCGTTCCCGAACGGAAGTGAACGCCTACGCCATAGCCCGTGGACGAGATGTTGTCCACCGTGATGTGCGCACTGCTGGCTGCCGGCTCAAACGAAATGGCATCGCCGCCACCCGACGCATTGGGTCCGTTGAAAGCGAAGTCGCGGATGACCAACCGGTCCGTTTCGGAAGCACCCGACGCGGTGACCGCAATGGCCTTGCCTGCCGCGTTCAAGATGCTCGTTTCGCCAGCGCCATCGAGGGTGAGGCGTTTGTCCACGACCACGTTTTCCGTGTACGTGCCTGCCGCCACGTCGATGTGGTCACCTGCCTCAGCGCGGTCGATTGCGTCCTGGATGGCGAGTCCGGTGCTGACTTCCCATTGGTCCGCGGTCAGGTTGAAGACCGCAGCACCTTCGAGGCCATAGCCAGCAGCGTCGAGCGCCTGCGCCGTTCCGATTGCGGTGGCGAGGTTGCTGGCTTCGACGAGGGTCGCGAGGGACGCCTCGTTGTACGGGGGCGGCAAAGGCAAGCTGATGTAATTGGCGAAGAAAACGCGGTCGAAAGAGGCTGGGATCTTGACGTCGGCTTGGTCGCCGTTGATCGAGTAGGTGATTTCGTCGGCGCCGTCGAGCTGCTCAATGACGAATCCGCCGGTAAGATTGAACGTGCCGGTGAACTCGATGTCCGAAGAAGTCTGAGCGTAGGTTCCTGTGCCTTTGTAGACCCCGACGTTGCCGCCGGAGATGTTGGACGCAGAGACGCCGCTTGAACCGGCGATGCCGAGGATGTATTGGACGTTTCCGGAACCGGCGATGTCGCTGACTGTGGCATTCGTCACTCCAGAAAGGCCGATTCCGTTGGAGCCTGTGTTGTTGATGGTCAAGCCTGACAAGGAAGCGCCATCCGTTCCCGGTTGGACGTGGATGCCGAAGGTGGCGTTGTTGTTGGCCTCCAAGGTGAAGTCCTTCAGGGTGGCACCTGCGGTAACCTGAATGCTGTTCGCGCCGGCGAGGGCAGCCTCGCATGTAAGCACGGTGCCGGCCTCGGATTGTCCCTGCAAGGTCACGGCCTTGTTGACGAGGATGGGCGACGCAATGGCGTAGCTGCCGTCCAAGACCTCAATGACGTCGCCCGCTTCAGCGCGGTCAATGGCGTCCTGGATGGCGAGTCCGGTGCTGACTTCCCATTGGTCCGCGGTCAGGTTGAAGACCGCAGCACCTTCGAGGCCATAGCCAGCAGCGTCGAGCGCCTGCGCCGTTCCGATTGCGGTGGCGAGGTTGCTGGCTTCGACGAGGGTCGCGAGGGACGCCTCGTTGTACGGGGGCGGCAAAGGCAAGCTGATGTAATTGGCGAAGAAAACGCGGTCGAAAGAGGCTGGGATCTTGACGTCGGCTTGGTCGCCGTTGATCGAGTAGGTGATTTCGTCGGCGCCGTCGAGCTGCTCAATGACGAATCCGCCGGTAAGATTGAACGTGCCGGTGAACTCGATGTCCGAAGAAGTCTGAGCGTAGGTTCCTGTGCCTTTGTAGACCCCGACGTTGCCGCCGGAGATGTTGGACGCAGAGACGCCGCTTGAACCGGCGATGCCGAGGATGTATTGGACGTTTCCGGAACCGGCGATGTCGCTGACTGTGGCATTCGTCACTCCAGAAAGGCCGATTCCGTTGGAGCCTGTGTTGTTGATGGTCAAGCCTGACAAGGAAGCGCCATCCGTTCCCGGTTGGACGTGGATGCCGAAGGTGGCGTTGTTGTTGGCCTCCAAGGTGAAGTCCTTCAGGGTGGCACCTGCGGTAACCTGAATGCTGTTCGCGCCGGCGAGGGCAGCCTCGCATGTAAGCACGGTGCCGGCCTCGGATTGTCCCTGCAAGGTCACGGCCTTGTTGACGAGGATGGGCGACGCAATGGCGTAGCTGCCGTCCAAGACCTCAATGACGTCCCCAGAGGAGGCGGCGTCGATAGCGTCCTGAATCAGAAGGGGTTCGATGACTTCGTAGTCCCCTTCGACCAGGTCGTAGATGTAAACGGCCGAGAATTCGATTCCCGGGATCGGGTTGGCGGCACCGTAGGCCACGAGTCCTTGAATGACGGCCTGCGGAGCCGCGCTTTGACCAGTCACCCCGTCATTCCGCGTGGAGTGAAGCGCATGGGTGAACGAGGCGGGCACCGTAACGTCCGCATTGTCTGTGGGGTCGTTGGACACGGTTCCGACCCAGGTTCCACCGGTGCTCAGAGCACCGTTTTGGACCGTCACGGCTCCGGCACCTGCATTCAGGCTCACGTTGCCTTCAATGACGATGTTGGAAGGCGCTTCGAGGCCGGCATCTTGGAACTGGGGCTGGGCCGGGAAAATGCCGATGTCTCCGTAGGTGTTGGCACTGGTCGTGATGCCGTTGATCGTGATGTTCGCTGAACTGGAAATGGCCAAACCATAGCCCTCAGCAGTGTTCGATGCAGCGATGTTGGTCAACGTCGCGCCGTTCACGCCATTCAGGTCAATTGCCGTGCGCCCACCATTGGTCACAGCGACGTCGTTGAGGCTGAAGTTGGCGACTCCGGACGCTTTGACCCCGAACGTGTCAGAACCGTCGAGCGTAAATCCGGACAAGCTCACGTCATCCGCCGAAATCCGGATTCCGTAGCCGGACGCGGTGGTCGCGATGGTGGTTTCCTCGCTTCCCGCCCCACTGATGGTCACGGACTTGTTGACCACAACGGTTGATGTCGGAGTGAACGTTCCTGCAGCCAAGTTGATGACGTCGCCGTCGGTCGCCGCATCGAGTGCGGCTTGGATGGTGAAGTAGGAAACGTCCTGCGTCAAGTTGACCACGGGGCCGACTCCGTCGCATGCGCCCTCAACGGGCTGGAAGCCTGCAGCGGCATCGTCGTCTGTGTCGTCCGTGAGGAAGGGCAGGAGGCTGATCGCCGCGCCGTCCTTGGCCAGCACCCGGCCGTTCAGCTCCTCGTTGTCGGCAATGGAACTCGCATCGTCCGAGCCCAGCCAGTTGCAGGATACGCTCGCCTCGCCGCCGTTGGCGGCAGGCACGTAGTTCGCCACAGCATACCCCAACCCCGAGGTGCCGCCATGGGTGAAGGTTTCCGCTGCAAACCGGTTGTTCTCCACGGTCGCCGTGCCGACGAACCGGTTGTTTTCGAATTTCAGCGCTTGCAAGTCCAACCCGCCGCCTGCGCGGTCCGCGGATTTGGTTGCAGAAAGGTTGCTGACATCGTTGCCGGTCACGCTCGCGTTCTCTGCATTCCCTTCCAATCCGATTGCGGTAGCGATGTGACCGCCCAAACCAGAAATCACGTTGTCAGCGATCACCGCATTGACAATGTTGCCCGTCGAGGTCAAGTATCCGCTGCCTCCCCCCGCATTGAGCAGGATGCCGTAAGCGATTTTACCCGTCGGCCACGCGCCGTCATTCACCACCACATTCGAGATCGCATTGCGCTCAATGGAAAGCCCCGTCAAGGTTCCGGTTGTCGTGGATTGCAAAAAGCTGATGGCCGAAGCGCTTTTTCCGGTCAAATTCGCACTGGCAATGTCCGTGAAGCAGTTGTCTACAATCGACACGTTGCTGGTCACAGCGGGGCTGTTTCCGACCGTGTATTGGATGGCGTGCGTATTCGTTGACGCCGGGCTCGCAGAGGAGTTGATGTCGTGGATGTGGTTGAACGCCAGCGTCAAGTCACTCGCATTGCCACACACCACTGCGTATTGATACGATGGAGCGGTGATTTCAAATCCATTGATGGAAACGCCATCGGCGACCACGCTGATGGGTAGCCCCGAAGTAGGCGCGATCACGGCTTCTGCGGAACGTGCTCCGCAAGCGACACCGTGGTTGGGTCCACGCAAGTCAATGGCCTTGTCCACGACAACGTTTTCTTCATAGGTTCCCGAGCGAACTTCGATGATGTCTTCGGCACCCGCATCCGACAACGCTTCACCGATGGTCATGCCTTCTGCAACCACCCAATTTGAGCTGCTGACTTGCTGAATGGTCGAAGAGCTGTTGCCGCCTGCCTGCAACGAAAGGGCAGAAGCCACGGCATCGGACTCGGTAGCAAGGAAGAACGTGTATTCTTCGGAGTCGTTGAATGCTCCTCTGAAATCATCGTTGAAGACGACGAAGTCCCACCCTGTCACGGCAATGTTCGTGTTGAACAAGTCGCCCGCAGTGGGGTTGAGATCATCTTGGCTGAACACCGCGCCATCGATGTCGAGGCCTGCCCCGTTAAACGTGATGTTGCTGGAGCCGCGTCCTTCAGCGGGAATGAACCGCGAAGCGTACACCGCGATGCTGCCCCAGAGGTTGCCCGTGCCGCTGAAGCTGTTCACGGTGACGTTCGTGCAGCCCGAGAAGGACATGCCGTTCCCACGCGTGGTGCCGCTGGCGCTGAGGTTCGTCAGGGTCAGGTTGTCCACGCCGTGGAAGTCGAACGGCGTCCGCTCGGCCGCCCCGTCGATGGCGATGTTCTCGAGCACGATGTTCGAGTTGATGGCCGGCACCGAGTTGGA
>ENA-OUOG01004774-OUOG01004774.1-marine-metagenome-genome-assembly--contig:-NODE-4774-length-11451-cov-19.662652_pt1 | contig 11451 bp, 11 predicted proteins | sample MGYA00248635_ERZ508505 | MGnify/ENA primary metagenome ERZ508505 (study PRJEB26176, sample SAMN06267871) | marine metagenome | isolation source: Saanich Inlet, British Columbia, Canada | place: Pacific...
TCGAACAGGTCCGCAAGGCGCTCTCCAAGCATCCCGCCGCCTTTCCCGAGATCGTGCTGACCTCCTCCGAGAAGGGCGACGGGATACCAACCTTGCGCTCGATCATTTCTTCGCTGGTCTAGCCACAGCGCCAGTAATTTCTTCAGCTTCTTTTCGCGCTTATGCTTCACAGCCTGATGCTGCTGGCATAACAAGGCATATCTCTTGGCCAAAAGGTCGCCTTGTAATGAAGAAACAAACCGCCATGACCCGTGATTACGTCGCCACCGCGCGTACGCTGAACGAAGCGCTCCCCTATCTGCAACGCTATGATGACGCGATTGTCGTCATCAAACTGGGCGGGCATGCGATGGGGTCCGATGAAGGTATGGCCAGTTTCGCACGCGATGTGATGTTGATGCGCACTGTGGGGTTGAACCCTGTGGTGGTGCATGGCGGCGGTCCGATGATCAACAGCCTGCTGGACAGGCTTGGCGTCACCTCCAGCTTCTCGCGCGGGAAACGCATCACCGATGCCGCGACCATGGAAGTGGTGGAAATGGTCCTGTCAGGTCAGGTGAACAAGCGGATCGTTCAAGCCATCAACAGCCAAGGCGGCAAAGCCGTTGGCCTGTCGGGCAAGGATGCCAATCTGATGATCTGTGATCCTTCCGACCCCGAACTTGGCTTTGTCGGCGACCCCGCCGAGGTGGACCCGACGCTTCTCCATCAATTGTTCCAAGCCGAGATGATCCCCGTGATCGCGCCAATCGGCGCGGGCCGCAATGGCGAGACATTCAACATCAATGGCGACACGGCCGCGGGTGCCATTGCTGCCGCCCTCACCGCTGATCGCCTGCTCCTGCTGACCGATGTCGCAGGCGTCAAGAATGCCTCAGGCGAAGTGGTCACCGAATTGCGCGCAGCCGATGTCGAGGAGATGACCCAAGCAGGCGTCATCGCAGGCGGCATGATCCCCAAGACCGAGACCGCGCTGAACGCGGTGCGCGCGGGCGTGCGCGCGGCCGTGATCCTTGACGGACGCTCACCCAATGCCTGCCTGCTGGAGCTGTTCACCGATCACGGTGCAGGCTCGATCATTCGGGCATGAGCCTAACCTTAATCCTCATCCGGCACGCCAAATCCGACTGGGGGGATCCAAGCCTGCCCGACCATGACCGCCCCCTCAATATGCGCGGCCTTGCGGCAGCCCCCCTGATTGGCGGCTGGTTGGACGCAAATGGCTTCGCGCCCGACAGCGTGCTCTGCTCCACGGCCCGCAGAACGCAAGAGACATGGTCAGGGATCGCCACACAACTCAGCGCCGCCCCCGCACCGGTCGTCTTAAGCCGCGCTCTCTTCCATGCAGAGCCCAGTGACATCTTGCAGGCCCTGCGCGGCTGTGACGGGCGCAAGGTGGCCGTCATCGGCCATAATCCGGGGATCGGCGCTCTCGCTTGGTCGCTCGCAGCAACACCGCCCGACCATCCAAGCTTTGGCAGCTATCCAACAGGGGCCTGCCTGGTGCTTGAATTCCAAACCGCAACTTGGGCAGAGATCACCGAAGGCACTGGCCAACTCCAAGGCTTTGTCACCCCGCGCGACCTGTCCAACCAGACATAACCGCGCTGCCTCTCTTTGCTTCAAAAATACTTTCGCCGAAGGCAAAGGGGCGCGCATGGGGTCAATCCCCATGCGCGCCCCTGTCTCTCCATTCGCGCTAATCCGTCGATCAATGACCGAGGATCTGGCTCAAGAACAGCTTGGTCCGGTCGCTTTGCGGATTAGTGAAGAACTGCTCTGGCTCGTTCTGTTCAACAATCTGGCCTGCATCCATGAAGATCACGCGGTTCGCCACCTGACGGGCAAAGCCCATTTCATGGGTCACGCAGATCATCGTCATGCCTTCTTCGGCCAGCTGGATCATCGTATCCAGAACTTCCTTGATCATCTCGGGGTCAAGCGCTGATGTCGGCTCGTCAAACAACATGATGCGCGGGCGCATACAAAGCGAACGGGCAATCGCCACACGCTGCTGCTGCCCCCCAGAAAGTTGACCAGGGTATTTATCGGCCTGCTCGGGGATCTTGACCTTCTCAAGGAAATACATCGCCGTTTCCTCGGCTTCCTTCTTGGGGGTCTTTCGAACCCAGATCGGCGCCAGCGTGCAGTTCTCCAAAATCGTGAGATGCGGAAACAGGTTGAAATGCTGAAAGCACATTCCAACTTCGGAGCGGATCTTGTCGATGTTCTTCAAATCATTCGACAGCAAGGTCCCGTCAACGGTGATCGAGCCTTTCTGATGCTCTTCCAACGCATTGATGCAGCGGATCAGGGTCGATTTACCCGAGCCTGATGGCCCGCACACAACGATCCGTTCGCCACGGTTCACCGTCAGGTCGATGTCGCGCAGAACATGGAAGGTTCCATACCATTTGTTCATGTTCTGAATTTCGATAGCCACCTCATCGGAGACTTTCATCTTCGAGCGGTCAATCTCGCGGTCTTCCACCAAATGTGCAGTATCTGACATGGTTGAGCTCTCCTTAGCGGTGATCGGTCCGGAGCTTGCGCTCCAGGTGTTGCGAATATTTGGACATCGAGAAGCAGCATACAAAGAACAACAGCCCGACAAAAATGAACAATTCCCAGTAAATCCCGTTCCAATCCGTATCAGCGCGGATCGCATTGATCAGACCGATCGTATCGAAAAGGCCAATGAACACGACCAGCGTCGTATCTTTGAACAGGCCGATAAAGGTATTCACAATTCCAGGGATCGAGATCTTGAGCGATTGCGGAAGGATGATCAGGCGCATGGATTGCCAATAATCCAGCCCCAGACTATCCGCGCCCTCATATTGGCCACGCGGCAGGGCCGCCAAGCCACCACGGATCACTTCCGCGATATAGGCCGAGGCAAAGAGCGTCACCATAATCACAACCCGCAACAAAAGGTCAAAGGTCGTGCCTGGGGGCAGGAAGTAATTCAGCAAAAGCTGCGCTGTGAAGAGCCACACAATCAGTGGAACACCACGGATCGTCTCGATAAAGGCCACGCAGAACATCTTGATGATCAAGAGGTCCGATTGGCGGCCCAAAGCAAGCGCGATGCCGATCGGGAAGGAGAGAACGATCCCCGCAACACCGATGATGATCGCCAGCATGAACCCACCGATGGCACGGCTTTCGACGAATTCCAGCCCTGTCAGGCCAAGAATGCCATAGGTATCATCGATCCGACGCTCAACCGCCGAGACAGCATCTTCGGCTGAAGCCACCTCATCCGCAGTCGCATTCGGGTCGCGGGAAATGGCACGGGCTTCATCCCGCAGCATTGGCAGATCCGCTTGATCCGCACGCAGCGTGTCAAGTTGCGAAAGCGTGCGCGTGGCATCCGACAGCTCGGAATTCAGACTGTTCAGCTCGATATTATGCGCATTCATTTCATTGCGCATTGAGGCGAGCGTTCCCTGATAGCTTGCGAATTCGTCTTGCAAAGTTTCCAATTCGTCAACCGAAGGCAAAACGCTTCCAGCCGCGTCAATGGTTGCCTGCGCCTCGGAAATCTCGTTTTCCAACTGCAAGACATCACCGCGCAGCCTTGCTGCCTCTTCGCTCTCAGGGTCCGAGATCGCATCCAGTTCAGCAGAGGCTTCGGCCAGTTCAGGCGTCCATTCATCGATATTGAGCCGCGCCCAGATCAATGCGATCTGTTCCGCAACCGCATCACGCTCGGCCGATATAACGGTGATCTCTTCTCCAACCGCGTCACGCGCAGCCTCGGAGGCGGCAATCTGCGGTGGCAGGGCTTCGATTTGCGCGGTGCTTTCCGCCATGACCGTCTCGAACCGCGGCTCACCGATCATACGGTTCAGGGCCGTATCCACAGCCCCCCAACCCACAATCCACCACAAGGCCGCCGCAACAATGGCCGCTGCAATCGCAAGGCCGCTAAAGGCATATTTGCCGATGATCTTGAAGGCGAGATAGCCAATGGGGAAACCCGCAATCATCAAGACGGGAGACCAGACCGATCCGCCCCAAATCAGCCAGACCGCAATGAAGGGATAGACCATCGAGAACCAGATCAGCTTGGCTGGAACCTTGTCCGAGAACAGGACAGGTGCCAAAGCGACAAACATCAAGATAAAAGCGAGGATCGGGCGCCAATATTGATCGGACGGATAGAAGCCGAACATCAATTGCAACCAGCGATCTTCGATCACCGCCCAACAGGCCCCGCTTTCGCGGCCAAAGGCGGCAAGCACGGTGCGGCAATCATTCAGGGAACTTGCATTCCAAACGCCCAAGAACAACCAGCCCATCACATGGCTGAGGACCCAATAGATCACATAGACCGATATGATGGTCATGATCGCGTTGGGAATACTCGAGAACAGGTTCTCGCGCATCCAGCGGATCGGGCCAGCCGCCGTGGCAGGCGGCGCCTGCTCGGGCAGCATTTCCTTGCGGACGAAAGAGGCGTGAGGGCTTGTGTCGGACATCTCAGCGCTCCTTCAGCTTAACGGAATTATTGTAAACGTTCATCACGCCCGAGATGATCAGCGAGGTGATGAGATAGAACAATCCAAGCAGCAACATCCCCTCAAGCTCACGGCCTGTCTGGTTGATGGTGATGCCCCCCAAGGTGGAGCGCACATCCATGTAACCCACAGCAATGGCCAGCGAGGAGTTCTTGGTCAGGTTGAGGTATTGCGAAATCAGCGGCGGGACGATGACGCGCATTGCCTGTGGCAGCACCACAAGGTTCATGACGCGATTGGGGCGCAGGCCAAGGGCCGATGCGGCTTCAGTCTGTCCCTTGGAGATCGCAAGAATACCACCGCGCACGTTCTCGGCGATGAACGCGCCCGTATAAAGCGCCAAAGCGAGAGTCAGCGCGATAAACGAGCCACGCAAATGCGTGCCACCTTGGAAGTTGAAGCCCTGCAAAGTCGGGTAGTCCAGCGTGACAGGCGCGCCCAACAGGAAATAGAAGATGAATGTCGGCACAAAGAAGATGCCGAGCGAGATCCAGAACACTGGCAGGATTTGGCCAGTTGCGGCTTGCCGTTTCCGCGCAAAGCTGCGGAAGGCGAACATGCCGATGATCGACAATACGAAGACGAGACCCAGAACAAGCGAGCCATCCCCGAAAACAGGTGCAGGCGTGTAGACGCCGCGATTGGTCACAGCGATTGTGTCGAACAACGCCATTGAGGCCTCGGGCGCGTCTCCTCGGAAGTCGCGCGGGCTCGGTGTGGATTCGGTGAGGATCGCGAAAACAACGATGATCCACAAAAGAGTTGGGATATTGCGGAAGGTCTCGACATAGACGCCCATGATGCGCGCCACGATCCAGTTATTGGACAGGCGCAGCACACCCGCGACCACGCCGAAAATGGTTGCCAAAATACAGCCAACAAAAGCCACCAGCAATGTGTTCAGAATGCCGACAAAGGCCGCGCGCCCATGCGTCGAAGCGCTGGTATATTCGACCAGGCGTTGGTTGATATCATACCCCGCCCGCGAGCTCAAAAAGCCGAAATTGAAATCCTTACCAAGCGTGGCAAGGTTCTGCACCGTATTGTTCACGAGCCAGTACAGCCCCGCCATGATCAGGATGAAAGCAACAACCTGAATGGTCATTGAGCGGTAACGTGTGTCGTAAATCAACTGGCTGAGTCGAAATGACTCTGCGGGTGGTTCCGAGATCGAAGCCATAGCGGACGCCCCTGCTTTTTGAATATACCCGACCCGTGGACAGCGCCGTTACAGTGATTGGCCTGCCTTGAAGAGGTCTTTGATTTTGGTGTGTGCTTTATAAGTGCGAAGGGCGCGACAGCGCCGCGCCCTTCAAAAAGTCTTAGCGGAATGGAGGGCTGTAAAGCAGGCCGCCATCAGTCCACTGAGCGTTCAGACCACGTGCGAGACCGATTGGAGTTGTCTCACCGATATTGCCTTCGAACAGCTCGCCGTAGTTACCACCAACGGAGATCGCGTTGACGGCCCAGTCAGCGGACAGACCGAGCATTGCGCCCAGTTCGCCTTCTGTGCCGAGCAGACGGTTGATCTCAGGGTTGTTGCCAGGTGCTGCTGCAAGCTCAGCAATATTCGCGGAGGTCACGCCAAGCTCTTCTGCGGAGATCAGAGCGTTAAGTGTCCAGCGAACGATATCACCCCATTCGTGGTCGCCGTGGCGAACAAGCGGGCCGAGTGGCTCTTTGGAGATGATTTCAGGCAGAACAACATGCGCGCCGGGCTCTTCAAAGGTCGCGCGTGTTGCGGCAAGACCGGAAGCGTCTGTTGTGTAAACGTCGCAAGCACCAGCAAGGTACTGCTGCTGCGCTTCAGCATTCGTTTCGATTGGCACGGGCTCATAGCTCATGTTGTTCGACGCGAAGAAGTCAGCAAGGTTCAGTTCTGTGGTTGTACCGGTTTGGATACAAACGGTTGCACCGTCGAGTTCCAGAGCCGAAGCAACGCCCAGTTCACTTGGAACCATGAAGCCCTGACCGTCATAGTAGTTAACGCCTACGAATTCAAAACGCAGGTCAACGTCACGGCTGAAGGTCCATGTCGTGTTACGTGCGAGCATGTCGATCTCGCCAGAAGCCAGCGCGGTGAAGCGTGTCTGGCCAGTGGTTGGAACAAACTCAACTGCAGTCGCGTCGCCGAGAACGGCAGCGGCAACAGCACGACATACGCCAACGTCAAAACCTTCCCATTCGCCATTGGCGTCTGGTGCGGCGAAGCCGGTCAAGCCGGTGGTTACGCCACAGTTAAGGCTTCCGCGAGCCTGCACTTCGGCCAGAGTTTGCGCCGAAGCGAAACCAGCAGCGAGACCAGCGATGGCCAAGGTGCCGAGAAATACGGATTTGTTCATATTTACCTCTTCCTGATGGAACGCCCTTTTAGGGCTGTTTCCCTCTGCCACTAGGCTTTGGGTTGTTTGTGGAGAACGGCATACGCCGACCAACGCCTTTTAATTGGGCAAATCTCGCTGCATAGGTCAAGGCCAAGACCTAAGGTTTTCGCTATATCCGCAATAAAAATGAGCATTTCTTGGGCTGATGCGTATTCTCTACGCTACGTCAACCTTTGTGGAGAGGCGCAAAATCTAATGGCCCTGCGCGAGTCTCAAAAAGCGCTCGGCATGGCGAAAAGCCTCCCGTTTCAAGGCCGCGGCCTCCATGGCGTCTTCATCCTCGCCCCATTGCTCAATCTGGAACGTCTCATCGATTCGCGAAATATCCCATGCTTCATCGGCTTGGATACGTCTGGCAGCCACCGCCAGCCCCAGAACCAAAGATCCTGAGAGCATGATCAAATCATGCAAAGCTGTCAGCGAGAAGGGCCTGAATTCGGCGATCCGTTGGCGGTAGCTATCAAGGCTGTTTTGGGGCTGTATTGCAGGCAGGATACCCGTGGTCACGACCAATGGCGCGCTATGGGTCTGCGCCCCCCAATCCAAGAGCGGCTGCCAATGCTGATGCTGACGGGCAACCAGTGCCTCAGGGCCATCTGCACGGTGGCACAGAAGGTCAGTTTCGGCATAAGCCGCCAGCATATCGACAACATCCCCATGCTGAAGGCTGACCTTGTCAATTGCGGCATTGGCCGAGCGGGTTACTGGCATACTGGTCGGGTCAATCACGCCGTCCTGTGCATCCCATTCCAATGCAATCGCCTGCGCCATCTCCTGCGAGGGCAGAACAAGCGGCGCTTTCAAAGGCGTCTTTACCGCCCGTCCATCCAGCGTAACGCTAAACCCTGCCTCATCCGAGACAACATCCGCCGCTTTCCAGAACCGTTTTGCCGCCCACTCGCTCATGTCTCACTCCAAATCTCGTCCAACTGGTCTGGCAGGGCCCCGAAATTAGGCAGAACCTGCCGCGCGCCTGCTGCCATCAACATATCCGCGCTGTGATAGCCCCAATTCACACCAAGCGCGTGAATGCCTGCTGCACGGCCCATTTCAATATCATAGGTCGTATCGCCGACAATAACCGCGCGCTGCGCCGCGACACCCGTTTGCTTCAAACAGGTCTCAACCATGGATGGGTGCGGCTTGGAGGGATGATCATCAGCCACTTGGACCGTATGAAAGATCGGGCCAAAGCCGTGAAGATCGAACAGGTGATCAAGCCCGCGGCGGGATTTGCCCGTGGCGATGCCCAGAAAGACTTCATCGCGTGCAGCCAATTGCCCTAGCACCTCCAGAGCCTGCGGATAGAGCGGCGATATCGCATCCCCCCCGCCTGAATGGCGCAAGGCGTTAAAGCCCGCCTTATACCCCTCGACCAGACGGGCCTGTATGGCTGCATCCTGTTCAGGGGCCAAGCGCGCCATGACGACAGGCAAAGACAGACCAACAACCGAGAGGGTTTCTTCCCGCGTAGGAACTGGCAGATCCAGCCCCGTAAAAGCACTTTTCATCGAAGCGAGGATAGAGGCCTGACTGTCGATCAAGGTGCCATCAACATCAAAGATGACGAGGCAGATATCGCTGCTCATTCGTCCCCCTCGAAAGGGTCATCAAGCACATCGGAGGCGCGCCAATCCAGCGTATCCCAAGTGCGGGTCATATGATCGGGCAATTGGGCCGTGACATTCAGCATATTGCCCGTGATAGGGTGTTTCACTTGGATGCTGCGCGCATGCAGATGCAGCTTGCGGCTCATCTCGCCGCCCAATTGCGCGCCCCAGCCATCGCCAAGGTTTTCCTGACCCGAGCCGCCATATTTGCCATCCCCGATAATGGGGTGCCCAAGCTCGGCCATATGCGCGCGCAGCTGATGGGTGCGGCCTGTGATCGGCTCCATCGCCACCCAAGACACACGCCCGCCCAGTGCCGCCAGAACGGCGTAATCGGTGGCCGCGCGTTTGGCCCCTTCGATCTTGTCCACCTCGGCGGGGTGGATGCAGACCATCTTTTCGCCCTCACCGCCCCTGCCATGGCCCGAGGCCTTGACCAGACCATAGCGAATAGTGCCCTTGCGCGGCACAGGGGCGCCCGCAACAGCGGCCCAGTAAATCTTGCGAGTACCCCGATGACGGAAAGCCTCGGTCAGGCCCTTCGCGGCAAGGCGTGTGCGCGCCAGCAACAAAACACCCGAGGTATCCTTATCAAGGCGGTGCACCAGACGCGGCTTTTCCTCGGCGTCAAAGATCAAAGCCTCGGACAGGCCATCAATATGGCGGGTCACGCCGCTGCCGCCTTGCGTGGGCAGGCCTGCGGGTTTGTTCAGAGCAATGATGTGATCGTCGCGGTACAAAACGCAGGCGCGGATCATGGCGGCATCCTGATCAGAGACTTTGGTCTTTGCGGGATAGATCGGCGCATCGGTATCAGGCAAAGGCGGAATGCGGACCTTTTGGCCTGCTTCCACCCGCGAGGCGGCCTTGACGCGGCCCCCATCGACACGGATTTCACCTTTGCGGCACATCTTCTCGACGCGGCCTTGGGGGATATGGGGAAAGTGTTTTCTAAACCAGCGATCAAGGCGCTGATCGCCGTCATCGGGCGTTACTTCAATGGTCTGTACAGCGCTCATGTCAAAATCACCCGAGCTACCCAAAGCCCCGCAAAAAGTCCAAGGATTGAGAAGACCACCGAGGCGCCGACATAGATCGCGGCCTGCCCCAAATCTCCCCGTTGATAGAGCGTTACCGCCTCAAGCGAGAACGCCGAAAAGGTCGTGAAGCCCCCCAAAAGGCCTGTCATCACGAAAGGTGACAGATGGGTCAGCCCCTTTTGTGCCGCCGTGACGACGAAGAGGCCCATCAGGAAAGACCCCAAGATATTCACCGACATGATCGCAACGGGAAACTGCGCCTGCCCGACAAGGCGTAACATCCCGAACCCCGCCAAAAAGCGGAGCGAGGCGCCGATAGCGCCGCCAAGTGCAACTTGAAAAAGGGTCCAGACCATGGCCCGCGTCTTTCTGCCCTAAGGGGCGGCTTGTCAACTGCGCTGCCGTTCCGCGCGCAGTTTCGCGAAATAGGCAACCCGCTTGGCGAGGTCGCGTTCAAAACCCCGCTCGACAGGGGTGTAGAATTGCGTGCGTTCCATATCATCGGGGAAGAAATTCTGCCCCGAAAAACCATCCTCGGCATCATGGTCATAGGCATAGCCCGCGCCATAGCCCTGCTCTTTCATCATCTTGGTGGGCGCGTTCAGAATATGCTTGGGCGGAGGTTTTGAACCCGTTTGTCGTGCCGCATTGCGCGCAGCCTTATAGGCCACATAGGCCGCGTTGGATTTCGGCGCGAGCGCGAGATAGACAATCGCCTGTGCAAGCGCCAATTCCCCCTCAGGGCTGCCGAGGCGCTCATACGTTTCCCAAGCATCCAGACACACGCGATGCGCTTGCGGATCGGCAAGGCCCACATCTTCAACAGCCATGCGTGTGATGCGGCGGGCCAGATAGCGCGGGTCTTCGCCCCCCTCCAGCATGCGCGCAAACCAATAGAGGCAGGCATCAGGATCCGAGCCGCGCATAGATTTATGCAAGGCCGAGATCAGGTTGTAATGCGCATCGCCCGATTTGTCGTATTGCGCGGCACGGCGTTGCAGCCGCGTGGACAATTGCGCGGTATCAAGCGGGGTATCTGATTTCCACGCCGCCACCTGCTCGGCCAAATTGAGCATGGCGCGGCCATCACCATCGGCCATCTCGCGCAAAGCGGCACGGGCGGCCTCGGTCAGCGGAAGGGTTTTGCCAAGCTCGGCCTCGGCGCGCAGCAAAAGCTGCTCAAGCGCATCGTCATCCAGACGCTCAAGCACCAGAACCTGCGACCGTGACATAAGCGCTGCGTTCAACTCGAAACTGGGGTTCTCCGTGGTGGCGCCCACCAGAAGGATGGTGCCATCCTCCATATGGGGCAGGAAACCATCCTGTTGGGCTTTGTTGAAACGATGGATTTCATCCACGAATAACAATGTGCCTTTGCCGTTTTGATGGCGCATGCGCGCGGCCTCAAACACTTTGCGCAAGTCAGGCACGCCCGTGAAGATAGCGCTGATCTGGACGAAATGCAGATCGGTCTCATGGGCCAGAAGCCGTGCCAGCGTGGTCTTTCCAACGCCCGGCGGCCCCCAAAACACCAGCGATGACAAGGCCCCGCTATCCAGCATCACCCGAAGGCTGCCTTCCTCCCCCAGAAGATGGGTTTGGCCGATCACATCGGCGAGGCTTGCAGGCCGCAAACGATCCGCCAATGGCCTTGGGCCAGCGGGAGTTTGCGCGGTCGCAGCCGTGGATGTTCCGAACAAATCAGCCATATCTCGAGGCTACCCCAAAAAGAAAAATCCCGCCACTGGCGGGACCTTCCAAAGTTTTCGCAAAGCTGCGGGCTTGAGACCCTGCAGGCTTATTCTGCGCTATCGGCCATTGCTTCTTCAGCTTCAACGCGCGCGCGGTCTGCGGCGCCTTTTGCTTCTGGGTCACGGTCGACGAATTCGAT
>ENA-OUOG01004776-OUOG01004776.1-marine-metagenome-genome-assembly--contig:-NODE-4776-length-11449-cov-3.786669_pt1 | contig 11449 bp, 13 predicted proteins | sample MGYA00248635_ERZ508505 | MGnify/ENA primary metagenome ERZ508505 (study PRJEB26176, sample SAMN06267871) | marine metagenome | isolation source: Saanich Inlet, British Columbia, Canada | place: Pacific...
GAAAGGGGTGGGTTTTGACTCACCCCGACAGGAAACGCCTTGAGGTCATCGAGTGGATGGCTTCAGGGCGTTTTCGGATTCGAAGGGGGCGTGCCGGTGGGTTTGTGTCGCTCGTTGTGGCGGCGGCGGTGCGAGGTCATTTGGTTCATGTCCTCGCCCCAGTCGTCCAAGGCGTCCAAATCCTCGAAAGCCGGCTTCCGATTGAAATTCTTGAGGTCCCGCTTGCGTCCCATGTCCGCTCAACAAAACAGACGGGGATGTGGTTCAGCCGCCTTGCGCTTTTCGATCGGCTGACCAACTTGAGTGCAACCGTCGTTTTCCAGCGCATGGAGGCACAGTAGGGCCGGAACGGCAGCCGCTCGATTGCGAGGGCTACAAGGACTTGGCTTCCTTCATGATGCCGTCAATCTTCTTGAAGAACTTCGAACTGTGCACGAGAAATGTCGATTCGCTGTAATCGACGATGAGGGCATCGGATCTTCGCAATTCTTCCATCAAGACTTGGCCCGTCACCGCGGTCTTGAGGATGGTGGTTTGATAGAATCCAATGCCGTAGTGTTTTTCTTCCCGATTGTAGTGAAACCTTCTGCTCTCGGGGTGAAACGCTGCCGCCAGGCCGCCATAGGCATGCAGTTGGTTGCCAAAACTGTCTCCGATGCGCATCACACGTGGCAACGAATCCCTGGGGGATTTCGATAGGTCCCAGGAAAAATCGGGGTACCACAGGGAGTCTGCGGGCAAGTCCCACAAGAGATTGCAGTTGTTGCCTTTGTCGTTGTCCGCATACTGGGCTTCGGCTTCCCACCTTCCGCCCAAGGAAATGCGCTTGGGCAACGGCATTCCCCACAATTCGGACAAGTCCCTCATGACGCTGTCGACAATCAGTTCGGCGGAGGCCACCGAACAATGGATTCCATTTCTGGGCCACATCGGCGCCCGACTTGTGTCGTGAACCGCCGAAAGCCAGGGGCCCACGACAAAGGCATCGAGGTCTCTGCGGCCGAGTTCTTGTTGGATGAATTGGCCAAACCTCACGCCTCGAGGAAGCAAATCCTCCACACATTTGCCGGTTGCCCTGCTCCACTCCTCGTTCTCAAACGCCCAGTGCTTGTTTGCATTGACGATGAAATAAAGCGATTTTCCTTGCGACACCATCCATCGCTCAAGCACCGCCCAATTGTCCAAAACTTCTTCCAATTGTTTTTCCTGCCTCGGCCATGATCGCTTCACCACTTCACTGACCCAAAGCCAAGGCTTGCCGTCGGCATGGATGATGTCGGCGCCCTGGAGTTCGCCGAAAAGTTCCCACCGCAACTGGTTCCGCAGCCGAAGCGCGAAGGGGAATGAGGCCGCTTCGTCTCGGATGGATTTTTCCCATTTTGCCTGCAGGCCTCCGTTCCACCAGGTGGGGGGTTGGGCGAGTTTGGTTTGCTTTTCACCTGCCAAACGACGATTGAATTTCGCCCCCACAAGCGGGCTCACATCGAAATGGATCCACAAGAGGCAGGGAATGGTGATGAGCGCGAACAAGAAATGTTTCATCCTCAGAACCTGAAATAAATGAAGGGGTTGAAATCTGTGCCCAGCACCTCCAGACCGCCCAAGAAGAGCAGGAGCGAGGCAAGCGGCAGCAGGACCTGGTGCTGGCGGCGGGTCAGGACATCACTTTCGAACATCCGACGCTCCAATCGCTCCCCGGCCGGAAAGGCCGAGAAGTAGGCGAAGAAAGCCGCAACGGCGACCAGAAAAAAGTCTTTCGACGACCAAGTGAAGTGCAGGTTGCAAGAGGAGAAATCGCCGGAGAAGAGTTTGGCAAAATACACACCTGTCCTTTTCAAATTCTCAATCCGAAACAGCACCCAGGTGAGGAACAAGCCCGCATGCATGTACAGCATCCCCAGCAACCGCGGCCGCCTGTCCAACCAAGCCTTGAGGAAGATGCGCTCGAGCAAGATGAGGGCACCATGGGCGGCGCCCCACAACACAAAATTCCAAGCCGCGCCGTGCCACAGCCCGCTGGCGAGAAAGACTGCCGCCAAGTTGAAATACCGCCGTCCCGCCGTCCTGGAGCGATTGCCACCGAGGGGGATGTACAAATAATTGCGCATGAAGTCGCCGAGGGTGATGTGCCAGCGTTGCCAAAACTCCGTGATGGTCCGCGAGGTGTAAGGCGATCGGAAATTTTCCGGAAATCGGAACCCCATCATCCGACCCAAGCCGATGGCCATGTCGCTGTAGCCGCTGAAGTCCCCGTAGATCTGGAAGGCGAAATAGACCGCGCCGAGGACGAGGGTCGGCCCGGAGTAGATTTCGTAGTTCGCAAAGATGTCGTTCACGTAAACGGCGCAGGTGTCGGCCACGACGACCTTTTTGAACATGCCCCACAGGATGAGGCGCAGCCCGCTGACGGCTTGGTCGTAGTCGAAGGTGCGGCGGCGCTGGATTTGGGGCAACAGCGCGCTGGCGCGTTCGATGGGCCCGGCCACGAGTTGGGGGAAGAAACTCACAAAGGCCGCAAAGTCGATGAAATTGCGCGTGGGCTCGAGCTGGCGGCGGTAAATGTCGATGGAGTAGGACAGGGTTTGGAACGTATAAAACGAAATGCCCACCGGCAGAATGACCTGCAAGGAGCTCGCATGCATCGTGACTCCTGCTGCTGCCCAAACCTCAACCCAGCTGTCAATGAAGAAGTTGGCGTACTTGAAATACCCCAGCAGGCCGAGGTTGACGGCCAAACTCACCGCGAGCCAAGCCTTCGCGGCACGGCTGCGTCCACTTTCGTCCACCTGCCCGCAGTTCACGCGCGCAATCTGCAACCCGACCGCCCAATCGACGGCGGTGGAAAACGCGATCAGCCCGAGGAACCGCCAGTCCCACCACCCGTAAAAGACGTAGCTGGCGGCAAGCAGCAGCACGTTCTGCACCCGCAGCCCCTCCTTGAGGCGGTTCACCGCCCAGTACGCCGCGAAGACGAGGGGGAGGAAGAGGAGGAATTCGGGGGAGTTGAAGAGCATCGTTCAAATTTACGCATACGATTTAAGGGATTTACGTTGTGCACCTTAACCCGTTAAGTCGTCCCTTTGATTAGGAAAAGATTTCATTGCGGGATGCCGAAAGTCAATGAATCCGATCATCGCCTTGTCGAATCAATCTCATTTCATCGACCAGGATCGGCTCCCAACCCGCAGGGACTTCATGCCAAAACGGGAAATAAAAAACAACTCCATCGCAGAACAATGCGGGTACATATGAAAACGAGGACTTTGCTATGACGCAAACACGACTCGTTATCAGATCTCTCCATACTTCTGTTAAAGGTGCGTCTAACATTATTTTGCATGTTGAACTTAGGCTACTCAACACGTCTTCACTTCCTTGGGATTCGGTATGAACAACTAGTTCGTAACGGGGATACCTTGCTCTAAGTTCTTCGAATAGTCGAATGTAAATGTCCGTGTCAATGAATCGGTTCGGATGGTCGTGCTTGTTGACGTCTCCACGACGGATATGAATGACGATGCGCTCATGCTGCATTTGTAGGTCATCCGTGAGTTTCGAACGAAGGTGGTTTCGGAATTTTTCGTTGAAAATTGCAGTTGCGGTTAAGTGAGGAGGGTTTTCGCTATACTGTCGTGCATGGAGATTTGGTATTCCAAATTTCTTAGGTTTTGGAAGATTTAGTAAAGTGCACAGTTCTTGTTTTTCCTTCAAATAGGCATGGCCTATGCTACCAGAATATGGTCTGTTTCTGCTCCAGCAGTAAGAATAGGCCATGAGGTCGTAATGAATCTGCGATCCTGATCGATCACTTCGGTTCCGGGAGTAGTAGCCGAAACTTCCATGCGAAGCGAAGTTTGCAATTGCCCTGAAGGTTTGGATGAATACTGAGAAAATCATGTATTGCATCGAATGGCGTTTGTGGCGCATCGTCGAGCTTTTATGGGTGGGTCGGATTCAGTTGGACGCGTTTGGAGGCAAGTCGAGGTGGTCTTTATGGTACAAGGAGCGAGTTTGCAAAAGACCTCCGGAACCTGATTTCCGATTGAGCTATGATCTACCTTGTGGTTGTAATATTAGTTGAATTCGTGGAAAGCCCGATGAACATCTGCACCCGTTTTCAATGATTCGAGGTGGTTTTCCTCGAACTTGCTGTCAATGAATGACTCCTTTTCTCCGGAATTCAAGGTCCAATTTTTTTATAGAATTCGTGTTCAATTGTCAAGCAGCCGATTCACTTGTGTGCTAAACGGTGGTTTTCTTCCGAGGTGGTCAATTCCTCTGCTTGTTTTTGTCACCTTCGAAAATTTGGGCGCTCCGCTCAAAAGCTCTCGGTTCCATTGGCTGATCGGGTTGGACTCCAAACTCCTAGGTAAGTTCTGAGGTCGTGTGTTGCTCCTTGATGGCTTCAATGCCCACCTTCGTCTTGCAGGTGGAGTTGAATTTCAGCATGTTCTGGACATCGTTCACAATTTTAGGAACCCCCGCTTCGTGTCCAGGTTTTCCCGACCACCTCACCGCCGACCCCTCGTCACCGCGGATTCGCATTCGACCTCGGAAATGCCACCCCCGGCACGGATTTGTCCAAAAACGCGCAAAGCGGCTCCCACGGGTTCGTGTGCTGGCTCCAATCGATGACCAGCAGCTTCTCGGGGCGGCCGGCGAAGTGCGCGATGACGTCCCGGTTGTGCGCCTCGTACACCCGGATCCACTCCGCCTCGTGCCCGATGGGGTTCCCCATGCCCTCGCCGAAGATCCGTTGGTGGTGCAGCACGTTTTCCCTCCGGTTCCTCTCCGGAGCGCGTTCGTGCCGACCACTGTACGTCCCGAAGTGCTGGATGCACGACCGGATCCAAGCCCCGCTGTCCCGCGTCGTCAGGATGAATTTCGCCCGCGGATAGCGCGCGTCGAGTTCCGCGTAATACAGCGGCCACGGAAAGTCCTCGGTGGAGTCGTAGTGCGCCATTTCCTGCATCAGCCCTTGGATGACCTCCGGCAACAGGTTGTGCTTGTCGAACTGGGCTTGGGCGAGGTCCAAATCCGCATACGGCGTGCGCCGATTGTTCCGCCACCGCAATGCCCGGTAGTCCAGGTACTCCAGCGCCGTGGACAAGGTCGTCGTCCCCGTCTTCCCAAATCCCAGCCCAAACACCTTCGACCGCTCGCGCAGGAACCGCCGCTTGACGGCGTGCACCTTCCGGGACAGCAACGCCCGCGTAGCCGTGGGGTTAAAATCACTCATGGCAGCAGCACGTTGGTCATTCGAACAGCGTCCGGGCTTGCTTGGCGGTGGCGGGGTTGCCTTGGTAGATGGTCCATGCGTCGAGGTTGCGGGTGGCCACACTGGCCACGGCGAGGATGCTGTGGGAGTGGCAGGTGATGCCGGGAGCGACCAGGGATTTGGCCCCAATCCAGACGCCATTCTCCAAGGTGATGGGGCCGGTGATCAGGTCAAACGTGGACCGCTTGTAGTCATGGTTCCCACAAAGCAACAACGCGCCCTGCGAGAGGCACACGTGGCTGCCCAGCGTGACCGGTGCCAGGTTGTCAATCCAAACGCGCTCGCCAATCCACACGTGGTCGCCGATGCGGAGCTTCCACGGGTATTTGATGGCCACGCGCGGCTTGATGACAGCGCCCCGGCCGATCTGCGCCCCGAAGGCCCGCAGCAGCGCGGATTTCAGGCGCGATGGCCACGGAATCCACGTCTCAAAAAACCACGCGGAGGCGACGAGCCAAACCAGCCGCTTCGCAAAGGGGCCAGGCCGGTAGTCCGAGTTGTCGAATCGGTCCAGTCGGGTAATCAAAGGAGTGTTCGTGGCGGGCATGAGCAAGTCCTGCGGAGTTCGAATGTAATCAAAAATCGAGGCAGCGCCGGCCCCGAGGTTGCGGTCCCGGATCGACTCACCCCCCGGCGGGCTGCGTCCACCGCGACACGTCCAGCCCGGTCATTGCTGCGAACCGCGCGTTCGACGGGGCGAAGTGCGCCGCGAGCCGCGACCGGGTCTCCTCGCGCATGGGCTCAAACGTGTACGGGCGCTCGTGGCTCACCAAGGCCGGCAGCGGCAGCGGGCGCAAACCGAGGAACTCCTGAACCCGCAGCACCTCCCGCTCATGGTGTTCCTTGAGGTCCTCCTGGAGCATCAGGTGCACCTGCTCGCGCGGAAACACCGCCCAGAGGTTCTCCACGATGCGGTCGTAGGCCCCGTGGGCCAGGAACGAGTAGTAGTTCCGCTCGGACGGGGTGCCGATGGCCTCGCAGTGCAGCGCGTCTTCAAACCCTTCGCTGATGAGCTTGAGCTGCCGCTCCATGTTCCATTGGCTGTAAGCCCGCTTCACCGGATCGCGGAAGGAGCAAATGAGCCGCATGTCCGGCCGGTAGGCCCGGATGAGTTCGAGCTGCAGGCGCCCCGGCCGGCCGGTGAATGCGTAGGCCGGAGAAGCCTCGAACCGCTGCCTTCCAGGGACGTAGTCCTTCAGCCGCCAGTGCGTGGCGTACCCCAGTTGCTGGACCAGCGTCATGCCTTCGGCGCGCTCGAATTTCGAGAAGAACTCGACCTCCTTGTACTTCGACAGGGCGCAGTCGGGGTGCTGGTTCAGGATGTCGGCCAGGGCGGTCGTCCCGCATTTTTGGACGCCAACGATGATGAAGGAAGGAGATAATGCTCGGATCATGGGGAAAGGAGTTCAGTCGTTCAACAGCCGGTTGAGGAGGCGGGCGGCCCAACGCGGAACGCGCACCCGACCGATTTCCGCCGAGAGCACCTTCATTTCGCGGTCGATGCCGTGCGCTTGGAACAGCGCCTCCGCCTCGCCATACGCGTCGTCGTAGCGCAGCATGCTCTGAAAGGGACGGGTGTGCACCATCACCACGCGGTCAAGAATGGCGCACCCCCGCCGCGGCCGCCCGATGAGGTGCCACCACCAGTGGTCCAGCCCGTAGCTCGACACGTTCGCCTTGAACGACGGCGCACAGGCCGCCAACGCCGCCGCTGAGAAGCACGGGGCCATCACCTCCACGAAGTTCGTCCAGCGCAACGTAAACGGAACCTGCACCTCCGTGATCCGGTGGTTCGGGTAGCCGCACACCGCCGGCTGCCCGATGGCAATCCCGTGGCGCGCCATGGCCGCAAACAGCTCCTCGATCGACTGCTGCGCGATGGCCAAATCGTCGTCCGGCAGCCACACGCATTCATACCCGGACCAGTCGAACACCCCTTGCTCGCGGAGCGTTTCCATGAGGTGCAGTTTTTGGCCTTTGAAGCGCATCAGCCGATCGCATTCCCCCGCGTACTGCTCCGCCCGCGCCGCGTCATCCCCGTAGTAGATGAGCCACAGGTCGAAGCTGCGCTCCGGATTCACCGCCCACATGCGGTGCAAGCTCGTGTCGCCTACCGCGCTGAAAACAAGGTGTTTACGCTGCATGGTCATTCAGGTGTCGCTGCGCCAACTTCATGGCGCTGTTGACCGCTTGGTGCATGTCGAGGTAGGCGTAATTGCCGAGCCGCCCGCAGAACGTGATGTGCGGGCATTCCGCCTCCGCCAGTTCCTGGTACTGCTTGTACAACGCGCGGAACGCGCCATCGGCGTCCTTCACGGGGTAGTAGCGCTCGCCGTTGTTTTCCTGGTAATCGCAGGGCGTCTCGAACGTCAGCGTGGTCAGCTCCGGGTGGTCGCCGTGGGCCGGAAAGTGCTTCCATTCCGTGACCCGGGTGTGCGCGCCGGTGTGCGTGAAGTTGACGTTGGCAGTCGGAAACAGCCGCGGAACGGGCACGTGCTGCGTGGTGAACCGGATGCTCCGGTAGGGGAGTGGCCCAAACCTCAACCCAAAAAACACATCAATCGCCCCCGAATAAAAGACGTGCTCAAAGTCCGCAAAATCGACGGCGTCCGCCGCCGTCCCCAGCCGCACCTCGATCCGCTCCGAATCCACCATCCGCTCCACGAGGCGGGTGTAGCCCTCCGCCGGCATCTGCTGGAACGTGTCCTCCGGGAAGTACAGCTCGTTGTCGTCCTCCCGCACCTTCACGCGGTTCAGGACTTCCGGCGAAATCTGCTCCAACGGCAGCCCCCACATCTTCTCCGAGTACGGCCGGTAAAACGTGTCAATGATGTTCTCCTTCCCTACGATTTCCGCGGTCTCCCGGTTGACGGGGAGGGTCACGAGCCGCCCGTCTTTCAGCATCGCCTTCACCTTGTGCTGGTACGGAATCCATTCCGTGAACCGGCTGAGGAAGTCCACCACGGCGGCGTTCGACGTGTGAAAAATGTGCGGGCCGTAGGCGTGCTGGACGATGCCGTGCTCGTTCGTGAAGTCGTAGGCGTTGCCCGCGAGGTGGTTGCGCTGGTCGCAAACCAGCACGTCCCGGCCGGAGTCAGCGAGCAGCCGAGCGATGGTGCAGCCGGTGAGTCCGGCGCCGATGATGAGGGTGCGCTTCATGGGTGTGCAGTTCTACGGGCGATGAGCCTCAAAGTTACCCGAATCGCCCGGAAAAGGGCCTGCACGAGCCCGCGGGGCTTCCGTTCATAGACGGCGCGCACGGCCCGCATCCGCGGCGCCTTCTCCTCCGCTTCGAACAGCCAGTTCGCATGGAAGAAGTACGGGGTGTGCCGCAGGAGGTTGAGCGGGGCGATGGCCTCGAACAGCCAGCCCGGAGCCGTGAACATCACCGGGAGGGCGCCGTAGGTGGTGTCCCACTCCGACGTGCTGTGGACGAGGTGGTTGAATGCGGTTTGGTCGTGGGCTTCGGGGGTGTGGGCGAGCAGGGCGAGGTGGCGGGCCTCCCACGCGTCGAGGAAGGCGCGCGTGGCCGGTTCGGGCCGCAGGATGAGGAAGCCCGTGCACAACTGGGCTGGCAGCCGGGCGTCGCCCTCGGAACTGACGGAGACAGGGCGCAAGCGTGCGGCGTCGCGGGCCGCTTCGAGGAAGGGCTTGCACGCCACGACATCGACGTCGCTGAAGATGACGAAGTCGGGCACGCGCTCCACCGCGTCCCGCATCACCTGCACCTTCGCCACGGTGAGGGCGCCGAAGCTGGCGGTTCCGCATCGGGCCAAATCCGCAGCGCCTTCCACCCCCCACGGGCGGATTTCGACGCCGGCCACGTGCACATCCGGCTGGTCCGTGTACAGCACGATGGGCACCCCGGGTTCTGCGCGCCGGACGCTGGCCACGGCGAGGTGGAAGGCTTCGAGGCCCTGCGAGCCGATCTGGAGGTAAACGAGTTGCGGCATGGGGTCAGCGGATGGTTCCCAGTGCCCGGCCGTAGGCGCGGAGAACGAAGCGCACGGACCGGAAGGCGAGGCGGGCAAGGGGGCGGTGGGGGCGGCTGTGGAAGATGTGGAAGGCGGCGGCCATTTGGCCTTCCTTCACCCGGTGTCCATGCGTCCAATTCGAGTGGAAAAACAACGGGGTCAGCCGGAGGTTATTCAGCGGGACCAAGGCGCTGTAGAACCAGCCGGGGGCGGCAAAGTTGGAGGACAGCCGCTCGACGTGCGGCCGCCAATCGTCCGACGCGGCCAGCAAGTCATTGAGGGCGTCCTCGTCGTTGCGCGTGGGGTCGCGGGCGATGACGGCGGCGGTGTGTTCTTCCCAAGACCGGAGGAAGTCCAGCGCGACGGCGTCGTTGCGGAGGATGAGGAATCCAGCGCACACGACCTCGGGAATGCGGTCGTCGCCTTCCGTGCTGACGTGGACGGTGCGCAGGGCGGCGGCTTGCTCGCAGCGTTTCCGGAAGGGCCGGCAGGCGATGATGTCCACGTCGGAGTAGACGATGTAGCTGCTGGAGCGGGCCAAGGCATCCCGCATCACGCGCATTTTTTCGAGCATTATCCGGCCAAATTCCGGGGTGTTGGCGCGCGACTCGTCCGGGATTTGGTCCAGGGTCCACCGCCGGACTGCGATGCCTTCGACCCCGATCGCGGCCGGTGGCTGATCGGTGTAGAGGACGATTTCCGCTTCAGGTTCCACAATCCGGACGCTCTCGGCAGCGATTCGGAACTGCTTGAGGCCGGAGGATCCGAGTTGCATGTAAACCAATTGCATGGGGAGAAGGAGATTTCGAAGGGGGCGGGCTTCCCCCCGGGTTAGGGAATCAAGGCGACTTTGCGGGCGAACAGGAAGTCCGTTTCGTCCTTGAGCCGCTCGATTTCGGCAGCGTCCAGCAGGGGCGGGCGCGCAGGCCCATAGTTCGCGTACACCAGGCGGGTGGGCTCCACCGCCTCCGGCACGACATTGAACAAATAGGTCTGGAACACGTGCTCCTCGGGCACGATGGTGCCTTCGAAATAGCGCGCTCCAGGGCCGTCGGCGGCATCGCAGAACGCGAGCAGCGGCGCCCAATGCTCCCGCGCGAGCGCGAACCACGCCCGGCCAAACATCACCGTCCAGTCCTGCGGGAACCGCCGGTACGTGGCGGCAGGCCGCGGCAGCAACCGCGCGGTCCAGTACTGAAGCCGCTCGTGGCCCTTGCGGCGGAGCCACCGCTGGAACGGGCTGTAGTACGTGTGCGAGTGCCGGGAGATGCGCCCCTCGGGCTGCCACGGCGTTCCGTCCACGATGGACTTGCCCCGTCGGGCCGCGAAGAAGTCGCGAATGGCCTCGGTGGAGCGCAGCGGTTCGGTGTCTGCTGAAAGCACGACGAGGTGCGAAATGTCCTTGTGGCGAGCGGCGTGGCGGAGGGCGTGGAGGTGGATTTCGACCATGGTCCAGTCCCCCCAAAGGTGGTCGACGCGGGGGGCGATGCATTCGACGTGGGGCCACCGCGCTGCGAGGGCTTCGAAGGGGGCGGCATCGCTCTTGGCGTCCACGTGGATGCCGATGCGGAAGCCGGGCGCGTCGAAGCGGCGCACCAAGCGCTCGACGCTGCCCGCTCCGGCATGGGCAAGGATGAGGAGGTAAACGTCCATGGTGGGCTGCAAGTTCGGGAATTTCTGGGAGGAGGCGCTGCGGATGGGGCATGGGAGGGTAACTTTGGTGCCATGCGCATCGGGGTGCCACAGTCGGGGTATGGAGCGGAGCGGAACATTCCGCGGATCGAGGGGTTGGAGTATGTGCGGCCGTGGGATGTGCACCGGGTGATGGCGGGATGGGATTTGGTCCGAGGGAGGGAGATGCGGCGGTGGCACCTGTTCACCTTCAGCGAGCCGCACCTGCCACGCGTCGATTTGCTGCACTTTTTCAACAGCATTGCCTTCGGGCGCACGCCGTGGGTGACCACGTACGAGAGCCTGATTCCGCGGTGGTATGACGAGGTGCCGGATGCGCGGATCCACGAGGGGATTGACCGGTTGCTGGACGGTTCGTGCCGGCGGTTGATCGGGTTCAGCGAGGCGGCGGTGGGCAGTTTCGAGGAGTACGTGCACCGGATGGGGCGGGGGGATGTTTGGGGGGAGCTGTTGGGGAAGAACACGGTGCTGCATCCGCCGCAGGCGCTGTTGCCGGAGCGGGAGC
>ENA-OUOG01004779-OUOG01004779.1-marine-metagenome-genome-assembly--contig:-NODE-4779-length-11446-cov-4.734805_pt1 | contig 11446 bp, 13 predicted proteins | sample MGYA00248635_ERZ508505 | MGnify/ENA primary metagenome ERZ508505 (study PRJEB26176, sample SAMN06267871) | marine metagenome | isolation source: Saanich Inlet, British Columbia, Canada | place: Pacific...
TAAGAAAGTCATTAAAAAATTACGACATTAGTTTAGTAATTGAAGTAAATGAAGAAATGCAAAAGAAATTTGCCTACACACCAGAAGAGAAATACGAAAAATTAAAAGAGAAAAATCCTAATATAGAGCTACTTCGTAGAACGTTTGATTTAGACCTATAAAATAGTACAATTACTTATAAATTTATATAATTAATTTTGAGAACTATATATAATTAATGAAAAAACTACTCCTGCTTTTAAATTTAATTTGTTTGGCCTTTTTGGGATGCGATGGCAAAGAGCGTATTCACTTGTCTAATACTGAAGTATTAAAAGAACATAAATTATTGGATAGTTTTGCAGAACAAGTTGAATATATACCTGAATATTATACCGAAGTTATAAACGATACAATATTTAGTAATGGATATGATGTTAAAATAAAAATGTATTCGGATTCTTTAAGAACTGTAACTGTTAAATCTAAAGAAAATAGAAGCCAATCAACTATTTATCGCGATTTTAATGCAGATATTTTAATAAACAAACAGGATAATGAAATTCTTAATGTTACTTTTAATAAAGACCATCCTAAAATTATAGAATTACTTAGTAGGCTAAGAATGGATGCTTATTACTTGAAAAATGTTTGGATAGAAGAAAAGTTAGAACAAAAATATAAAGGAGCTCCAGCTGTTTATTTAAAGTTTTACGCTCCAAGTCAAAACTCATTTACTGTAATAGAAATATTTCCAATTGGTGACAATGAATACAGTATAACAGAATTATAAATAATATGCTAGGACTTAAATTACCAACAGATCCACGTTGGGTAAACATTGTAGAAAAAAATATTGAAGATATTTTAACAGATCATGCGTTTTGCGAGCAAAAGGCCACTAGTACAGCAATATCTTTAATTGTAAGCTTTCCAGAGTACACAGATTTAGTGCAGGAAATGGTCTCTTTAGTTAAAGAAGAAATAAGCCATTTTAAGATGGTACACGATTTAATATTAAAAAACGGTTGGGTACTTGGTCGTGACAGAAAAGATGAATATGTAGCCAAACTACTTCAATTCTTTCCAAAAGGAGGAAGCAGGACAACACAATTAGTACACAGGCTATTATACGCGGCTTTAATAGAGGCACGAAGTTGTGAACGCTTTAGATTGCTTAGTGAAGAGCTAGAAGATAAAACACTAGCAGAGTTTTATAGAAAGCTAATGGTAAGTGAGGCTAACCATTACACAATGTTTCTTGGTTTTGCAAGACAATATGGAGAACGAATAGAGGTTGACAAAAAATGGCAGGCACTATTAGATTATGAAGCAGAGATTATGAAAGGATTAAGTAAAAGTGAAACTATTCACGGTTAAACCATTTATATAAAGGATAAAGCATAAAAAAGCCTCCAAGGATTAAATTCTTGGAGGCTTTTTTATATATAACTTTTAAGAATTAGATTTTTAATCCAAAACCTATTTGCATGTTTTGATTTCTTGCTTTAACACCAACGTTATCATCAAAGATGTTTGTAAATCCAAGAGAATATCTAAAATCTAAAAAGAATTCATCTGAAATCATGTATTCTAATCCACCTATTCCAGAAAAATGAATGTTTTTAATATTATCATCATAAGCATGAACTTTTAATCCTAATTGAGGACCTAAGCCAAAAGTTAATTTATCGGTTAATTTTATTCTTGCCATTATTGGCATTTGCACAAAATCTAGACGTAACGATTCTGGATTGTAACCACTTTCCTGATCGATTTGATCGTATTTTTCTTTAGAACCTTCAGCAGAAAATTGAATCTCTACTAATAATCCAACATTTTCTGAAAATTTATAATCTCCAAAAAAACCAATAGCAAAACCATTTCTGTGTGTATGGTCTGGCATAATTAAACCATCTGCTTCTTCGAAATTTAAATCAGATATATTAATTCCAGCTCTAACTCCGTACAATGCATTTTGTGAAAACCCTAAAAGAGACACAAGCAAGACTGCTAGTAATAATGTAGTTTTTCTCATAGTTTTAAATAATTTAATCTTAAAATTGGTTAGTTTAATATTAACAAATATAATTTTTTTTTACTAAATGAAGAATTATTGTTATAAAGTGTTTTGCAATAGGATAAAGTGTCTTTTTGATAAGGTAAACTACAATGTTTAATATATTTTATTGTCTATTACTTTGTACAGTATCAAAGTATATACTTTTAATAATACCATCTGCTAGTCCTATTTTTGGAACATATATATCTTTGGCTCCACTCCATTTCATTGCAGATAAATAAATTCTAGTAGCAGGAATAATAACATCTGCTCTATCTTGGTTTAAGTTAAGTTCTGTTATTCTTTCTTCGTATGAATAGCTTTGTAACTTGTTATAATAGGATGTTAAATAGAAGTATGTAAGTGGCTTACCTAATGCTTTACCAGAAGATTTAAAAATATTATTAATGTTTCCGCCAGAACCAATAACTTCTATAGTATCAAAAGGTTTAGTTTCAAATTTCACCCATTGTTCAAGTTCTTGCCACGTTTCTTTTTTAACAATATCGTTTAATAAACGAACTGTACCTACTTTAAAAGATTTTGAAATTGTTTTTTCTCCATTATGGATAATACTAAACTCTGTACTTCCTCCACCTACATCTACATATAAATAAGTTTTATTTTTATCTATAAAAGAACTTAAATCTGTAGCTGCGATTATAGTAGCCTCTTCTTCTCCATCAATAATATCTATTGTTATACCTGTAGATTCTTGTATTAAATTGGCGACCTCTCTTCCATTAGTTGCTTCACGCATTGCAGAGGTCGCACACGCTTTGTATTTATCTACATGATGTGTACTCATTAGTAATTTAAAAGCTAACATAGTATCTAGCATGCGTTTTGTGTTCTCTTGAGAGATTTCTTCATTAACAAATACATCTGCTCCTAGACGTATAGGTACACGAACTAAAGATGTTTTTTTAAAACGTGGTGGTTTATTAGCATCTTCTACTATACTGTAAATAAGTAATCTAACAGCATTTGAACCAATATCTATTGCTGCATATTTAAGTATTTTTAGCATTAATTTAGTTTATTTTTATAATAAGTATAAGTATCAAATTGTGCTCTTATTTTTTCATTTTCATTTCTAAAATAGGCGTTAGTTTGTTTCTTATCTAATATTCTTGATTTTACATTATCATTCCAACAAATATTAAATGTATCTATTAATTCTTGCTTAATGTCTTCATCATAAATTGGGCAGCTAACTTCTACTCTGTTTTCAATATTTCTTGTCATCCAATCTGCCGATGATATATACACTTTTGGATTTTTATCATTACAAAACACATAGAGTCTTGTGTGTTCTAGAAATTTATCGATTATACTAATTACTTTTATATTTTCACTCATGCCTTTAACTCCTGGAACTAAGCAACAAATACCACGAACTATCATTTCTATTTTAACACCAGCATTACTTGCTTGATAGAGCTTATCAACCATTTTGTAGCTTGAGATGCTATTCATTTTTAAACGAATATAAGCTGGTTTGCCTGCTTGCTTATTTTTAATTTCGTTATCAATTAATTTAAAAAAAGCATTTTTGGTATAGTGTGGAGATGTAATAATATGCTTGTATCTATGGACTTTATAATTTACTGAAAAGAAATTAAACAATTTATTTAAGTCTTTAAGAATTTTTTGATTAGCTGTAAATAGAGTATAATCTGTATAAATTTTAGCAGTAGACTCATTAAAATTTCCAGTACTTATAAATCCATAACGTACAATTTTATTTTGTTCTTCGCGCTCTATTAAACACATTTTACTGTGCACTTTTAAACCTTGTACACCAAAAATAAGTTGAATCCCTTCACGTTGCATTTGCTCTGCATAATCAATATTTGCTTGCTCATCAAAACGTGCTTGAATTTCCATAGAAACAGTAACTTTTTTACCATTAATGGCTGCATTTATTAATGAACTGGCAACATGAGAAATCTGTGCTAATCTATAAATTGTAATTTTTATGGTCTTTACTTTAGGATCTAAAGCTGCTTCTCTTAAAAATTTTACAGTGTAAGCAAACGTATGGTATGGAGTATATTGCAAATAATCCTTTTTTGCGATAGCTTCAAAAATACTGGTTTCAAGACTCAAGCCTTTTACAGGCAATGCCTCTATTCTGTTATAAAGTAAATCTGTTCTTCCTAAACTAGGAAAACTCATGTAGTCTCGTCTATTGTGGTATCGACCTCCAGGAATAATACTGTCTGAACTTTCTATTCCCATTTTAGACATTAAAAAACTCAACGTTTCTTGGTCTATGGTTTTATCGTATACAAACCGAACAGGTTCACCATCTTGCCTGTCTTTAACGCTGTCGCTTATTTTTTCCATAAAACTTTTACTTAAATCACTTTCAAGATCAAGTTCTGCATCACGTGTAATCTTAATCATATGAGCAGAGATTGTTTTATATTTAAAAATATTAAAGATATCGTCTAAACAATAACGTAAAAGGTCGTCTAGCATTATTATAGTGTTACTGTTGCCGTCTTTAGGGAGAACAACAAAACGATCCATATTCTTAGAAATCTCTATTAATGCATATTGCTTTTCATTTTTATCAAGAGACATTTTAATGGCAAGGTAAGCTGCACTATCTTTTAGGTTTGGTAGTGCAATTTCATCATTTAATATTATTGTAACTAATGCTGGACTTAAGTGTTGTATGAAATAGTTTTTGATGAATTTTTTCTGACTTTCAGTAATTTGATTCTCCTTAACTATAAAGATATCTTCTTGCTTTAACCTTGCTTGAATATTACTTAAAATACTTAAACTTTCTGATTGTTGTTTAATTACAATTTTTGTTATTATGTCTAATAAATCTGATGCATTTATTCCACCTAACTGGTTCTTACCTGCTTTTCCTGCTTCATCAATTCTTTTTACTGTAGCATAGCGTACTTTAAAAAACTCGTCTAAATTATTAGAAAAAATACCTAAAAACCTTAAACGTTCAATTAATGGCACATTCTTATCTGAAGCTTCCTGTAAAACTCTTCCGTTAAATTGTAACCAACTTAACTCTCTATTAATATAAGTATAATTTTGTTTTGGGTTTTTAGTCATTATATTACTATTTCTAAACAAATATATTCTATTGTAGGCACTATTTTAAATGTTTTGGAAATACAATTTTTGTGGTTTGTCCTTTATTTAAATTTCTCCAACTTTTTATTTCAAAATTAATTTTAACAAAACCTGAGGTTGTTACGTTATCTATATAAGTACTTCCGTATGCATTTACAAAATTTGTAAGTGCATAATTGTGAGCGAATAGTAAGACACAGTCGTGGAAATCGTCTAAAGACATTAAAACTTTAAGTAGTGCATCTCCAGAAAAATCGTATAAGTCTTTTAAATACTCTATTTTAATACTTTCTAAAGATAAGTTCTTAACAAAAATATCTGCCGTTAATCTTGTTCTGTTTGCAGCACTACATAATATAATATTTGGATTAATATTAGAATCCATTAATGCATTAGATACTAAATTAGCATCTTTTATTCCTCTTTTATTTAAAGGTCTGTCAAAATCTGGCAAATTATTTTCCCAACATGATTTAGCATGCCTAACGAGTAATAACGTTTTCATTTAAATAAGAATTATGGTGCTAAACGGTTTTTAATCCAATTAAAATCTGTGTTCAACTTGTAATGAATTCTATCATGAAGTCTATTAGGTCTACCTTGCCAAAATTCAATCTCAATAGGTTTTACAATAAATCCTCCCCAAAATTCTGGTCTATTAATTTCTTTACCTTCATATTCTATTTCTAACTCTTTTAATTTAGACTCTAAAAAAGCTCTGTTTTGTATAATCTCACTTTGATTAGAAACAATGGCACCTAATTGGCTACCTCTTGGTCGTGACTCAAAATATCCATCACTTAAATTTTTTGGAATTTTTTTTGCTTTACCCTTAATAATTATTTGTCTTTCGGCACCAGCCCAAAAAAAAGATAAACATACTTTTGGATTGTTTTGTATTGCCTTTCCTTTTTCGCTTTGATAATTGGTATAAAAAATAAAACCTTCATAGGTAAACTTTTTTAGAAGCACAACTCTATTTTTTGGGTAGCCATTTAAACCAATAGTAGAAATCGTCATTGCATTTGTTTCATCTTCTGGAAAGTGAGCATCTATTTCATTAAACCAATTTCTAAAGAGTTCCATTGGGTTTTTTGGTGTGTCTTCTAAAAGCAACTCGCTTTTTTCGTAAGACTTTCTATAATTTCCTAAATCTTTTTCCATAACATACAATATAATATAAATTAGTTTTATTTTTTAATTACTCATGTAAATTTATTAATTTCATAACTTTTAATTTAAATAACTTGAAAACAGAACTTTCTGAATATTACAAAAGATTAAAACCATTTGTGTTACAGATGCCTTTTGGAACATACTTTTTTTTCGAAAAATTTATTGTTTCTGAAATTAATGAAGGTGTTCATTTTGAATGGAATATGGCTGAAAAACTAGCTTTGGAAGTTTTTAAATATTATGGAAAAAATGCAAAACTCGGTTTTATTTCTAATCGTGTAAACAGGCATTCTGTTGATCCGCAAAATTGGATAAAATTAGAAAAAAATCACACAATTATTATTGCATCTGCAATAGTTGCCTACGATAAATTGAATTTTATGAATGCATCTATTGAAAAAAAGTTTACTAAAAATAGTATTAAACGTTGCAAGTCTCTAAATGAAGCAATTAAATGGATTTTAGAATTAGAGGAATTTAAATAAACAGAGGTAAGAATTAATACTACACTTTAAATATAACCACTGACATATTTTATTTATTAATAGATCTTTTAATTAAATCGTGTTCTTGTAATAATAATTACTATTAACACAACATTAATTATTATTTTTGCAATTAGATTCAATAAAATAATACTGTGTCATAACTTTTGAAATGAAATTTAAAGAATCCATTACTAGTAAAGCGCATCCTTTTTTAGAAAAAAGTTTTCATTTTGCACACTCTATTATTTAGAAAATATTGTCGTTTCTGAAATAGATTACGGAATACATTTTGACTGGGAAAAAATTCAAGAATTAATAGATGACATTTTATTGCATTACGGAGAAGATTGCAAAATTGGTTATGTTTCAAACAAAATAAATTCTTACTCTTTCGAGCCAAACCTCTGGAAACATTTTTTTGAAAAATATTCTTTTCTAGCCGGAAGTGCCTCTATATGTTACACGAAAATTAATTACATTAATGGACTTTTAGAAGAAAAATTATCTAATAAAAAAGTAAAAGCCGTTAAGTCTTTAGAAGAAGTAATTGCTTGGATTTCTAATTTAGAAGCTTTAAAAAAATAAATTAAAACTCAAACGTTTTACCATCGTCTGCTAGTTCAACATTTTCAAAAACTTCTTGAGCTTCTGTTTTAAAGACGTTTAAATCATCGTATCTAGTTGAATAATGACCGAGTATTAGTGTCCCAATATTAGCTTGTTTAGCAATACTAGCAGCTTCTTTTGCTGTACTGTGTTTGGTTTTTGGAGCTAAATGTGCATGTTGCTCTAAAAAAGTAGATTCATGGTATAATACATCTACATCTTTTATAATATTAACAATAGCTTGCTTATAGGCAGTATCACTACAAAAAGCATAACTTTTAGATTTCTCTGGTGCCAATGTTACAGTTTCGTTTTTTATGAGTTTTCCAGCTTGGTTTTCTACATCAAAACCTTGTTTTAATTTTCTATAATATGCGACGTCTATATTTGCGTTTAAAACAGCATTCATATCTAACTTTCGTTCTCCTTCTTTTTCTTTAAATAGAAAACCATTTGTATAGACACGATGATCTAATGGAATTGTATAGACTTCAACTTTTTTATCTTCAAAAATAAGTTCTGAATCTAAACTATTTAACTCATGAAAAATAAGATTAAAATTAGTCCATGAATTAGATAATTTCATTTGAAGCGTAATCACTTCCTTTAAACCTTTTGGAGCATGAATATGTAAATCTGCTTCACGTGTTAATAATCGCATGGTAGATATTAAACCTACCAAACCAAAAAAATGGTCGCCATGTAAATGCGAAATAAAAATATGCTTAATCCTATTAAATTTAATCTTGTGTTTACGTAATTGAACTTGTGTACCTTCGCCACAATCTATTAAAAATAAATGATTATTTATTTCTAATACTTGAGATGTAGGATTTGTAAAAGTACGTGGTGTCGCGCTGAAGCAACCTAAGATGTTAAGTTTCATTAAATAGAGTTGATTTGTTATTTTGTTAATTTGATTAATATTGAAGCTAAAAACAAATCAACGAAAAAACAGTTTCACAAATAAATATTTTAAAACCCTAAATCGCGTTCCATTTCTTCCATTTCAATAATATCGTATGCCTCTTTAAGAGTTGGCACAACTATAATTTCGTCTGGAGTGTCATTAGAGTTTAATGCATTTGAAACAATAACAAACGATTGTTTTGCGGTACGATGCGTATTTGATAGTCTTAAAAACTCTACAATATTTTGTGTTGATATTTGTTCTAAAGAAGACAATTTTATTATAATATTATGGTTTTCGAATTTTGGATATAATGCCTCTAATTTCTTTACAAGTTCAATAATAGTAGATTTCTCTTGTGTAATTATCGAAATATTTTCCTCTTGATCTATTATCATAATTTACTGTTTTATTTTTGAAGCTAATAAATAAATTACTGCCATCCTAACTGCTACTCCATTTTGTACTTGGTCTAATATAATGGCTTGCTTAGAATCTGCAACATCACTAGTTATCTCTACACCTCTGTTTATAGGTCCTGGATGCATGATAGTGATTTCTTTTTCTAAAGAATCTAGTAATGCTTTATTTACTCCATACTGTTGTGTGTATTCTCTAGTACTAGGAAAATAACTAATAGCCATACGCTCATTTTGAACGCGTAACATATTGGCTACATCACACCATTCTAGAGCTTTACGCAGGTTGGTTTCAACCTTGACTCCTAATTGATTTATATATTTTGGCAATAATGTTTTTGGTCCACAAACCATAACATTGGCACCTTGTAATTTTAATGCATAGATATTAGATAATGCTACACGACTATGTAAAATATCTCCAACAATTACTACATTTTTACCAGACACATCTCCTAAACGTTCTCTTATAGAGTACGAATCTAACAATGCTTGTGTTGGGTGCTCATGTGCACCATCTCCTGCATTAATAATATTTGCTTTTACATGTTTTGATAGAAATACACAAGCTCCTGGATTAGGATGACGCATCACTACCATATCTACTTTCATGGATAAAATATTATTTACTGTGTCTATTAAAGTTTCACCTTTTTTTACTGAAGATTGAGCTGCAGAAAAGTTAATTACATCTGCAGACAAACGTTTTTCGGCAAGTTCGAAAGAGAGTTTTGTACGTGTTGAGTTTTCAAAAAATAAATTAGCAATAGTAATATCTCGAAGCGAAGGCACTTTTTTAATGGGTCTATTAATCACCTCTTTAAAATGATCTGCTGTTTCAAAAATAAGTTGAATATCTTTTTCTTGAAGGTATTTAATTCCTAATAAGTGATTGACACTTAATTCGCTCATATCTTTTAGTCTTCAGTTTGCAGTATTCAGGCTGCAATTATTGTGTTTATATTTTAACTATTCACTAAATAAACCACATCTTCACCATCATTTTCTTTCCAGCTTACTATTACTTTTTCTTTATTAATGGCATCTACTTGTCTGCCTCTATAGTTAGGTTGTATTGGTAAATGTCTACTAAAACGTCTGTCTATTAGTGTTAGTAGTTCTATTTCGTTTGGTCTTCCAAAAGATTGTATTGCGGTTAAAGCTGCACGAATACTTCGACCTGTGTATAATACATCGTCAATAAAAACAACATTTTTATCTTCTACTATAAAATCTATTGCTGTAGTATTGGCTTCGTGTATTTTATCACCACGTCTAAAATCGTCGCGATAAAATGTAATATCTAATTGTCCTAACTGTAGGTTTTTAATCTTGTATTCTGTTTTTAGCATTTCGGCCAAACGGTTAGCTAAATACTTACCTCTTGGTTGTAAGCCTATTAAAACAGTATTAGAAAAATCTTTATGGTTTTCAATTAATTGGCAAGCCAATCTGTGAAGAATGATGTTTATTGCGGTTGCATTAAGTAGCACTTTCTGGCTCATATACGCTGTAAGTGTTTTTGATTTACAAAGTTAGGTTAAATTATTTGAAGTTGAAAGATAAATTGATAAATGAAAGAGACTGTTTATCATTATATTTTAAATAAGAAAATAAAAAAGCCTCTCGTTTATGAGAGGCTTTTAAGATATTTAATAAATATTCAGGTTAAGATTACTTCTTTCCGTCTAATTTATCTTTAAGAGCTTGTAAAGCTTCGTTTGCATCACCTAAAGTTGGTTTAGATTCTGCAGCTTGAGTTGCCTGTTTTGCTTGTGCAGCTTTAACATTAGCGATCTCTTCTTCTCTAAAAATTGCAGTATGCGAAGCTACTACTCTTTTAAACTCTTTGTTAAATTCTATAATTTTGAATTCAGCAGTATCGCCTTTCTTTAATTTCTTACCGTCTTCTTTTTCAAGGTGACGAGTAGGAATGAAAGCTACAATATCTTCATTAAATTCAATAGTTGCTCCTTTATCTACAACATCTGCTATTTCTGCAGTGTGAATAGTTCCTAAAGCAAACTCAGTTTCGTATTTATCCCAAGGATTATCTGTTGTTTGTTTATGACCTAAAGATAATTTACGTCCTTCAACATCTAATTCTAGCACAATAACTTCTAGTGTATCACCAACAGCACAAAACTCAGATGGATGTTTAATTTTCTTAGTCCAAGATAAATCTGAGATGTAAATTAACCCGTCAATACCTTCTTCTAATTCAACAAAAACACCAAAGTTTGTAAAGTTACGAACAATACCTTTGTGCTTTGAACCTAGAGGATATTTAGTTGTAATATCTGTCCATGGATCTTGCGTTAATTGCTTAATACCAAGAGACATTTTTCTATCTTCTCTATCTAAAGTTAAGATTTGTGCGTCTATTTCGTCTCCAACGTTTACAAAGTCGTTAGCTGAACGTAAGTGGGTTGACCAAGACATTTCAGAAACGTGAACTAAACCTTCAACACCTTCTGCAACTTCAATAAATGCACCATAATCTGCGATTACAACTACTTTACCTTTTACTTTATCTCCTACTGCTACACTTTCTCCTAAAGCATCCCAAGGATGTTTAGATAATTGTTTAAGACCTAATTGAATTCTTGATTTGTTTTCATCAAAATCAAGGATTACAACGTTTAGTTTTTGGTCTAACTCAACAATTTCGTTCGGATGGTTAATTCTTGACCAA
>ENA-OUOG01004780-OUOG01004780.1-marine-metagenome-genome-assembly--contig:-NODE-4780-length-11444-cov-3.006950_pt1 | contig 11444 bp, 9 predicted proteins | sample MGYA00248635_ERZ508505 | MGnify/ENA primary metagenome ERZ508505 (study PRJEB26176, sample SAMN06267871) | marine metagenome | isolation source: Saanich Inlet, British Columbia, Canada | place: Pacific...
GAATTGTGTGGGGTTGATGAGGCGGAAACGCGTGGCACGCGGTATGCAATACTCGCGGGTGGTGAGGCAGTAATTCATCATCACATCGCGCCCAAAAACGAATATGCTGCTGACTACGTTGCTGTAGCGGAGAGGCTGATGCTCACGCCTTATCTGTGGGCTGGCACAACAGCATTTGGGATTGATTGTTCAGGGTTGGTCCAGCTTGCCATGTTTATGGCTGGAGACAATGTTCTTCGTGACTCTGACATGCAAGCAGCAACCATAGGTGCAGAAATTGATCCCGGTTCGAAATATCAAGACCTTCAACGCGGTGATGTGGTGTTTTGGCGTGGTCATGTAGGAATTTGCCACGGATCTGATGCCAATGGCACCCTGATGTTGTTGCACGCAAATGGCCACAGTATGAACGTGACTTCGGAACCGCTTGTGCCTGCTATTGAACGTATCGCCTATCTTTATGAAAAACCAACTGGCGTACGAAGGCCGTATAACAAGGAAAAAGAATAGTGAGTCGTAAAGCGAAAACCATTGGTGCCATCATACTTGCCGGGTTTGGCTATTTGCTGTTTTGGCCAGTTCCCATTGACCCGGTCTCCTGGAAAGCACCAGTAAATGAAGGGTATGTTGGAGACTTTACCCCGAATGATATTCTTGCGGACTTGGAGCGCATCGATATCGGAGCCCATACCGGTCCGGAAGATTTGGCACTGGGTCCGGATGGTCAGCTGTATATTCCCACCCATGATGGCGCGATTTTGAAGTTTGATCCGCTAACAGGTCAATCAGAGATGTTTGCCGAGACAAAGGGCAGGGTTCTGGGTGTAGCGTTTGGACGCGACGGCATATTGTATGCTGCGGATGCATATGAGGGACTTTATGCAATTGATCAGTCAGGCGCATTAACGCTCCTGACCAATTCTGTAAACGACGGTTCCCCGATCCCCTATGCAGATGGTGTGGATGTGACCTCTGAAGGACAGGTCTATTTTTCTGATGCCTCTGTGAAATTCGGCGCCCGGGCCAATGGCGGTACGTTGCCAGCATCCTTGCTTGACCTGCTGGAGCATGGTCCCAACGGTCGTATACTAAAATATGATACAAAAACGGGTGTTACAGAGACAGTCCTGGATGGAATGAGTTTTGCCAATGGCGTTGCTTTGACACAGGATGAGAAACACTTGTTGATTGTCGAAACCGGAACTTACTCCATTTGGAAAATGCCCTTGGAAAATCCAAAAGCTGCAAGGCAGATTTTGACGAACCTTCCGGGCTTTCCTGATAATATCAAGCGTGAGTCTGACGGCACTTTTTGGTTTGGGCTGGTTAGTCCGCGATCTGAACCAGTAGACAATCTGTCTGAAAGTCCATTCATTCGAAAGATTATTCAGCGCCTGCCATCGGCCATACAACCGAAGCCGCAGCGCTATGGCTTTTTAGTTAGGATTGACGAAGATGGAAACGTGTTAGAGACGTTACAAGATCCCTCTGGCGACTATGCACTTGTGACAGGTGCTTTGACTGGGCCAGATGGGAAGCTATATGTTTCCAGCTTGACAGAACCGGATCTCGCAGTTCTGGATCGTCAATAAACTAACTGCGATAAATGACTGGAAAATCGTCGCCTTCAAAAGGGGCGCCTGGCGTATAGTCCAGATCCGGGAATGGTGGTGATGTCTTGCCCGGTCGTTCGACGAATTTTGCATCATCTCCAACCCATCTCATGGATACGACGCGGCGTCGTGTTGGAGAAGCATTGGCAGGTGCGCCGTGCAGGGTGCGAAACGAAAAAGCAACCGCATCCCCCGGTTCAACTGCCCAACCAACGATATCAAGTTGATCCCGTTGTGCATCCACATCTGGCACTTGCTCAGACGTATCATTTTCAAAAAGCGGGGTACCATCAAAGCGATCTGGTCTGAAGTTTTTGTCCCATTTATGTGAGCCCGCAATATACTCAATGGTTCTATCACGGGGCACCGGGTCAAGCGGAACCCAGAAAGATACAGTTTGCTGACCTTCTACCAAATAATAGGGTTGGTCCTGATGCCATGGTGTGACGACAGAGTTGCCAGGTTCCTTGACCAGAATATGATCGTGAAAAATTCGGGCGGATTTGGACTGCATCAGTCGGGCTGCCATTTTAGCCATGCCTGAATCTTTCACCAAAGCGCGGTAGCCATCAAACTGGTTCCACACAACATAGTCCTGAAAGAATGGGGCGCCCCCATCTTCCGGATGGTATGTCCGCTCACGCCAAGAAGGACTGCGCTTGTTCTCTTCAATCGCTTGGCGCGCATTCTCCACATAGTCTTTGAAAGCGCCTTTCAGGAGAACAACTCCGTTCTCCTGAAACTCATTGATCTGGTTTTGTGATATATCAGTCATGTTTGATCCACTACGTTTAGATGCATATTTATTGAATCAAATCGGTGGAGCAAGCCCAATATCAGGTTTTAACTGGTTCCAGAGATCGATCGCCTGTTGCGTTCATATCAAACAAAGGCTGATTGCCAACTACAGTGTTTACGGCAGTCTGAAACGGAGTCGCTTGAAAATCTGGTAGGATGTCTCGTAGTTTTTTCCCGTCAATCTCATGTGGTCTTTGCCAAAGATAGCGCATCTCCAAAATTTCGTGAATTTGTCTGGAAAAGAGAGCCATGACCCTAACCACCAACCATGGAAATTTCTTCGCACGTAATTCTCGCTGACATGCTTTTTCTAATGCTTGGACAAGCTCTGCGCCGGTAACAGCATAACCTTTGAAACCAAATTCTTCAAAACCATTCATTAAGTGGCGATGCTCAGCCAGTTCAACCATGGCCCTTGTCATATCAGGCAGATATGCCCAGGAATGGATTGCGTTAAGTGGTCCGGGATACGTAACAATCCCGCGGTCGATCTTGTTTGTGATATAGGTTTCAAACCAGTTTCCAGTGTCTTTGCCTTCAAAGAAATCACCGCCACGCAGAACGATGGTTTTGAGGCCATCGGCACAAGCATCCTTGTAAGCCTGCTCCATCTTGATCCTTAAGCGCCCTTTCTTGGTATTTGAAACATGGGGTGTTTCTTCTGAAATAACGGGTGGTAGTTCATTGCCGTAGTTATAGACGTTCCCGGGAATCATGACTGTCGCACCGGAGGCGATCCCGGCTGAGATGATGTTTTGGGTAATGGTCGGTAGCATTTCTTCCCAATCTTCATATTTGGGATTGAGCGCATTCAGGATCACATCATGGCCCATACAGGCTTGAGTCAGCAACTCGATGTCGAAGGCGTTGCCGCTCAGATATCGAGTGTTTGATGTCTTCTCGTTTTGCTCCCAATGGCGTGCAAATGCGGATACGCGCCATCCCTTGTTCTTGAATGCCTCCAAAGCGGTGCGTCCAAAACGCCCCTTTGCTCCTAATATAATTACGGATTTTTCCATTTTGTACTCCTGATTGTATGAGAGCAGAGTATCAATACATAAAAAGTATATCATTAGTGAAAAAATGTATTTATATATACATATATGAATAGATTGGATTGGAACCTTCTTCAAACATTTGTAGCTACAGCAAAGCATGGGTCACTTTCTGCCGCATCTAAAGCCGAAGGAATTACACAGCCAACGGCAAGCAGACACATCGCACAACTGGAAGACCAATTGGGCTACCGCTTGATTGAACGAAGCAAAGCAGGCATTGCGTTAACGGAGCATGGGCGAGAATTGCTTGAACAGGCTCAGGCTATGGCCGAAGCGGCGGCCCGTGTTGAAATGATAGGCGACAGTCAATCGCAAAGTTTGAGTGGAACGGTACGAATAACAGCCAGCAGGATTGTAGCCACCTTTGTTTTACCTGAAATGTTATCGCAATTTCGTTTAACAGAACCCAATATCGAGATTGAGGTTGTGGCATCCGATGAAACAGAAAATCTGTTGCATCGTGAGGCAGACATCGCGATCAGGATGTTTCGGCCAACGCAACTTGATGTTATCAGCAGGAAGGTCTCTGATCTGGAATTGGGTGTTTACGCCGCCAAGACTTATTTGGAGCGTTTTGGCGAGCCGCAGAGCTTCACCGACCTTACTCACCATACGTTCATAGGATATGATCGCAGCACACTTATTCTGGATGGGTTCAGGAAAAACGGGATAGATATAGATCGCGAATTTTTTGCTTTCAGGAGCGACGATCAGGTTGTGTGTTGGGCAATGGTAGTCGCGGGTTTTGGAATTGGTTTTAATCAACGCATCATCGGCGATTACGATAACCGACTTAAAAGAATACTGCGTGACGTTGTCATTCCACCCATGTCGGTATGGTTGACATCACACTCTGCGTTGAAATCCAATCGCCGTATCAGAAGGGTTTATGACTATCTGGCCGAGAGTTTTGCCAATTCATGAGCCGAACATATCCCGGTTCAGTTCATACATTGAAACTTCAACGGAGCCATCGGCAGTTTCAGCGCTGGTTATTACCCGTCTGTACTCAGCGCCTTCAAATTGATCCAGTCTATTCCAATGCTTGGGCAATTCCTGACTCTCAAAAATGGAAACAGGAATTTTCTCGCCCTCTGGTGTCAGCAAACAACCAGGGCAGTCATGCTCTGCTCCCCAGCCTGCTTCCAAAAGATTTCCCCTCACAAAGCCATTTCTCCAGACGCCAGGCAATCCTGCAAGCTGGTCTGCGTTTACTTCTCCCGGCGAAAGCGTGCCATAGGTTGCAAGTCGATGATTGGCGGAAAGTTTCATGCTCAGTATCCGGCAGTCCGATCTACAATATTCTCAAGCCCTTGGCCCGATTCATGGCGTTGAATTTGGGCTTCAACATATCTCCCAAGTGCCACCACATCAGAATCGGATGCCACATGAGGTGTGAGAACTGCGTTGTCCAGCTTCCAAAGAGGGCTATCCCTTCCCAGTGGTTCGGTTTCAAATACATCCAGTGAAACACCACCTAGTGTACCGTCTTCAAGACATGAATGAATATCCGCCTCAACCTGACTGCCGCCACGCCCTGCGTTGATAAAAATGGATGAAGGCAATACCGGATGCTTGCCGATTTTCTCGAATAATTTGCGATTGAAAAATCCGTGTGTATCAGGCGTGTAGGGTAGAAGGCCCACAATCATGTGATTTCGTGCAAGAAATGCATCGGTCTCACTGGCGTCATAACAATCAATGCCTTCGATCGTCTTCTTGGTACGGCTCCACCCTGAAACATTGAAGCCCAATATTTTCAATTTGCGTGCAGAATCTTGACCAAGCACACCCATCCCCATAATGCCGACATTCATGGTGCTGGCTTCGGGTTGAGGTAACCCTTGCCATGTGCATTCATGTTGTTGAAAATTGTACCTCAACTGTTGTCGGAAGTGCGTGAGAACCTGCAAACAAACCCATTCGCCCATGCGGGTTGTTAGTGTGGGGTCTACAAAGCGCACAACAGGAACATCCGCAGGAAGATTTGGATTCGCAAGAATTTTATCAACGCCCGCGCCTGCATTGAAGATCACTTCCAAGTCTGGCATTTTATCAAAAAGGTCATGATCAAATTTCCAGACAAGGGCATATTTGACGCCTGCAAGTGACGCCGGACGATCTCCCTTTTCCCAATCAATCACCGGGCGTCCGTCCAGTCCATCTCGGACGTCACCTAATTGTTCTGCTTCAGTGAAGCTTACAGATAAAAGTAGTGGTGATTTGCTCATTGTTCGATCGCCGTAGAATGCGTTGCCTTGATATCAAAAGCCGCAGCCATGAGAGCCTTTGTATACTCGGTTTGTGGGTCTTCAAAAATCTGTTGTGATGAGCCTTGTTCCACAACTCTGCCTTGACGCATTACGATAACCTCATTTGCCAGGGCTTTAACAACTTTCAGATCATGGCTGATAAACATGTAAGTAAGTTTACGGCGTTTCTGCAAATCGCGTAACAGATCGACGACTTGGGCTTGCACACTCATATCAAGCGCCGAAGTGGGTTCATCCAACATCACAAACTTTGGTTCAAGTACAATGGCCCGGGCAATGGCAATTCTTTGGCGTTGGCCACCTGAGAACTCGTGCGGATAACGATGCCTTGTTTCCGGGTCCAAACCAGTCTCGGACAGTGCATTCATTACAAGCGTTTCGCGCTGATCTGAACTCAAATCTTTACGATGAATTGTGAGGCCTTCTCCAACAATCTCACCTACGGACATTCGGGGCGAAAGTGAGCCATACGGATCCTGAAAAACAACCTGCATCTGGTTGCGATATTCCCGCATTTGTTTGAACGAATATTCGTTAATGTCTTTTCCTAAAAAAGTGATCTTGCCCTTTGAGGAAATCAATCGGGTCAGTGCCATGCCGAGAGTTGTTTTTCCTGAACCCGATTCACCCACAACGCCAAGGGTTTGACCTTCACGCAATTCAAGACTGATACCGTCTACGGCCTTCACATGGTCAACAGTTTTACGCGTGAGGCCTTTTTTGACAGGGAACCAAACCTTCATGTCGTTGGCTTTAAGTACCAAAGGCGAACTCGTATCCGTTTCCGGAGGGGTACCCTTGGGCTCAGAAGAAAGGAGGTGCTGTGTATATTGGTGCTGTGGATTGGTGAAAAGTTGTTCTGTTGGGCCATGCTCCACAATCCTGCCCTTTTGCATGACGCAGCATCGGTCGGAGATACGCCGCACAATCCCCAAATCATGCGTAATGAACAGCATGGAAAGGCCATTTTTCCTTTGAAGATCAGCAAGCAGTTCGAGGATCTGCGCTTGCACCGTCACATCTAGTGCGGTGGTTGGCTCATCCGCGATCAACAGCTCTGGTTCATTTGCCAAAGCCATTGCAATCATCACACGCTGACGCTGCCCACCTGACATTTGATGGGGGTAGGAATTAAGGCGCTTTTCGGGGTCCCGAATCCCCACCTGATGCAATAGTTCAACTACTCGCTCCTGCGCAGCTTTTCCGGCAAGACCTTTGTGAAGCGAGAGGATTTCCGCAATTTGCTTTTCAATGGTGTGGAGCGGATTGAGAGATGTCATCGGCTCTTGAAAAATCATTGTAATATCGTTGCCGCGGACCTTGCGCAGGTGGTCCTCATCCACAGTCAACATATCCTGACCATTGAACAGCAATTTCCCTGTGGGATGGCTAGCAGCAGGATAGGGGAGTAGTTTTAAAACAGAGAGTGCCGAAACTGATTTGCCAGATCCGGATTCGCCCACCAATGCAACCGTTTCACCACGCTTGATATCAAAGGAGATTTGATCAACGGCAATGGTTGTTTTGCCAGCCTGAGTGAAGGCGACGGAGAGGTCCTGAACGTCCAGCAAGGTTTCTGTCATATCGGTCACCCAAACGTCTTTCTTGGATCAAATGCGTCGCGCACGGCTTCGCCAATGAAAATCAGCAATGACAGCATAAGAGATATCACGAAGAAGCCTGAGAAGCCGAGCCATGGGGACTGAAGATTGTTTTGCCCTTGTTTCAGAAGTTCTCCCAATGAGGCCGAGCCCGGCGGTAAGCCAAATCCCAAAAAGTCGAGGGAAGTAAGTGTCGTGATCGATCCATTCAGAATGAAAGGTAAAAAGGTAAGGGTTGCTACCATGGCATTGGGTAAAACATGCCGCCACATGATGGTGCGATTGTTAACGCCTAAAGCCCGCGCCGCATTTACATACTCGAAATTCCGCGCACGGAGAAACTCGGCCCTTACGACGCCAACAAATCCGACCCATGAGAAGAGCAACAGAATGCCAAGCAATACCCAGAAGCCGGGCGCAAGAACGCCGGCTATAATCAGAATGATGTAAAGGACTGGAATCGATGACCACGCTTCTACAAAGCGCTGCATGATAAGGTCAATTCGACCACCGAAATAACCTTGCACAGCCCCCGCGCTAACGCCGATGATTGCGGCAGCTATCGTCAGAAGAAGGCCGAAAATGACAGAAATTCTAAAGCCGTATATGACACGCGCCATCACGTCACGGGCCTGATCATCGGTTCCAAGCCAATTCCAGTTTCCAAGGGTACATCCGGGATCGTCCGCGCCTAGGGGGAACTGCGCACATCGTGTACCCACATCATACATCCAGCTTGGTTTTGAGGGCGCTGGCTCCGGCACTTCAAGCACGGTCGTGGTATAGCTATAACGGATAGGGGGCCAGATCGCCCAACCATGTTCCTTGAAGGCAGCATCAATCTCGGGAATTCTGTAATCGGTCTGGGGAAGAAAACCATCATCTCCCAGAAATACTTCTTCCGGATAGTCGTTGAACAATGGTGTGTATATTTCACCCTTGAATGAAACAAGGATCGGCCGATCGTTTGCCAGAAACTCCGAGAATAAAGACAGCCCGAAAAGAAGAAGGAAAATCCATAAAGACCAGTATCCGCGCTTATTGGCTTTAAAGTTAGCCAGTCGCCTTTGGTTGAGTGGCGATAGAAACGGTTTTCCGTTTGTTGGGGAAGTTGTGAATGCCGTATCGGTCATCAGACATCCCTCGCTTCAAAGTCAATTCGTGGATCGATCATGGTGTAGATCACATCGGAAACCAGCGTCATGATCATGCCAATCAGCGAGTAAATATAAAGTGTTCCGATAACGACCGGATAATCACGCCCTACAATCGCTTCAAAGCCGAGCAAGCCCAATCCGTCGAGATTGAAAATCACCTCGATCAAAACCGAGCCCGTGAAAAAGGAGGTCACGAATGCTGCAGGGAAACCCGCAATGATAATCAGCATCGCATTTCTGAATACGTGCCCGTATAAAACTTTGTTTTCAGTAAGCCCTTTCGCCCTTGCTGTCTGAACGTACTGTTTGCGGATTTCATCGAGGAACGAATTTTTGGTCAAAAGGGTATTGGTGGCAAACGCAGATAATACCATGGCTGTAAGGGGGAGCGCCAGGTGCCAGAAATAGTCAACTATCTTTGCCGGCCATGACAGCTCCGCGAAATTATCCGACGTCAGGCCACGTAGAGGGAACCAGTCAAAAAACGATCCACCTGCAAACAGGATAATGAGCATGACACCAAACAGGAATCCCGGAATCGCATAGGCGATAATTACAACGCCACTTGTCCAAATATCGAATGCGCTTCCATCATTCACTGCCTTTTTTATGCCAAGCGGGACCGAGATGCCGTATGACAAGAGCGTAATCCAAAGTCCCAATGAAATGGAAACCGGCATTTTCTCGATAATGAGCTCTATTACCCCCTTATTTTGGAAATAACTCTCACCCAGATCAAATTGCGCATAATCGCCAAGCAACTTGAAGTAGCGTTCGTGTACTGGCTTGTCCAAGCCAAATTGCTCTTCAATTTTTGCAATGAATTCCGGGTCCAGCCCACGCGAACCGCGATAGGTAGATGAGAAATCTTTGCCAATGTCCAGGTCGGTTTCCACTGCCTGATTACCGTCACCTCCGCCGGAGACGCGATCAGACGCTGAACCTGCTTGCCCGGTTAAATCAGCAATCACCCGTTCGACGGGCCCACCAGGTACAAATTGAACAATTACAAAGCAAAGTGTAATGATCGCGACGATGGTCGGTATCATCAAAAACAGTCTTCGAAGGATGTAAGCGCCCATAGGCTGTAAATCCCCTCGGCGTTCAATCAATCAGGCCTTGCCGATAGCCTTTGCTTTCTCTTCATCAAACCACCATGTGCTCTCTGGCGAGAATGCGTAATCGGGCTTTGGTTCCTTAAAACCAAACATATCCCAATATGCGACACGGTGATTCGCTGCATGCCAATTTGGAATCCATAAATGCATTGGACGCAAGACCCTGTCTATTGCCCGAAGGATGGTTGTGAGTTCTTTTCGATCAGAAACGGTCTTCATTTTGTCTAGCAGAGCATCAATCACAGGTGACTTGATCGCCGGGAAGTTTCGCGTTCCATTTGTGTCAGCAGACTCAGAATGAAGGAAAAATCTCAGCGATTCTGCTGTCGGACTGGCGCCAAATCGTGCTGCCATGCCAACAATATCAAAATCATATTTATCCAGTCGAGCTTGAAACTGCGACGGGTCGACAAGGCGGATCGACGGTTCGACACCAATCTTCTTCAGGTTCTCGACATAGTTTCCAAGGACTCGTTCAAAAACGGGAGAACGAATAAGAAACTCAATCGTCAGATTTTCGCCATCGCTATTGACCTGCTTGCCTCCCTTGCGCTCCCATCCTGCAGCTTTTAACAGACCAATTGCTTTCCTAAGTGCCTTGCGATCACTTCCTGAACCATTGGTCACAAAGGGCAAGAGCGGTTTACCAAACACAGCCTTTGGAAGCTCGTTCTTGAAGGGTTCCAACAACGCAAGTTCTTCAGGGCTCGGCATACCAACAGCCTTGAATTCTGAAGTCTCGAAAATTGAAGCAGATCGTTTGTAAGCGCCATAAAACTGGTTCTTGTTGGTCCATTCAAAGTCAAAGCAAAGTGCGATTGCTTCTCGGGTTCTCAGATCAGAGAACTTTTGTCTGCGGGAGTTTAAAGCCCATCCTTGCATGGTAGGAACAAGTTCTGAAGAAAACTCGCGCTTGACCACACGGCCGTCTTCCACAGCAGGAAAATTGTACTCTGTTGCCCAAACCTTTGAGGTAAATTCCTCACGCCAGTTAATATCGCCTTTTTTGAAGGCTTCAAACGGAGCAATACGATCTCTAAAAAACTCTATGCGAAGTGTATCAAAATGATTGAACCCGATGGAAACCGGCAAGTCCTGAGCCCAATAGTCAGCCACACGCTCGTACTCGACAAATTTCCCTGCATCAAGCCTGGAAAGTCTCCATGGGCCGGAGGAAAGAGGAACTTCCAGAGTGGAAGCATCAATTGGTTTGTCGGCGTGGTAAGTTTTGGAAAGAATTGGAACACCCACTGAAGACAGGATTGCACGGTCTGACTGGTTCCCGTTGAATGTTATTTGAAAAACATGTTTGGAGATCGCTGTGGCTTCTGTCATGTCACGAAGCGTTTGGCCAAAGGTGGGATGGCCCTTTTCTTTCAGAATTGTGTAACTGAACGCCACGTCTTCTGCGGTTAGTGCCGTGCCATCGTGAAACCTTGCCTCCGGACGCAGCTCAAACGTATATTGATTTCTATCGGCCGCAATCTCAACTGACTTTGCAAGAGCGCAGTAAAGAGAGTCGGGCTCATCCAATGCAGCACTCATCAAAGTGTCGTAACAAAGTTCCATTCGCGGTGGTGCGTCGCCTCTTAACACGAAGGTGTTGAGGGTATTGAAAGTCTGGATATTCTGATTAAACGCCCAGTTGCTTGGCATAAAAGCAAAAACCCCACCTTTGGGTGCGTCCAGCGAGGCGTCGTCAAAGTGAGTGAAATCTTCGGGGTATTTCAAATCACCAAAAGCGGAGAGGCCGTGAAGTTTTTTCTCGGTTGGATTACTGGCCAATGACACATTGGGCACAAGGCTTGCAAACGCGGTAGCTGCGG
>ENA-OUOG01004782-OUOG01004782.1-marine-metagenome-genome-assembly--contig:-NODE-4782-length-11443-cov-2.296938_pt1 | contig 11443 bp, 21 predicted proteins | sample MGYA00248635_ERZ508505 | MGnify/ENA primary metagenome ERZ508505 (study PRJEB26176, sample SAMN06267871) | marine metagenome | isolation source: Saanich Inlet, British Columbia, Canada | place: Pacific...
AAAGCATTGGCCTGACACGCCAATCTATAGAGATATCAAGCAACTCACAGCAGAACAGCTCAGATCAGATGGAATTATTCCAGACGTTATCTGTGGGGGATACCCGTGTCAGCCTTTCAGTGTCGCAGGTCGTCAAAGAGGCGAACAAGACGAAAGACATCTCTGGCCTTTCTTCTACAATCTCATCAGCAAGCTCAAACCTCCAACTATCTTTATGGAGCAAGTTACGGCAGCTATCCAAGAAGGATGGCTTGACGAAATCCAGACGGATTTGGAAACACAAAACTACGCACTCGGGTCGATTGTACTCCCAGCTAGTAGTGTCGGCGCATTTCATCAACGCACAAGATTATGGATTGTGGCCGACTCCAATTCACAGCGATGGTCGGGGATCAGCGGGAGTGGGAAAGAGAGAGCTTCCAAACATCTCCAAACTAGCTCATTGGCCTACGGTGACCACGCAGGACAACAATCAAGTTTGCGGAGAGGGAGCAGCAGCGAATTACCCAAAACGAGGCACGACATTGGGAGGAGCGGCGAGACTAACTCAGAACATGGAGTTACTTGGGAGTCAGCTAGACAGATCATTTGCAGAGACAATAGAATCAGATTCGTCCCATCTGAACCCGAGATTCAGCCTTTGGCTAATGGGATACCCAATCGAGTGGGCATATTGCGGGGAGCGGGTAACGCCATCGTCCCGCAAGTCGCGGCAGAAGTGATTGGTTCGTATATGGAAGGGGCTAACTAAATGAGGAGAAAGAGAAAATGATAAACCTATGGACAGCAGTAATAACTGCTCTGATATTTAACGCCCTGACCTACGTGATCGCGTACAAGTCAGGCAAGAAAGATGGTTATGGCGACGGCTATGTGGACGGAGCTGTAGGCGTTCACTTGGGGAATGTCGTTGTTAACGATCTGTCTGAGGAGGAGGACGAGGATGATGCCAGTCATTAAGAGGGTAAGATTCGAGGACAACTTCACCATGTACCACAACGAGCTGTTTGACATACTCAAAGGCAGTGGCGAAGCAATAGGCCTTCACATTTACTTGATGAGCAAGCCAGACGACTGGATCATACGGGCTCATGACGTTGAGAAAGCCATGGGCTGGGGAGTTGATAAAAGACAGAAAGTCATGAAGATCCTAGAGGATGCCGGTCTTCTTGTTTTAGAGATTACGCAAAAAGGCAAGACCTGGACAGTTTACGATATGCCAGAAAGCCATGAACGGAAAAACCCATCATGGGAAAAACCCATCATGGGAAAAACCGTCCCTATAGTAAGTACTGAAACTACAAGTAATACTAAAAGAGATATTAGGGCAAAACGTTTTGAGCCTCCATCAGTGTCTGAGGTCTTGGCATATTGCCAGGAGCGTGGCAATGACGTTGACGCAAACAAGTTTGTTGACTACTACACCGCGAGAGGGTGGAAGCTAGGCAAGAACTCGATGCGTGACTGGAAGGCTGCAGTGCGCACCTGGGAGAAGAGCACTGTCCAGGCTAACAACCAGCCAGTAAGGGGAGACTTCTTCTAATGGGCTATATCAACAAGACAACGGCAGACTTTGCTGGTTACTACTCGAGGCACGCCCTCCAGGAGTCAACCAAGGTGAAGAGTGCCGGTAACTGGATCGTTGAAGTACTAAACGATGAATCGGGAGTCAAGGGTGATCCATTGCCCTGGTCACGCACCCATGAGGACATAGGGCTTGATAGTGGAGCCTTGACCATCTGGGGTGGTTGGTCAGGACATGGTAAATCTGAGCTCTTGGGTCAGGTTATACTGTGGACCCTACGCAATCACAAAGCTGCAATCGCATCTCTTGAGATGAGGCCTGCTGAAACGCTTAACCGCATGATCAGGCAAACTCACGGTGCTGCAGCTCCCACCAAGTCATACAAAATGGCATGGATGGATTGGGCTGATTCCAGGCTGTTTGTATATGACGCCATCGAGCGAGTATCACGTAACTCAATGCTCGGCATGGTGCTGTATTGCAAACAAGAGCTTGGCTGTAAGCACATAGTGATTGACTCCTTAACTAAATGCGGTATATCCAAGGACGACCTATCAGCACAGGCGACGTTCGTGGATGACTTGCAGAACATGGCAAAGGCAACTGGCGCTCATATCCACCTGGTAACGCACTTACGCAAAGCAGGGGGTGACGCCAAGAACACTGAGCCAGGCAAGGATGATGTGAGGGGTGCCGGCGAGATCACTGATCTGGCTGACACGGTCTTCATGGTTTATCGCAATAAATACAAGGACCAGCTAATAGCTGACGGCAAGACCACCCTGACGGACAAGGAAGGCAATATCAGGGAGGTTGCGGACATGTGGGACACTAAGCTCAAGCTTGTAAAGAATCGCCAGAACGGCGTTGAGATGGACTACAAGCTGTGGCGTGACCCCAGTGGTCAATACAGCGAGATGAAGGGTAAGCGTATGACGCACCCGGACGCATCGCTCATTGACAAGAACGTCAGCGAGTACCTAGACACTGAGAGGGAGAACGATGAATAAATTTAGCGAGAAATACGCCAAGATCCTGGACAGCTTGTTCATCATCATGATGGCCGGCGGTTCATTTTATGGCGCGTATCTAATTCTTGATCTTTACACGAGGCAATAATCATGAGCGTAGGCTTTTATTTTATGATCAACAGCCTAGATCACGCGGTCGAGGCGCTGAACGAGCTTGCAGAGAGCAATGAAGCGCTCATGCTAGACTCAGCCACTGACAGTGATTACTACGATGGCAAAAGGGCGGGTTTCCGGGCGGCAGCAAAGCACCTGGAGGCTTTGGTTACAATTTTTAAGGAAGGAGAAAACAATGGGAGAGACGACTAAGGTTGCGATCCTGTGGAGTAGCGACTGCGACAACTGGGATGTTGAGGCGGTTTGTGAGGTTGACGAGAACGGCGCAAACGTTGAGAAAATCCGATTAAACGGATTCAACGTGCCGGTTGACATCCTGACTGACGAGATATGCGCTAGGGTAGCAGATCAGGCTTGGGACACTGTTCATGACATTGACCAATATGCCGATTACGAATACGACAGGGTCAGAGACCTCGTATAAGCCGTTTTAGGCACCTACCCATGCGATGGCATTGGTTGGGTAGTAAAATCGCTCTGAAGGGCTCTCAGGAGCTCCTAGGGCTACATATGATAAGGAGATAGTATGCCGTTAAAGTTAATGATGACAAAGGACGATAAAATCCTTGTTGGGGACGATTGCATTGTCACCGTCAAGAGTATAGGTAACCGGGTGCAGTTGGAAGTCAACGCTCCGCCCGATGTTAAGATAGTTCACTTGCACTCCAACCCACTTGACCAGTGGAAGAACAGGCGCAAAGCCTGGGAGGAGGCCAACGAGTGAAAGATATATACACCCCGTGTGTTAGGAAATGCCAGGTCAGAGGTGACCATTGCATTGAATGCAAGCGAACGCTTAACGAAATTGCCCAGTGGTCTCGTATGAACGAGTCAGACCGGGCTAAGATCAGAGAGCAATTAAAAACTAGGGAGATTTAAATGACAGATATGTCTGATTATCAACAGCTCATTGCCAAGTCGCGTTATGCGCGCTGGCGTGACGCTGACAAGCGACGTGAGCACTGGGATGAGACAGTGGCACGTTATGCCTGGTACTGGGCTGACAAGGGTCTGATTGACGAGGCAACAGCACGGCGCATATACGACGGCATTTATAGCTTGAATGTTTGCCCCTCAATGCGTGCCCTGTGGACTGCTGGCGAGGCCCTGGATCGTGATGAGGTTTCCGGGTACAACTGCGCATACGTTGCAGTTGACAACCCCAAGGTGTTCGATGAGGCGCTTTATGTGCTTTGCTGCGGCACCGGGCTTGGCTTTAGTGTCGAACGACAGCACATTAGCAAGCTGCCAGAGGTTGCTGAGGAATTCCACGATGCTGAGACGACCATTGTCGTTGCTGACAGCAAGGTTGGCTGGGCCAAAGCATACCGCCATTTGATCGCTATGCTCTACGCCGGCGAGGTGCCCAAGGTTGACTTCAGCAAGATTCGCCCTGCTGGTGCTCGGCTCAAGGTGTTTGGTGGCCGTGCGTCTGGACCTGCTCCGCTTATGGATCTGTTTGACTTCACTGTCAACATATTCAAGGGCGCTGCTGGCCGCAAGCTCAACAGCATCGAGTGTCATGACTTAATGTGCAAAGTTGGTGAGATCGTCGTTGTGGGCGGTGTACGTCGATCAGCAATGATCAGCCTGTCAAACGTGTCTGACGACCGTATGCGTGCAGCTAAGTCTGGCGCCTGGTATGACCACGCCGGTCACCGTGCCCTGGCTAACAACTCTGCAGCGTACACTGAGAAGCCTGACTTCCAGGTGTTCCAGGCTGAGATGAAATCGCTGTATGACAGCTTTAGCGGTGAGCGTGGTATCTTCAACCGTGAAGGCGCCAAAAAGCGAGTTGCCAGAAATGGACGCCGTGATGACACCCACGATTTTGGTGTTAATCCGTTAGCCATATAAACGTGCGGATTTAAAACTTCCTCTGATTGACTTGGACGGCCATGACAGGCCTACAGTAGGCAAGCAGGCGAAAGCCGTGCAGCCTGAGAGACTGAGCGAGGAAGCCCTGCGGGGATGCGACAGTCCAGCGCACAGTGTGAACGTCATTGATACACACAGTGTGAGGCGCAGAAATTTTGCTACGATCAGGCCAGATGTGTAATCTGACCGAGGTTGTCATCCGTGCTGACGACACGCTTGACACGTTAAAAGAAAAAGTCGAACTTGCAACAATTATGGGAACTTTGCAGTCAACGCTCGTGAACTTCCGCTATCTCCGCAAAATGTGGGCAGACAACTGTGCTGAAGAGCGCCTCCTTGGCGTGTCATTTACAGGCATCTGTGACCACCCAGTGATGAGTGGCAAGAAGGGCATGACAACGTTGGCAGAATGGCTGAAAGAGCTGCGTGAGCACGCTGTTGCAGTCAATGCTAAGTGGGCTAAGAAACTGGACATCCCAGCGTCTGCTGCTATTACAACGGTTAAGCCATCAGGAACAGTGTCGCAATTAGTCGACAGCTCCTCTGGCATCCACCCACGTTATAGCAAGTACTACGCTCGGACTATTCGCCAGGACAACAAGGACCCAATCACTGAGTTCTTGATTGCCCAGGGCGTACCAAGCGAGCCATGCGCGATGAAGCCTGAGACGACCACAGTGTTCACGTTCCCCGTAAAGTCGCCCAAAGGCGCTCTCACGGTCTCTGACGTGGGCACAATCGATCAGCTTGAGCTGTCTAAGTGCTACGGCGACAACTGGGCTGAGCATACTGTGTCATTGACTGGCTACTATACCGACGACACCTGGTTTGACACATGCTCGTGGATCTGGAAGAACTGGGACTCCATGATTGGCATGTCGTTCTTGCCACATGACGGCGGCTCGTACAAGCAGGCTCCCTACCAGGAGATTGACGCAGACACTCACAGGGCTTTGGTCCGTGATATGCCTGACATCAACTGGGATGAGCTTGAGAAGTTCGAGAGCGACGACAACACTAGTGGCGCAAAGCAGGCTGCCTGTGTTGGGGATCAGTGTGAGCTATGAGTGGTAAGGGCTCAAAACAGCGGCCTGGCGATAAGGATCTGTTCAATGATAACTTTGACAAGATCTTTAGCAAGACCACTGGGCTTGGTGCTGGGGGCAAGTGGCCCCGGCACTACGCTTCAGAGATCATGGCAGAGCCGTGCAAAGAAAAGAGACGCGAGATGTTCAATGACGTGCCTGATGACATCAAAGAAATGGTCATGAAGCACTGCAAGACATCTCTCATAGGGGGCAGTAATGGACATAAACAGTAAGCGAAAGGAGTCAGAGGAGATCGAGCGCTTGACTCAGGAGTACCTGGAGCGAGGGGGTGAGATAACGCAATGTCCGCGGCTTCAGGTTGTTGGGCCCAATCAGAAATGGATGATTGAGCGCGGTATGGACCACACGCCATGGGACACCCTCGGTGTGACCGTTGGGTATCATCAAGGCCACGAGGTTATTGGTCCTGGGTGCTACAGGCTCAAGCCAAAGCCGTTTATTGGAGATGATGACAGATGAGCCAGTCAATCGATATGCTTGACAGCAAATGGGACAAAGCGTTCATGGGGCTCGCAATCGGCCCTGACGGCGACGACATGGCAGTGTATTGCGCTGACGTGATCGCTGCTATGACCGCTGAAAAGCACGGTGGTGATCACCAGGATATGCTTGACGGGGTTGCAGGCTTTGCCCTGGAAAACCCAAGCATCATCTTTGTGTTCACCATGCCAGCCAACAAGGTCGGACTAAGGGAGGTTTTGCACTGATGTTTGACACAAGAGTTGTGATGTACGGCGTCACCAAGTACTTCATGAACATAGGCAATGCACTGTCTCAGCTCGCTAACGTCGTGTTTCTCAACGGCAAGCCCAATGAAACGCTATCTGGGCGCTTCTACCGTGAGGATTGGGTTGCGGCAAAGGTGCTTGACTACTTCTTCCCAGGGCACTGCTTAGAGACTCATTTAAATGAGCGGATCGCAGCCAGGGAATACCTTGAATGGCGCAGGGAGGACCACCATGGGTAAGAGGGCTCAACGACTCAGGAATAACGGTCAATGGACTGAGGCCCGGTTTTTCGGGTTTATAAGATCAGCACTCCGCTCGGCCTATCAAAAATGGCCACCAAAGCACGAGGCAAAGAAGCTGGCGAAAATAGACCGCAATCAGTACAAGTGTGCAGCATGCAAGGAGATCTTTGGCAACAAAGACGTCCAGGTTGATCACATTGTGCCATGCGGATCGCTCAAGACCTTTGACGACCTACCTGAGTTCGCTGAGCGTATGTTTTGCGAAGCTGTGGGCTTTCAGGTGCTTTGCACCGCATGCCATCAGCTTAAAACTAACAACGAGAGGACATCTAAATGACTAGACACCTTATAATTCCGGACACGCAAATCAAGCCAGGAGTACCTGCGGATCATCTCAAGTGGGCTGGTCAGTATGCAGTGGATATGAAGCCCGATGTTATTGTTCACATTGGGGATCATTGGGATATGCCAAGCCTGTCATCTTATGACGTTGGCAAGAAAGCCTTTGAAGGTCGCAGATATATTGAGGACATCAAGGCTGGCAACAAAGGCATGGACAAGTTCATGAAGCCCATTCATGCCGAAATCAAGCGATTGCGCGATAATAAAAAGAAGCTGTGGAAGCCGCGACTAGTATTTACTACTGGCAACCACGAACAGCGCATCGAACGAGCAATAAACGACGACGCCAAGCTTGAGGGGTTAATATCGTATAACGACTTTAATCTTGAATATCATGGCTGGGAAGTGTATCCATACCTAGAGCCTGTGGTCATTGATGGCGTAGCGTATGCTCACTTTTTCACGTCGGGCGTTATGGGTAGGCCAGTAAGTAGCGCAAGATTAATGCTCACAAAGAAGCATATGTCATGCGTCATGGGTCACGTTCAGCAGCGCGATATTGCGTTTGCTCAGCGAGCCGATGGCAAGGGCATGACCGGGCTATTCTGTGGAACATTCTACCAACACGATGAGGGCTACCTGGGCCCGCAAGGCAATGGCCAATGGCGAGGCATCTGGGTCTTTAATGAGGTTGACGACGGACAGTTTGACGAGCTGCCAGTGTCGTTAAGATACCTTGAGAAACGTTATGGAGGTAAGAAATGAGTATTGATGACGCAACACCTGCTGACTGGGACAGCGCTGCATCCAGGGCGTACTTTGAAGGCATGACAAAAAGTGAGTACTGGGGCGGCCAGGACAAGGCCAAGCTGCAGCCAAACGGCATGGTTAGCAAGCCTCGACACTATACGCACGGCAAGATCGAGTGCATCGAGTACATTCGTGACCAGGTAGAGGATTTTGAGAGCTACTGCATGGGCAATGTCCTGAAGTATGTCTCTCGCTATCGTCACAAGGGCTCGCCTGTCGATGACTTGCGCAAGGCTCGTGTTTACCTGGATTGGCTAATCGCGGAGGTTAACAGTGACCGATAAGTGGAGAAAGTTATCCAGGATCGACGTCTCTGACGGCGTAGGTAAGAAGGGCAACCTCGACTACCTGAGCTGGTCATTCGCGTGGTCCAGGCTTATGGATCATTATCCTGACTCAACGTTCTACTTTGGACAATCGATCACGTACCCGGACGGGTCAATGATGGTTAGCTCTGGGGTGACCGTTGACGGGGTAACCCATGAGATGCAGCTTCCTGTGATGGACCACCGCAACAAAGCAATCACCAACCCCAACGCAAGGGACGTCAATGACGCTCAGATGCGTTGCCTGGTGAAAGCAATAGCGTTGCATGGGGTAGGCATAGGATTGTACCTAGGCTCATTCAAGGGGGCTGTGAGCGAGACGCTCTACGACAAGGCAGCAGCTTTGATTGATGCTGGCGACTCGATGGGCTTCCATGCGTTCATCAACACGTTGTCAGAGCATGATCAGATCGAGCTGTTCAACAGCGCGCCACCTGGTAAGAAGTCGTCATTCAAGGCTTCACACCGCGCAATGGTCACCCAGGCTGAGAGCTACTTCAAAGAGGTTGTTGAGGCCATTGGGGATGCGCTAGAGAAAGAAGACGAGCTGCTGCTGGAGGAAACTCTGTCAGAGCTCAGCACGTACGAGCGCGGGGTCATTTGGTCTCGTCTCAACTCACACCAGCAAGATACTATTCGCACAATGAGGGCTAAATAATGGAAAACAATGACTTGGTAAACGGCTTCTTCGCAAAAGAGCCACACAATAACGCTCCTGACTTTGTCAAGGGCAAGATCTCCATCAAGCTGTCTGACTTTGCGCAGTACTTGCGTGAGCTCAAGGCCTCTGACCCGGACATCGAGTGGCTGAACCTTGACATTAAGGTTTCAAAGCAGGGCAAGTGGTATGCAATGCGTGACACCTGGGTGCCAGACGCCAGTAAGGCATCAGCTCCAGCGCCAGCGCCAGCGCATAACAACTACAACCAGCCTAACGATGACGTTCCCTTCTAAATAACAGGCAAAAAGATGCCCCCTAATGCTACCCAGGCCCGAGGACCTGACGGCGTGGCAGCAAAAGGGGGCAATTCGGTTTAGCTCATTTTCTCAATGGCTATAATTTTGTAAGACTCTCCTCTCTTCTCAAAGCCTCGGAAGCGTTCAAAAAACACTTCCCTGGCTTCCTTCTCCGATGCAGCCTCAACAGGCATCGCACCCTTTCTACCGCATTGAGTCTCAAAGACCACGGAATAACCAGGCATTACAATGGCACGCCATCAACGGTGGCCTCTGCACTGGCTGACTGATCAGTCTCCACGGTCTCACTCAAGCTCTCCGAAACATCCCCCTCAGTACTAGGGTCACCCGTTCGCTCTTGATCATTGTTTGCGTATTCGCACATGCCAATAACGCATACATTGACGCTGGTCACAAATTGCGTCTCATCAGGTGAAGTAACAACGCACCCAACCAAACCCAATCCAATTAGCAATGTTAATATAACTGACTTAGCCAAAGGTAAGCCCTCCATGATGGTGGCTGTCATCTCCAGCCTGGATGATGGCAATCTCTTTGTCGGTCAGAGGGCCGTATCCCTTCTTGTAGAATACGTCGTAATCGCCGTGCCCTGGCTTCAGCAGCTCGTCTTTGTCTAAAGGCGAGTGGTTCCACTGATCAAAGAGCAGAGCCAGGTAAAGGTTGCGCATGAATCCTGGGATCGCTTTTGACCACTCAGGCTCCTTACGACATATCACTGCGACGTTGCCGTGCTTCTGCAGGTTAACATTGCCGTGCCAGTCCCAGTAGCCCATCTCTACGCCTCGCGCATAGCTATGGTAGTCACCCACGTCAGCAAACCCAAGCTCCTTTGCGTGCGTTTGCTCGTAGGCCTTGTCCTCTTTGGCTTTTTGACGCTTCAATAAATGCAGCTTCCAGCCCAGCGCGTTGTATTCCTTCTGCGTTTCTTCAATCTGCTTGTCTAAATCACTCATAATTTGCCGCTCCCTTATTTAGATTCTAATGCCGCAAGTCGTGCTTCTAAGGCTTCGACCTTCTCGTGCATTGCCGCAATGCCGCCAAAGACAATGGCGTTCATCGCGCTTAGGCTTACGAACTTCTGCTCATACATGACAGAACCGTCTGCTGCCTTCTGAGCCTCACCCGCTGGCCGCCATCCGCCTGACGCTGGCACGCCCTTGACCTCTTGCACCGCTGGCGTTATTTCGTTTCCGTCGTCATCCAGAACGGCATCCTGAGCCGCAACAGCTTCAACCGCTGGCGTCCATACGTCATCGGGCTGAATGCCACGCGAAACGTCTGACAGAGCTACGTAGTACTTCCCTCGGTGCTCTACGCCATCGCCTTCGCTATAAGTTGTTGATGAGTCCCATGCCTGCGTGAGCGGCTTGGTGATCACAGCATCAGGGAAATGCGCTTCCAAGTCCTGTGCGATAATACCCAGCTCTTTCTCGCCGTCCTTCATGTAGGTCTTGGGCTTGATGTGCTGGAATACCGAAGTATCAACAGGCGTGTCATTGATGTCTGACTTCAGGTTCACGTCGGAGGCTGTGAGTATGCCCTTGACAGAGGTGACGTCACCTGTGAAGTAGCCGGCGCCGCTGACTTGAAGCTTGGCCGTGCCGCCACCGATTAAGCCTGCGCCTGTGCCTGGCTGGCCACCAATACCAACGTTGCCGAGTTTGGTGATACGCATGGTCTCATCGCCGGAACGCGTTTCAAATACCATATCAGAACCGGTGGTCGGACTGAGACCAGCCGTAACTATTAGGTCGTACGGTGAGCTTGTGTTCTTAGTGATCTTAGCGCCACGAGCAGTATCGGTCTCGTTACCCAACGTGATCGCTACGTCTCCTTGGTTTCCTCCGAAACTTGAAGGCGCAACGTGCAGCCTACTGTCTGGAGTAACAGTACCAATACCAACGTTACCGCTGGAGTCTATACGCATACGCTCAACAGGCTCTTGAGTCTGATTTGCTGCACTCTTGTTGGTGTAAAAAGCTAGCTCGCCTCCCGGAACACTTGAAGCTGTGTTTGCTCTTGCGGCGATACGAGCAGCTGGGACTGGGGCCGTTAATCCACCAAGAACATCATTGGTAAGGAAGTCAAACTCCCCATAGCTGTATTCTGGGGCACCGGGAGCTGAGTTCACCTGTGTGCTTAACGCAAACTTAGCGACTCCTAAGGGGCTATTGACTTGCAACTGCCTTTTTGGATTTGTAATGCCAATACCAACGTTCTGACTAGCATCAATAGTAATCGCCGTGGACGTGGCGTTGTCGTCGATGCCTTTAGATGTAAAGTTACCTACAGTGATTGCGTTAGTGGTGGTTGCGCCTTTATCTGTGACAGTCTGGAGGGTGGATGCCATCCCGGTTTTG
>ENA-OUOG01004784-OUOG01004784.1-marine-metagenome-genome-assembly--contig:-NODE-4784-length-11437-cov-10.380634_pt1 | contig 11437 bp, 12 predicted proteins | sample MGYA00248635_ERZ508505 | MGnify/ENA primary metagenome ERZ508505 (study PRJEB26176, sample SAMN06267871) | marine metagenome | isolation source: Saanich Inlet, British Columbia, Canada | place: Pacific...
TCTTGGTCGCAAAATTGGTCATTCGATATGGTCCTTTACCAAGGGTAGAAATACGTGAGCCGCACCGCAACTATGATGCGCCCTTGGGCACCAACCTACCCCAGATCAGGCGTTTAACCCGATATTGCCAGATACTAATTCCCGCGCTAACATTCGCAAACTGTAAGTAAGGCCCACCAAAACAGGCCTTAACTTTGGCAACCCAGACCCGCTTTGCGCTGCAAAGACCATAAAGACAGCCTGTTCCGCGAGGTACTGCGCTGAAATGCGTGCGAAAATACTTGCGCCACTGCAATTTCTGACTATACGTCGCGGTTCTGAAACATACATCGTCTGGACAGTCGCTCGGGAATCCCCTATCGCGCCGCTCAGAGCAGATTGAATATTTACCTAGGGCGCCCTGCGGGCCGTCCGCAGACACCTGAGGTTGAGACATGGCTGTCCCCCAGAATAAGATTTCGAAATCACGTCGCAACAACCGCCGCGCACATGACGCGTTGGTTGCTGGCAACCCGAACGAGTGCACAAACTGTGGCGAACTGAAGCGTCCACACCACGTTTGCGCTTCGTGCGGCCACTACGACGACAAAGAAGTTGTGGCATTGGTTGAAGAAATCGAGTTGGATGACGAAGACGCGGCGTAAGCTGCTTTTCAGTAAACCAAACCGATTAACCAAAGGCGCGTGTGAGGCGGTATGACCGACCAACCCCAGATCAAACAGATCGAGGATACCACACGCAGTCACACGGTTGTCTCAGTTGACGCCATGGGTGGCGATAATGGACCCGCGACTGTTGTTGCGGGTCTTGCACGTTGTGCCAAGAAAGATCCGTCTTTGCGGTTTATCTTGCACGGCCAAGCCAGCGTTCTGACCCCCCTGCTTGATCGCCGCCGTCTTGGCGATGTGGTTGAGCTGCGCGATTGTGCGGGCGTGGTCGAAATGGCGGACAAACCCTCACAAGTTTTGCGCAGCGGTAAAGACACCTCCATGTGGTCGTGCATTGAAGCGGTGCGCACAGGTGACGCGGATGTTGCAGTTTCATGCGGCAATACCGGCGCGCTTATGGCGATTTCCATGATCCGGTTGCGCAAAGTTGATGGGGTAAACCGCCCCGCGATTGCGTGCCTGTGGCCCTCACGGAACCCCTCTGGCTTTAACGTGATGTTGGATGTGGGTGCGGATATTCGTGCCGACGAACATGACCTTTTGCAATACGCCATGATGGGCGCGTCCTATGCCCGTAACGGTCTGGACCTTGAAACCCCGCGTGTGGGGCTTTTGAACGTCGGCACCGAAGAACATAAGGGCCGCGCTGAACTTAAAGTAGCCCATGAATTGCTGCGCCGCGCTGCGAAAAAGTCAAAACTTGATTATGTGGGCTTTGTGGAAGGCGGTGATATTCCGTCTGACAAAGTGGACGTGATCGTGACCGATGGTTTTACGGGCAATGTTGCGCTGAAAACCGGCGAAGGGACCGCCAGCCTGATCCGCGACTTTTTAGGCAAGGCCTTCCGGCACACGCCTCTTTCGCGCCTTGCAGCCCTTTTGGCCCTGCCCTCGCTGCGCCGATTGGCGCGCCGGATTGACCCGCGCCGCGTGAACGGTGGTGTGTTTTTAGGGCTTAACGGCACAGTTGTGAAATCCCACGGCTCGTCCGACGTCCTTGGCATGGCCAGCGCAATTCATCTTGCGTCGCGCTTGTCACAATCGGATTTCAACCGCAAACTCGCCAAACGCATCGCCACTGCAAATGAGCTTGCGGCTGATCTGGATAAAGAAGAAAGCTGACGCATGACCCAAGACACTGTCCGTGCTGTTGTTCGAGGGGTTGGCCACTACCTGCCGACCCGCGTTGTTCCAAACTCCGAGTTCGAGAAAACGCTAGACACCACAGATGAGTGGATCAAAGCACGCTCCGGCATTGAGCGCCGCCATTTTGCCGCTGAGTGTGAGACGACCTCGCAAATGGCTGCTGCTGCTGCGCAAAATGCCCTTAAAATGGCGGGACTTGAAGCAAGCGACATTGACGCGCTGATCGTCGCTACATCTACGCCGGACCTAACTTTCCCCTCGGCCGCCACCATGGTTCAGGCGGAACTGGGCATGAAAAGCGGCTTTGCGTTTGACATCCAAGCGGTCTGTGCGGGTTTTGTCTTTGCGCTGGCCAATGCCAACGCGCTGGTGATTTCTGGGCAAGCGGAACGTGTATTGGTGATCGGCGCGGAAACATTCAGCCGCATCATGGATTGGACCGACCGTGGCACCTGTGTGCTGTTCGGCGACGGTGCAGGTGCGCTGATCATTGAGCGCAGCACAGGAGATGGCACCAAAGCCGACCGCGGCATTCTGGCCACGGACCTGAACAGCGATGGCAGCTACCGCGACATCCTTTACGTAGACGGCGGCGTTAACGCGCCCGACGCGGGCAAACTGCGCATGGAAGGCAAGGAAGTCTTCCGCCACGCCGTTGAAAAACTGGCCGCCACCGCACACACCGCTATGGCGAAATGCGATGTGACCGCAGATGACGTCGCGTGGGTTGTGCCCCACCAAGCCAATTTACGCATCATCAAAGCCACCGCCACCAAGATGGGCCTGCCTACGGAGCGTGTTGTAGTAACGGTGCCAGATCACGGCAACACATCTGCCGCATCTATCCCGCTGGCGCTATCTGTGGGCGTTGAGCGCGGTCAGATCAAAGCGGGTGATTTGCTGGTCACAGAGGCCATTGGCGGCGGTTTGGCTTGGGGGTCAGTTGTACTGCGCTGGTAAAGCGCCTCAACTGCCTGTTCTAAGCTGTTGTTATTGACTCACAAATTACCATGGGTCAAAGTCTCTCTCATAAGTCTGGGGGACGTATAAATGGTTGATAAAACACTTACGCGCATGGATCTGTCTGAGGCTGTGTTCCGCGAGGTTGGTCTTTCACGTAACGAAAGCGCAGGCCTTGTCGAAACCGTACTAGATGAAATGTCCGACGCATTAGTGCGCGGCGAGCAAGTGAAAATCAGCTCGTTTGGTACATTTTCCGTCCGTGAAAAAGCCGCCCGTGAAGGCCGTAATCCCAAAACAGGCGAGGCTGCCGCTATTCCGCCCCGCCGTGTTTTGACGTTCCGCCCCTCGCATCTGATGAAAGAGCGTGTCGCAGACGGCAACAAATCCTAAGGGGTCGGCCCGATGGCCAAAACCAAAGACGCATTTCGCACAATCTCGGAAGTGGCTGAGTGGCTCGACGTGGCCCCTCACGTGCTGCGCTATTGGGAAAGCAAATTTGCTGCCATAAAGCCCGTAAAGCGCGCAGGCGGACGCAGGTACTATCGCCCCGCAGATATGCGTGTGTTGGGCGGCGTACGTAAATTGCTGCATGATGACGGGATGACCATTAAGGGCGTTCAAAAGATGATGTCCGAGAGCGGCGCTAATGCCATTTTCGAACACTCCCACCCGCTCCCGTTTGAGCAAGACGAGGCGGTTATCGCCCCCCAAGCAAGCACACCTACACCGCCGCACTCACCAGAACCCACACCCGCTGAGGCACCCCAAGAAGTAGAGCCCGCGGCAGAAAACCCGAATGACTTCCGCATGGAAGACACCCCTGCTGGGCTACAAGCGTCGTTCTTCCCCGATGAGCCAACCGATGAACCAGTCGGTCCTAATGATGATGCCGACGCTCCGCCGCAGACTGAACCAAAGCCAGCCCCCACAACCGAGGCGCCCGCTGCGATTGATGTGCCTGTTATCGACGAAACCCCTACCCCCGAGGCTGACATCGTCAGCTTTCCTGCGGCCGCTCCGCTTGCTGCGCAAACACCAAACGAGCCTGCAAAAGCACAAATCACGCCAGTGCACACGCCTGCGGATCCAACGGACACCGAGCTTGCGCAAGGACCAACAATTGGCGGGCTCATTGCCCAAACATCGCCCAACGCTTTGCGTGAGAAAGCCCAATCCATACGCCCCCTTCATGACCGTCTCGCCGCCCTTGCCACGAAAATGGATGCGGCCAAGTAGGTTCATGACCAGTCGCATGCCCCTGACGAACCCGTGCCCGTGCTTTGCCAATATTCGTTTAAATGACGCTTGTGTCCGCCCCATTCTTGACGCTATAGAACCAGTGAGCGGGCTATGGCGCAGCCTGGTAGCGCGTCCGTCTGGGGGACGGAAGGTCGCAGGTTCGAGTCCTGCTAGCCCGACCAAAACAACCCACATTAAAACGCCTGTGCGATCCGTCGCGCGGGCGTTTTGTGTATAAGGATCAATACTATGGGCGTTCTAGCCAGCCAAAACATCGAACAGCTGATCAAAGACAAAGCGCTTATCGGATCGCCCGAGATTCTGCCCGCCCAACTGCAACCAGCCAGCCTTGATTTGCGTCTTGGTACTGTTGCCTACCGTGTTCGCGCCTCGTTTTTGGCCGGTGAAGGCAACACAGTTGCTGACCGGCTGGCCGAGTTTGAGATGCACCGCATTGATCTGACCGACGGTGCTGTTCTTGAAAAAGGCGCGGTATATGTGGTCCCCCTGATGGAGGCGCTTGATCTGCCCGCGGGCATCACCGCTGTGGCCAACGCCAAATCATCCACGGGCCGCCTTGATCTTCTGACACGCACAATCACAGATGGCGGTGTTGAGTTTGACCGCATTGCCGCGGGCTACTCAGGACCGCTTTATGCAGAAATTTGTCCGCGTTCTTTCAGCGTTTTGGTGCGTCCGGGACAGCGGCTTAACCAAATCCGCTTCCGCGATGCAATGCCCTCGGTACTATCTGATATTGAGCTGAAACAGCTACACGCAGAAGATCCCATTGTGGACGGCCCTGCTCATATCGACAACGGTCTGGGCTTTTCGGTTGATCTGAAACCAACTGCCACGGGGCTGGTGGGCTACCGTGCAAAACCCCATACGGGTGTCATTGATCTTGATAAAATCGCGCACTATCCGCCCGCTGATTATTGGGAGCCGATCTACACCACGGACGAACGGATTATCCTTGATCCCGGTGCGTTCTACATTCTGGTAAGCCGTGAAGCCGTCACCATTCCGCCGGATTGCGCTGCTGAAATGGCACCCTATCTAGCCATGGTCGGCGAATTCCGCGTACACTACGCAGGCTTTTTCGATCCCGGATTTGGCCATGCAAACGCAGGTGGGCAAGGCTCGCGCGGCGTTCTTGAAGTACGCTGCCATGAGGCACCATTTGTGCTGGAACACGGCCAAGTTGTGGGGCGTCTGGTCTATGAACGCATGGCAGATGTCCCAGATCAGCTTTACGGCACTGGGATCGCCAGCAACTATCAAGGCCAAGGGTTGAAGCTGTCAAAGCATTTCAAAACGCCTTGAACTTGGCGCGGTACAGCACTCCTTTTGTTCAAAAATATCCAAGTCCCGCAGGATAGATCCGTAAACAGGCCCTAGTATTTATCGCGGTCTTTAGGTGTGGGCGCCGGTGCAGAACGGCCCGCCCCGCGCGGTGCGCTTTTACCTTTGCTCAGCGCGTTCATACCCGCACTTATGCCTTTGCCGATCACGCGCCGCATCACCATGCGCATTACCATGTTCACAATCTGGTTCATGCTGTCACTCCAAACTCGTTACGTACAGTCGATATAGGTGCAATACGGCGAAATTTCGACCTTACTGCAATGGACCTACTCCTCAAACAGTTCCGTTTGCTCTTCGTCGTCTTGGCTTTCGTCTTCGGCCTCACCGGGCCCAGGCATATCCGTCGGCGGTGGGCGATTGTCCAACAATCCAGCCGAGCGAAGCTCTTTCAAGCCCGGCAAATCACGTGCAGTTTCCAAGCCAAAGTGGTCCAGAAACTCCTGCGTGACCACAAATGTTACAGGTCTGCCTGGCGTCATACGGCGGCGGCCAAAGCGGATCCAATCCATCTCAAGCAATTGATCCACCGTGCCGCGGCTTACGGCGACACCGCGAATTTCTTCAATCTCTGCGCGCGTAATCGGTTGATGATATGCAATAATCGCAAGGGTTTCGATGGCCGCGCGCGACAGTTTGCGGTGCTCAATGGTTTCGCGTTGCATCAAGAACCCAAGGTCTGGCGCCGTGCGCAGCGCCCATGCCTCGCCCACGCGCACAAGGTTCACGCCCCGCCCGTCGTAGCGTTTGCCCAAATGCACCAGTGCCGTTTGCGGCTCACATCCCATCGGCAGGCGCGAGGCGATATCTTTCAGGCTCAACGGCTCGGCAGTCGCAAATAAAATCGCCTCAACCATCCGTTCCTGTTCTGCCATTGGCGGGGCATCAAACAGGCTTTCGTCCTGCGTCTCAGTTGGCGCATCGACCTGATCTTTTTCAGGCTGCTCGGCGGCGTTCACATCATCCGTCATGGTCACGTTTCCTGATCTGAATGGCAGAGAAAATCTCGCCCTGTCGTATCTCAATCTTACCCGCTTTGGCCAACTCAAGAGTTGCTGCAAAATTGGCCGCCGTGGCAGAGCGGCGCTTTTTGGGGTCCATTTCCCACCCATCGGGCAGGTAGCTTGTCAAATCCGTCCACTCGCCTGCATACCCAATCAGCCCGCGCATCCGCTCAAGGGCTTGCTCAAGGGTCATGGTGGCTTCGCGGTCCATCACAAAGGGGCGGAATTCATCTTTGGTACGGGTGCGCGCGTAGCCCTGCATCAGGTCCATCAATGTGGCGGAATAAATCACTTTGCGCACGCGGGTGACGTCTTCGGGAATACCGCGCACAAAGAAATCACGGCCCTTTTGATCGCGCGCCATCAGTTTTGCCGCAGCGTCCCGCATGGCGGCCAAACGCTCAAGCTGGAACGCCAAATGTGCGGCAAGCTCCTCGCCCGAAGGGCCCTCTTGCGCGGGATCAGGTGGCAGCAAAAGGCGTGATTTCAAAAACGCCAACCACGCCGCCATCACAAGATAATCCGCCGCCAGTTCAAGCCGCAGTTCCTTGGCTTTGTCGATAAACGCCAGATATTGGCGGGCCAGTTCCAGCACCGAAATTTTGCGCAGGTCAACTTTCTGGGTGCGCGACAAGGTCAGCAACAAATCAAGCGGGCCTTCAAAGCCGTCCACATCAACAATAAGCGCCTCGGCCGCAACGCGGTCGGCCACGCGCTCGGCGTCAAATTCAAAATCGTTTTGGGCGGGGTTTTCGGCAGACACGCAAGAGGCCTTTTTGGTCGGGCACTGCCCTCAGGCAGCTTAGGACGTTAACAGTGCGTTAAATTCGGCCTCAAGGGCCGCGATGTCAACCTCATCAGGGGTGCGGCGGCTTTCAACGGCTTTTGTGGCGCGAAGTGCTGCGTTGTCGGTCATCAAACCGCTTGCCGTGGCTACGTCTGTCATCTCGGCCAGATCACCGTTGCAATGCAAAACCACATCACAACCCGCATCAAGCGAGGCCCGCGCGCGCTCGGCCGCCGTGCCGCTAAGCGCCTGCATGCTGATATCATCGGTCATGAGCAGCCCGCCAAACCCGATTTCATCGCGAATGATCTTTTGCATCACAGGACTGGTCGTGGCTGGTGCCTCGTCAAACGCCTCAAACACGATGTGCGCGGTCATCGCCATGGGCAAATCCCCCACGGCGGCAAAAGCGGCGAAATCTTCGCGACGCAGCACCTGTGCCGTTTCAGTTACCCGCGGCAGCGCCTTGTGACTGTCGACAGTTGCGCGGCCGTGACCCGGCATATGTTTGGCCACAGGAACAACCCCACCGTCCGACAGCCCCGCAGCTGCCGCTTGGGCCAAGGCGACCACGGTTTGCAAGTCTTCTGCGTAGCAACGATTGCGCAAAAACGGATGGGTCTGGGCCGTTGCGATATCGACCATGGGCGCGCAATTGCTATCAAGGCCAGAGGCGCGCAATTCAGCTGCAATGATGCGGTAACGCAGATACATCGCACGGGCTGCGTCTTTGCCATTTTCCGCGACTTGGGCAGATTGATCCAACGGGGGCAGCCACTGTCGCCACTGGGGCGCGGTTAACCGCTGAACGCGGCCGCCCTCTTGATCAACAGTGATGATCGCGTCGCGGCCAACCGCCTCGCGCAGCTGTACGGTTAGGCGTTGCAACTGCTGCGGCGTTTCAACATTGCGCGCAAATAGGATGAAGCCCCAAGGGTCCGCCTCACGGAAAAACCGCGCCTCAGCCTGTGTAAGGTCCGTGCCTGAGCAGCCAAGGATAAACGCGCCATGTGATATTGAGCCCTTTGACATCATACAGCCCCCACACCGTGAAACGGCACAGGATCAACACCCATCAAATTAGCGCTTAACAATCGACAAACACCGCGCGTTTTCGGCTTCAAGTGCGGAACAAAAACGCTGTGCGTCTGCCAATTGATCAAACCCCAACGCGCGCAACCGGTAGAAGGTTTTTCCATTCTTTTCAGCCCGCTCAATGACGCGTTTTTTCGTGGCCAGATAACCATCAAAAGTTTTCGCCAAGCGGTTCCACTCGCCCCGCGCCACTTCTGCGCTGTCGAATGCGCCAAGTTGGACCAAAGGCGTGCCCAACGGCACAGACGCAGGATCAACCTCAACACCTGTTGATGTAATATTCGCAGGGGCCGACGCCTGAATGACGTTGCCGCGCATTACGCGGGCTTTTGGGCGCAAAGATGTGCCAATGCCGCCCTTTACGACAGCCACTTTGGGCGCCGGTGCCACGGGTGTCAGGCTGGGTGTGTTTGCAGCGATTGAGGCAACCAACTCATCCAGAGCGGCTTTGGTTGCTGGCGTATTTCGGGCCACCGCACTGACTTGCTGAACATTGCTGAGGGACAAACTGCTGTCCGTCTCATTGTTCGCAGTCACATCGTTTGTTTCAGGCGCTGCCGTCACGGGCACTTTTGCAGCACCCCCGTTGGACGTAGGCATAAGAACGCCCGCAACATCATCAGCCGTAATTTCTACAGGCGCAGGCGCAAGCATCAACTGATCAGGGGCCGCAGGGGCCGATCCCAATGCAGCGATCTCATTCACGGCCAACCCTTGATGTGCCGCAGGGGTGCCGCCGGGTTTTTTAGGTTGGATGCGCATTGGACCTTCAAGGGCTTTGACCACAGGGACGCCACTGACATCACGAGAAATCAGATTGTAGCTCCAGACTGCGACGCCAATCACCAAGGCGATCGAAGTAAGCGCACCTGCCGCGTTTACGATCAAATGGGGTTTTGAGGAGGCGCTTGCCGCGCCAGAACCGGCCTCACCGTAGCCGGTTTCACCATAATAGTGCTGCTGCCCCGCATAAGCATCACGCCCACGCAAAGCCGTTCCAGCACCCACGGAATGGGATTTTTCAAACATGTCGCCTCACTGCCCGCCGCCCTTGTTTTATGGGTCGTCCGGGTCTCTAAACTTGCCTCAAACCCCCTCACCCAAATGGGCAATTAGCGGACGGTGCGGCTTGTTAGATCAGCGCATCTCGGTCGCAGGAGTTACGCCTAGAATACCTAAACCGTGAGAAATAACAACACAAACAGCCCTAATCAGCGCAATTTTCGCCTGTGACACCGCAGCATCGTCTTGGATGAAGCGCAATGAGTGGTCATCATTGCCACGGTTGTAGAGGCTGTGCATCTCACTGGCCAAGTCATACAGATAGAACGCGACGCGGTGCGGCTCGTGGGTGCGTGCGGCCACTTCGACCAAACGGGGCCACTCTGCAAGCTTTTGGGCCATGGCGATTTCTGCCACGTGATCCAACAGGCTCAGGTCCGCGCTAGCAAGGGTGGCGTCATCCACCGCGATGCCCGCCTCGGCGGCTTTGCGCATCACCTGATGCACCCGCGCGCTGGCGTATTGGACGTACCAAACGGGATTGTCTTTGGATTGCTCGGTCACTTTGTCGATGTCAAAATCAAGCGGCGCATCGTTTTTGCGCGTCAGCATCACAAAGCGCGTCACGTCCGGGCCAACCATTTCAACAACATCCGCAAGGGTCACAAAAGTCCCTGCCCGTTTGGACATTTTGAACGGCTCACCGTTTTTCATCAGCTTCACCAATTGGCACAGCTTGATATCAAGAGCGACTTGCGTGTCAGACAACGCCGAAACCGCCGCTTTCATCCGTTTGACGTAACCGCCGTGATCCGCGCCAAGCACGTCGATCAAGCCGTCAAAGCCGCGGGTAATCTTGTCATAGTGATATGCAATGTCGGGGGCAAAATAGGTCCACGCCCCATCAGATTTTTGCACCGGACGGTCCACATCATCACCGTAGTCGGTGGATTTAAACAAGGTCTGCTCACGCGGCTCCCAATCTTCAGGCAGCTTGCCTTTGGGCGGCTCCAGAGTGCCTGTGTAGATCAACCCTTTGCTGCGCAGGTCCTCAATCGCGTCTTCAATGCGACCCGTGCCATAAAGCGACTTTTCGCTAAAAAAGACATCCATGGAGACACCCAAAGCGGCCAGGTCATCACGGATCATCGCCATCATGGCGTCCGTTGCAAAAAGGCGCAGCTCAGCCAGCCAGACCTCTTCGGGCTGATCCACATAGGCGTCACCCACTTTGTCTTTGAGCGCGATGCCCACTTCAATCAGGTAATCACCGGGGTACGTGCCATCCTCAAAGGCGACCTGCTGTCCATGCGCCTCAAGGTAGCGCAGGTAGACCGAACGCGCCAAAACATCGACCTGCCCGCCCCCATCATTGATGTAGTATTCGCGGGTCACATCATAGCCTGCGTACGCCAGAAGTGAGGCAAGCGCGTCACCAAAAACCGCCCCGCGGGTGTGGCCCACGTGCAGCGGGCCCGTTGGGTTTGCGCTGACGTATTCCACGTTAATTTTTTTGCCGCCACCAAGATTGCTTTGACCGAACTGCGAATCAACAAGGGCAGACTTCACCACGCCCTGCCAAAGAGATTTGGACAAACGCAGGTTCAAAAACCCGGGACCCGCCACGTCGGCGGCCTCAATCCGTGGATCGTTCAGCAACGCTGCCGCAAGTGCATCGGCAATATCACGCGGCTTCATCTTGGACGGTTTGGCCAGTACCATCGCGGCATTCGTGGCCATATCACCGTGGCTTGCGTCACGGGGGGGCTCGACGGTGACATTGTCGAAACTCAGACCCTCGGCCAGAACACCTGCCTGCACCATCCCCTCAAGCGACGTCACAACAAGGGCGCGAATATCAGCAAACAAATTCATAGGGCAGTTCCTTCGGGTATCTTCCGGTGTCTTCACTCGGGCGCGCCCACCAATGGCGAGCGGCGCAAATTAGGCGGCATGGCGCGTTAGCATTCCCTTACCACGCTGCACGCTAGGGTCAACAAATCGCGCGCCACGCCGCGTATACAGCTTTGTTAAAGTTCCAAATGCGCCTCGGCTTGGGCCAACGCAAAACGGTCCGTCATGCCAGCGATATAATCGGCCACCAATCTGGCGCGCTCCACATCTTGGGTCGCGGCGGCCACGTCCTCGGCCCACTCTTTGGGCAACAA
>ENA-OUOG01004792-OUOG01004792.1-marine-metagenome-genome-assembly--contig:-NODE-4792-length-11424-cov-3.273024_pt1 | contig 11424 bp, 7 predicted proteins | sample MGYA00248635_ERZ508505 | MGnify/ENA primary metagenome ERZ508505 (study PRJEB26176, sample SAMN06267871) | marine metagenome | isolation source: Saanich Inlet, British Columbia, Canada | place: Pacific...
TAATTCGCACCAATAATTTGGGGCCTCAAGGTAGTTGGGATGACATGAATGATCCTTTGGTAGATACTGATGGGGAAGTTTATGCTTACCGATGGAATCCCAAATATGAGAGTGAAGAAAAAGAAGTGATGTATCATATGATTTTAAATAATCTCAATAAATTTTACAGTAAATTAACTCTTAATCAACGAATTTCTCAGCTGTATTTAGATTTTAAAGAAGATGATATTATGTTGACTTCATCTTTCGCAGCTTCTTCAGCTGCAGCTTTTTCTGCAAATTCTTTTGCTAACGTTGGGATGAAAAGATATATTCAATTTTTTTTTCAGGTATCATTTTTCAGGGATGCCCTTTTTGCAAGGCCAGAAGTAAATTATACAGAATTTTTTAACTTCTATTGTGAACCAGAAAACAGACAATTCTTCCCAAATGCAAAAATAATACCGTTGAAGAGGGGGGTACTTGAAAACTTTATCAGTATAGCGATTCACAAGAGATCTCTTTTTAAAAAAAATATCAATGATTTTGATTGCGTAATTATTGGTAAGCAAATGAATAGGACCTCTTTAGGGCCAAAGCTAAAAACTGATTTTTACAATGTGGTCAAGAAAAAATTTCAACGGGTAGCCGTAATTCCGCATCCCCGTGAAACTGCTCAAGAGGTAGAGCTGGCGGAGGGTTTCGGTTTTGAGATTATTGATGTGCTCCCCTACCTCATAGATCCCAAAGAAAAATCGATATTTGTTATTGGTGGCTCGTCTGGGACCTTACTAAGAAAATTTGGAATCCCTTTCTTTTGGGTTTTTTTTCCAGATGAATTTATATATCACGGAGGCAAGACGGGTTTCCACGGTGAGCATGCGATAGAGAAATTCTACACGATTGAAAGTATATCAAATTATTCATTCTAAATATTGGAGTTAAGTATTGAAGAGAAAGCTATTTTTCATCAGTCCATTCTTAAACAGCTGGAATGTTGCAGCTTTCCCAGAACTAATTAGGCGTGAAAAAAAAACTAGTGATGTTGGGTTGCTCTATTGTAATGCTCAACAGGGCCGTTGTTATAATAATATTTATTCTTCAAAAACGATTTGTAGTGAATGTACAAAAAATGCAGTTGCTTTTGCGAAAAGAGAATTTCCAGAATTAGAATTAATTCCTGTTTTTCGCCCTAATTTTGAGGGGGGCATTAAAAGAAATCCGGAGTCATCATCTTTAGTTGACTATTCTGCTGTTTCTACGTTAGTCAGCCGTTTTCGACCTGTTCAAAATAATTGGAGTAAACGTGAAAAAAAATTTTATCATTTATTAAAAGATTTTGGTAATAAATTTGTTGATGCACTTAACAGCCGTTTGACAGAATTAACAGGGAGTACAAAAATTGTTATTTTCAATGGGAGAGTTTTCCCGGGCGCTCTTGTGCGAACCTCCAGGTTACAATTTGAAAATATTGAATGTGACACTTTCGAATATTGTGAAAAAGGCGACCAAATTTATTATTTTAAAAATTCTACTGCACACGACCTTCCAAACGCGAGAAGAGAGATTGCCAAGATTTCCCGTGTGGGTTTAACAACTCAACAAAAGGAGCGAGCACATGAATTTTTTGCTCGTGCCCAGCTAAATTTAGCAAAACGTCTAGGCAATTCCTCAATTGAAACTTCAACTGATTTTTCCAGAAAAACAATTAGTATTTTTTTGTCATCAGATGATGAATTAGCTTCCTTAGGGCCTGACTGGGAATCCATATTTACAAATGATGTTGAGCACAGCGTTGTGACTTTGTGTGAGATGTTTCATGACTACAATATTTTATTACGCCTTCATCCAAATCAAGCAGGACAAGGTAAGAGAATCCTGAAGATATATAAAGCTATTGCGAAGTCTTTTTATAACGTAAAAATAATATTTCCGAATGAAAAAATAAACTCATATGGACTCATAAATTACAGTGACTTTGTTATTTCTTTTGGATCGACAATATCAGTCGAGGCAACATACTTAGGGAAAATATCCATTTTACTTGGTAAGCAACGATTTGACTCATTGGACGTTGCATATACACCCAAATCATTCAATGAACTCGAATCAATAATTCGTTCACAAAGGGAAATCAAACCTAAGTCAATAGAAGCGGCTTTAGTATATGGCTATTTTTGTGATCGACCAGGAATTGAACTTCCAAATGTTAAATTTCAAGACGCACAGGCTTATTTTAACGGAAACCCGTTAATCGAAAACGTTAACAAAACATATTTAATTATGAAATTAATCGACCATTTAAGACTAAGGCGGCCGGACATGACCTTTACTTCACTGCTTCGTCTAGTGTTTTTAAAGTTGAATTTTTATGACCTAAAGAATGACAGAATGAAGGTTGTCAAAAAGTAATATGATAGATTAACAATGAGAATTTTAATTATGTTGATAAATTTTATTTTTAGGATGTAAGCATTTGAAAAAATATTTGTTTTTTAAAAATGGATGGAATTTTTCAAATAAATATTTTGATTTTTTCTCTCTTCATGATCTTCAATTCAAAAATTCATTTAATTTTGATATTCGGGATATTTTAGTAAATGGTTTAAGTGGGATAGACTTCTATAGACAGCTACTGACAGCAGATGGAGTAAATAAATTATTTTTAGAAAGAGACCCACGATACCTAAAGTTGTGCCAGAATTTAATTGAATATTCTGATGGCTACGATTCAATTGTAATGTTCGACTTCAATTTTCTTCATCCTGAAATAATCAAAAAATCTTTTTTGGGAAAAAAGATGATACTAGCATTCGTTGATGACCCCTACTCGACATTAAGTAGAGGTGTTCAGTATTTGAGTGCATTTGATGCCAGTATATTTATTTCACCAACATATTTGGCAAATAGTTCAACAGAGAAATTGTTAAAAATCAATAATGAGAAGCCAGTAAGGTGGTTCCCATTAGTTAATCCGGGCATCCAACGGTTCCCTATCGAAGATTTGTTGAGAAATAAATCAGAGAAAATATTTTATGCCGGAGCGCCAACTTTCCAAAAATACCAAAATCTTACAGATTTAAAGAAGGCTCTCAGCTCTGACTTTAATTTATATGGAAAGTGGCCGCTGGACGGGTATTTTGGATATGTTGCCCCCCTATTGAAAAAAAGTCTATTTCCTAGACGTGTAAAGAGCATTACAAACTTAGAGTTGTTGGCAGAATATAAGCATTGTATAGCTGCAGCAAATATGCACTGTTCAGGTATCAACAATGAAAGTGGTAATTTGAGGACTTATGAAATTGCTGCTTATGCGTGTATTTCTTTGAATTTTCAAAGTAAAGAAAATGAAAAAATTTTTCCTGCTGAAAGTGGCATTTACGTAAGCTCAGTTGACGAAGCAGTAAAATCGTGGAGTGAAATTAAGGCGTGTCCTAACCAATTCAAAGAAATGGCGGCTAAACGTTATGACTATTTTTGGCAACATTATAGTCCAGAAAAAGTTTATGGTGGATTGTATGATTGGATTTCTAAGTTATAGCCACGATGACTTGAAATTTTTTAACTTAACAGGGTGGTGAAATGAAAATTGTTCACATCATAAATTCTTTAGAGGTGGGCGGTGCAGAGCGTTCTCTTGAAAGATTGGTTGCGAATTCAAAAAAATTTGAACATGTAGTGATTTCACTAAGAAATTCTGGACCAATCAGAGATGTTTTAGAGAATAGAAGCATTGCTGTTTATTGTATAAATTTTACTATCAAGAACTTTATTCGAAAATTTATCAGACTTATCAATATTATTCGAAAAGAGAAGCCAATTCTTGTTCAAACTTGGCTTTATCATGCAAATTTTATCGGAGGCTTTGCCGCGCGCCTTTCTGGAGTAAAGAAGGTCGTCTGGTGCATAAGAACCACTCATTTACCGAAGGGCGCATTCACTACGTTAATATTGCGGGCCATTTCCGTTCCAGTTTCGTTTTTTATCCCAGATAAAATTGTTTATGTTGCAAAGAGGTCTGCGACCTACCACTCAAAAATAGGATTTGATAATCGAAAGGGTGCCATTATTAATAATGGGATTCCTATGGATATGTTAATTTCAAAGCCTGGAGCTGAAATAAATTTTTTGAAAAATCATCACAAAAAAGTGTACGTAATTGGATTTATTGGAAGAGATTCACACGACAAAGGGGTAGACATATTCTTGAACAGTTGTCTTAAGATTTCAGCGGTTATAGAAAATGCTATGTTCCTTATGGTTGGTCGTGGGTTATCCCCGAACAATAAAGCTATAAGTGAGTTTTTAATAAAAAATAAAATCAAAGACAAATTCGTCCTCAAAGGACAAGTCCCTGATGTTACGCCTTATTTGAGATTTATGGATATATTTTGTCTTACCTCTCGAACCGAGGGTTTCCCTAATGTCTTAGCAGAGGCAATGTTATTGGGAGTTCCTTCAGTTTCTACTGATGTTGGAGATGCAGAAATAATTTCAAGCGGTTTAGTCCCAATTTGTGCCATAAATGATTCTACGAAAATTGCTAATGAAGTAATGAAAATTATAAGATTACCCGAAGCGTCAAAAAAAGAACTTTCGAAATCTCTTTCCCAACACATTTCAAGAAATTATTCTATAAATATGATGGTAAACAACTTTGAAGTATTATATGAAAATATCATTAATAAGGCCCGTTAAATGTGTGGAATTGCTGGACTATTTGGAACCAATGATGTTGACCCCATTTTATTGCAAAAAATGGCCCATAGCCTCAGCCATCGGGGGCCAGATAATCAACAAATATGGATATCTGATAACCTGAAAATCGGATTGTCTCATGCACGGTTATCGATACAAGATCTATCAGTAAGCGGCAATCAGCCGATGGTATCTCAAACAGAACGTTATGTGATAGTTTACAATGGAGAAATTTACAACCACCAAAAAATAAGAAGTAAAATTGATAAAAAATATTCTATAAAATGGGTAGGTAACTCTGATACAGAGACATTGTTAGCAGCTATTGAAATTTTTGGTCTTTCCTACACACTTGAAGTAATAAAGGGAATGTTCGCATTTGGCCTCTTCGACAAAAAACTAAATAAAGTTTTTTTGGTTCGAGATAGGTTTGGTGAAAAACCTCTTTATTTTGGCACAGTGGGGGATACATTTTTTTTCGCATCTGAACTAACACCGTTCTATTGCATCCCAATGTTTGAGGCAGAAGTCGATAGAAAATCATTAGGGTTGTTTTTAAAATATAATTCTATACCTGCGCCATTCAGTATCTTTAAAAATGTATGGAAAGTTGAGCCCGGTCAAATTGTAGAGGTCCATGTAGAAAAAAAATCTATAAAGAAGTTTAATTATTGGAGTTTTGAAAGCCATAAATTAAGTGCCAATCTAGAGGCCAAGGCTGCCAGTTTTGATGAAACGTTGGATCAGTTAGACAGGCTACTTAATGAAGCTGTTTTTTCACAACTCATTGGCGATGTTCAGATCGGCTCATTTTTATCAGGTGGCGTTGATTCATCATTGATTTCTGCAATTGCACAAAAAAATAGCCAAAATCGATTAAAAACATTTTCAGTTGGTTTTGATTTGGCTGAATATAACGAAGCAAAACAAGCAGCAGAAGTTGCAAAACATCTTGGGTCTGAGCATCACGAAATTTATATATCAGCAAAACAAGCATTAGATATAATTCCAAATCTCAAAAATATATATGATGAGCCATTTGCAGATTCATCACAAATACCAACCTATCTTATTTCTAAATTCGCTCGAGAACATGTTACGGTTTGTCTGTCAGGTGATGCTGCTGACGAACTTTTTGGAGGTTATAACCGGTACTTATATGCTGACCTTTTTTGGAAAAGAATATCAAAAATACCATCTCCATTCAGGAACGTGGCGTCCTCCATCCTGACAAAAATTGCCCCAGGTACATACGCTAAAATTGGGGAACGTTTTTTTGGTAAAAATTTTGGAGATATTGGTGACAAAATTCATAAATTGGTACCATACATACAAGCAAACGATATAGATGAATTGTATAATTTGTTCATATCCCAAATCTCAGATGTGGATTCATGGATGCTTAATACAAAAGTGATTAATTCGGGTGTGGACCAAAGCGTGAAACATGAGATTTTTTCAAGTGTCGAAATGATGATGATAAGAGATATAACGGGTTATTTGCCAACAGATATCTTGGCAAAAATTGATCGAGCTGCTATGGCTGTCTCGTTGGAAACTAGAGTACCTTTTTTAGACTTAGATTTAGTCAAATTTTGCTCAACAATACCGATTGACTATAAAATTAAGGGCAAAAATAATAAACATATTCTTCGTCAATTACTCTATCGTTATGTTCCACAAAAACTAGTTGATCGACCTAAAATGGGTTTTGGTGTTCCTCTTTCATCTTGGCTAAGGGGGCCATTAAGAGAATGGGCCGAGCACTTGCTCTCTGAAGAAAGACTAAAATCAGAAGGTTACTTTAACGTACAATTCGTTCGGGAAAAATGGGATGAACATTTGTCTGGACAACGTAACTGGCAACATCAGCTTTGGAATATAATTATGTTCCAGTCTTGGCTGGAGGGTTTGAATGAGCAGAAGCGTCTTTCAAAGCAACTTTAAACGATCAAAATTTGGGGCCTAATTAAATGAAAATTGGAATTCTAGGTTTAGGTTACGTTGGGCTTCCATTAGCTGTGGAGTTCGGTAAAAAATATCATACTATTGGTTTTGATGTTAACGGTACACGTGTTGCGGAATTAGTCAATGGAATAGACCGAACACTAGAGGTTGATGCAGAAGAGTTTGTCTTGGCAACGAATTTGACAATTACAGCCAGTGAAGAAGAATTAGAGCATTGCTCAATTTATATTATTACCGTTCCGACGCCGATAGATGTCTACAAAAGGCCAAACTTAGGTCCTCTTTTTCATGCTACTGAAACTATTGCAAAATATATTTCTGAAGGTGATATCGTAATTTATGAATCCACTCTTTACCCAGGTGCAACAGAGGAAAAATGTGTGCCAATAATTGAGAAAATTTCAAAACTTAAATTCAATAAAGAATTTTTTTGTGGATATAGCCCAGAGAGAATCAACCCTGGGGACCCAACCCGTAAGTTAAAAGACATCGTTAAAATAACATCTGGTTCAACCCCTGAATCTGCAGAACAAATTAATAAATTATATAGTTCGATAATTGACGCTGGAACTTATAAAGCACCAAGTATAAAGATTGCAGAAGCAGCTAAGGTTATTGAAAATACACAACGCGACGTGAACATAGGCCTTGTAAACGAATTAGCAATAATTTTTAATTTGCTCAAAATAGACACTAACGAAGTTTTAAAAGCTGCCGGTACGAAGTGGAATTTTTTACCGTTCCGACCAGGACTAGTCGGTGGTCATTGTATAGGTGTGGATCCGTATTATCTTACACATAAAGCACAAGAAGTTGGATATCATCCTAAGATAATTTTGGCTGGTCGTACTTTGAATGATGGAATGAGTTCATATGTTGTAAATCAAACCATAAAGTCTATGATACAAAAGAAGTTAAACATTATTGGAGCTAAAGTTTTAGTTTTAGGACTCACGTTCAAAGAAAATTGCCCTGATACTAGAAACACAAGAGTAACGGACATAATAAATGAACTCTACGAATACAAAGTCGAGGTAGACTGCTATGATCCCTGGGTAGCAAATGACAAAAGAATTGATTTTAGCGGGGTCAATCTAATTACAGACTTAAAAGAGGACACGTATGATGCGGTCTTGATTGCAGTTGCGCACAATCAATTCAGAGAAATGGGCGCTTCAGCAATTAGACGTTTGTGTAAAAAAGAGCATCTCATTTATGATTTAAAAAATGTTCTACATGAGAATGAAAGTGACTTGAGATTGTAAGTCTATTTCAAAAATATACTTAACTCCTAAGTCAGAAAAATTTCAACTTCTAGTGTTGGTTGCTATCGCTAAAGAAAAAATTCTTTTTGTAATTAATAAAGCAGGATTTTTTATCTCCCATAGGTTAATGGTTGCGGTTGCAGCCAAAGCCGAAGGGTTTGATGTGCATGTAGCAGCACCCTTTGATGAGGATGTTGAAAAAATAATTGAGCACGGGTTTCATTATCATAAAATTGAGTTAGATAGAAAAGGACAAAATCCTTATAATGAATTAAAGCTATTTTTTTGTTTATTCAAATTGCTAGCAAAGTTAAAACCGGATATTGCTCATTTCATAACAATAAAACCTATAATTTACGGTGGAATCGCAGCTCGCTTTGTAAAACTCAAATTGGTTGTGATGGCTATAAGCGGTTTGGGTACTGTTTTCATAAACAATAGTTTAAAATCAAAAATTCGCCAAATATTGGTATTGGGATTATATAAACTTGCATTTAGGCAAAAATGTATAAATACAATTTTTCAAAACCCATATGATCAAGAATTCTTTGTTTCAAAAAATTTAGTAAAATTAAAAGACTCAATTATTATACCGGGGTCTGGGGTAGATTTAAGTGTTTATAAGGTCACTCCTGAGCCCTCACCCAATGTTGTAGTTCTTATGGTCTCTAGACTTCTTATCGATAAGGGAGTTTATGAATTTGCCCGCGCCGCTAATGAGTTGTATTTGCGCGGGATAAAAGTAGAAATGCGTGTGATTGGAGATATAGATACCGGCAGTGAGACAAGCCTTAGCAGAGAAGACGTGCTAAAATTATCTCAAATTAAAAATTTAAATTTTTTAGGTTACTGCGATGATATTGCCTCGGCGTATGCTTCTTCAAATATTGCGTGCCTGCCCTCTTATAGAGAGGGGTTACCTAAGAGTTTGATTGAAGCATCTGCTTGCGGGCGTCCTATTGTCACAACAGATGCTCCTGGTTGTAGAGATGCTATTGTTCAAGAAAAAACTGGACTAATGGTACCCACAAGAAATGCGAATTTACTAGCCGATGCCTTAGAAAGATTGATTGTTAATCCAGTTTTAAGGCAAAAAATGGGTGTAGAGGCTAGGAATTTTGCTGAGCAAAAGTTTTCACTCACTAAAGTAATCGAGCAACATTTAAATATTTATTCAAAAATACGCTCTTAGTTTACTGAAAATTTATACAAAAATATTGGGTATTATTCGCGTTGGTTCAATCTTTTGAGAAATTATCTGTTGGTATATATCAGAATAATAATTTGATGAACCAATTATGATATTTGCTTTCGGTGGAATAGCCTCTGGCGATATTATGTCATATCCATTTATTTTTTGACCCCAGCGTGAAGGGTTTGCGTCAATAATAGCTTTTACGTCAAAATTACTTTCACTCTGCTCCTGGATTCTATTTAATATTAACCTGCACTGTTGGCCAGAACCCCAGATCACCACATTATTTAAATTGAATCTTTGGAGGTTTTTCCCCAACTGTTCAATCCACTGGTTACTGTTACCGTATTTCTCATTAAGCTCTAATAATAAGGCAAAGAGACTTGTACTTTTTTCAATCCTATTGAAAAAGTGGTCATCCATATTTAATGCGTTAACATTTTTTGATAGAAGTCTGCAGTAAAGGTAAAGCCCGCTGAATATTTTCGCCTCACTGAGTGCTTCATCTTTAAAATCAGTGCTAATTAAGAAGTGGCTTCGAAGAAGGTTAGAGTTTGCCATGAGGTTCACAAATTCATCAAGCTCTTGGATATTATAATTATCATCTGTCAAAATATACTTAATTGTCACAAGCTCAGGACGCTCCTCAGAATATCTTTCAAGATTAGATATAACTTTTCTCAGGCCTTTGGATTTTCTAACTTTAATAAATGTTTCTTCAGTTCCTGCGTCTATGCTTGTTGTTATTGCGCAATTGCTTTCATTAATGGCCTTTTGTAATTCAGGTGAATACAGAAGCCCATTAGTAAAGACCCTTTGTGACTTTGGTAAGAAATTATTGTAAAACTTCTTAAAAAGCTCTCCAAAATCTTTTCTCGCTGTTGGTTCTCCACCGCCCCAAGCTACTAATAGTTCTTTATTATTAACGTCGGCCTTATCTAAGGCTTTCATTATATCATATTTTGGTTTTACCCCGCCAAAATATAGGGGTGAGCAATATGTACATTTCATGTTGCATAGAGAGTGGTTTTCAATTGATATTAGTTTTATTCTTGATTTTTCTATTTTTTCCCATTCTTTATTTTCAATATGAGGGCAACCTTTGCAATCTGATTCCTCATCTGCATTTATTTTCTGAATAAGAGACATTTTAGCTGCTATTATATCTTCGTATGATATCGTGTTTTTGTTATCTTTAACCGAGATAAGTGTTGCGTCTCCCTTTATCTTTCCTTCGGAAAAATATCGTTGGCAGCACGTTCTAATTTCGTCTGGACCAAAATAAATTGCTTCTTGTATGTGTTTACAGCTTTTTGTTTTCATCTAACTATCTTTTAGCTTAACGAGTGAGGTTCAATTATAGAATTATTCGATTATCGAGCTCATGAATAGATTTGCTCTTTTTCCCTTTGGTGTATCTAAGAAGGGTGAGTATCTTTTTAGATTATTCTCCTTCGTAAGCTTGACCAATTCAAATGTAAGGCGCTCTCTCTCACTTTCCCTTTTTTGTTCTTGGATTTTCATCAAGATATTCGACAAATAGCCAGCTACGCAGTATGAAGTATCTTCGGGAGTGAGGAGTGATTTAAGGTTTTTGTTACCGGCAACAAACTTAAATACAGAATCCGAGGAATAAATAAGACCAAATAAATGGCGAGTGGAGAAAGTATTCAAAATTGACCCGGTAGTGTCATTCTTCAAATAACATTTTTGAGGTAAAAAAAATACATTTTCTGCAATCAATAGGCTTTTATAATGAAACTCAATATCTTCAAAAAAATATTCTCCAAATTTAATGTCGTGAAGTTTAACCATGGCGGTGGAGTAAATAGCTAAATTTACATTTCCAGCCAATTCACCGCGAATGCAGAGGCGTTTGAGTTCAGAATGTTCTAATTTCATCAATTCCAAATCGTATCTACTATGAGAATGGCTGCCCATATTTATGATTGCATCAAAAGCTAATAAATCCAGCCTCTCATGCAAACATCGTAATATTGCATTATTGTATTCTTCGTAAATTAACTCATCATCTGCATCAATAAATCCTAACAATTTGCCGCTCGCTGCTGCAATTCCTAAGTTTCTACTAATACCAGGCCCAAGATTTTTTTTATTTTCTATTAATTTTACGTAGCTTTTATCTTTTGCAGCAGTTCGAACGTACTTGAGGCTTCTATCAGTTGATTTATCGTCAATAATAATTAATTCTATCATTGAATTAATCTCGAACAGTTTTTCAACACTCTTTAAGACCCGATGGATCGTATGCTCAGCATTGTAGATGGGCATTATTAGCGACAGATGTTTCATCAACTC
>ENA-OUOG01004795-OUOG01004795.1-marine-metagenome-genome-assembly--contig:-NODE-4795-length-11421-cov-10.343441_pt1 | contig 11421 bp, 15 predicted proteins | sample MGYA00248635_ERZ508505 | MGnify/ENA primary metagenome ERZ508505 (study PRJEB26176, sample SAMN06267871) | marine metagenome | isolation source: Saanich Inlet, British Columbia, Canada | place: Pacific...
CCGCCGCAGACAACAACACGGCAGTTGGATACCGTGCTGGCTACAACACCACAACAGGTGAAAGTAACGTATTCATCGGCGGCAGAAGCTGGGACAGTGGTTACGGTGCGGGTAACAACAACACGACAGGGAACTATAACATAGCCATCGGCTCAAGCACTTTGGGCAATAATACGACTGCAAGCAACAACACGGCTGTTGGACATCAGGCTGCGTATTATAATACGACAGGAACGTACAACGCTTTCTTTGGCCTTGAGGCTGGGAAGGCTAATACCACAGGCAGTTACAACACTGTGGTAGGCTATAAAGCTGGCATCACAGCGACAACAGCTAATTTTAACACATACTTGGGAACATTTGCGGGTGAACTAGGTAGTGGTGAAAAAAACACATTTGTGGGTAACAACGCAGGTGTTTATGTTTCAAGCGGCGCAAACAACACCATCATCGGACGTTATGACGGCAACCAAGGCGGCTTGGACATCCGCACCTCAAGCAACAACATCGTGCTGTCGGATGGGGATGGTAATCCGCAAGCAGATATAGATTCAACTGGTCGTTTCTACTACAACAAACTGCAAGGTGTGGATTCAAGATCAACTGTTTGGACAGGCAACTTTTCTTCATTGTCTTCGGGCAGTATGGTTGCAAATACATGGTACACAATGCCTATCAGTGAAATCAATATGTACGGTATTGCAAGTGTAATAAGCATTGGATGGTCTTGGGCTAACCTTAGTGGCGGCTATGGTTATGTTGGATTTGGCCATGCATTTGTTCCTTATACATCCCCATCAACTCACGCAGGGGTCATAACTAACGATATTAAAATGGTTAATAGTTGGCACATTGGATCTGGCCCTGATCTTTATGTAAGGCTTAGAGAAGGGCCAGCTTTTGGTGAGGTTCGTCTGGAGCTTCAAACAACTGGTGTGACGGGAGATTGGAACACCGCAGATCACACCATCTACGTAAAGGCGTTTATGTAATGAAAATCGTAATTAACCACTACACAAAAGACGAAACTAACAGGCCAAAAGTTCTGACATGGGCGGCTGTACAATTTGAGGGAGACACAGAAATTGTTTCCCATACAGCCAACGGACGAACATCAGTTCCCGATGATGTGGTAATTGAAGATAATTACACCACAGAGTTTCTATCTGGACTTGTTCTGGAACTTGAGGGTGAAGCAAAAATCCTCAACAGAATGGACCCATCACCGTAACCAGTCAGAAAAGGAGAAAGACATGACAGATACACCAACCGCAGAAGAGATTGCACAACACTACACAGCTATGGGTCACTCAGTTGACCTGCTTAACGCTGGCAAACCAGAGGGCATGGAAGACGCCGATTGGGCTGACACAGTTGCTCGTAATGTTGAGCATCTGGAAATCATGGTAGCCAAAGACTTCTGGACTACAGAAGACATGACCGCTGCCAATGCTGCAATCGCAGCCAACACTTAAACTGTTTTAAAGGGCTTTAAATGAGCAAAAGAAAATCTCGCTATGCTACTAAAACCAATGTACATCGTATTGGCTTTCATGTAATTCCTAAAAATGAAAAACAAGATAAGTTAATTCGATCTATTAAGGTCTATCCTATCACAGTTACTATAGGGTGCGCAGGTACAGGTAAAACCTACTGTAGCGCCGGAACAGTCGCTTCCTTGTTCTTACAAGGTAAGTATAAAAAGATTGTTGTAACACGAGCTAACGTGCCTACGGGCAAGAGCCTCGGGCATTTCCCTGGAACTATTCAGGACAAGATGACACCTTGGTTGCTACCTATGTTAGAAGTCTTTGAGGAGGCTTTCGGTAGAGATAAGTATAAGTATATGATGAATAAAGGCGAGATTGAGATTCAACCTATTGAAACCATCCGGGGGCGTTCTTACAAGGACGCTCTCGTCTTGGTTGACGAATCTCAAAACCTTTCAATCGATGAGTTAAAAGCCATTACTACTAGACTAGGAGAAAACTCTAAGTTAATCCTTATGGGCGACCCTGCTCAGTCTGATGTAAAGAATGGCGAAGATCTTATAAGATTCTGCAACCTAATTAAGAAGTGCGGTATGCAACTTCCAGTAGTAGAATTCTCAGTAGACGATATTGTTCGTAGCGATATTGTTGCTGATTTAGTAAGAATGTTCATAGCCGAAAAGCTATAAGGAACAAGGGGGTGGTATACCTGACGTTTAAGAAGAAGCCACCCCCAATCCCTTTAAGGATTTTTAATTATTATGTATTATAAAGTAGAAGAAATAAAAGTAGCTATTAATGAAGCTAAAACGATAATCAACTCTCGTACTAAAGAAGTTGATGAGTATACTAGAGGTTATAATGATTGTTTTTCTTTGATTGTTGAGTATGATAAAGCACTCCGACAAGGTAATACAAAGTATAACTTTGATTTTGATTATTCTGATTTCTTAGGTTTCTTTAAAGCACTAAGAACACAAGGTTATAAAAACCTAAAAGAACTAGCGATAAACGCTAACTATGAGATTATTACTACTCTAAGACCCCAATATGGTGATATAGCATTTGAACGACCCTCTGAAGATGGTGGAGCAGCTATGATAGCTGGTGATGGTTGGTGGGTCTCAACCTCTGAGCTAAACAAAGGAATTGTTCAAAAGAGACCTTTGTTTTTTCTTGAAAGAAAACTATTATTGCTGGCTAGGCCACTAAGGAGTTAAAATGAAATATTACTTTGAAGGTGCTGAGATTCTCGCACCGTTTACTATCGTCTCTAATGAACCTATGTTTGAAGTTGATACTGTTTCTCTTAAAAAACAACGTACCACACAGGATGCTCAACGTTGGGAAATGTCTTTTCAAGTTATAAATGCCGATAATCCCACGGATCTGCTATTAAGCACTCTTGTAGACTTTGATCAAACTTCTACAATGATTATGCCCCAGTTAAAAGCAGTTTATGAGGCAACAACAGCAAACAACAACCCTATTACAGTCGGTGATAAGGCTTCAGGGCTTAACTCTATAGTGTTAGATCATACGCACACAACAGGGCTTCTTCCTAAAGGTAGTTTTGTTAAGTTTTCTAACCATGATAAGGTCTATGTCATTACTGCTAATGTAAACTTAGATAGCAATGTAGACGTCACTGCATCAATCTATCCAAGTCTAGTGGCAGCTGTCCCTAACGGTTCTTACATGCAGATTCTGGACAACTGTGTTATTACTTATTTCCGTGATATTTCTGACTTAAGAGGTATTACTTTTAGCGATGGTATTCTTTCTGATTTAGGGACGGTTAATATTGTGGAGGCTTTGTAATGAGAGTTTTTAGCCCTAAAGTTCAAAGCATTATCGATAGTGGTAATATTAAGTTCTTTTATCTTATTGATTTATATTTCACTAGTGCCTACCACTTTACAAGTTATTCTAGTGATATTGTTTATAGTGGGAATACTTACACATCCGATGGTGGTTTGTTTGAAATTGACACCCCTAAGCTTTCGTCTATAATTGACAGAGAGGCTTACAAAGTTGTAGTTGCTGATTTGTCTGATCAGATGCTTGCTGAAATTAAAGCTAACATTGTTGGTAAAGATATCTTGGTTCGACTAGGGTTTGTTGATCCTGTTACAGACCAACCTCTTTTAAATGCAAATGATATTTTAAATGTTTATAAGGGGTATGTTGATACACCTGAAGTTGTTAACAGCTGGGATGCTAAGTTGGCCTCAATAGAAGGAACTTCTCCAATGGCAGACCTTGACATGATTAACAGTTTTCTAACTTCTAGAGATAGTATGCATCAAAGAAATGCAAACGACAGCTCTTTTGATGAAATTTATGATAGCAGTGAGCTAGATTTGAAGTGGGGTAAAGTTTAATGGGTATTGATCCAGTCTCAATTTTTCTCTTTGTTGCATCAACTGTTTATCAAAACAATCAACAAAAGAAACAAAAAGAAAGAATGGAAGCCGAAGCTGAAAAGCGAAAAGGCTTTAAATTTTCTACCTCCGGCGAAACAGGGCATTTACCTATTGTTTATGGTAAACAAGCACTCGGTGGTTTTCAGACCCTCCATAAAACCTTTAGTAGTTACACTAATGCTAGTAAACCTGGAGATGTATTTACTGCGGGGGCTTGGAACTCTGACCGTAGTGGAAGTAAAAATGAATTTCTCTTAGTTCAATCAGCCCTCTGTCAAGATGGTGTTGATAGTTTGGTTTATGCTAAAGTAAATGATAAACCTTACGATCACGTAGAAACCGATAATGATGGGGAAAATAACAGCCCCTATGATAACATCATTAGTTTTACTCCTGACGGTGGAACAGCAAATAGTTTAGCAACAGCTAACGGTGCTAGTGCTAATAACTATTTTACCGACACCGCTTCCGCTACAATGATATATAAGCTAAACAGGGATGAGCCACAATATCAAGGTGTCCCTGGTAATACCTTCTTTGTAAAAGGTAGAAGAGTTAGGACAGTGAACTCTCTCGGTACACTTAGTAGTAGTTATACTTACTCTAATAACCCTGCGTGGTGCCTTCTGGATTATCTTTTAGGTGATTTCGGTAGAAACCTAGACCCAAGTGAAGTAGACTTAATTTCCTTTTATAATGCTGCAACAATCTGTAGTCAAATTGTTTCTACAGGCAGAGCTATTGGTGGGCGTATTAACAACGTACGCCCAATTAAGGAACTAAGCACTTACAGTGTTTTCCCTGCAGAAGGTGATACTGACTTTATTTATAAAGCCGAAGACACAGGAATTTATTATAATTGGAGTGGCTCTTCATATAGTGTTACTACTGTACCTACAAGAGATATCCCTCTGTATGAGTGTAACATTGCTCTAGACTCTGAATCAACAGTCAGAGATAACATTGAACGTATACTTGGCACTATGGGTATGGCAGAAATGATCTGGACGTTTGAAGGTAAATACAAACTAGTCCTTGATTATCCATCTTCATTAGCTGCGCTTCAAAACTTAGTAGACCCAGACCATGTCTTCTTAGAAGACGACATTATTAGAGAAAACGTTACAATCTCCTACCCTTCTGCTAAAGACAGGTTTAATAGGGTTACGGTTAGGTTTGATAATGAACACGAGGACTTTAAAGAAGACTCTATGAGTTGGCCCCCTCTAAACGGTTCAGTGCATCAACAGTATCTCTCAGAAGATAATAACCAACCTATGACTACTGACATGTCCTTAGATGGCATTACAGATCCTTACCACGCTCTTGCAAAAGCAGAGCAAATGGTTAGACAGTCAAGAACGACTCATTATATTAGCTTAACAGTTGGTAAAAAAGGTTTGTCTATAGAACCGGGAGACTTTATCAAAATTGACTTGCCACAATCCGGCATTAATAACTCTGTATATCGTGTTGAGAGTATTCGTATTTCAGCGGATCTAACTGTTGAATTAAACTGTTATTACTTTGATTTCACAGCTTTAGCATGGAATATCGATGATGATATCCCTTACGGGAATCCTCCAACTTATGACTTTGTTGTGCCTAAGCCAACTAATGTAACTGTTACTCCTGCAGTGTATACATCACCTGATGGTAACAGCTATACTTCTTTAGAAGTAGAATGGTCTGTTTCAGATTCTGTATCAATTGCACGATATGAAGTTCAATGGAAAAAGGCATCAGAAACAGAGTATCAATCTGCCTTTACAAGAAACAATCGTTATGTAATTCAAAATGTCGAGTCAAACGTAGAGTATGGTGTTAGAGTGAGAGCAGCAACTGGTTTAGGCGTTAATAGTAATTTCACTAACGAAACTGGAACTAACGTAGGTAAAGACATACCACCTAATCCGCCAACAGGTCTTTCGGCTAGCGGTGGTTATGGTTACATATCTTTATCTTGGCAGTTACCCTCAGATGCTGACCTCAAAGAAATTGAAATATATGAAAGTTCATCAGATATTTTTGATGAGGCTGTAAGTATTGGAAAGACTTCAGGAAATAACTTTATTAGGTCTAACTTAGCACCACAAATTAGAAAGTATTATTGGATCCGGTCTATTGATAGGACTGGCAACACTTCTAGTTTTTTAGGCCCAGAAAACTCAATAACAGACCAACTAAATGCAAATTCTTTTGCAGCTAATACAATACCTTATAACTCTTTTGACACAGGTGTCTCTGATATATTTGATGGAATTGTTGAAGATATTTCAACGGCTAATACAGCTATCTCGAATAATAATACAGCTATTTCCAATTTAGCCACAAAAGTAACTACAGCAGAAGAAAATATTACATCCTCTGCAACTGATATTACAGCCTTAAATACTTCTTTAACTACAGCTAATACTAATATTTCAGGAAATGCTACGGCTATTTCAGGTATTGATACAAGAGTAACTGCGGCAGAAGCGACTATTACTTCTCAGGCTTCTTCACTTACTACTCTAACTAGCACTGTAGGTGGAAACACAACAAGTATTTCGACACAAGCAACTACTATAAATGGAATACAAAGTCAGCATAGTGTTGAAATTGATAACAATGGTTCGATTACAGGTTATCGCTTAATTTCTAATCCAGAATCACGATCCGCCTTTAACGTTGTTGCAGACCAGTTTAATGTATCAAATGATACAGGAACTAACTATTCTGTATTTTCTGTAAGAACAGAAAGTGAAACAATTGGCGGTGTGACTTATCCTGCTGGAGCGTATGTCACAGGCAGACTTGAAGCTGATAATATTGTGGCAGGAACTCTATCCTCAATCACTGCTGATATTGGGTCAGTAACGGCGGGTACAATTACAAGTGCTGCAGGTAATATGGTAATGGATTTGGATAACGGTACTATTATTGTTAGAGACGATTCTGACAACCTTAGAGTTAAAATTGGAGATCTTAGTTAATGTCTTACGGATTCGAAACAAGAGACCCTGCAGGTAATGTGACTTACTCTACACTAGATCACACTTATACTTTGCTAGGAACCTATGTGGCATCAGCTAACACATCAGTAACATTTAATAATGTGCCAATTATGCCAGATCGAATTGTAAGTAGACTAATGGTTGGTCAGGTAGCAGGGGATGACGAAGCTTACATCCATACGTTTACACTAGTAGACGGGACACTATCAGCAACTGCTCCTGACTCGTCTAATACGGTTGAAACTTTTATATTAGTATTTGGAAGATAAATTATGGCCTTTGGCATACAAATTAAAAACAATGATAACGAAATTATAGTTGATAGCGATTTTAGTCACTACCACTTTGCGGGAAAAGCTTCTCATTATTCTACTACAGAAGTTCCCGAAATTTTAGGGGGCAACAATACTGCTCACAGTACGACTTCTGGACAGTATATGTCTTCAGGTCAACAAAACGGAAAGATAATGAAGTTTACTTTAGCGGCAAGGGCAAGTGATAGTAGTCCCGCCCCTATGTGTTTTATAAAGCCAAATAATACAAACGACTGGGCGGGTATTGTTTTAACACGACGACAAGATAGTAACTGGGACATATGGGTGTTGGTTAATACAGACTCTCAACCAGAGTTATATTGTTTTTTACCCCTTGATGAAATGAGTTTAAATTCCGCAACAGCAGCAGCGGGTGATGACTATGGCATAGCTACTTTTGACGCTTCTAACAAGCGTACTTACGATTCAAGGATAAAGCCTCTAAAGATACTGTCGGCCTTCCCCGTAACCGCTAAAAGTTATGCGAGAACTTCTGTTACTGCAAACTCTTGGGATCCTGATTTTGAGCCTAACGACCATAAAAATATATCATACAGCTTGTCTTCCTCTGCTAGCCTTAGCGACCTTATGTATTTTTGCCCATCAATTGCTCATTGTTGTCAAGAGATTATTTTTAACACAGACGGAGAGGGGTTTCAATCGCAAGGGTACAACTCATACTTTTACGCTTGGGCTCGAGGAGATTTGTGGTGGTGTTTTTACAGAAATACTTTTAGGCTTGAAAGCACATCTAACTTTCAGTCGGGGTATAGTATTTATGCTTCAGGTCATGTCTGGAAATCAATAGAAGATTCTAGCGGTATTTTTGCGGCGCTTGCCGCAGTAGCTTTATCTTTTGCTACTTTTGGTGCAAGTTTAGCACTTCTTGCGGTTACTATCACAGCAACCGCCTTAACTGCAGCATTCACAGGAACAGGTCTTGTTTCAGGTTACTATAGACCTTATTCTAATGATGCTAGAAATCAAGACCAAATTCAGACAGCTTTGATTACAAAGGCATCTTATTATGATTAATAAAGAAATTATTGAACAGATTGTAAAAGATGATGCAACACGAGTTACAGTTAAATTGTCTACAGAAGAAATTTTTTCTATAGAGGGTGTAGTTTTTTCAACACCTGAAAGGCAAGAAGCCTATCACCAAGGTCTTCATACAGACAGGGTTAACCATAATCATAACAGAAAACAAATAACTACTACTGTGTGGGTTGAGCACCCTTACACAGATGAAAAGCTTGATTTGTTACTAGAACCTTTCATTCAAGATTTAAATAGCACAGCCCCTGTTGATTTTCACAAAGAGCTTAATCACGTACAAGAGCGTTGCTTAGTTAACGGAAGTAATGAAAAACAATTTTATGTAATGGAATATTGCCCTGAAGAAGTGAAACAAGCTTTGCTAAACTCTTTCCCTGAGTATGACTTAGACACTATTGCCTTAATATCTTCGCCGTCAAACCACGAGGTGTTAGGTGAAATGGTAATTTCTGCCTTTCTTAAAGAAAACGATGTAGACTGTTTGTCACATCAAGGAACACCTCTTGTTGCTAAAGCTAGAAAATTTTGTTTGACTTCAAACAAATATTATGATAGGTGTTATGGCTTCTGCACTGATGATTTCAGCTTTATACCTGATTCTTGTGAGATAATGGCAAAGTCTTTTCATATTAACGTTCAAGAAGGTTTAACTCTACCAGACTTTTATGATGTATATTTTTCGGGAAATGACTCAGAGGTCCAATCTGCTTTTAATCTACCAAACATTGTAGGTAATGAAAGCACTTACTACGGAGTAACAGTTGTAAATGGAGCTGTCGTTAGGGCAAAACAATATTGCTATGATCGTGTTGGAATATTTTCTGACTGGGATGATGCAATGGCTCGTAGACGGGCGGAACATAACATAGAATAGAGGTAATTATGACAGAATTTAAACAAGCAGATAAAGACGGAAACGGAACAATTGATAAAGCCGAGTGGAATGCGCTCGCTTTAGAGGATCGTAGGCGTAAACTAGAAGATGAGGATGCACACCGTGATCAAACTAGAAAAATGGCGTGGTTCTCTCTATGGGGCATGTTGCTTTATCCTTTCGGTGTTGTACTCACTGGTATTATGGGTTTGGATAACGCTTCTGCCATCATTGGTAGTATGGCTTCTATCTATTTCGTTAGTGTTGCTGGTGTTGTATCTGTTTTCATGGGCGTGGCCCAGTTAGCTAAGAAATCTCCAGAAAGGCCCCAAAGCAAATGATTGGTCAAATATTAAGCGCAGTGGGTGGCTTGGCTACTTCTTATCTTGATGGTAAAGTTGCAGTGCAAAAAGCCAATGCAGAAATTAAAGTAAAACAAGCTACTGGTGAGATAGATTGGGATATTGAGGCCATTAGGGCTACTCAGGATTCTTGGAAAGACGAATGGATTACACTTTTGTTTTCCATTCCTCTTATCCTTGCATTTTGCGGAGACTGGGGCAATCAGATTGTACAGGCAGGTTTTTTAGCTCTTGAAGCTATGCCTACTTGGTATCAGTATTCATTGGGCGGCATCGTCAGTGCGAGTATTGGTATTCGTTCTGTAAGTAAGTTTTTTGGAGTTAAGAAGTGAGATACACTAAGGATTTAATAGTACTAATTATGGCGGCGGGTCTCATGGGACTCCTAGGGCTTATCGTAGTCGATGAGTTTATGGTAGCCGCTGAACATGACGCAGAACTAGACCAGAATATCATAGAACTCTTACAGATGTCTATTACAGGTATTATCGGTGTTGTTGCTGGATATGTAAGTGGAAAAGGATAAAACACATGTCATTTAAATTATCAAGCCGTAGTCTTGCCAAAATGGAAGGCGTAGACGAAAACCTAGTAGCCGTAGTCAAACGTGCTATTGAACTAACCAAAGTAGACTTTGGAGTTATTTATGGCCTACGTACAGTAGAAGAACAGGAAAAGCTCGTAGCTGCAGGTAAGTCCCAGACTATGAAGTCCAAACACCTAGAAGGCCGTGCAGTAGACCTTATGGCTTATGTGGATGGCAAGGGCGTGTGGGAACTTAATGTCTATGATGATCTCTGTGACGCAATGAAAGAGGCAGCTAAAGAACTTGGTGTAGCAATCAAGTGGGGTGCCGCTTGGTCAGAGGGTGACATTCGCTCATATGAAGGCACTGCCGAAGACGCAATGATGGCTTATGTAGACCTCCGCAGGTCACAAGGTCGTAGGCCGTTTATCGATGGTCCTCATTTTGAACTAATGTAATACCTGACGTTTAAGAATAAGAGACAGACAAACTCTCAAGTTTTCTGGCAGTCTCTTTAGGGAGGGGTGTAAAAACCTCTCCCACATTAATACCTGACGTTTAAGAATAACCGCTAGGGTTAATAATATACTTTAAGTATATATTTAGGTATATACCTTAACTATACTATTAGAGGAGTCGTAATGGCTAAAGGTAAAGATTCACGATTAACTCGTGCTGGTGTATCTGGTTATAATAAGCCAAAGCGTACTCCAGGGCATCCGACTAAGTCGCATATTGTTGTAGCTAAGTCTGGTGATACAATTAAAACAATTAGGTTTGGTTCTCAAGGGGCCAAAGGTTCTCCTAAAAAAGAGGGTGAATCTGAGGCTTATCGTAAAAGACGTTTAGCTTGGAAAGCTCGCCATCAGAAAAATATTGACAAAGGCAAAATGAGCGCCGCTTATTGGGCGAATAAAGTCAAATGGTAAAGGAACTTTAAATGGCACAACTAACCAAGCCAACTAAGGCAATTAAAAAATCAGTTGCTGATCCTAGCGATAGCTATCACTCTCTGAAACCCTTGTGGAAAAAGTCTAGGGCTGTTTTACAAGGTGAAGAGAACGTTAAGGCACATGATGAATATCTTGAAAAAGACTACACAAACTTACTAATTCCTTTTTCTCCTAGCATGAATCAAGCACAATATGACTTTTATAAGTCAGAAGCAGAACTTCCGGGCTTGACCGCTCAATACTGTAAAGTGCTTATTAGTGCTTTGTTGAGAAAAGACTCTCACTTAAAACTTCCAGAAGAACTTCCAGAAGATGCTTATGATTGGTTAAAGAATAACTTTACTCTTGATGGATCTTCTTTGTTTAACTTTTTGGATAATGCTCTCTGGGAAGAACTACAGACTTCTCGTGCATGGGTTTA
>ENA-OUOG01004798-OUOG01004798.1-marine-metagenome-genome-assembly--contig:-NODE-4798-length-11415-cov-9.161933_pt1 | contig 11415 bp, 13 predicted proteins | sample MGYA00248635_ERZ508505 | MGnify/ENA primary metagenome ERZ508505 (study PRJEB26176, sample SAMN06267871) | marine metagenome | isolation source: Saanich Inlet, British Columbia, Canada | place: Pacific...
GTTTCAGTAGCTCAGCTGGATAGAGCAACAGCCTTCTAAGCTGTCGGTCGGGGGTTCGAATCCCTCCTGAAACGCCATAAATGTTTACATTAAGCCACTTTTTGTGGCTTTTTTTATAGATGTAAAGAAATAGGCTGTAGGTCTGGGGGAGCTAAAGCTATTATTTATCGATATATTCGGAAGTATTCATCTCTTAATTTTTGGGTATTAACGTGTAAATATCGCTGTGTTGTTGTTATACTTGTGTGTCCTAATAATGTTCTAAGAACTTCTAAATTGCCATTATGATTAATAAAGTTAGTTGCAAATGTATGTCTCCATTTATGTGGTGATACTGAATCACTTATATTGAGCGTTTTTTGAAGGTTTTGACATATTTTTTGAATTCTATCTAGTTTGATAGGTTTTCTTGTGGTTAAGTCAATAAAGATGTAGTCTTGAATGTTTTCTCTGATGATGTATTTATTTAGTAAGTTAGAGGTTGCTTCTGTATAGAAAACAATTCGTTCTACTTTTGTTTTTGTTTCTGTAATTAAGATTGAATGATCATTAATGTTTATATTTGATATTTTCAAAGAAAGAAGTTCACTGATTCTAATTCCTGTATCAAGAAGTAATCTAAACATTAGATTATTTCTTAAATGTTCTGGGTAAAAACTAGAACCAAAGTAATCAAATATTTTTGTGATGATGTGATTGTTAACAGTTTTAATCATTTTTTTATTTTCAGGTAATTTATCTAAGTTGATACTTATATTACATTCATCCCTTAGTGCTCTGTATAAAAGTTGTACATATTTATTGATTGTAGTATTTGATATTTGCTCGTTTTTTTTCCTGAGATAAACTATAAAATCTAACACTTTTTCTCTATTCATCTTTTTAACATCAAGATCTTTGAAATACTCCTTCATTCTTTTTACATTTCCAATGTGGAATTTATATGTACCCTTTGATTTTGTTATTTGAATATATTTCATGTGATTATCTAATACTTCACTTACTGTCATTTTCTAAATTCCTTTCATATTCTTTTACTTCATTCACACTACCAATAAAATGAATTCTTCGTTTGAATGCGTCATACGTATTTTTGTCCGATTTTTGCTCTTTTTTATAGAGGGTGCAAAAACTCCAATTACTGATGATATAAACCTTTGTATAACAAGCGACACGATCCTGATATCTTGCTTTTAATTTTGTCGGATGACCATCTAGATAATTTAGCATTTCAGATATTGGGATTGAATCTCTAAATTCTTCAAACAATATCACTTGTTCATCTTGATAACCATCAAAAGGATGTTTGTAATTAGTTACTCTAAATACTTCGTAATTATACTTTTTAAGAACATAGGATGTTTTTCCAGTCCCAGTTTTACCAAACATATAAATGACATTCATATTTCTAAATGTTTTCATGTATTTTTCAGTTAAGATATCATAGTGAGTTTTCTCAATATTTGTACGATTTCTTATAAATTGAGCAGGAAAAGTATCTCTGATATCATTGAGAGGAACTAAAGCCTTGCTCATAGCCATTATTTCGGCCAAATCCGTTCTTTTTCCTTGAGATGGAGGATTTCCCCATTCAATTGATTTAAAGCCTTTATTTGGCGTTTTTTCAAGGTACTCAAAATATGACTTGTAATCCCCTTTTATTGGTTCTATATGACATAGATTTAAAACTTCTTGTATTGAGTGAAAATTGACATAATTTTGAAAATACAAAAATCCGTGTCGATGCAAGGTTTCATTTTTCTCACCTTTTTCTAAACTAAACTTAAAATAACGGATACCTTCAAGTTTCTTCAATAATGATTCAAGATCATTATCATTAATACATTCACATGTTTTATAGTTACAAGTGAATGTCCAAGCTCTATTTCTTACCATAGATTCTCCTTTTTATAGTTTTTACTCCGTAAAACACAGAAGTTATATAAAGTAATAATAAACCAAAATGGTTACTTTATATTAAAAAATAATAAACCGTAATGGTTTACTTTTATTATAACACAACATATTTGAATAACAAGTATTTTATAAACCAAAATGGTTAATTGTGTGATATACTTAAAATTGAGGTATTTATATGAACATTTCACAAAGAAATATTTTAGATAAATTGAGAAATATAAGAAAAGAAAATAAAAAAACCCAAGAAGAAGTTGCAGATTTTTTAGGTATAACAAAACAAGCTTATTTTAGGTATGAAAAAGGAACAAGACGAATTAGTCTTGATACCCTGTTAAAACTAACAAAGTATTACAATCTTGATAACGATTATTTTTTTGGTAATTTCTATTCAATTCAAGAAAGTAATTCTAATAATTTTATTACATATTCAAAATACTACTATAATCTCAAAGATAAGTATGATTATTTCATTGTAAGAGTCAAACTCTTAAAAGAAGATACTATAAATGATAGAACTTTTGTTAATAAAGAATTAGAGATAGCATATGATGAGATAAACTATTTGAAATCAGAACTAAAACAAACACTTATTAGTATTGAATTACTTTTGAAATCAGAAAAAGAGAAATACGAATGAAAAAGATATTGAAAAAAATTCCTTTAAAATTTACTGATATTATTTTTGTATCAACAATATTAGTTTTTATTTATGTTGCAGCAGTTTTACCTAGAAATGATTCAAGATACTTAACTATTTTTTGGTCAGTAATTTTGTTTTTATCATTTATTGGAATGATAAGAGATAGAATTAAAATTAACAAATACGATGAACTACTTCAAAAAAGTGAAAATCAGAATGAGTCTGAAATGAGTGATGACCAATATGAAGCATATCTTGAACTAAAGGGTAAAAAACTTGAATATGCAATTGAAGCATCACTTAAAAAGATTTACAAAAAAAATCTTGTTATATTTAGAGACATTAAAATACCGACTAGCAACAGAAAGAAAACGCAAATCGATCTGGTTGCAATTATAAATAATAAAATATTTGTTTTCGAAGCAAAAGCGTACTCTACAACATTACAAGGTGAATGGACTGATAAAAATTTAAAAGCTGACTATAAAAATGCAAGATTCGTTGATAACCCCGTAATACAGAACATCTATCATATAGAGCAATTATCACAAATCACCATTCCGAATTTAGATTATTTTGGAAGTATTGTTGTTTTTGGTGATCTAACAAAATATTCATTTAAACAACCACCTATAAAAACTAGAATTTCAAAACTTAAAGATTTAAAAACAAACATAGATGGCTTATCTAAGCAGATTGAGACTCTAGACATTGATGGAACTAATGAATTTATTGAAGATTTAAAAATGTATTCATCAAATTTTTTTGAAATCTAGAGTATATTAAAGATTGAAATGATAAATAATCAAAATCTTTTTAATTGATCGGTAAGTTGATTAAAGCATGGGCGAAAAGATACCTTTTAATTTAAATCAAAACATTATACTAATTTATCGAAATGAAAAGCATTTATGGGAGGATTCTACAGGTTCTATCTCTGCTATTTTTTCAGCATATTACTATGGTAAATTCACTGGTTACGATGTTTATTTTAAAGGTGGAAATAAAAAATTCTTTTATCCTTTTGAAAAAATTAAAATACTTAACTATATTAAAGACATTGAGATAAATCAAAAAGAAGTATTTGTTGATAATGTTTTAATTCGTGCTGAAAAGATTGAGTTATTTGAAGAAGGTTACTATAGAGTTATCACTCAAAACAAAATATTGATAAGTCATCAAATTGTTTTTAATAAATCATCATTTGCGAATAAGTTTCAATATTTTATAGATTTATCAAAATATGCCGGTCACATATCTAGAGATCAAGAACCACTATATTTTTTATCAAAAAATTATGAAAAAATAGAACTTTCATTAGATACTGTCTTGCATCAATTCTTAGAGGGGAAATATGAACAAAGAAAGAGAAAAAATCATGAGATATTTGTTCCTTTTTCATTTAATCAAAGTCAGTATCAGGCAATTCATAATGCTTTAAATTATTCAATTTCGGTGATTGAAGGACCCCCAGGTACAGGTAAGACACAAACGATTTTAAATTTACTTAGTAATATTTTAATAAAAGGGGAAAAATGCGCTGTTATATCAAATAATAATACTGCTGTAGAAAATATTTTTGAAAAATTAAAAGAAGAAAATCTAAACTTTGTTGCTGCCAAGCTTGGAAGATCAGATAATGTCGAAAAGTTTTTTGATACTTTAAATAATAGTGAACTCAATGAGTTTCTTCTTAATTATCAAGATACTCCAAAAAATGAAAATCAACCTATTCAAGAGTTAACAGTATTAATGAATAAGCTTCAAGAAGTTGAAATCAATCAAGCACAACTTCAAAATGAATTAAATGAGATTAAAATTGAGTATCAACACTACTTAAGTCAAAATAAAGAGACTGTTCAAATCAATTATAAATTAAAGTCAAAGTCATATTTAAAACTGATGCAACGGCTTGAAGTTCCTAAAAAAATTGGATTTTTTAAAAGAATCAACATTAAATATAACTATAAGATAAATATTAACACCATGGATTTATCCATCGTCTTCAATTCATTAGAAAAACTATTTTATGAAAAAAAAATACAAGAAATTAAAGAAGAGATAACAAATAATGATGCTTTTCTTAAGAAACATAACTTAAGTGAAACGACTGAGGCAATTAAACGATTATCTAAGCAAGAACTGCATAAAGGTTTATTTGATAAATATCGACAACAACAACTAGAAGAATTTTCAAAAAGAGATTATAAAAACAATTATGAACAGTTTTTAAAAAGATTTCCTATTATTTTAAGTACCTCTCAATCACTGCTCAATAATATTCCAAACAACTACATTTTTGATTATTTAATTATTGATGAAGCTTCTCAAGGAGATTTATTAAGTAGTGTTCTTGCTATGACCAGTGCCAAAAATCTTGTTGTTGTTGGTGATTCAAGACAATTACAGCAAATTGATGAATCACGCCTATTTGAGATGTCTAAAATGTTATCTGAAAAATACACAGTTCAATCTTCTTATCAATATCAATCAAACTCAATTTTGAAATCAGTAAAGGATTCAATAGCTAATGTTCCAACAACATTGTTAAGAGAACACTACCGCTGTGCTCCAGATATTATTAACTTTTGTAATAAAATGTTTTATGATGATGAACTTATTCCTATGACACATAATAAAAATCAACACATTGAAATTATAAAGACTGTACCTGGAAATCATGCTCGTAAAAATCCAAAAGGATCTGGGTTATATAATCAAAGAGAAATTGATGAAATATACCATATTGTAAGTCAATATAAAGATAAAGCATTTGGTATAATCACTCCATTTAGATATCAGGCTCAATTAATTCAAGAAAAGTATCAACAGAATAATATTGAAGCAGATACCATTCATAAGTTTCAAGGTAGACAAAAAGATGAAGTAATTTTATCATTTGTTGTCAATTCGCTTGATATGGAAGAAGATCAAGTCGAAAATAAACTTTATGATTTTATTACGAATGAAAAACTACTAAATGTTGCGATATCTAGAGGGGTCAATAAAGTTACCGCTATTGTCTCAGATGGTGTTTATCATTCAAAAAATAACATTATCAACGACTTTATTAAATATTCAGAACACTTGTATGGTGATTCCATTACAAAGACATCAACAATTACATCAGTATTTGATTATTTATATTCTCAAAATAAAAAGCAACTTCTTTTTAAGTTAAAACAAAACACTAAAGGTCATAAGACAGAATTATTAATGATTCAATTAATAGAGGAGGTTTTAAAAAAGTACTCAAGAATTGATTATTCTATGCATACAAGATTGTCCAATCTTTTAAACAATGTTTCTTTTCTAGAAGAAAAAGAACAAAAATATGTATTGCATCCTTGGGCTCATGTTGACTTCTTATTTTATAATAGAGTTTCTAAAGAAAGACTCTTTGTTTTGGAAGTTGATGGTATCAGTTTTCACGAGCAGAGAGTAAAACAAAAATTAAAAGATAACATCAAAGACAAAGCTTTAGAAATGAATGGCATACCTGTATATCGATTTAAAACAAATGAATCTAATGAAAAGAATAGACTAATTGAAATTCTGAATAATTTTTAAGTTACATAAATCTAATTAGTAGAATAATATAATACAAAACTTAACAAAATACCTTCTAAGCTGTCGGTCGGGGGTTCGAATCCCTCCTGAAACGCCACTTAAAACATAATTAAAGCCATCAATTGATGGCTTTTTATTTAGGAGATTGTTTCATAAATCAATTGATTATGTTAAAGTAGTAATAAAGGAGTAAGTTCATGAAAACAGCTGCAAAAGTATATATTTATATAGGAATGATATTTGGCTTTTTTTTAATCTATCCTATTGTTTTAGGGATAAAAGCTTTAAAATTATTAGATTCTGCACAGAAAAAAGAAGAATTAAGAAACATTGGATTATTAATCTTATTACTAGGTAATCCTGTTGCAGGTATAATTTTGTTATTAATTGATGATTCTGATTTAAACACAAACATTAAATAACATAAAAGAATTAGTAAAATACCTTCTAAGCTTTATACTAGGGTTCGATACTTTAAAGTGAAATTATTAAAGTCATCGTAAGAGACTCTGTAAGGGTTTTATTTGGTTATGTATTATTATTTATTTGGGTGGCATAATAGCAAATGAATAGAAAGCAGAGATGATTAAATGAACATATTAAATTTTTTTCAAACCGTATTGGGAAATAGTGATAAGGAAATGGCTGAATTATTTGGTATAAGATTTGATACATGGTTTGAGATGAAAAAAAAAGAAGTTATAGAGTTGTCAAATTCTGAAATGCTTCTCATTACTAAAAAAATTGGCATTTCTAAGAAATACATAACCACGAGACAAGTTGTATCTGAGTTTGATAGTATTTTAGAAAGTGCAAAAAAAAGATTTCATGAAAAAGAATTTCAAAATCAAGTTGAGATAATAAAGGATTTTTTAGATCAGAGTGACTTATCAAGTTATTTACAAAATGTAATTAATTCTATTAAAATTTTTGATAGTTCAGAGCCAAACAAAGTAAGTCATGCAAGTATCGATGGACTTAAATTGCTTAGAATAGATAATTTTGATATTTATCAATTAATAAGTGAAAAATATGATTTATATGATCAAAGCAAAATATATAATACATGGGCAGATTTTATAAATGGTGTTATCAATAAAGAGTTAGGGCGAACTTTATCAGACAATAGATTTATTTCATATATAGATTTAACCAAAGAGAATCGTCCACAAGAAGTTTTTAATTTAATAAGGATGGGAAACATACAATGGGATTCAAAAATTGTATTAGATTTAATTGAAAAAGGAGCTCACATTATATGGTATTTCCAAGAGAAACACTCCCAATTTACAGATTACAGCTTAAGTTTAAGAAAAGATGTCATGAGTACTCTACTCCTTAAAGATTATTGTAAAAAAGATATAGCCTTAAGATCCAAATAAAAAAATAATATAATGTTGTGAATGAATTGGAACAGAGTTAAGAACCACTAAAAAATTCTAAGTATGATTAAAAAACAATGCTTAAATACCTTCTAATTCTTTCATTGATATAAGTCTATTATGTGTGTTAAAATGAAATAAAAGATAGGAGACGAGATCAAAAATGGAAAAAAGTGAAAAAAATGGTATCCTTTTACTATTGCTTACAATATTCTTGCCGACTTTTCATTATGTTTATGCAGGCAAATTAGGAAAAGCATTTCTTTTCTTAATTACCGGAGGAGGATTTGGAATTTGGTTTTTAATTGACGTTGTAAGAGTTCTCTTAGGTAAATTTACTGACAAAGAAGGTAAACCGATTACATTATAAAAAGAGTAGAAATACTCTTTTTTTTGACTTTATACTAAAATGTTGTAGACTGTTAGTATGAATGAATTTTTTAGTAATGAAGTTGGGTCTTCAATTGAGTGGTTTGGAACCACACACATACTTATAATATTAGGTTTTATTTTCTTACTTTTATTTATTGGTTTTTTTGGAAAAAAGCTTTCTAATAAAAAAACACCCGAAATAGTATTAAGGATATTTTTAATAGCTTTAGTCTTTGTTTTTGAGTGGAATGTGTTTGAAAACAGGCTATTAAACACATCAATTATAAGATTACCTCTTTGTGCAGTGGCATTATATGGATTAACATATTCTGTAGCCCTAAAAAAAGAAAAAGCATTTAAGATGTTTTACTTTTACTGGTTTGGAACTATATTTACGTTTTTATTTTTTGATACTCCTTTTGGTTTAGATAGATGGAGTGGATGGACATACTTTGGTGCACACGCAATGATAGGAATATTAGTCATTTATGGCCTTAGGGTTTTTAGATTTATTCCTACAAAAATAGATTTATGGGTATCTATGAACGTGCTCGCGGTTTACGCAATGTTATCTGGATATGCAACATTTACTTATGGAGGTTCAGACGAACTATTTTTAAAAAATCCTCCGGTAGATTTTTTAAACGTTTTAAAAGATACTAGTCAGATATTGTATACAACAGTCTGGGTTTTATTTGCCGCATTAATAATGGTAATAATGTATTTACCTTTTGTATCTAAAAAAAAGTAGACTTTGATCATATTATCCCTAAAACTATATGGCAAAATTCAAGTTTACAAAATAAAGATTTGTTTCAAAATAATTTCGTTAACATTGCGATATTGCCTAAAAAAGATAACATTCAGAAAACGGATAAAAAACTTTCTCAAATTGATGATAATTGGTTAATTCATCAAATTGAAATTTATGAAGAGATTGATAAATCTAAATTTCAAGAGTTTTCTGATTTGACTAATTTTGATTCGTTTTTTGAATATAGAAAAAATAAATTATTGAATTTTATAGAAGATAGAAAGAAATTTTTATTAAACTAGAAAAATACCTTCTAAGCTGTCGGTCGGGGGTTCGAATCCCTCCTGAAACGCCACTTAAAAGATAATTAAAGCCATCAATTGATGGCTTTTTATCTAGGAGAGTGTTTCATAAATTAATTGATTATGTTAAAGTAGTAATAAAGGAGTAAGTTCATGAAAACAGCTGCAAAAGTATATATTTATATAGGAATGATATTTGGCTTTTTTTTAATCTTTCCTGTTGTTTTAGGAGTAAAAGCTCTCAAATTATTAGATTCTGCACAGAAAAAAGAAGAATTAAGAAACATTGGATTATTAATCTTATTGCTAGGTAATCCTGTTGCAGGTATAATTTTGTTATTAATTGATGACTCTGATTTAAACTCAAACATAAAATAAAAACTACTATTTTCTTTATAAAATATAATAACGTGAATGTGTTAAAATTAATTAATTACTAAAATCAAAATTGAGCGAGGCGATTTGTTATGACAACGAAACAACGGAAGACATTTCTTAATGTTCTTTTTGTTTTACTTAATGTCATTGTCATTGTTATTATTGCAAATAATGCTTTTCGTACCGACACAGCAATCGATTTAAAGAGAATGGTTACGTTGTGGCTGACTCATTGGGAATATGCACTCATTGCAATCATGTTACCCATCGTTGCTTTAATTGTAGAAGGGATAAAATATTATCAATTAATAGATCTAACCACTGGCAAAAAACGGTTTAGTTTAGCATTAAAAACAGCTTCTATTGGTAAATATTATGACAATGTTACGCCATTAGGAAGCGGAGGACAAGCTGCGCAAGTTTATTACTTATTTAAGAACAAAGTATCTACAGGGAAAGCAAGCGGTATCACGGTTTCAGCATTTTCTATGATGCAAGTTGCATTTAGTTTGATGGCATGGATCGTATTTATTTTTTTTGATGATTACATGACATTGCCAGGTATCAGAATCGCTGCTTATATTGGGAGTGTTTTTGCAGTTTTTATTCCAATCCTGGTGATCTTGTTTTCACTCTCTTCAAAACGTACGAGTCAAATCATTTTTAGTGTACTAAAAATATTGCGTTTTCTTAGATTAATTAAAAATCCAATCAATACAATGAAACGTATTATCACATTTCTAAAACGATTCAAACATAATCTTCGCCTTATTTTTCAGCAAAAAAATGTAATGATTCGTATGTTTGTATTATCGTTTTTATATCACGTAGCAATCTTTTCTATACCTTATTTTGTGGTAAAAGCAAGTGGTGTAGATGTGCAATATATCGAAATCATTGTTTTAAGTGTTTTTGTATATAATGCAATCGCATTTATTCCAACACCTGGTAATAGTGGTGGTGCTGAAATTTCATTTACAATTATTTTTTCAATGTTAACTGGAGGACTGCTTTTTTGGACGATGCTCTTTTGGCGATTCGTTAGTTATTATTTTTTTATCATCGTTGGTTTGTTTGTAATGATGTATGATTCGTTTATCAAAAAACAACAAACGATATCAATACAAGATTAAGGTATCAATGAAACGTTGTTAGGATGATCGGTGATTTTTGTTTATACTATACTCAAAGGAGCATTGTGATGACTTTTGGAGAACGTTTAAGATCTTATAGAATCATAGAAAATATGAGTCAAAAAGATTTAGCGGAATTGTTAAATGTAACACCGCAAACAATCTCTAAGTGGGAAAATAATTTATCAGAACCAGAATTTCACTTAATATCAGAAATGACTAAAATTTTTAAGATTACACATGATGAATTATTTATCGGTGAGTCCAAGATAAATTATCAAGGTAGTTTGTATTCAGCCAAAAAAGACCTTCGTATGAAAAAGGTTTATAATTTTTTTATAGGATTATGCATATGTTTATCGATTGCAATGATCATTACAACAGCATATGTTTCCACAATAAAGGTTTTGTCTTGGCACTTTACAGTAAGTCTTAGCGTCATCTCAACATTCATGTTATATCAACTTTTTATTGTCTCAAAATGGCGAAATCATTATTCGTTGAATCCTGAAATCATCATGGATGTTTATGAAAATCATCTCTATTTCTACCAAGAGAATGTAACGGTTCCGTTGCATTTAATTGAAGATGTCATGATCAAAAAATATCAATTTTATTCTGGTATTCGTGTCTATGAAAATAACGGATATTTAAACATTATGACAAAAAATCATCAAAAAATAATAGTAAGAGATATCATCGATGTCATCGATTTAAAAAAAGTAATCTTTGATATTTTAAAAAAAGGAGAAATAAAATGAATGTTATATGGGGAAGCCTCATGGCGTTAATTGGTTTATTTTTATTAGTGAGTGCATTAAGAAAAAGTGAGTTTATTGTGTACAAATTATTTGTTGCAAGAGCAAAATTATTATGGGGTGATCATGTTCATTCATTTTTTACTGTTGTCGGTGTCATACTTATTGGACTAAGTTCGTTATTCTTTCTCGGCATTTGGGGGTAA
>ENA-OUOG01004801-OUOG01004801.1-marine-metagenome-genome-assembly--contig:-NODE-4801-length-11410-cov-5.532869_pt1 | contig 11410 bp, 18 predicted proteins | sample MGYA00248635_ERZ508505 | MGnify/ENA primary metagenome ERZ508505 (study PRJEB26176, sample SAMN06267871) | marine metagenome | isolation source: Saanich Inlet, British Columbia, Canada | place: Pacific...
ATTTCAGCAATCATCTTCTCTGTATTTGTTACAAAGTAAGGAGATAAGTAACCTCTGTCAAACTGCATTCCTTCAACGGTTTTTAACTCAGTCTCAGTACCCTTTGCTTCTTCGACAGTTATTACTCCATCTTTACCGACTACTTTCATTGCTTCTGCAATTAAAGAACCAATTGCATTGTCATTATTTGCTGATATAGTCGCAATTTGTTGAATCTTTTTATTATCTGTCCCAACTGTTTCGGACATTTGTTTTAAGTATTCTACAACTTTACTAACCGTTTTATCAATTCCTCTCTTTAAGTCAATTGGATTAGCTCCAGCTGCTACGCTTTTCATTCCAGCACTTACAATAGCTTGTGCTAAAACTGTCGCAGTAGTTGTTCCATCTCCAGCTATATCTGCTGTTTTGGAAGCAACTTCTTTTACCATTTGAGCGCCTAAATTCGCAATTTCATCTTCTAACTCGATGTCTTTTGCTACAGTTACACCATCTTTTGTAACGTGTGGTGTGCCAAACTTTTTACCAATAACTACATTTCTACCCTTAGGACCTAGGGTTGTTTTAACCGCATTAGCTAATGTGTCTACACCTAGCTTTAATCCGTTACGGGCGTCTGTATCAAATTTAATGATTTTTTTAGACATAACTTACTTTTTCTTTTTTTGGTTTATAACTTTTTATATAAATATTACACAGGAATTAAATCTGCGTATTTGATTAACATTTCAGTATTCTTCCAGGCGTTACATCCGATACGTTTACCCTTTCCTTCTAACTGCATATCAGAATAAAAATTAACATCGAAGCAATTACCTGTTTTGTCATAGTTTAATATAGCAGTGTCAAAAAATGTGTCCGCTTTTATAATATAAATTGCATTTACACTAGGGTGATGAAATGATATAGTATCACATTTTCCTTCTTTATTTTTGCCAATATTTTTAGCTGCTGCAGAAGTTTTTCGAATTGCTAATTTCTTATGCTCATTACGTATTCCATTTTCAAATAAATGATCATATCCATCTGCATTAGCTACAATTCCTTTAGACCCAAAATATGTTTCTAAGTATGGCAATACTACCTGTTCCGACATGATACCGGTATTAACTGACAATGATTCGCCACTTTTCAAAAACAAATGAATCATCTCATCTGTTATATGATTGCTAATGTATACTGGCATATTAATAATTCTGCCGTTTTTTTGTATTCTATGTGTATTCATATTGTTATATTTGTTCTAAGAATTTTGTGTTTAGTGATTTAGCAACACTCATCATATTTTTTGGATCTATATTAGATGCATCATTTCCGTACATGTACTTAAAAGTATCTGAAGAATGAAATCCAGATGCCCCAGTTATAAAATATGAGATGATTTGCATACCAGATTCTTTAAATTGTTTAATTACGTTTCTGGTATATGTCTGTGGATCTATATGGCGGTTTCCCATATCGGTTGGATATCCGTCTGAGTAATTAATAAATATAGATTCTACTCCGTTCGAGTTAACTGCTAATGTTTTCTCAATACTTTTAAATGCAACACCCTCAGGCGTACCTCCGAATAGATGTAAGTGTTTAAACAATGTTTTTATTTTAATCATCTTATCAACCCGAGAATCATATGCTATGATGGTAGTTGATCTATCACGGTTACCGCCGCCTATAACTGATGTTCCTCGTAATGATATTTGCACACGTATACCGGTAGTCATGGAAGCTGCTTGTGCAATTGCCACAGCAGATGTTAATGAGTTTGAAAACTTTTTACCAAACATTGATCCAGATGCATCAATTGATATATGGATAAAATAATCCTTGTATCGATCTGTAACGATTCTGTGAAATACGTTAGCATTATCATATCCTAATTGAGATATTAATCGTCTATCAATCTTCCCAGTTTCTAACCTTGTATGTTTAAGACTGCGAGACTCGTTTCTAACTTTAAGTTTTCTTCCTAAAATCTTACCTAATCTAATACCTTCGGTAATAGGTATGTTTCTGCTGCTACCAGGCCTGGTATTAAATATCTCAGGCATAGAATCGATAATATTTTTGGTTAGCTTATTAATAACAATCGATTCGACAACTGTACCACCTATATTAACGTTAACAACCTCAGTGCCTGCTTCCTTAAGGGCTTTAACTAAATTAGATTGGGTTTTAGTTAACCTACCGCTTTTTTTCGTTGTACCAGACAAAAAGTCCTTCTGCTTGTTTAATGCATTATCTAACATTTTTTCTTGTCTAGGTGTTAGACCAGTATTATTGCTATTAGATTGTGCCTCAATTTCTTGCTTTGTATCTATATCGTTTGGGTTATTATCATCAATCAATTCTCCGTTACCCCCCTTTCCTGTACTAATTTTATTTTCTTCTTGGGGCTTGATACTAGCTAAATGTGCTTTAAGTTTTATGAAAACATCGCATGCAACATCTAATGCATCATTTGTATTTTTTAATCTATCAATATTCTTGATGTCTATTATATTCCAAATATCATTTAATAGTTCCAATTGATTTAGATTTCGATTTGGATTAGTAAAGTTAATGATATGAAAAAAGTAATCATCTAGGCTTTCATTATTTTTGGTTCCATTTTTTAATGCTTTATCAATAACACGATCATTAAAATACTTATCATACATTGCTTCATAATACATTCTATATCCCGGAGCCTTTTTGTATATTAAATAGTCGATTCTTCTATCCTCGATCCAATTTAATAATGATTTAATAGTTGACTCTTCGTCTGCCGTTAAATTAAAATCCGGATCAACTCCTCGCATTCTTATTGCAGATGGAAAATTTTGTAATATAGAAAAATTTGTATATGCTATATGTGACCCTTCATGTAATGCTAATCCAACAGCCGGATCGAAATTTTTTCCGTCTAGCTTAGTGCCAATCACAACCATTTGACCATTAGTGTAACTATGATCATTAGACTGGAATTCTACTGGAATTTGTTTTCCGGTTACTATGTTAACGAAATTTGCTATAGCTCGTTGAGCACCGGTTAACTTAGTATAATCAACACGGTTATTTTGATCTTTAAAATTGCTGTTATCTAAATCGCCTAACCAAAATGATGATGCACTACCCTTGTATGTTATTTGTTTCATATCTCTTTTATGATTTTATATATATAATATAAGAAAAATTAATTAAAAATCCAATGAATATTTAAAAAGAAAGGGTTACTCTGCTTCCATCATGATGGTGTTTTCACCCTTTCTTTGAGCTATGAAAAATTGTTAAAAAGCAGGTTCCTCGACAGTGCTATTCGTGTTAAATATGTCTTGATCAGCTGTTGCTAAATGTTTTTGTATAACTTGCTTAACAAAGGTTCGTTCTGAGTCAGTTCCGCCAGTTGCTTCAAAGAATGGCAGTACCGATACCTGCGTGGCTTCGGCTAAATCAAACCCATCGGTTAATAATTCGCAAACTCTAACTGTCATTCTGGTAGAAATCATGGTTGATAACTTGCCTTCTTCAGATCTCCATTCTTTTCGAGTTGTATCTGCTATATCAGCTACCGCCTCTACTAGTTCAGAGCCTAATTTTGGAAATCTTTTCGATAATAAGTTAGTTTCTTGTTGCATTGATAAGATATCAACTTCAATAATTTCAAAACGATCCATCAATGCTCTATCTAATACTCGAGTCGATGTATATTCAGTACCAATATTAGCAGTCGCAATAAATGAAACTCCTTTAGCTACTTTGATTATTGGAGAGTCGACTGATTCATCTAATCTCAAGTAACGCTGACCCTCATCTAGGACTGTCATTAAGATATTCCACGCTTCTGGGTGTGCTCTGGATAATTCGTCTAATAAAATAATGGCGTTTTCTGTTTCAATGGCTTTAACAAAAGGAGATTTGTCAAATACCGTTTCGCCGTCTTTGAAATGGGTATTGCCTATCAATGTAGATCTAGGATCTTGGGTTGCTCCTAAATTAAAATAAAAGAATGGTTGATTAACTGCATCTGGTAATGATTTGGCTGCTTGTGTCTTACCACACCCAGCTGGTCCAACCATCATGATATTTTTTCCTCGTTTAACTGATCTAATTAAATACTTCCATTTAACATCAGACATCTCTAAATTACTAGGCTTAATGTCTGCAGAATTTTTTATGAATTGTAATACCGGATCTGTTTCTTCTATTTTTGCAACAGGTTTAGTAAGTAGATCTTCTGTTGGGATATTAGAAAATACAATACGCTTTGCTCTTTTTGTTTCACTATTGAATTCTAATGACTGATTTGATTCTGCTGCTAAATCAATCATCTCTTTTCTAAACAAATGCGTAATATCATTTCCGCGTTGATGATCTAGGACAATATTTTTTCCGTTTTCATTTTTAATAATACCAATAACTTTCATAGCTTTAATTTAATTTATATACTTATTATATATAATAAATTACAATTATCCAAGTATTATCCTGGTAAAATTAATAAAATCAGAACATTTAAAGGCAGTTTTCCAAATTCTGGATATTGTGCCATAGAATGTAAAAAGAGTGTATTATGTAGTCGGTATTACCACTTTTTACAAGACCAATATCCTGCAGTAGTTTTATCTTTTTTCTGATCGCACTTATGCCTTGCTCTAAAAGACTTACGTGCTTTTGGGTTATTTTTACGTATACGCATAGTTTTTTGTCCAGCTTTCTTTGCAGAAGTACCACCATGTCCAAAGTTAACCTTTTTCACATTTCCAGTCTTTGGATCCTTAACGTATACTTTGAACTTTTTTACATCGCCACGCATTGGTTTATTCAATTTCACTTTGCGGCCTCTATATTCAGCTTCATTGATGTCTGATGCTATTACACCAGATTTAATATCTTCAAGCATTGACTTAGCACATGCTTCACACATTGTCATTTCTTCCATACTACAATTCCTGTCGTATTCCTAGTTTAGGCAACATTAGTTGCCACTTCTTTATGATTTTATTTTTATCTGCAGCTGATATAACTCCATTATTTACCCAAATATCTAAATATGAGTTAACTACTTGGGCGAATGGCTGCTTTAACTTTTTTGCTTTAGTATATAGACCTTGTATCATTGCTGGTTGTTCTTTTTGTAATAGCCAATAATTATACGTTTCAATATCCCCAGACTGTATTTTGTTTCTACGAGCCATGTCTGATCTTAAATACTTTGATTGCATTACATTCCAACCACTCTGAGTTATATGCTCTATTTCGTGTCGCAGTATATCTCTTAGATCCATTGCAATATTTGATAATGTATTAGGATATTCGTCTGGGTCTAACTCAAATCTAATTTCAATTAATGGTGGGTTATCTGCTTTTGCTGGGTCTCTTGTACTATCATTAAATGCGTCACCTCCATATCTGTAATCATCTAATTTAGATATCCATTGTACTTTTAAACTTAAGTAGAATTCCAAAGGAATATCAGGAGCTTCTACTTCTTTAAAATATATATGATCTTGGTCGTCGGAATCAATTGACGGTACTGAATCAGTTTCTGAATAATATATACGTTTACCTGCAAATGTGCCGTCCTTAGATTCTACACTAGAATAACTGTCTTTAATTATTTGCAACAAGACGTTAGATAATCTCGTTACTAAACTATCATACCGACCCTCTACTATTAAGTTTTTTAATGATATCATACAATAATAAATATCAATCCAGTAAATTGTAGTTCCAATAGTGTTCCTTTTCTTTATTAAAAGGATTACCAGTTTGTTGATAATAACAATTAAGACATAACATTTGTAAATTTTCTATACAATGATTTGTTTCATCTCCATCTATATGATCTAATAATAAAGGAGTAGTATCATCAGTTATACGTCGTTCCTCATATCCGCAACTGTTACATTTTTCTGGCAATATGGCTAATGCTAAAAGTCTATTTCGTAACTTCCAGGACGGGTATTTCGGATGTTTACCAGTCAATATATTGTCAATTGAATACATTCCACTGTTAGCTTTAGACACATCTTTTGGAATTCCAACACCGAACTGATTTTTATGAAGTTCATATAATGTTTTGCCAGTATCCCGGTCCGTATATAGTTTTGCGTATTTCTTATAAGATGTAAATGATATTTTGAGAAATCTTGCAGCTGCTGCGTTAGACTTCGTATTCTCCATCGCATATCGTATATCCGACTCTGGGATATCTAATGCTGACCTTCCTTTACCATATACGTACTTATATTCTGACATTAATATATTCCTCGTTTTTGTAAAAATGTTACTGCAAGTTTAACTGGAGTTTTCTTTTCAAACATCTCTTGCAATTCAGGTTTATATTTAGATACCCAATCTGTAAATGTTAATGGATATACACCGCTAGCATTTTTAACTGAGTCATACCAAAAACTATACGCAGGGTATTTTTCGTCAAATATCTGTTCTTCGGTTCTGTTATCCATGTATTCTAGTTGATCCTTTAAGGGCCAAAGATCAAAAGGAACGTTTGGATCTTTTCTTCGTCCTGGTAACTGTTCTTTATGTTTATTACGTCTTTCATTTCTTGTAATAAATTTGTCCATTAAATTAATAGATCTGTCTTTTGGCGATTGGCCACTGTGTGCTGCTTTCTTACCCATGTATTTTGTTTTGCTTTTTATATTCTTCTCTAAATTCTTTGTCTGATAAGTACTTAATTAAAATTAGTGTATCGTCTAAAATATCCCACATTTGAGTGTTAATATACATTACAACCCCTAGTGGTAGTATCAGTTGGAACTTTGTAATATCGTCTTGAAAAAACAATCCAATAATAATTATAGCACATATGATAAACGATATTACATGAGCTCTTTTTCGCCTCATTAAACTTTTAACTCTCTTCTCCATTATCTTTATTTTTATTTATTAATATAACTATACGCTTCCAGGCATCTTCGGCTCGATATATATACTTTTTAAACTCAATGATATCTTGTTGGTGTCTAGCCGATTCAGCTCGTTTCATATTTCTATGATATGTTGCGTGTAGAAATCCTATTCGTATTTTTCTATATAATTTAAACATGTTTCTTGTATTTATTCATTGTAATTGTCAACCCAGATGCTATTAAATTGTTTTTAATTCGTATACATTCTTTGTACTTGTCTATAACAACAGAACATTTATTAGCATTATTAGTTATTAACGCACATTGATTTGCTTGAAATTCATTATGTCCACAAATTTCGATTAAACAGTTTATAACATGATCGAAACTTACGGTGTCATCATCGTGTAGTATAAGTTCCCACTTACCTCTAGTATTTAATGGTTTCTTGGACATCTCTTATTATTGCACATTGTTCATATAACTCTAATTTTTCTGCATATTCTAATGATTCTCGCAAAAAATTATTCTTTTCTTCAATACCCCAGGTACTTGGCCAAGTCCAGGAGTCGTGACTCATAACATTAATAGATCTAATAAATAAGGTTTGTATATAATTTAGATCCGCATATTCTTCTTCACTCATATATTATATAATAATAAATATACGGTAAATATCCAAATAAATAATTATGTTATCGAAATGGGAAATTAGATTAGGATAGACTTAATCGCGGTCTATAACGGTGTTGCCTGAGGAATAGTTGGGAGTATTATCATGACCGCATTTGTGACATAAAAATAAGTCATCACCGCCGGCTGTTATATCCCAACTCCAATCGCAACCATCACACTCGATCTTGTTGCCTACGATTGCTTCGATTAATATGTGCTTTAATTTGATCATTTCTTTTTTTATTTATTGCCCCAATTCTTTGCGCCTTTTTTTGCGACACTGAACTAATGCCCCGGATGCATACGCACTTGGCCAGACTTTATAACGACGTTTTACTTTATAGTAACACGCATCTCGTTTTGGTTTCTTTTTTTCTTCGATTGCAGACTCGCTTTTCTTGCCCCAGCTTTTACCTCTACCTGGATCATCACATTTCGAAGGTGTTGGTCTACAATCTGGATATTTTTTTCTATCTTTATCTTTAGCACAGGCTTTACATTTTATACGACGACCAGTCTTCGGATTACGTTTACATGTATTACAGTCTATCCAACCTTTGCCTTTATTCTGATCAAACCATTTTTTTAAATCTTCATCTAAATCAGCATCAGCTGTGTCTGGCAGATCTTCGTAATCTTGTTTTGTCATTTCACTAGCTAATTTCTTTGCAGCTTCTGGCTTGTTTGCAAACATGTATTTTTGTTGTGCTTTAGACGCAAACTTTTCTGGTAATAGATTTACTAGTTTAATCATGATATCTCTTTTATTATTCTGTCTCAGACACTGTTAATCGAATCGTTAAATCTTTATTTAATCGTATTATATATGTCCCCGAATTCGAAGGAGCATCGAATTGAAGTATGCCTTTTTTTATGTTATCCCACCGATGTTTCTTTATTAACTGCCCAGCTAAATTGTATATATCTGCAATGACAGTATTGTTATCTAACTTAGTAGGATCTAATACTCGTATAGTAACTTCTTGATTTGGGTTAACAAGGTTGTCATTTAATCGTATATTATCAGCAGACAACTTATCTAATCCTGCTACTTGTCCATATGCTCTAAATTGTGCGGCATTCCATTCCATTCGCGCGCGAACTCCATCTCCGGCATCATTATACTCTTTATTATCTAGATATTCATCTGCTACCTTATCCCACTGGTTGGTTCTCATGTATTCTGCAGTCTTGTGTTTGTATTTTATTTCTCCTCGATATACCGCATTAACGAGTGCTTGTTGTACTAGTAATGGAAGTGAATCAAATTGTGTAATTTTCAATTGATTCTTTATTTTACTGATAGCTCTATCAATATCTTGGCTTAGTAGTTTAATGGCATCGTTGTCTGTCAGGCCGTCTTTAAATTGAGAATTTGATTTTAATTTATGTCCATATGCAATAGTCTTAGTACCACCCTCTGGACTAGTATGTGGAAACCATTTCTTTTTTCGACGATTCCACCCACCAGTTCTATTTCCTTTACTATTTTCATATCCCTTAAGGCGCTGGATAAAACCTGGTGTTTTAACATTTTCTGATAATAACGATTTTAAATATATCATAATTAGTTTCCTTATATTCTATTTTCAACTACATTCCAATCGATAACTTTGAAAAAGTCGTTGATATAAGAAGCTCTTTTACTTCGATGCTTTAAATAATATGCATGTTCCCAAACATCCATTCCTAATATAGGAACTCCACTACAACCAGAGTCCATATATGGATTATCCTGGTTTGGTGTGTTACAAATAGTTAGTTTGCCATTTTCATTACATAACCATACCCAACCAGATCCGAATTGATCTAACCCAGCTTGTTTGAATTGTTCTTTGAATTCAGAAAAACTACCAAATGCATCAGCAATCATGGCCTTAAGTTTAACACTAGGAGCTTTATAATTAGGAGTCATATTTTCAAAATATAACAAATGATTTATATAACCACCCCCATTGTTTCTAATGGTATCTTTTTTATAATGTTTTTTAACTATATCAATAGCTCGGTTTAAATAACCATGTTGGTCAGATGAGTATTTGAATTCTTTACATGCAGCATTGAATTTATCAGTATAACCTTTATAATGTTTTTTATAATGTTCTTCCATTGTGTCGGTGTCAATAACCGGATTCAATGCTGATAAACTATATGTTAATGGAAGCCTTTTGAATTCTTGGTCTTTAGCTTCTGTCAGAATACTCATTAATTTCATTACTTGCCTTGTTGTGTGCTTTTTAATACTCCCGTAAGAGTCATATCCATGGGCGTATCCTGATTTGTAGTAGTCTCATTACCACGTACATAATGTGTCATATAATCTTTTACCTTGTTCATGTAGTCAGATGCTAATGTTATTTTAGCTTCTAACCATTCAGGTAAATTGTCAGTTTCTTGAATCATATTAGCTATATCCATTGCATCTTCAGCACATTCTATAGCAGAATACTTTGCCATTTTTCCTTCTCGGCTTTCTTCTCCGCAGCCGCAATCTTCTTCTATTTTATTCATAATATTTCTCTAAGTTTGTTTATTTGATAGGTCCTCCACTAACCCATGCATCACACGTCCTAGCTCCTGCACACTTAAACCAAAAGAATTCACAAAATCCTATATTTGCATTTTTAACGATAGTCTTACCATCATCGCCGATTGCTTTTTCTATTTTAGTTAATGTTGATTTTTTTTGATCAAATGCTCCACAATTAGCACATGTTGCATTTTTAGCTGCATCTACTGTGGTATTCCAAAGTTCTGCTTTATCTTCCCAAAACTTTTTAGATCCAGTTTCGTCTGCGGGGTTTAAAGGTCCATAACTATATTCTTTAATGGTTTGATTTCTATTCAAAGTATTTAAATCTAAATCAGTTATAGAATCTTCGGGTTTTACTTTGCTTTTACCTAATGACTTTTGTTTAGCAATTGCTGCAGGTGTATCATACGAATCGTTAGATTCTAATATACTTTCTTTTAATATTCCCTTTAATCTTTCCATTTTATATAAATATCAATTAGTCCAAATAACGTTTTTAAATTTTTCTGGTGTTAAATTGAAATAGTCCGTACGCCATTTTGTTTGTTCGAAAAAATCTAAATCATACCATTTGTCTCGTATTTTCCATAAAGTTTTAGCAACGTCATCCCAATCCTTTGATAGTATGAATTCCTGAATCTCTAATTTTTTTTCATGTACTGCATCATATTCAAATGAATCCCATTCATAATGAAATACCTCAAATACCGCATCTTCTGATACATAATCTATAGATATATCAATACCCCACTTAGGTTTCATTTTAACAAGTTTATACAACATTGGATTTTGTTTTGCATAATACTTTAATTGATCTAAAGCTTCACCAGAAAAGCCCTTTCTTTCAAATAGATCCGAATGGTTAATATGAGCGCCGTCTGTTTTATCCCATAGAAGCCAGTCATATCGAAGACAATCTTCATGTCGCCTTTCTATAGGGTCATATCCATTTTCTGTTAAAAATACCTGTTCGGCTCTAGTTAAATGGTATCCATTTTGGTCAAATAACTCGACATTTTTAGGATCTTTTAATGTAGCACTAGATACTGTTTTATTAGTATATGTTGATTTTGAATTAAATTCGTTATTAGATAAGCGTATCATGTTTATTAGTTTTATGTTATAGAGGTACCATTGGCAAATATACCAGTAATTAACCAACCGACTGAGCCCATACTTCTAACTGTCAAGCAGTCGCCTACCGCACATGTACCTGCGTCTACTGTAACGGTTGATGCTGCTGAAAAGCTTTTTGCATTTGATACTGCTGAGATAGTACCATGTATTCTACCAGCGCCCCCGTCGATTACTAAATCACCCACTCCTCCTTTAGCAACTATTGTAATTG
>ENA-OUOG01004802-OUOG01004802.1-marine-metagenome-genome-assembly--contig:-NODE-4802-length-11409-cov-3.383251_pt1 | contig 11409 bp, 14 predicted proteins | sample MGYA00248635_ERZ508505 | MGnify/ENA primary metagenome ERZ508505 (study PRJEB26176, sample SAMN06267871) | marine metagenome | isolation source: Saanich Inlet, British Columbia, Canada | place: Pacific...
TGGTCGGTTATTTTTATGGTTTTTCTTTCTCTTTGTATGGCTGGTTATAGTATCTACTATATACTAGGAGTTGATAAAAGAGAATCTCATGGGAGCATTGACACCACCGAGCAGGAAGAGCTGCTACAACTTCCGGGTGACGGAGATCAATCGTGTACTTGATGGTGACACTATTGATGTTACAATTGATCTTGGTTTTGATCTCTATAAAAAAGAAAGAGTAAGAGTTGCTGGTGTCGATACGCCAGAGAAGAGGACAAAAAACTTAGAGGAGAAAGCACTTGGAATCGACGCAACCAACTGGCTCAAAGAAAAACTCGAAGGCACTTTGGCTGGTGATGATGAGTTGTCTGTTAGGACTGAACTTGTTGGTGGCACTGGGAAATACGGGCGTCTTCTGGGTTGGCTTTACATTGGGGACGACAGTGTGTCCCTTAACGAGCAAATGATTATTGAAGGTTATGCTCACGCCTATGATGGAGGCACTAAGGATATGAATCTCGAAGCACTGAAAGAGATTCGCCGTGAGCATGGAACATTAGTAGAATGAGTGCAAACCAACACTTATAAAAATGTAGCCTAACGATACAATATTTTTCACTACATACACTATAATGTTTGTAGTGGAATATTATCATGCTTGGCATATATGTAATCATCACTCTCATTGTTCTCATGGTAGCGTATGCTGGCGTGGAAGAAACTATGCGCTTATTCGCTTATGCTGATCTTGTGATCAGGTATCAGTGGATTAAATTTAAAATGTTTTTGATGAGACGTAAATTAGAACAACAATTAATAAAGGACTTACCAAATTTCAATAAACTCGCAAAGGAATTAAAAAATGACCAACGATAAGGAACTGTCGGATCTCAAGATTGAGAGAAAAGAATGTCCTAAATGTGGTGCTACATGGATGAACGGTCAACACCGTTGGGCTACAGGTGCTGTAGGTAATGAAGCAGATTTAGCAGGTCTTGTTTGCAACAAATTAGGAGATGACACTTGTATCAATCCTGTAAAAGGAATGGAAGGCGGAGATACGTGGAAAAAACGACTAGAATTTTTAGAAAATTTAGAAGAAGAGAACAAAGATAAATACTAGTGGTGAACTAGGTTTTTGTTTTGGCAACTGGTACTGATGTATACTTGGGTAATCCCAACCTGAAAAAGGCTGGGACCCCAATACAATTTACAAAGAAGCAGATTGATGAGTGGATCAAGTGTAAGAATGATCCCATCTACTTTGCGATGAACTATATAAAAATCATCTCTCTTGATGAGGGTTTGATACCTTTTGAGATGTATGATTTTCAAAAAAAGATTTTGAGTGATTTTCATGAAACAAGATTCAACATCGCAAAGCTCCCAAGACAAACAGGAAAGTCTACTACGGTTGTCGCTTATCTTCTTTATTATGCAATTTTTTACGATAGTGTTAATATTGGTATTCTTGCAAACAAGGCATCTACCGCTAGGGAACTGCTAGGAAGATTACAACTTGCTTACGAGAATCTACCAAAGTGGATGCAGCATGGTGTATTGGTATGGAACAAAGGTAATGTGGAGTTAGAGAATGGCAGTAAGATATTGGCAGCTTCTACATCTGCGAGTGCTGTCCGAGGCATGTCGTTTAACATTCTCTTCCTCGATGAGTTCGCATTCGTTCCAAACCATGTTGCGGAGCAATTCTTTGCCTCTGTTTATCCTACTATTACTTCTGGTAAATCAACGAAGGTAATTATTATCTCTACGCCTAATGGCATGAATCACTTCTACAAGATGTGGGAGGATGCTAGGAGAGGTAAGAATGATTATACTACTAACGAAGTTCACTGGTCTCAAGTACCTGGCAGAGATGCTAAGTGGAAAGAAGAGACTATTAAGAACACATCTCCAAGACAGTTCGCGCAGGAGTTTGAATGCGACTTCCTTGGATCTGCTGATACTTTAATCAGTCCATCAAAACTACAAACTATACCATTCGCTGATCCGATTAAATCTAATGCTGGACTTGATATCTATGAGAGAGTCGAAAAGGATCACGAATATATTATTACTGTCGATGTTGCCAGAGGAATTGGTGGCGACTATAGTGCTTTCCTCGTGTTTGATATCACCACGATGCCGTATAAGATCGTTGCAAAGTACAGAAATAATGAGATTAAACCTATACTGTTTCCCTCAGTAATCTTTCAAATTTGTAAAGAATATAATAACCCATACGTTCTGGTAGAAGTAAATGATATTGGTGATAGTATCGCTGCTACTCTTAATTACGATCTTGAATATCCTAATGTACTTATGTGTGCGATGCGTGGTAGAGCAGGTCAAGTCGTGGGGCAAGGATTCTCAGGATCAAAAACACAACTAGGTGTTAAGATGAGCGTAACGGTCAAGAAGATCGGTTGCTCTAATCTTAAAGCTATTATCGAAGAAGACAAATTAATATTCAACGACTTCCAGATCTTCCAAGAACTTACTACATTCGTACAGAAGAAGCAAGCATGGGAAGCAGATGAAGGATACCATGACGACCTTGTAATGTGTATGGTTCTCTTTGCGTGGTTAGTCATGCAAGAGTATTTTAAAGAGATGACAGATCAGGATATCCGAAGAAGAATCTATGACGAACAACGTAATCAAATAGAACAAGACATGGCTCCATTTGGTTTCCTTGATGACGGTATGGGTGATGATACTTTTGTTGATGGAGATGGAAACCTTTGGGAATATGGAGACAAGCAAGAAGAAGTCGGATACATGTGGAACTACTAATGAATATTGAAGACCAATTTTCATTAGAACATATTCTATTCAAAGAAAGAAAATGTAGATCATGTGGGATTAAAAAAGATCTTATAGAAGATTTTTATCTAACGAGAAAAACTAAGAAAGGACATCCATCAGCATACGCCTACGAATGTAAAGAGTGTAATGTCAAAAGGGTTATGGAATCTAGAAAAAAGAGGAAAGATAAACCAGACATACCATATGATCCTGTCCCTAGATTCGGACCAGAAATTTATCCTGACTGGTAGTTCATGCACAGTTCACCACCAGTGAAACATTCAAAAATCTAAATACCTTTAGATAAATTTGATATCTAAAGAGGTATAAAACATGGCAAGTCAAGTCTCGCCTGGTGTTGTTATTAGAGAACGTGATTTTTCCAATGCTGTTGTAGTAGGAGCCACCGCTATTCGTGGTGCTATTGCTTCTTCATTCCGCACTGGTCCAGTAGGCAAAATTGTAAACATTGGTTCCGAAAGAGAACTTATTGATGTGTTCGGCACACCATCCGAGGCTAACGCTGGAGATTGGTTGGTTGCTTCAGAATTCCTCCGCTACGGCGGACAACTCGCAGTTGTTAGAGCAACAACTAGTGTTTTAAATGCTACTGAAAGTGGTAGTGGTGTTCTTATCGGTGATAAGGATGCTTTCGATGCTGGCGTAACTTCCGAGAAGTTTGCTGCTCGCTATGCTGGTGCTGACGGCAACAACCTTAGCGTTGTAATCGTTGACCGTGGCGCTGATTATGTCATCGCAAAAACTGGTCATGGTTTAGCAGTTGGTGGCACGTATACAGACGATGCTGCTGTAGGACACGAAGTGTATGAAGTTATTAACGCTAATAGTTTCTCCATTGTAAAAGGTTCTGCTGTTCCAACTCCAGCAGCTGGTGATACAGCAACTGTTTGGGATTACAATTCACAAGCAATCGCTTCAACTGGTTTAACTTACAAAGCAATTGGTCCTCGTCCTGGTACTTCTGCGTATGCCGCAGAGCGTTTCCTTTCAAATGACGAAGTACACGTTGCTGTTGTTGATACAGCAACCAATACTATTGTTGAGAGACTAACGTATCTCACAAAATTAACTGACGGCAAAACTCCAGAAGGTGCTTCATCTTATTGGAAGGATTATGTAAATCAGTATTCTGGTTACATCTATGCTGGTGCTTCACTAGCAGCAGATGATACAACATCTGTTGGAGAAGATCCTGGTGCAACGGCAGCATCTTATGGTGCTACTAATGCTTCCCCACTAGCACTGTCAAGAATCTTACCTACGGCAGGTGGTGCTTTAACTGGTGGTGCTGATGACTACGCATATACTGCTGGTGAAATCCAAGCAGCATATGATGAGTTCCTAGATACAGAGCAAACAGTTGTTGACTTCGTTTTGATGGGTGGCAATGCTGCTAACGAAAACGATACTGTTGCTAAAGCACAAGCAGTTGCTGCTATTGCTAACAGCAGAAAAGATTGTGTTGCATTCCTTTCTCCTTGGACTGGTACTCAAGTAGCTACTTCTGGTGGCAGTGCTTTGACTCCAGCACTACAACTATCAAACACAATAGCATTCTTTGATAACATCAGTTCTTCTTCATATGTTGTTCTAGACAGTGGTGTTAAGTATACATACGATCGTTTCAATGACAAGTATCGTTACGTAGGTTGTAACGGTGATGTTGCTGGTGTATGTGTTTCAACTTCTTCTATCCTTGATGACTGGTTCTCTCCTGCTGGTCTAAATCGTGGTGGTATTCAGAATGTTGTAAAACTTGCTTTCAATCCAAACAAAGCACAACGTGATGATCTTTACACAAATAGAGTAAACCCAATCGTCTCAATGGTCGGTTCTGGTCCTGTTCTATTTGGAGATAAAACTGCTCTTGCTTCACCTTCCGCATTTGATAGAATCAACGTCCGTCGTTTATTCCTCAACGTTGAGAAGAGAGCAAAAGGACTCGCAGAAGGCGTACTCTTTGAGCAAAATGACAGCACAACTCGTGGAGCATTTGCTGCTTCAATGACTTCATATCTTGCTGAAGTTCAAGCACGTAGAGGTGTTACAGATTTCTTGGTTGTTTGTGACGACACAAACAATACTCCAGAAGTCATCGACAGAAATGAGTTTGTCGCTGAACTCTACCTCAAGCCTACACGCTCCATCAATTATGTAACAGTTACAGTAACTGCTACTAAGACGGGCGTTTCGTTTGCTGAAGTCATCGGTAGATGATAATTAATTATAGAGAAAAAATTACGAGATAAACAACAATGGCACTGTCAAACGTTTCTAGTTTCTTACAAACTATCGGTCAGGGCGTTAAGCCCAACATGTTCCTGGTGGACGTTCAGTTTCCTGACGCTCTTTCAAAGGGCGGTGAGGATCTGAACCTTACAAATATTCTTTGTAAGTCCGCTGCTCTACCAGGTTCAAATCTAGGTGTGATCGAAGTTCCTTTCAGAGGAAGAACAGTCAAAATCGCAGGTGATCGCACCTTCGATACATGGTCTGCTACTTTCTTCAATGATAAGGACTTCAAACTTCGCGCATTCTTTGAAGAGTGGGCAAACAACATCAACACCCACGAAGCAAATACTTCACCTCTCTTCACTCCATCGACCACTTCTGGTTACATGGCAGATCTTTCTGTCAAGCAACTTGAAAAAGATGCTAGCGAAGAAGGATCAATTCTCAGAGAATATACTCTGAAGTACTGCTTCCCAACTAATGTTTCTCCTATCGATCTTGCTTATGATAGCAATGATCAGATTGAAGAATTCACTGTTGAGTGGCAGTATTCTTACTTCACTGCTCAAGCAGGATCCAGAGATGGTGTTTCTGGCATTGGCGTGGTCTGATAAATAGTTGGAAGCGCACAAGTTAAATAGATAATCATGAGTCAGTTATTTGGCTTCCAAATTAACAGAAAAGAGGGGCAGCGAGGTCAATCTCCTGTCCCTCCTTCTGCTGAAGATCCAGTTGCAGTAGCAGCAGGTGGATATTATGGAACGTATGTAGATACGGACAATCAAGCTCGTAATGAGTTTGAGATGATCCGTCGTTATCGTGATATGGCAATTCATCCTGAGGTGGATAGTGCTGTAGATGAAGTTGTTAACGAGTTTATCGTAAGTGATGCTTACGATTCTCCTGTAGAAATTAACTTAGATAATCTAGGTGTTGGTGCTGGAGTAAAAACTAAAATTCGTAATGAGTTTGAGTATCTCAAAAGACTTTTAAACTTCGACAATCGAGCACATGAGATTGTCCGAACTTGGTATATTGATGGACGTTTATTTTATCATAAGGTTATCGATTTAGATAATCCCAGAAAAGGTATTACAGAACTTCGTTATATTGATCCGATGAAGATCAAGAAAGTTCGTCAAAAAATTGACAATACTCCAAAAGATTCTCTAGCGAAAGCAGCAATCAAAGGCACGGCGCTTGAGTATGAATATGGAACGTTTGTCGATTACTATCTGTACAATCCAAAAGGTTTCTATAAAGGCGGTGTCCTAGGACCGATTGGAGATATGTCTTTGTCTCAGGGTGTCAAGATGGCAACTGATTCAATTACATTCTGTCCTTCTGGACTACAAGATTTAAACAAAAGAATGACTCTTGGTTTCCTTCATAAGGCAATCAAGACTCTCAATCAATTAAGAATGATTGAAGATTCAATTGTTATCTACAGATTATCACGCGCACCTGAGCGTAGAATTTTCTACATTGATGTAGGCAATCTACCTAAGGTAAAAGCAGAACAATACTTGCGTGATGTCATGTCTCGCTATCGCAACAAGCTTGTGTATGACGCACAAACTGGCGAGATGCGTGATGACAAAAAGCACATGAGTATGCTTGAAGATTTCTGGTTGCCTCGTAGAGAGGGTGGACGTGGTACTGAAATTACTACGCTGCCTGGAGGACAGAACCTTGGAGAACTTAAGGACGTTGAGTATTTCAAAAAGAAATTATACAACTCTTTAAACTTACCACCTTCACGTCTTACTGACGATAGCAAAGGATTTAATCTTGGTAAAACTACTGAGGTTCTTCGCGATGAACTTAAGTTTACGAAGTTCATTGGTCGTCTCCGTAAGAGATTCTCTGAGATGTTCCACGACATGCTCAAGACTCAACTCATTCTTAAAGGAGTAATTTCTCCTGAAGACTGGGATGATATGAAGGAGCATATCCAGTATGACTATCTCTTTGATAATCATTTCAATGAACTAAAAGAAATTGAAATGATGAACCAGAGGATGATGACTGTAAGTCAGATGGATCCTTTTGTTGGTAAGTATTTCTCTGTTGAATATATCCGTCGTCATGTTCTAAATCAAAAAGATACGGAATACAAGGATATTGATAAGCAGATGAAAGCAGAGATTTCTTCTGGTCTCTCTATTGATCCAGCAGAAACAAATGCTATGGCTCAAATGACAGCAGCAAACACTGCCCTTGCTCCTGAAATTCAGGATCAGCAAGCGCAAGATGCTGCAGAAAGAGAGGCAATTTCTGCTGATGCTGCGGCAGAAAGAGAAGTATCTAAGGCAAAGAAAATGCCTTCACCTTCTACAAATAATAAATAAATTATACAGAATACTTATTATGGAACAACATAACCCTGAACCTGGCGTGGTAAATATCGTTGATAAGATCAGCGACAACGACAGGGCATCTGCTATTGATGCTATTCATGATCTACTTTTTGCTAAGGCATCTGATGCTATGGCAACATACAAGCAGGTTGCCGCGAATACATTCTTTGATGAACCCACCGAAACAGAAACCGATGAAACTGATAACGGAAACGATTGAGAACGTCAAAATCCTTACTGAGGAAAGAGACGGAAAGAAGCTTCTTTATATTGAAGGAGTATTTTTACAGTCAGAACTAAAGAACCGTAATGGTCGCATGTATCCTTTCGATGTTCTCAACAATGAAGTTGAGAGATACAACGAAGAGTATGTAAAATCAAAGCGTGCTCTAGGTGAACTCGGACATCCCGATGGTCCTACTATCAATCTTGATAGAGTATCACATAGAATTACAAGTCTTCGCGCTGAAGGAAATAACTTCATTGGTAAGGCACAAATTCTTGATACACCCATGGGACAGATTGCTAAGTCTTTACTTGGCGAAGGAGTTCAGTTAGGTGTTTCATCCCGTGGTATGGGAAGCATCGAAAAACGTGAAGATACTTCAGTAGTTCGTGATGACTTCATGCTTACAACTGCTGCTGATATTGTAGCAGATCCTTCTGCTCCTGATGCTTTTGTAAATGGCATCATGGAAGGTAAAGAATGGGTATGGGACAACGGTATTCTCAAGGAATCAAAAGTTGATAAATACCAACGTTATATCAATGGCGCTCCGCGTCGTGAGTTAGAAGAGAGAACACTCAAGGTGTTTGAGGATTTCCTCGGAAAACTTTGATTTATAAATAAACTTAGATTAATTATTTACGGAAAATTACGAGGTAATCTCAAATGTCAGATATGTTAAATGAAAAATTTGAGGAGTTCGTTACCGAGCAAAAGGTGATTGTAGAAGCTGGCGATCCTATGCCAACAGTTTCTGCTAACATTATCCCCGGTGCTGGTAGCGAACCCTCTCAGGTTTCTGACGCGCAGACTGGTTCTGGCGGCAAGGATCCTATGCCTTCAGTTCAACCAGGTGTTGCTCCTGGACAATCTGCTGCTGCAGATTTAGGTGGAACTTCCACTGCTCCTAATGAGGATGATGACGACGGCGAAGAGAATCCTGGCGCTAAAGCGGCAGCACCTATTTCGCAAGTATCTGGCGATCCCCAACAGCGTGCCGGTAGTGCTGATCCTATGCCTACCGTTGGTGCTGATGTTGCATACGCAACTAGTACTGGACCTGCTGTTACTTACCCCATCAAGCCTTCCTTTGAAGAACTTGATGTTTCCGCTGATGTTGCCGCTCTAGTAGAAGGCACAGAACTCTCTGAAGAGTTCGCTGAGAAAGCAAAAGTCATTTTTGAGGCTGCTGTCAAAGCGAAAATCTCTGAGGAGTATGACAAACTTGTAGAGCACTTTGCTGCTGAACTCGATAAGCACGTATCATCTGCTAAGGCAGAACTTTCCGAGGAAGTAGACGGCACAGTGTCCTATGCCATCGGTCAATGGATGGAGCAAAACCAAGTTGCTATTGACCGTGGAATCAGAAATGAGATCACTACAGACTTCATCGCAGGTTTGAAGGGTCTCTTTGAAGAGCACTACATTTCTATTCCCGACGAGAAAGTCGATGTTGTAGAAGGTATGGCCGAATCTATTCGTGAGATGGAAACACGCCTTGACGAACAGGTCAAAGCAAACGTGAAATTACAAAATCGTCTTAATGAGTCTGCCAAACTCAATATTCTGTCCACCGTGTCAGAAGGACTAGCAGATACTCAGAAAGAAAAACTCGCAGCACTTGCTGAGGGTCTAGAGTTTGTCTCGGAAGAGTCATTCTCCAAGAAGGTTACGACCATCAAGGAGTCTTACTTCAAAGAGTCAATCGCTACCCCAACGGAAGTTGTTGATGAATCCCCAGTCGAAGGTGTAGATGATTCTAACCCAGTAATGGCGCAGTATCTGAAAGCACTTGATCGCTGGTCCTAATAATAAACCCCACATTTTTCAAACAAGAGCAAACAAATGTTTAATTCAAAAGCTCTAACCGAAAAGTGGTCTCCTGTTCTAAGTCATGAAGGCGCTGGTGCCATCAAAGACAACTATAGAAAGGCTGTTACCGCTGTTCTGTTAGAAAACACAGAAAAGACACTACGCGAAGAGCGTGGTATGATGCAAGAAGCTAGTACTGTTGGAGCTATCAGCGCAGCTGGTGGACAAGCACTAGGCGGTTCTGGTCTAACCACCAAGACTGGTGGACTTGCAGGTTTCGATCCTGTAATGATCAACCTTATCCGTCGCGCAGCACCCAACTTGGTTGCTTACGACATCTGTGGCGTTCAACCCATGAGCGGTCCTACTGGACTTATCTTCGCAATGAAGAGCCACTACAACACCAGAGCGGGCGCTGAGGCACTCTACAACGAGCCTGACACCAACTTCTCTGGAAACACACAGGGTCCTGCATCCTACAACGATCCCGTATCTCCTCTTGGCGATGGCGGCACGACTGATGCTAACCCTGGTCTGCTTAACGACGCCACTGGCGGCGGCACAACTGCTGCTAACTACGAGCGCCAAGCAGGCAACATTGCTAGAGAAACAGCAGAAGTTCTTGGATCGGGTTCGACCTTGTTCAACGAAATGGACTTCAGCATCGAGAAGACTGCGGTCACTGCTAAGACCAGAGCTCTTCGCGCTGAGTACACTCTAGAATTGGCACAAGACCTTAAGGCAATCCACGGTCTTGATGCAGAGCAGGAACTCGCTAACCTATTGTCTAGCGAAATCCTTGCTGAGATCAACCGTGAGGTTGTTCGTACCGTTTACACCGTTGCTAAGCCTGGTGCTCAGAACAACGTTGCTAACGCTGGTGTATTTGACCTCGACGTTGACAGCAACGGTCGTTGGTCGGTTGAGAAGTTCAAAGGACTTATGTTCCAAATCGAGCGCGATGCTAACGCTATCGCACAAGAGACTCGTAGAGGAAAGGGCAACTTCATCGTCACTTCTGCTGACGTTGCTTCTGCTCTTGCCATGTCTGGCACACTCGACTATTCCTCAGGTCTAACTGGTTCTGGTGGTCCTTCCATCGGTGATGTTGATGACACCGGAAACCTTCTAGTCGGCACCATGAACGGTCGCATTAAGGTCTATGTTGATCCTTACTCTGCTAACGTTTCTAACACCCACTACTACGTAGTTGGTTATAAGGGTTCTTCCCCTTATGACGCAGGACTATTCTACTGCCCCTACGTTCCCCTCCAGATGCTTCGCAGCATCGATCCTCAGACCTTCCAACCTAAGATTGGTTTCAAGACCCGCTACGGCATGGTCAGCAATCCTTTCGTTGAGTCTTCTGCAGGAACTCCTGATGCTGAAGCACTTACTGCTTCTAAGAACCAGTACTACAGACGTGTTCGTGTTGCGAACCTCGCCTGATATAGTTACGATATCAACACAGGGACCCTGCGGGGTCCCTTTTTTTGTGCTTAAATAGAAGTAGTAAATCCCTATTGTTATGCCCCGTGGTAGCTTACACAAAACAGATATGCTTGCAAAAGTATATAAATTAAAAACCGAATTATATGATAAAGAAACGAAACAAGGCATGACAGGTCAATGGTATGACGGAGCTCATGATTCGCTAGATAAGATATTAGATATTATAAACGAATACGCCCAATGAATCCTTCATTAGTATTACTCTTGTGTTTATCGCCAATGGCGGTTATTTTTATTATACTCAAGTTGTCTATGTGGATAACAGAAACAGCATCATTTCGTGCTGAAACTGATAAACTAAAACGTATGCAACATGGTCCCTATGAATTTTGGGATGAAGAAGAGGAAGACGAATGGACTTAAAAATATTACATAAAAGAATTAATAAAATGAAAACTAAAACTTTGATGGAAGAACCATGTCCTCTGTATGAACCAGAGTGGGAAGACGTAACCA
>ENA-OUOG01004804-OUOG01004804.1-marine-metagenome-genome-assembly--contig:-NODE-4804-length-11403-cov-6.312820_pt1 | contig 11403 bp, 11 predicted proteins | sample MGYA00248635_ERZ508505 | MGnify/ENA primary metagenome ERZ508505 (study PRJEB26176, sample SAMN06267871) | marine metagenome | isolation source: Saanich Inlet, British Columbia, Canada | place: Pacific...
TTTTCGTCGCGGCGACGCCGCGACGCTCGTCGCCGCGCTCGTCGCGCTCGTCGTCGTTTCATCAATCACGCGTTCGACATCCGTTCCCGGGTGAAGTCCACCACGAACAGCGGCAACGCGTGGTGGTGATTCTTGACCACGACGTGGTCGCCTATGGTGGTGCAGTCGTCCAGCAGCACCGCGACCGCCACCACGCGCACGGTGCGCGTGGGAGGCAACGCGCCGTCGTGCGCGCTCTTTCTCGGCGCGGCGCGTTTGAGTTCCTCGGCGGTGGACCACGGTCCCGGCGGGCCGTTTTCCAGATTGGAGATCGCTTTTGATCGTTGATGGACGGGCGACGAGTTGTCGATCGCCGAAGACGAGCCGCGGTTCGTGTTCGCGGACGCCACGGCGTACTCCTCCCTGGAGATTGCGCGCGACAGCGCGTACGTGGTGTCGGAGGTGAACCAGTCCCCGCCGCTGAGGCGCATCGACGGGTCCATGCCTTTGACGCAGATGGAGACGGCGGCGCGCGCGGACGTCCCGTGGAACATCACCTTGACGCTCTTGCCCTTGGACTTGGCGTACGCGCGGAGGAACCGCGCGTAGAGCCTCGTGCCGGGCGAGGCGTGCGGGTTGGGCGTGACCTTGGGCGAGGCCACGTCCACGGCGTCGCCGAAGCACCGGAAGGACATAGAACGCAGGGGCCGCTCCGCCAGCAGAGGCAAGACGCCCGCGTGCCTGTGCGCGTGCACGACGTCGCCGCGGACGCACGAGCACCGCGCGCACTCCGCATGCTTTTCCGCGGTCCGGCGCGTGACCATGTGCTCGTGGCCGCACGCCTCGCACGACCAAGGCATCGCCGTGGCCTCGGCGGGACACCCGGGTGTCGAGGGAGCCAGGCGCTCGGGGGCGTCTCGTGGCTTTTTGGGCGAGGCTTTGTGGAGGCTACCGCGCGCGGGCACGCGCTTCGTCGCCGCGGTCGCCTCGGCGTCGACCGTCCCGACGGACGCGACGTGCGCGTCGCGCGATCGGTCTTTCTTTCGTGTCATGTCGTGCGCGCGCGCGTCTCAGTGGCTGCGAAGCGCCGTCCCCGAGGGCGCAGTATCGGAAAAGTCTCGGCAGCGACGAAAAGAGACGCCCTCGAAAAGCGCACGGCTTCCGAGAGTGCGCCCCCGGCGGAAAGCTCGCGCAGAAGCGCGCGCGCCGCGCCGACCCGGCGGCGATGTCGCCTCCGTGGGATGACCTGCGCTCGGCTCTGACAGGCATGGGCGAGTCTTTCGGCGCGGACGCCGTGCGGGACCTCCAGGCCGAGGGGTGCGCGGACGCGGCGGACGCGCTGCTCGGCGCCATCGCGGGCGACCCCGGCGCCGGCGCGCGGGCGGCGGCAATCGCGTGGGCGCGCTTGAAGACCGGCGTCGGCTGGACCACACCGGCGTGGCGCGAGTTGTACGTCATCGGCCAGCTCCGCGAGGCGACGGAGGCGGGCGAGCAGGCTGCGGCGCTGGAGGGCTCGACGCGCGCGGCTGAGCGCGACGCGGCGCTTCGCCGCGCTATGCTCGCGGTAGACATGGCGCACGTCATGGGCGCGCCCGGCGAGACGGCTCTTCCATTCGCGCGCGCCGTCGAGACGTGTCTGAAGCTCAACGCGAACGATGCGATCCATGGAGAAGACCTCCCGATGATTCCAGATGCGCTTCCCGCGAACGTCGCGCCCTCCATCGACCCCAAACACGCGCTGCCGCGCCGCGACGCGCTGAGTAGTAAGGAGTTCAAGCGCGACTTCTTCAACCAAGACAAACCCGTGTGTCTCGGCGCGGTGGGCGCGTTGTGGCCTGCGCTCGCCAAGTGGCGCGACCTGGCGTGGCTCAAGAAGCAGCACGGGCACAGGAACGTGCCTTTAGAGGTGGGCGCGTTCGACGACGAAGCGTGGCGCGAAGAGGTGACGAGTCTCGCGAGCTTCGTGGACGAGTTCCTAGCGCCGAGCGCGCGCGCCGACGCCGACGCCGGGCGTATGGAAAACGGCGCGCAGACGTCGGCGACGCTTCTCGACGCGAACAAACGTCGGCGCGTGACCGATGACACATCCGTGACACATCCTACGACGAAGATCGCGTACTTGGCGCAGCACCAGCTGTTCGAGCAGATCCCCGATCTGCTCGCCGACTTCGAGGCGCCCGAGGTGTGCGACGCGTTCGGGGGCGCCGACCGCGTCAACGCGTGGATCGGCACGCGCGGGACGGTGACGCCGTGTCACTTCGACTCGTACGACAACGTGCTCGGGCAGGTGGCCGGGTTCAAGTTCGTGCGTCTGTACGACGCCAAAGACGCGCCGTTCATGTACAGGCACGCGGGGGCGTGGGAGGAAAACAGAACCTGGCCGAGTTCCGGAGAGGGCGAAGAAAAGCGCGCGAAGGACGACGGCGGCGAAGAAAACGAAAACGAAAACGCAAACGCGCTTCGCCTCGGCGCGCGCGGCGCGCAAGGGAACATCTCGCGCGTGGACGTGGAGCGCCCCGACCACGAGAAGTTCCCCCTGTTCGCGAACGCGCGGCACATGGACGTCGTGCTCGGGCCGGGCGAGTTCGTGTACATCCCGGCCAGGTGCTGGCACTACGTGCGCGCGCTCACCACCAGCGTCAGCCTCAACTTTTTATTTTGACTTGTGACTTTCAGTTTCCGTGTGTCCGCGATGAAACTCGAGAAAAAAAGGCAACGCGACTCGTCGTCGCAGCCGCGAAAATCCGCCGGTTGGCGAAACGCTGGCGCGTCGCTGAAACTCGCGCGCCCGCCTCGCAAGGCCCGTTTCTGTCACTCGTTCCGCGACGATCGAGCAGTCTGGAAATTTCGCACCGTATGGTGTTCAGGCTAAGTTTCGGGCCCACGATCGTGAATCCCGAACAGACCGAGAACCCGACCCGGTGGAAAATCGCTTTCCCTTTTTTGAGAGGCGCGCACGCCTCGCTGGCAGATTCGGTGCGGTTCGGATAGACCCGTCGCGTTTGTTTCGCTCCGGCTAACGCGAAATGCCGGCCTCGCGCGGACTCCGGCATACCCGCACGCACCACCGACATACCCGCAGCACACCAATAAAAATGGCCGCTGTTGTTACCTCCTCTATGGCCGCGCGCGTCGTCGCGGGGTCCGCCGCCTCCGGCTCCCGCGCCCGCGGCGCTGCCAACCTCAAGGCTGTGAAGATGGGCAAGACCACCAAGCGCGGTGCTCTCGTCGTGTCCGCGGTACGTTTCCCGAGCCTGGATCGCTCGACGCGCGAGCGCGCGCGCGGAACCCGGGCGACTCGCGCCGTGTTCGTCTAGGGTGACCAGCGCGCGCGCGACGCGGATCGGTCCGGCGCGCGCGCGCGGCGCGCAACGCGCGCCTCGCGCGATCGCCGACCGCCCGATCGCGCGATTCGCACGGCTCAACCCCATCGTTCGTATGGCGTAGGGTCTGGGACCCCGTATTTTTTATCTGCTCTGCCCGGCTCCGGCTTCCGGCCTCCGCGCGCTCCGCCGCTGACGACGTCCCTCCCCCCCCGATTTTCCGACGCAGGCCTCCGCCGTGGCCTCCGGCTACGCCTCCGCGCTCGTCGAGGCGTGCTCCGACAAGAAGGCGCTCGAGTCCGTCCACGGCGACATGGAGACCATCGCCGCCTACATGGCCGCGAACCCCTCCGTGGGCACTTTCCTGTCCAACCCCACCATGGACGAGAAGGCGAAGAAGGACGTGCTCTCCAAGCTCGGCAAGGAGGCGGACTTCCACCCCTTCACCTCCAACTTCCTCAACCTCCTCGTTGACAAGAAGCGCATCGGCAACGTCTCCTCCATCATCGAGGAGTTCGAGAACCTGTACTGCGAGTCCACCGACACGCAGATCGCGACGGTGACGAGCGCGGTGAAGCTCGAGAACGAGCAGCAGTTCATGATCGCCAAGAAGATCCAGGAGATGACCGGCGCGAAGAACATCAAGCTCAAGCCCGAGGTTGACCCCGCGCTCATCGGCGGCTTCGTCGTGACCTACGGCAAGGACGGCTCCGGGTACATCGACATGTCCGTCGCCGGCCAGGTTGCCAACCTCAAGAACCAGGTTGTCGTCGTCTAAGGGCCGACAAAAGCGCTCCGCGGCGCGAACGCGGCGCGCGCCCGGGCGGGCGCGCGCCACGCGGCGCGGAAGGGGGTGACCCTCCGAGCGGGTACGAAACGATACATTACCTGTGCGGAAGGTGGCTGGTTCGCGGTGGCATCTGCGAATCAATGCGATATACAAACCGGGCGCGCGCGCGTCGTACAGGCGCGCGGCGGCGCTTCATTTTTACTGCTCAACTTTTGTAAGTGAAACAGATTCTTCCGAAACGAAATCGAGACGAAATCGACTTCGTCTCCCGAAAGCGGAGCGAAGAACCGCTCTCCCTCACGCGCGGCGGGCTCTCTGCGCTGTCGCGTCGTTCCTTACCCCACGCCGCCTCTACCTCGCTCGCTACGACGCGGGACCCGACGAGGTCGGGTCCCGCGTCAGAAATGATATAATCCCCCCGGCGGCGCCGTCGTCCGCTCATCGCGGCGGCTTCCTGAACCGGCTCGCCGCGGACTTCGCGAACTTCGCCGCCGCGTACGCGGCGGCCTTCCCCGGGGACGTCGCGAGCGCGGACGCGGCGATCTGCCTGAGGCTCGAGCGGCGCACGGTGGCGTCGACGTGACGGAGAAGCGCCGGGCCGAGGTCGCGCCGCGACGCGGCGCGCGCCGCCGCCTCCGCGTCTTCGGGTCCCGGTCCCGGTCCGGTCCTCTCCCCGAGCGCGCCGAGCGCCGAGCGCGGCAGCCAGCGACACAAGAAGCGCGTGGCCGCTTGGCTCTTGTCCTGCCCCCAGGCGCCTCCGGAGCCTCGCGGCCCGTTCCCTTCCACGCGTGTCAGTCCGACGCTCGCCGCCCGCGCCTCGGCGGCGACCGGGGCGTACAGCGCGTCCATCGCCGCCGCCGACCCGGCGGCGATGCGCGCCACCTTGTGCCTGTCCTCGGCGCCGAGCCACGTGCGCACGTCCCCGCGGTAGGACAGGCCAACAAGCGCGACGCGCAGCGCCTCCGCCGAGAAGGTCTCCGGGAGCGTGAGGAGCGCGGCGGCGAGCGCGGCGCGCAAGTTGGCGGTGGAGGCGGCGGCGACGGCGGCGCGCGCGTTTTTGTCGCGCGCGTCGTCGTCGTCTGGCTCAAACGCCGCGACGGGTTTCTGCATGCGACCGGCCAGGAACAGCGAGCGCCACTCTTTGAGGTCGTCGCACAGAGTATCCAGGCGCACAACGCCGTACTTGTAGTGCGTGGCGTGTCCCGGCCCGAGCGTCGAGCCCGCGTCCGCGGCGCCGCGCCACGGCACGAGCGTGTTGAAGTGGACGCCGACGCCCACGCGGTCGGCGATCGCGACCACCGCGGCGGGACCGAGCGCGCGGAGGTGCGGCGCGTAATGCGAGGGGTTGCGTCGCATGTTCTCGGCGTGCCACTCCAGCGGCGAGCGTACCGCGAACACGTAATCCACCATCGTCGGTGTCCCGCGCGTGGAAGCGCTCGCCGCGTCCCCCGAAGCGCGACGGACCGCATCGGCGTGCGCGTCGTCCGAGGCGGACGCCTGCGGCTGGGCGAACACGCCCGACCCGTAACCGAACGCGTGCTCCACCTCAGGAACCACCTCCAGCACCGCACTCAGCGGCGTGGTGGACGCCATCCCGCGCGCCGCCGCCGCGCCGTCGACACTGAGGAGGCGTAGCTCGGACGGAGAGAGGTACTCACAACTGCGAAACGAAAGCGGCGTTTTTTCGTATTTACACTCCCGACCTCTCGTTGAACTCCTCGGGGGTGACTTCGTCGTAATCCGTGGCCTGGTGGTCCAGCTGCACGCCGTCCAGCGCGTTACGCAGCGCCTGCTTCGAGCTCGCGTACAGCATCTTCGTCTTCGCCTTGCAGGTGTCGGGCACCCAGGACACGAAGAAGATCTTGTCGATGTGGCGGTCGTCCGCGGTGGTCGCGGACCAGTCCAGGACGAAGTACCGAGGCTCGTCCGCGGGGAGCTTGTCGAGCAGGGTCTGGAAGTCGAACTCAGCCTGTCGTCGTGCGGAGAGACGTGAGGGGTTAGATGCGAAACACGGCACAGGTTGTGAAAAGCGCGAGAGAAACGCCGACGCCTCTGGAGACGCACGCGCGTCCCGTGTCGAATAATCTCGACCGCGGGGGGACCGTTGGCACCCCGTGATCCGGAGCGCGAGAAGACGCGCGGGTCGGGGGTCGAGGAGGCGCGTCCGGTGACGACAGGAACGACTCCGACCGTCTCACGGGCTTCCCATGGCGTCGCGCGTGACGAAGCGTCGCTCCGGAGCTCCGCGTCCCTCTCGGATGGCGCCTCGCGAGGCTGTCCCGCGCGTCCGCGGGACGCGGATGTGTGCTGCCGCGAAAAGCTGCCTACAAACGCACCGTCTTCTCCACGCAGTCGCACACGTCCACGACGCCCTTCTCCGGGTCGATCTTGAACGTCACGAATTTGTACGCGCGCTTGTCCTTGAGCTTAAGGAACTCCTCTTTGCATTTGTCGGTGGGTAGCACGCCGGACATGGTTGCTGCTCGCCTCCCTGCGGGATCGAGACTGGCTCGGGGAACGAGTCGGTCGAGCTTTTCCTGATTTTCACGTCAGGCGTGTCAGGAACTCGGCGAGGTTCTTTTCAAACCGGGGAGGCTCCTCGAAAGACACAAACCGCCGCGCGTCCCTTCGCGCTCCGGTCGACCGCCAGGACGAGCCGCGTCGCCCCTTCCCGCGTCACGACGCCCGCCCTCGCCTCGCGCGCCGCGCCGTTCGCGTCTCGGCTCGAAGGCCTCGCCCTCCCCGGCCGAGCGCACGCGCGTCGACTGATTCTACGCAGTTCGCCTCGACGCCCCGTCGCGATGGCCGCTTCGAAAGCGGCGCGAGGCGCGTTCATCCTGTTCGAGGGCGTGGACCGCTGCGGCAAGACCACGCAGAGCACGCTTCTGGTGGAAACTCTGAAGCGCGCGGGCGTGAAGGCGGAGCTTTGGCGGTACCCCGACCGCACGACATCGATGGGCGTCATGATCAACAGCTACCTGCAGAGCAAAACCGAGATGGACGACGGCGCCATCCACTTGCTCTTCGCCGCCAACCGGTGGGAAAAGAAAAAGGCCATGGAGGCGGCGTTGGCGGAGGGCATCACCCTGGTCGTCGACCGGTACTCCTACAGCGGCGTCGCGTTCACGGCGGCGAAGAAGATCCCGGGTCTCGATCTGGAGTGGTGCAAATCCCCGGAAAGAGGACTCGTCCGGCCGGATGCCGTGCTGTACCTCAACATGCCCGCCGAAGCGGCGAGGAAACGAGGCGGGTTCGGCGAGGAGCGATACGAGACAGAGACGCTGCAGAAGGAGGTCCGAGCGCAGTTCGATGTACTGACGGAGGACTGGTGGACAGTCGTCGACGCCGACCGCACGGTGGAGCAGGTGGCCGAGGAGTGCGCGGCGGTCGCGCACGACGCCGTGCGGCGGTGCGCGCAAGGCGAGGAGTTCAAGAGGCTGTGGGAGTGAAAATAGAGGAGTGCGTGGCTGAATCGATCTTAAACATCGCATTGCGTGTCCCCGCCGACGCGCTCGGAGACGACGCCAGAGTCCCCGCGCTCGACTCCGCGATGGCAGACGCGTCCGCGCCGCGCGAGGGCGTGGCGTACGGCGTGACCCTCGGCTCGACGTTCGCGGGCGACGCGCGGCCGGGCGAGGCGTACGCCGCGTTCAAGTACGACTGGCGCGCGCCCGCGATCGATCCCGCGAAACCCGCCGTCGTGCGCCGCGAGGGCGGGGACGGGGACGCGGGCGCGGTGACGGTGGAGTTTCAGAACGTCGTGGAGGGCGAGCGGCCGATCAACTACCGCGGCACGTACGTCGGCGCCAAGCGAGACGTCCCGTCGTCGTCCGCGCGGGACGTCGGCGTGGAGTGCGCGCTGGTGTTCGACGCGGCCACGGGGGCGTTCACGGTGGAGAAGATCGGCGGCGCGGTGAAGTCGCTGCGCGTGAGCCGCGACGCGCGCGGGGACGACGAGGGTGTGGGCGTGGGCGTGAACGAGGACACCATCACGGAGAAGGCGAAGAAGAAGCCGAGGAAGCAGGACCCGAAGGAGGCTGCGGCGATGGAACAAGCCGCGGCGGCGGTCGCGAAGGCGACCGAGGCGAGGAGCGCCTTTTCGGCGAGGGCGACGGAGACCGCCGGCGGACCGTTCGCGCGGTTCGTCTCCGACAGCGAGGGGTCGGACCTGGAGTCGGAGAAGGCGTGTTCGTGAGCGGGTGGGCACGCGAGGCGACGGAAGGAAAAAAACGGCAATATATCACATAGACATCGCGTTCACGTTTCGGAACGACGCCTTCGTCGCGCGCGGCTCGGATTCACGCCGAGGCTTCCTCGGCGGTTTCGGAGGCTTCCTCAGCGGTTTCGGAGGCTTCCTCTTCTCCCTCGGGCTCCCGAGAGGCTTCCTGCTCCGCGGCCTCGGCGGCGGCAGCCTCCGCGATCGCGGCTTCGCGCTTCGCGGCGCCCTGGCGCAGGACGTCCGCGAGCTGCGGGCCGACCACCTCGGGGTCGAGGCCGTTCGCCTCGCAGTACGCCGTCGCCGCCTCCTCGGGGGTCTGGCCCTCGAACAGCACGATGGGGGGCAACTGCTTCTTCGTCTTGGGCGCGCCGTCGGCGTCGGCTCCCTCGCCTTCCGCGGCGCCTTCCGCGTCGGCTTCCTCCTCCTCGGCGTCGAAGGAGACGGCGAGCGAGACGATGGCCAAGCGCCCCTGCTCGTCGCGGAGCGGCTCGGGCGCGGCGCGCGCCTTTTCGATGGACGCCATCGCGCCCTCCATCAGGAGGGGCACGGCGTCCTCGTCGAAGCCATGCCTCGCGACGAACGCCGCGACGGCCTGCTCCAGGACGTCGCCCTCGTACAGGCGCAGGGGCAGCGTGTCCTCGCCGCGCTTGACGGCGATCTCGTACAGCGGCGCCTCGCCGGCGGCGGCGCGGCTCTCCGCCTCGGCGGCGTCGGCGGCGAGCGCGGCGTCGCGCACGCGCTTGAGGATCCCCTCCAGCAGGTTCGCCTTGACGTCCTCCTCCAGCTCGAGCTCTTCGGCCATCTTGTCGATCACCTCCTGTACGACGTCGCCCTTGCGCAGCACGACGCGGTGCTCGGTCTCGCCGTCAAACGTCACCGGGATGTCGAAGACGACGGCGTCGTCGCCGAACTGCGCGGCGTCGGCGCCCTGCGCGGTGATCTTCTTCTTCACCTCCTCGAAGAGGTGCGGCACGAAGTCCTCGGGGATGCTCTGCTGCTGCGCGAACTGCCTGACTTTCTCGAGAAGCACGTCGCCCTCGTACAGGCGCAGGTTCACCACCTCGCCGGACTCGAGCTCCATCGGCACCTCGAACAGGAGCTGCTTGGCGTCCGCGCTCTGCGCGCGGTTCGCGTTGATGGCCTCGGTGATGGAGAGCAGGCGGCGCGCCACCTCATCCTTGAGCGACGCGAGGCTCTCGGGGGAGAGAGCGTGCGCCACGCCGAACTTCTCCGCGGCGTCGTTCAGGTTCTCGCCCTCGTACACGCCGAAGTCCGCGCGCGTCGTGCCCACGTACAGCGGGATCTCCAGAATCGGGAGCGCGGGCAGATCGGAGACGTCCATGGGCGCATCCGCGGGCGCGTCCGTCACCACCTCCTCGGTCTGCGCGAGCGCGGGGGCGGTCAGCAGCGCGAGCGCGAGCAGCGCGAGCGCGCACAGGCGCGTGGCGCGGAACATCGTCTCGGCGAACGGGCGCGCGTGATGCTCGGAGTGCCTCAGCGCGACGCTAACATTCCCGATTTTCGCGTGCTTGCGAATCCCGCCATTTCCGGTGCGTTCAGCCAGACTGATTGCTCATACGATTTCCTCTCCGCGGCTTCTTACAAGCGAGCGACTTCGATCTGCGCCATCGTCCCGACAGCCGACGGCGTTTCGAAAAGCGCACGTCTCCAGCCTTCGTTATCCGTGTCCGGCACAAGCAGACGCGCGTCGCTTCCCGTGGCCGCGCCGCCCATGTCGCGCGTTTCCGCCGTCGGGTGCTCGTCCGCGCCGGCCGTCGCGCCCGCGCGGCGCGCGCGCGCGTCCCGCGCGCCCCGGCGCTCGGCGCCCGTCGCGCGCTCCGCCGCCGACGGCGCGGCCGCCGACGCGAAGGCGCTCAAGGCGGCGTGCGACGCCGTGGCGGACGAGATGAAGGGCGTGAGCGTGACGTTCGTGGGGGACAACGAGCAGGCCAACGTCGCGGTGGCGAACGCGCTGGCCAAGACCCTGGGGTACACGCCTCTTTCCACGCCCGCGCTCATCGAGCAGGTCACGGCCTCTTCCCGGGAGGAGATCCTGGCGGAGGACGGCGAGGCGGGGCTCGTCATCGCCGAGAACGCGGTGTTGGAGCAGCTCAGCACGATGGTTCGGTGCTGCGTCGCGACGTGCGGCGGCGGCAAAGGCGCGACCGCGCGCGGGGACTGCTGGGACTACATCTTCGGGCAGTTCACGGTGTGGCTGGACGACTTGGACGCGGTGGAGAAGGCGAAAAGAGACCCGGACTCGGCGCCGCAGCGGGACGCGTACGCGTTCGCCGACGTCGCGCTGGTGCTGTCGTCCACGGAGGTGAACACGGAGCGCGCGGCGACGACCATCGCGACGCAGACAATGTCCGCCATCGCGCAGCTCATCGAGGGGGACCCGCAGCTCAGCGGCAAGAAGGGCTTCTACGTCAAGATGGGATGCCGGGGGGACTGGCCGGTGCTCCAGCCGCCGGGCTGGGACGGCACGGAGGAGGGGAAGGTGGACCCGAAGACGGGGAAGCCGTACCGCGAAGCGATTGGACCCGAAGAGGAACGAAAATGAATGTTTTTATTACGCTTTTCAACGAAACGCTTTTTAGACGTCCTACGTCCGACGCCGAATGACGCTACTACTACACCACTAAACGCTAATCGTGTGTCTACCTACCCACATTCATATCGTCACGAAGGTACATCACTTCTTGTCCTTGTCTCGTTTCTTCTTCGCCCCGCTGGAGCTCGAGGAGAACATGCCCTTGAACATGGACTTGATCATCGACTTTTTCTTTTTGTTCACCGGGCCCGGCGCCGGCGCCGGCGCCGCCGGCGGCGGGGACGGCGCCAAACGCGGGTGCTGCGGCGGCTTACGCTTCGGCGAGGGCGGCGCCACCGGGAGCGCCGAGCTCGCGCGCGCGGCGGCGGCGGCGAGGAAGTGCGTCGGAGGCACAGCGCCCGGCGAAGAGGGCGAGCCGTCGGACAAAGAAGGCGCGGGAGGCGCGGCGGGCGCCGGGGGAGAATCGGCGCGCGCCGAAGACTCAGACTCGAAATCCGTACGCCAAAGCGCGCGCGGCGCTTGCTCGGAAGCCTCCGCT
>ENA-OUOG01004807-OUOG01004807.1-marine-metagenome-genome-assembly--contig:-NODE-4807-length-11400-cov-8.966970_pt1 | contig 11400 bp, 7 predicted proteins | sample MGYA00248635_ERZ508505 | MGnify/ENA primary metagenome ERZ508505 (study PRJEB26176, sample SAMN06267871) | marine metagenome | isolation source: Saanich Inlet, British Columbia, Canada | place: Pacific...
ACCACTTCGATTACGAGGTCATTATGTTTGAGGTTTTTTTCAAACTCTTTTTTTGCTTTGGTCATATGACCGGGGAACCATTGAACAGACATAGCAAACCTCATTGAAAACGTTATTATAATGTAAACTTAAGACCATGGTAAAAAGCTACGAGATAAAACCCGATCAATCCATTGAGCTCTTGCAGGAATTGCATATTTTAACGCGTGAGCAAAAATTAAATCAGGATTCACGACGTAAACTCAAACAAATTTACCATTTGCTTCAATTTATAGAACCCATTATTCATCAATATAAAGATCAAGAATTCACTTTAGTTGATCATGGTGCTGGAAAATCATACTTAGGTTTTATGTTGTATGACCTGATCGTCAAAAATACATTGGGAAAAATTATTGGGGTTGAGGCGAATGATGTGTTGGTGCAAAAATGTAATGATTTGTTGCTCAAATTTAAGTTTAATAATATGTCTTTCATCTCTCAAGCTATTGAGAAAAGTAAGGCCACGATTAAACAGGCTCAGATTGTAACCGCCCTGCATGCCTGTGATACGGCAACCGATCACGCCATTGACTTTGCCCTCGAGAAAAAAGCAGCATGGATTATTTTAGTCCCCTGTTGTCAAGCGGAAGTTTACCAACATCTTAAAGCGCACAAAATGAACAATATGAAACAACACTGGGTTGAGCTTTACCGTCATGGAATTCATACCCGAGAGTTTGGAAGTCATTTAACCAATGTTTTACGCTGTTTAAAATTAGAGCATCAGGGATATAAAGTTTCTGTGACTGAATTAGTCGGATGGGAACATTCCATGAAAAATGAATTAATCATTGCAGAATTTATTGATCAACAGCGAACACAATCAGGCGAGCGAATTGAAAAAATTTTAGCGGATCTTGATTTAAAAACGTTACAATCTCGTTTTTTAGTTTCTTAACATTATGGAGTTTAAAATTGAAAAATTATCTATGGTTGACAATATTATTTAGCCAGTTGGCATTCAGTCATGACTTTACCGGACACTATCAATGTGAGGGGAAAGACTCTACGGAAGGTGCTTACCAGGGTGAGGTAATCATGAACAAAAAAGTTGAGTTCACCCAAGAAGATTACGCCAGTTATGACTTTGTTTTAAAGGTGCCTGGTTTTGGAGATTACCATGGATTTGCTGCAGCGAATGGTCTTGATGTGGCTATTTATTTTGGACTGAAGGATTTAAAGAATCAAGACTATGGAGTTGGCATTGCAAAATTTGAACAAACGAATAGCCAGCAGTGGAAATTTCATAAGTTTTATTTTGAACCCGCATACGAGGGGGGGAATATAGGATTTGAGGACTGCACTCAAGTTAAGTAAAAGGTAAATTTAAAATCAACATTTATTATCCAGAATCACTACCCGTAAGCCAAAATGTTGAGCGTATTAAAAAACTGATCACCAATTATCAGGTGATTATTTTGTGCGGAGAGACCGGTTCTGGAAAAACTACACAGTTACCAAAAATATGTCTTGATCTCGGCAGGGGCAAGAATCAATTAATTGGGCATACCCAGCCGAGAAGAATAGCAGCCCGATCCGTTGCCTCAAGAATTGCTGAGGAATTAAGCGTCACTGTTGGCCAAGAGGTTGGGTTTAAAGTACGCTTTACGGATAAAACCTCAGCAGCCACCCGCATTAAACTAATGACTGATGGCGTGTTGCTGGCTGAAACACAAACTGACCCTTTGTTAAGAAAGTACGATACCCTCATTATTGATGAGGCTCACGAGCGTAATTTAAATATAGACTTTTTAATAGGCTTTATTAAACAATTACTCCCAAAAAGACCAGATTTAAAAGTAATCATTACCAGTGCGACGATTGATGTCGAAAAATTCTCTAAACATTTTAACGATGCACCCACAATTGAAATTTCTGGGCGAACCTTTCCCGTAGAGACGCTCTACAGACCCATGAACAATATTGAGGAGGGGGATGTGCTCTCGATTGAGCAATCGGTTTATGAGGTGATCCAAGAAATAGGTAATCAGCCGGGGGATGTCTTAGTCTTCCTGCCTGGGGAAAAAGACATTCACGATATTCGTCGGTATCTGACTGAATTACTGGATCATCATTATGAAGTTTTGCCCTTGTATTCAAGATTACCTGTTCCCGATCAACAAAAAATATTTAGTATCGGTTCAAAAAAAAGAATTATCTTATCCACCAATATTGCAGAAACTTCACTCACTGTTCCGAATATTAAGTTCGTGATTGATTCAGGTCTGGCTCGCGTCATTCGATACAATCCTCGGCTTCGGATTGAGCAGCTGCTTATCGAAAAAGTATCACAAGCTGCGGCAAATCAGAGACAAGGGCGTTGTGGGCGAATTGCACCGGGTGTCTGTTTTCGCCTCTATGATGAAGAAGATTTTTTAAATCGCTCAATATTTACAGATCCTGAAATCATGAGAAGCTCACTAGCATCGGTGATTCTCAGAATGTCGAGTTTAAATCTGGGTGATGTAGAAAATTTTCCATTCCTAGATGCCCCTTTTAAAAAGTTTATCCAAGATGGCTATGATTTGTTATTCGAATTACATGCGGTAGAGAAGGATCGTCGCATCACTGACTTGGGTCGAATTATGGCACAAATACCGATTGATCCGATATTTTCAAGAATTATCATCGAGGCAAAAAAACAGCATTGTTTATCGGAAATTATTCCCATCATTGCTGCAATTTCAGTAGCCGATCCAATTGAAAGGCCATTTGACAAGCAAGAGCAGGCCGAGCAGGCGCAGACTATTTTCCATGACCCAAAATCAGGTTTTTTAAGCTTCTATCGGTTATGGCAATTATTACAAAATGAAGTGAAAAATAACAAAATGAAAGACTTTGCTTTATTTTGTAAGAAATATTTTTTATCGTTTACCCGGATGCGTGAATGGCAAGAAATGCATAAGCAGTTATTGCAAATTACTGGCGAACTGGGATATAAATTAAATAGTCATGAAGCAACCTATGACCAAATTCATCAATCCCTGTTATCCGGACTGTTAAGAAATATTGGATTTAAAGAAATTGATGGCAATCAATATTTGGGGTGTAAGTCACTTAAATTTTTGATTGGTCCAAAATTGTATCGAAATAAAAAATTCAAGTGGATTATGGCGGCAGAAATTATTGATACAGGAAAATTTTATGCACAATGTATTGCTGAAATTAATGATCAATGGATTGAAAAGTATGCAGAGCATTTGCTTGAGTCAGATTACTCTAACCCCAGGTGGAATAAGAAGTTAAAAAGGGTTGACGCGACACAAAAGTTATCTCTATTTGGACTGGTCATTATTCCAGAACGCTCGATTCATTACGGTCCGATCAACCCAGAATTGGCTAAATCTATTTTTATTCGTCAAGGTTTAGTTGAAAATCAATACACCAGCCCTGGCATTTTTTGGCAAGAGAACCAAAAACTCATCAAACAAATCGAAGAGCTAGAGCATAAGTCCAGACGCAGAGATATCTTGATTAACGATGATGTGCTCTATGATTTTTATAATGAAAAAATTGATGAGGTGATTATCAATGCGGATGCCTTCGAGTTTTGGCGAAAAAAAATAGAAACCAAAGAACCTGAACGTCTATTTCTTACCCGTGAATATTTAATGCGGCATAGTGCACAAGACGTGACCGAGATTGCTTATCCAAATCGAATAGCCATTAACGAATATGAGTATCAACTGAAATATCATTTTGAACCTAATCATCCGCGTGATGGCTTAACCATTTCCATTCCTCTACCTCATTTGAATCTTATTGAAGATAGTCGCTTAGATTGGCTAGTTCCGGGACTGTTACGGGAAAAAATTACCTGGGCGTTTAAAAATTTACCCAAGGAACAAAGACGGCAATGCATTCCTGTAAAAGATTGGGTCGATAAATTTTTAGATTACCCAAGAGAAAAGAGTTTTAAAGAAACCTTTACCCGATTCATTTGGAAATTCGTTGACCCTCACTTTATGATGACGGAGAGTTTTTATGACTCCCTCCCGTCGCATTTGAAAATAAAATATGAGATTGTTAATGACCAAGGCAAGATGATCGATCTCAACGAGAATCTAGATGTACTCAAAAAAGAAAATCAGAAAAGTGTCAAGGCTGTTGTTGAAAGGGTGAAGTTTGATATTGAACAGTCAGGGATGACTTCCTGGCCTATGGAGAATATTCCAATCAAAGTTGAAAAACAAGTGGGTCAGAAAGTATTTGAGGCATACGCTGGACTTGTGGATCATCAGGAATCGGTAGCAATCGAGGTTTTTGATAATCCTAAGGAGGCAGAAAAACAGCATCAACAAGGTATTAAGCGATTGGTCAGATTCCACTATAAAGAACGTTTAAAGCGTTTTAAAAAAATTCCACCAGATCTTACGCAAGCAGTGATTAAGTTATCGACTCACATTGATTCGAAGGCGTTAGTGGAGAATTTAGAAGAGGTGATCCTCACCGAGTTGATTAAAGATTTTACAAGTGTTCGTAAACAGAGTGAGTATGATAAGTTATTGATTAATTCACGGAATGAATTACCAAGAATTTTAGATCACCTCATCATTCAGTTAAATAAAGTGGCAGAAGAATACCAATCTATTCAACATTTAAAACAATCCATGAACTATATAGACGAGTTAGAAGATGACATTGAAGAACAGCTCGAGATTTTATTACCTCCTTATGAAGCTCCTTTATTTAAGTTTTCAGCTTTGACTTACATTCCCAAATATTTACAAGCTTTAAAAATTCGTATTGAAAAATATCCCCATCGATTGGAACATGATCAAGATTGTATTGGTCAGTACAGTCGCCTAAAACATAAATGGGTGGAAAAGGTAATGGGTTATGTGGAAAATGATATGGATATTCCTGAGTCATATATTCATTTTCAGTGGCAACTCCAGGAATTAAGAGTTTCTTTTTTTGCTCAAGAGTTGAAAACCATTCAGCCCATTTCTATTCAGCGCATGGATAAATCTTGGGCAGAGCTCCTCAAACAACATCATTAAGCTATGGTTGATTTAAAAACACTCCCGATTGAAATTAGTGAAACCAATGAGGTCAGGTCATTACACTTGGAGACGGATTCCATTCAAAGTTCGATGTTGATCCAAGATCCAATTCATTTGACCCTAAAATACACACAAGTAGTTGCATTAACCCTTCTTTTTTTTAGACATCCAAAAAATATAACGATACTGGGTTTGGGGGCTGGATCTTTAACCAAGTTTTTCTTTTATTTGTGCCCTAAAACAAAAATCCACACCATTGAAATTAATCCCAGAGTGATTGATGTCGCACATCAGATGTTTGACGTACCCTTTGAAACTAAGAGACATCACATTACAGAATTTGATGCTGAGATTTATTTAAAACAAAATAAATCTAAACTTCAAATTCTAATATCGGACATTTTTGATGGTTATGGCATCCCAAGAACATTCACACAAAAAAAATATTTTAAGCTCTGCTCTGAACGCTTAGAAAATAATGGTTTATTTATAATTAACCTATGGGGCTCTGATAAAAAAACACCCAATTACATTCAAGATCTAAAACTCATTTTTAGTAAAGTTGTTATTGTCGAATCCGACAACCCAGGAAATGTCATTATTTTTTGTTTTAAACACAGCTTTCTTTTTCCTTCAAAAAGACAGATGGACTTACGACTCTCATTTTTAGAAAATAAAATAAACTTTGATTTACCATTTTTTTATAAGAGAATGCTTAAACGAAATAAACAATTATTTGAAAGTATGAATTGTCTCTAGAAAAAATCTCATTTTTTGCTACGTGTCCGCGGGGTCTTGAAAAATTCTTATTCGAAGAAATACGTGAATTAGACGGTGAAAAAATAAAAGTTCATGACGGGGGAGTCTCATTTACCGGGGACCAAATGACGATGTATGCGTTTAATTTGAGTTCCCGAATTGCAACGCGCCTCCTGAAGCGAATTGCCTATGGACAATTTAAGTCTGAAAATGATTTATTTCAATCCGCCCTTAAAGTGAAGTGGCCTGATTTGTTTGCAGTTGAAAAATCGATTAAGGTTTCGACAACATCCATAAAAACAAATTTAAAAAGTATTGATTTTGTCACCTTAAGAATTAAAGACGCAATCTGTGATGTGTTTAAACAAAAGTTTAATAAACGCCCCAATGTGGATGTCCGTGATCCAGACGTCAAGATTCATTTATTTTTAGAAAAAAATAATTTTATTTTATATATGGACTCATCAGGTAAGCCGCTTTATCAGCGAGGCTATCGAGAAAAAACCATTGAGGCCCCTTTAAAAGAAAACTTAGCCGCTGGGATTGTTTCCTTATCCGGTTGGCAACCTGAACAGCCTTTGCTTGACCCAATGTGCGGAAGTGGCACACTCATTATTGAGGCTGCATTGAAAGCATTAAATATTTACCCAGGAATCAATCGAGATTTCGGATTTCAGCATTGGCATGATTTTCAATCAGATCTTTTGGCTGAGTTGAAGATGAAATATAAGCATAAAAGAGTAGAACATCCATTACAGATTTATGGTTCTGATATTGATCGAAAAGCTTTTAATGCGGCCTCTACGAATATTGATCAATTAGGCCTCAAAGATTACATTCGCTTGAATACAAAACGCTTTGAAGTTTCTATGTCACCCCATGATCATGGCGTTATTGTGTGTAACCCTCCATACGGGGTGAGGCTGAATGAGGAATCTAATATGATGGAACAATATCAGGCGTGGGGAGCCATTCTCAAAAAAGAGTTTTCCGGTTGGAAAGCATATTTCATTAGCAATGATATGTCTTTTCCTAAAGGCCTTCGGCTCGCTGCCAGTAAAAAAACCCCGTTATATAACGGGGCCTTAGATTGTCGCTTATTTGAATTTGTGATGGTTTCTGGTAGCAACCGTAAGGCTAAACCAGCGACTTAATTGCTGACTCATAATTTGGCTCTTCAGTGATTTCAGCAACCAGTTCACTATGGATCACCGTGTTATTTTCATCAAGAACCACGACAGCTCGCGATGTTAGCCCTTGTAAACTGGAGCTCTTAATATGCACTCCGTAGGAGTCCGCAAATGTTTGAATGTTTCTGAAAGCTGAAAGCGTTTCAACCTGCTCCGTTCCCTCTGCCCCACAAAATCTTTTTTGAGCAAAAGGTAAATCAGCGGATATACATAGGACCACTGTATTATTTAATTTTGAGACTTCATCATTAAAACGCTTAACCGATAGAGCGCAAGTCGGCGTATCGATGCTCGGAAAAATATTTAATATTTTTCTTTTTCCTGAATAATTCTCTAAGGATACGTTCTCTCTTTTTTGATTTGCTAGATTAAAATCTGGAGCTTTTTCGCCCTTTTGAGGAAATTGTCCTCCAATCTCTACTGGTTCGCCCTTAAGGTTTACGTGTGACATAATTTTCTCCATTATTCTTTAAAAAGTTATCGTGTTTGAATAAAGATATCAGGTAAAATTAAATCATGCAAAGCAATTCCGAAAGTCAATTTACTCATCTCAGATGTCATAGCGAATTTTCCATAAAAGATGGAATTGTCCGACTTAAGGATTATGTAAATAGAGCCAGTGAAAAAAAATTAACAGCTTTGGCAATCACAGATCTGAGTAATGTTTTTGCCGCAGTTAAATTTTTTAAGCTTGCCACCAGTCAGGGAATCAAACCGATTATTGGCGCTGATCTTTATGTTGAAAATGAAAAAAATCGTGACAAACCAGGTCGTATTCTTTTGCTGTGTCAAAGTCATGAGGGTTATCTTAATCTTTCAAAATTAATAACAAAAGCCTATACAGAAAATCAATACAGGGACAGACCTGAGATTAAGTACGAGTGGTTATTTTCTAATTTAAATGAGGGCTTAATTTGTTTATCAGGATTTGATCATGGTGATACCAGTCAATTACTGTTAGATCAGAAAAAAGACGAGGCCGTTGAGCTGATTAAAAAATATGCCGATGCCTTTAACGATCGTTTTTTTATCGAATTACAACGCTATCAGGTAGGCAAGCAGAGAGAGGAGCATGAAGATTTAATTTTGCAGTTGGCACAAATTGCTTTTGAGTTGAATCTTCCTGTAGTGGCAACGCATCCTATTCAGTTTATTGAGCCGGATGATTTTCAAGCCCATGAGGCAAAAACGTGTATTGCTGATGGATATGTGTTAGCGGATCAAAGAAGACCCAAAGTATTTTCTCCAGAACAATACTTTAAATCTCAAGAGGAAATGCTGGAGTTGTTCCAGGATATTCCTTCTGCCATCACGAACTCAATTGAAATTGGAAAACGCTGTAATTTCGAATTTAAATTAGGCGAGGTTTATTTACCTGACTTTCCGATTCCTGATGGATCAACAGTGAATGAGTATTTAGAAAAATCGGCTCAGGAAGGTTTATCAAAAAAACTTTCAGAACTTTATCCAGATGTTGAAATAAAAATTAAGCATGAGCAAAAATACACCGATCGACTCAAGTTTGAAATTAACGTCATTAATGAGATGGGTTATGCGGGATATTTTTTAATTGTTGCGGACTTCATCAACTGGGCAAAACAAAATAATGTACCTGTGGGTCCAGGAAGAGGCTCAGGGGCAGGCTCCGTGGTCGCTTACTCTTTAGGGATTACTGACCTTGATCCACTGGCATACAACTTACTGTTTGAAAGATTCCTCAACCCTGAACGAGTGTCGATGCCTGATTTTGATATTGATTTTTGCCAAGAGGGCAGAGATCGGGTCATTGATTATGTGAAAGAGCGCTATGGACATGATGCGGTCAGTCAAATTGTTACCTTTGGCACCATGGCGGCAAGGGCTGTAATCAGGGATGTTGGACGGGTACTTGATTTACCTTTTCCCTTCGTCGACGGAATTGCAAAATTAATTCCCATGGAACTGGGCATCACCCTGAAGGATGCGATTGACAAAGAAGAGCAAATTCAACAGCGAATTAAAAAAGAGGAGGAGGTCAAGGAATTATTTGATCTCGCCTTAAAACTTGAGGGTTTAGTGCGCAATGTCGGAATGCATGCGGGAGGGGTTTTAATTGCGCCAGGAAAAATATCTGATTACTCGCCATTGTATTGTCAGGCGGACGGCGATGGCATGATTAGTCAATTTGATAAAGATGATGTTGAGTCAGTTGGGTTAATTAAATTTGACTTTCTGGGTTTGAGGACATTAACGATTTTGTCATTGGCTTTAAAAAATGCAAATCAACTGCGCAGTAAAAGCAATCAGAAACCTATTAATCTTGATGATATCCCCTTGGATGATAAAGAGACCTATGAGTGGTTGACGAATGCAAATACCACAGCGGTATTTCAATTGGAATCCAGAGGGATGAAGGATATGTTAAAACAAGCAAAACCAGATTGCTTTGAAGACATCATCGCCTTGGTCGCCTTGTATCGTCCAGGTCCGATGGATTTGATTCCTGATTTCTGTAAAAGGAAACATGGGCAACAGCTTGTATCTTATCCTCATCCCGCAACAGAAGAAATTTTAAAAGAGACCTACGGTATTGCGGTGTATCAAGAGCAGGTCATGCAAATTGCACAGCGAGTGGCGGGATATACGCTTGGTGGAGCGGATCTTCTTAGACGCGCCATGGGTAAGAAAAAACAAGAAGAAATGGATGCGCAACGAGAAATTTTTGTTAAGGGTGCAACCCAAAATAATTTATCGGAAAAGCAGGCCTCAGACCTTTTTGATTTACTAGATAAGTTTGCCGGTTATGGATTTAATAAATCACATGCCGCAGCGTATGCAAAAATTGCTTATCAAACGGCCTATTTAAAAAGACATTACACATCATCTTTTATTGCAGCATCAATGTCAGCTGACATGAATAATACCGATAACATCGCCATGTTGTTTGATGATTGTGTGTTAAATAAAATTAAACTGCTACCCCCATCAATTAATAAGAGTGACTATAAATTTTTACCACTCAATGAAAAAGAAATACTTTATGGGTTAGGTGCTATTAAAGGAACGGGTTTGGCAGCAATAGAAGTGATTATGCAAGATCGGAATGACCATGGGCCTTACAATTCTTTATTTGATTTCTGTGCTCGACTAGACCTAAGAAAGGTTAATCGCAAGGTGATTGAATCTTTGATCAGAGCAGGCGCTTTTGATGAGGTTGAGACGAATAGAGCCTCTTTACTAGCATCAATTAATCAAGCGATTACCTTAGCAGAACAATCCAAATCTCATCAAGGACAGAACTCATTGTTTGGCGATGATGAACATAACAAGCAAGTGACCACCTATGTAGACAGTGAAATTTGGGATGAGAAAAGACAAATTTACGAGGAAAAAGTAGCTCTTGGTTATTATTTTAGCGGCCATCCATTTAACCATTACAAAGAAATGGTGCGAGCGATGTACCCCCAGTCATTGAAAGAGGCACGACCATCTAATAATAATCAATGGTTATCAGGGGTTGTGATGGCGGTAAAAAATAGAATGACGCAGAGGGGAAAGATTGCCATCGTGACTCTGGATGACGGCGAGGGACGACTCGATATGGTTGTTGGCAGCAAATTGTTATCCACGATATATCACTTAATCAAAGAGGACCAATTGTTGATTGTTGAGGGAAAAGTGAGTCCAGATGAGTTTACGGGGGGTAACCGGGTGTCTGCTGTTAATGTGTATGACCTGCTCACGGTTCAAAGCCGAAAAACACGGGGTATAAAAATACGACTTGGACAGAATTTAGATCCTCACTATTTAAAAACTATTCTTAAACCTTACAGTAACGGAGCTTTCCCAAAAGAGGTTGGTCGTTGCCCTGTTTATATTGAATATGAAAATAACGAAGGCTTTGCTCAAGTGAAATTGGGTGACGATTGGAGAGTGGCTCCCCATGAAAATTTAATTTTTGAATTGAAAAAATCATTCCAAGATGAGAATGTAAAAATCCTTTATAATTAGCCAAAATAAATTAATTTATTAATTATGAAATTACAGTATTTAGAATTTGAAAAACCACTTCAGGATTTAGCTTCTAAGGTTGAAGAACTAGAAAAAGCTCACCACGATAATCCAAAATTAAATATTGCCAAAGAAATTAAACAGCTGCAATCCAAAAGAGATGACCTGCTCCATGAAATTTATGATCAGTTAAACGCATGGCAAATTTCACAAGTTTCAAGACATCCGCAACGACCTTATACCAACGATTACATCGATAATCTTTTTACAGATTTTCAAGAACTCCATGGAGATCGAGCCTTTGCAGATGATGCTGCCATCATTGGCGGTTTAGCTAATTTTGAAGATCAGCCTGTGATGGTAGTCGGACAACAAAAGGGACGGGATACCAAAGAAAGACAGTACCGTAACTT
>ENA-OUOG01004808-OUOG01004808.1-marine-metagenome-genome-assembly--contig:-NODE-4808-length-11400-cov-4.178486_pt1 | contig 11400 bp, 12 predicted proteins | sample MGYA00248635_ERZ508505 | MGnify/ENA primary metagenome ERZ508505 (study PRJEB26176, sample SAMN06267871) | marine metagenome | isolation source: Saanich Inlet, British Columbia, Canada | place: Pacific...
GGGTACTTCTCGAAGAAACAGGGCTATTGAAAGAGTTTTTTCCGGAATTGCTGACGCTCAAAGGCATTGAAGACGTCGATGGGCAAACGCACAAAGACAATTTTTACCACACCTTACAGGTAGTCGATAATTTAAGTGCGACTTCGGAATCGCTTTGGTTACGGTGGGCAGCCTTATTACACGATATCGGCAAGCCCGTATCAAAACGATTTGACAAGAAAGCCGGCTGGACCTTCCACGGGCACGAGTTTATTGGAGGTAAAATGGTTCCCAAGATTTTCCGAAAACTCAAGCTCCCGAATAATGAGAAAATGAAATACGTACAAAAAATGGTGCGTATGTCTTCCCGGCCAACCGCCCTATCAGGAAAAGAGGTCACAGACTCCGCAGTGCGGAGGCTTCTATTTGATGCGGGAGAAGATGTCGATGATTTGATGCTCTTATGCGAAGCGGATATGACTACGCAAAACGAGCGGAAAAAGAAACGTTACCTTCAAAATTACCAGTTAGTACGACAAAAATTAAAAGAAGTTGAAGAGCGCGATCGTGTAGTAAACTTCGAACCGCCTATCAGCGGAAAGGACATTATGGAGACCTTTCATGTGCCCCCTGGGCGAGTTATTGGAGAAATTAAAAGCTCCATTAAAGAAGCAATCCTGGAAGGAAACATTCAAAATGATCGCGATCAGGCTTGGAAAATGATGATTGATTTAGCTCGTGAAAAGGGCTTAAAACCAATAGAGAAATGAGTGATATGATTTACCGCTTTCGAGTAATTCTCGACTGTAACGAAGATATATTTCGAGATATTGAAATTGAGTACGACGCCTCTTTTGAAGACTTGCACAATTCTATTCAACAAGCTTTCGGATTCGACGGAACCCAAATGGCCTCCTTCTACAAAAGTAACGACGATTGGGATCAAGGAGAGGAACTTCCATTGTTCGGAATGGACGGGAAACAAGAGAGCATGGGCGATTTCGCTATTCATCAAAAGCTTTCCGCGAAGAATGAACGCATGCTCTATGTCTACGATTTCTTAAGTATGTGGACCTTTTTTGTGGAAGTGATGGACCTTTACGATCCAGAAAGTTCTGTAGATTATCCGCACTTGGTGATGTCTGTGGGTGAAACACCCGACGAAGCACCCGACAAGGATTGGGATAGTTCGAGCGAAAAATCATCTTCGGGACCCAAAGACATTTTTGACGGCGATGATTCTTTTGATCAATTCGGGTACGACGAAGACGACGGCAGTAGCTACTACTGATACTGGGTGCACTTACCCATCAAACCGGTAGGTTTAGATTAAAACGTTTGAAGCTCCGTGTAATAAAAAGTACATTCGAACGTCTTTCTAAAAACCTACTTCCCTGAGCACTATATTAAACATTGAAAAATTATCGAAGTCGTATGGGAGCGTAAAAGCCCTGCAGGATTTTGATATGCAGCTTGAACGAGGTCAAGTACACGGTATTTTAGGCCCGAACGGATCTGGAAAAACCACTACACTCGGGATCCTACTCGGAGTGCTAAAATCAGATTCGGGCGCCTTTGAATGGTTCGAAAACCCTGTACTTCACAACTCACTCAAAAAAATTGGCGCCATTTTGGAAACGCCCAATTTTTACCCTTACCTAAGTGCAGCTCAAAATCTTGAAATCGTTCGAACGATAAAAGGTGTTCCCAAAGAGCGCATCGATGAAGTTTTAGATCAAGTGAACCTATCGGCCCGAAAAAACGACAAATTCGCCGCCTATAGTTTGGGTATGAAACAACGCCTAGCAATTGCCTCTGCGTTAATGAGTAACCCGGAAATTTTGGTGTTGGATGAACCGACTAACGGACTCGATCCACAAGGAATAGCCGAAGTCCGTGAATTGATTACTAAAATCGCAAAAGAAGGAACCACTATTCTCATCGCCAGTCACCTACTCGATGAAATAGAGAAGGTGTGTAGTCATGTAACTATTCTGAAGCGTGGAAAACGTCTATTTTCGGGTCCCGTAGACGAAGTATTCGCCACGGAAGGCACTATTGAAGTGGGCGCTGAAAATCGAGATGAATTAGAAAAAGCTTGTGCCTCTTACCCAGGTATCAAGACCGTAAGTTTAAATGCACGACAGCTACAACTTACCCTTGAATCAAAGGTAGACCCCGCAGAATTCAATAAATACTTGATCAATCAGGGCATTATTGTAAATCATTTAGTTTACCGAAAAACAAGCCTCGAGAAACAATTCCTTGAACTCATAAGCCACTCGAAATGAAAAGATTACTTAAAATTGAATGGCTCAAACTAAAAAATAGTAAAGCCTTTATCATTATTGGCGGATTCTATATTTTATGTCTCTCATTAGTAACCTATGGAATGGGGTCTTTTGAAGTAACCGCGGGAAGTGACGAAGGACTTAAAACCACCTTAAACCTCGGTAAACTCGGGGTTTTTGACTTCCCCTATATTTGGCAAAACATCACCTATATAGCTGGTTTTTTCAAATACATCCTCGCCATTCTTGTGGTCATATTTATCTGTAATGAATACACCTACCGCACCGTCCGGCAAAATGTAATTGACGGTTTATCGCGAAGAGAATTCATCACTTCAAAGCTATTAACGATACTCAGTTTTTCAGTTGTAAGTACCGCTTTGACGGTTCTCATTACCGTGATCTTAGGTGGTATTTTTTCAAATAACCGAGCGATGGATGTTATTCTTTTGAAAACGGACTTCGTACTCGCGTACTTTTTGGAGGTATCGGTGTATTTGATTTTTAGCTTTTTTGTGGCCTCGCTGATAAAGCGCACGGGATTTGTGATCATCACCCTCGTGCTTTACACCTTTGTTATTGAACCTATTGCCGTGTGGCAAATCGGCGAACCCATTGGCGACTGGTTGCCTATTCAGAGCATTCGTGAAATGAGTGAATTACCTTTTAAACGGTATGCCAAAGACATCATTGATTTAGATATCATGGAAAATGCGGGGGTATCCGCAATGTTTCGGACTTTGCTCTACGGTTTAGGATTTAGTTGGCTTACCTACTATCTCTTTAGCAAGCGAGACATTTTGAGTTAAGTGCTTTGCTATATTTGCTGAATGCAAGAAGTAAAACCTTCAGAGAAACAAACGCTTAAAAGAAAAGTCCACGAAATCATCTTTGAGGCCGACACGCCCGCAGGGAAGTTTTTCGATGTACTCTTGTTAGTTTCTATCATTCTGAGTTTGATTGCCGTAATGCTCGAAACCGTTCCGGGAATTCGGGAGGAACACGGCGACATCATGCGCCTTATTGAATGGTGGTTTACCATTTTATTCAGCATTGAGTATCTCCTCCGAATCTACAGCGTCACGAAGCCTTGGCACTATGTAAAGAGCTTTTACGGAGTCATTGATTTACTCAGTATTCTCCCGACTTACATCGGTCTTTTCTTTGCGGGTAGCCAGGCATTAATGGTAATCCGAGGTGTTCGACTGCTGCGCGTCTTCCGCGTACTTAAGTTAACTCGTTATCTATCGGAAGCAGATATGCTGGGTCGTGCCTTGCGCTCGAGCCGAAGAAAAATAATCGTATTTCTACTAGCGGTAATCACTATTGTGATGATCACTGGTGCATTGATGTACGTAGTCGAAGGCGGTGAAAACGGTTTTGATTCGATTCCCAAAAGTATCTACTGGGCTATTGTTACATTGACAACGGTGGGCTATGGAGATATTTCCCCGGGAACCACGCTCGGTCAGTTTATCGCTTCCATCATCATGATTATGGGTTATGGAATATTAGCCGTCCCCACGGGCATTGTAACTGCTGAAATGGCCAGACCGCATTTACAACCGAATAACACGCGCGCTTGCCCTCATTGCGCGGAAGAAGGGCATCGTGATAATGCCGAATATTGCTTTAATTGTGGAGGACATTTAAACTAATGGCAGCATCAAAACTCCTTATTTTATTAACGGGTCCCACGAGTGTTGGGAAAACAGCACTCAGTATTCAGTTGGCCTTAAAACTGAACACCGAAATAATCTCGTTTGATTCTCGCCAATTTTACTCCGAAATGCGCATTGGCACTGCTCCACCTAGCCAAAAAGCCTTGGAGCTCGTTCCGCACCATTTCATATTTCACAAATCGATCCACGACGAGTATTCCGTTGGTTCTTTTGAGAAAGATGCCATCAATAAACTCGAAGAGCTATTCGAGACCAAAGATGTAGTGATTGCCGTTGGAGGATCCGGACTTTATATGGATGCAATTACGAAAGGGTTGGATAAATTTCCAGAAGTATCTCCTGGTGTGCGATTAAAGTTGAATCAAGAATTTCGAAAATTCGGTATCGAGCACCTTCAGAAAGAGTTGGCCGACGCCGATCCGGCCTATTATCAAGAAGTGGATTTAAAGAACCACACTCGACTAATCCGCGCTTTGGAAATTACCCGTGAAACGGGTAAACCCTATTCGGGTTTTCGTCAAAATAAACCGAAGTCTCGATTCTTCCAATCAATGACCATCGCTCTCAACTTGAATAGAGCGGATATCTATGATCGTATCAACCTCCGGGTAGATGAGATGATGCTACAAGGGCTTATGAAAGAAGCGAAGGAACTCTATCCTTTTCGCGAAAAAAACGCTTTACAAACGGTCGGTTATCAAGAAATCTTTTCATTTCTCGGTGGTAAATGGAATTACGAAACGGCGATTGAAGAAATCAAAAAGAATACAAGGCGTTACGCCAAGCGTCAGCTGACCTGGCTGCGAAGAGACGAAAGCATTCATTGGTTTGAACCGAATGACCTCGCCGCCGTTTTAGAGCTCATTGAAAATACCCGAAATGAAGAAAGCTAGCCTCCTTCTATTCCTTCTGGCTTCTCTTTGGAGTATTGGACAAACCTCTTTAGGCTTTTCCGCCGGATACGGCGCCCATCAAGTGTATTTTGATCCGGCGGTGAATCAAAAAGTACAACCTCATCTCGATTTTCGGGTCGGACTCCAATACCTCAACAAAAAAAATGCTGGTGTTTCACTCGAATTGGCCTATTCCGAAGGGGGCTGGCAAATAGATGACGAAGACTCCTCGTTTTCCACCACTTGGAATCAGCCCGAGCTGCGCTTCTTCTCCCATTTCAACATCGGGAAAGGAGTACATCGTATGCCCGTTCAATTAGGTCCGTTTCTCGGATATGCCAATGGTGATTTCCCTACGAGCGATCGATTGCGATTTGGCTTGAGCCTAGGGACGGGCTACGCACTTCAACAAGGCAAAAATACTTTTCAATTGATGCTTCATTACAGGCAAGATTTGATTCCTATTTTTCCGGTCGATGACTACTTATACAGTCTTCCTCAATCGATGACCCTAAGTATAGGCTACTATCGAGCCCTTTAGTTAAAAGATGTATCGGGCCCCTTCGTTTGCCCCTTCTGTAGCTTCAAAAATAGACTTCGCCTCATTCACCAATTCGCTCGCATCGTCGTAGCGAGCACTAAAATGGCCGATGACCAATTTCTTAACCTTTGCTTTTGAAGCCATTGTAGCAGCCTGTAAGGTTGTGCTGTGAAGTGTTTTTTCGGCTTTATCGCGATCGCCGTCCGTAAACGTGGTTTCGTGGTACATCAAATCTGCTCCACTCACCTTTTCAATATTTTCGGGCCGATAGGCCGTGTCACTAAAATAGGCATACGACTTAATGGGAGGCGGTGCCGTTGTGAGCTCCGAATTGGGGATAATTGTGCCGTCATCTCTTGTTAAATCGCCACCGTCTTTTATTTGGTCGCGAACGTATCGGGGAATATTGTACTCCTCAATTTTCGATTTAATCAGGTTTCGTGGCTTGCTCTTCTCAGTGAATAAAAAGCCCCAGGTATCGATACTGTGCTTCATTACCAGCGATTCCACCTTTATCTTTTTTGTGTCGAGTAATACTTCTTCGGTATTCGGCCTCAACGGCCGGAAATCAATTTCGTACTTCAATCGCGTGCCGCTTGCTCTAAACTGAATCTCGAGTAGGGACCAAAGCTCGGGCGGACCAAAAAGCACTAAGGTTTTACGCCGATCGAGCAAATGAAGGCTGCTCAACAAACCGATTAGGCCGAAATAGTGATCGCCGTGCAAATGGCTAATGAAGATATGGTCGATTTGACCGAATTTAACGTGGTTGCGCCGCATTTGAATTTGCGCTCCCTCTCCGCAATCGACCAAGAATAGTTGATCGCGCATCCGTAAAACTTGACTCGTTGGAAATCGGTTAGAGGTAGGCGTGGCCGAACCACAGCCCAGAATCAGTAATTCGTTCTCACTATTCATGAAGAGAAACCCTGCGCGTGATTGCGCCCTTGCTCGTTTCAAATTGAATGAGGTAGAGTCCGTTCGTTGAGGTCTCCAAGAGCAACTGAGATGAATTGCCGGGAATATTTTCAAAAGAACCTTTTTGAACGATCCGACCGCTAAGGTCGATGAGCGTCCAATCAACAACTTCCGTATTCAAATTACCCAACTCAACCGATATAGGTCCGTTCGAAGGGTTGGGGAACACCTTGATAGTTAGCCCTTCATTTTCAGCAATCGAAACCGGGTTGACTACTTTAATGGAATAGGAATCCAGCGTTTCTAAAGAATCAATGGGAATTGAAAACACCCGCAAAAACGCACGAATTTGAACACCTAAGTTGTAATTATTGAGCGATCCGGTTGGTGTTCCGAAAATACGAACGCATCCGTTACCGCCGCCTTCCCAGGCGCAGGTGGGATTATTACAATTATAACTGAGTCCGGGAGGTAAGTTTAGTATTCCATCAACGCGAAAACTGTCGACACCGGCACTGACCGTAGAGCCCCCAAAATCAATCGTGGTATCATTAGGTACAACAATTTGAATTACTTGGTCGTACATGGACGCAAGAGGAGCATCGGGCAATTGAATAATGGAATCGGTCCCGAAATAGCTTCCCGCCGGCGCGAAAATACCAGGACTAGTAAAAGAAGGGTCTATCGCGCATTGAGCCATCGTGCCGTAGGCACAAAAGAAAAAGGATATAGAGAATAAAAGTTTTTTCATGGAAAAGGTCTTAAAGATTGTACTGACGTTCTAACTCGTCGAAATTGAAATAATCTACCGCTTCTGATTCCGTAGGCACAATGGCCAGCTCGTCATCAAATGCGGCTACCACTTTCGGTTCATTGTTTACAATAACGAACGTACAGCTTTTTTCAGCTTGTTCTTCGGCTATGCGAATTAAAGCCTCAGAAACAGGTTTTTCAATTTCTACAACTTTCTCCGCATTGACAATTAAATGGACATTGCTCTCAACAAGCGGGGCAACGAGTTTCTGAAATTCATTTAAAGCCGCTTGGTCAAGACGAGCTTGTGAGATCAATAGGCGGTGATACTTTTCTTCTTGAAAAATCTCCATGAATTATCGGTCTATTTTGGAAGCCAAAAGATACAAAACGGCCATTCGAATTGCTACGCCATTTTCTACCTGGTTCAGAATAATGGAATGCGGTCCGTCTGCTATACTGGAAGTAATCTCAACACCTCTATTGATCGGCCCGGGGTGCATGATGGTGATTTCCTTTTTCAATTTCGCCAAGCGATCATCATTCACTTGATATTGCGCGGCGTATTCGCGCAAGGAAGGGAAAAACTTGGTGTCTTGTCGTTCGAGTTGGATTCGAAGCATGTTGGCGACGTCGCACCATTCTAATGCCTCATCGAGCTGACTAAACACTTCAACACCAAGGGCTTCAATGTGTTTAGGAATCAAGGTGGAAGGTCCGCATACTTTTACTTCTGCACCCAACTTTTGAAGGCAAAAGATATTAGATAGAGCCACGCGGGAATGGAGGATATCGCCTACGATGACAATTTTTTTGCCTTCAACATCCTTCAACTTCTCTCGAACAGAATAAGCATCAAGCAAAGCTTGCGTGGGGTGTTCGTGCGCCCCATCGCCGGCATTTACAATGCGAGAGTCGACGTTTTTACTGAGAAAAACGGCAGCACCCGGATTGGGATGGCGCATAACGACCATATCCACTTTCATGGCCAGGATATTGTTCACCGTATCAATAAGGGTTTCCCCCTTTGATACTGAAGAGCCACTTGCCGAGAAATTGACCACATCTGCTGAGAGTCTTTTTTCGGCGAGCTCAAAAGATAATTTTGTTCGGGTCGAATTCTCAAAGAAAAGATTGGCAATGGTGATGTCCCTGAGTGAAGGGACCTTTTTAATGGGCCGATTAATCACCTCTTTAAACTGATCCGCCGTAGTGAAGATTAACTCGATATCTTCTTTGGTCAGATTCTTTATTCCGAGTAAATGGTCGACTGATAATTCACTCATGGTTTTCCGCTCATCAATTCAACTTTATCTTCTCCATCTTGTTCCGACCAATAAACCACTACTCGTTCGCTTGCGACGGAATCAATGGTTTTCCCCACGTAGTTTGGCTCAATGGGTAGGTGTCGACTAAATCTTCTATTGATCAAAACCAGTAGCTCTACACTTGCAGGCCGCCCAAAGCTATTTACGGCATCTAAAGCAGCTCGTACACTCCGTCCAGTATATAAGACGTCATCAATGAAAATAACGCGCTTATTCTCTACTAAAAAGTCAATTTTTGTCTGATTTGCCTTGATAGGTTCGTCACGACGACGGAAATCGTCTCTAAAAAAGGTGGTGTCTAAAGAACCCAAATCAACCGAATCGACATTCGTGAACTGGATTAATAGGTCGCGCAGTCTTTTCGCTAATTGAGCACCACGGGGCTGTAGCCCAATGATAACGGTGTTTTTAAAATCTTGATGGTTTTCGATCAGTTGGCAACTGAGTCGATTCAAGGTGATATCCACCTCCTTAGCACTGAGAAGTGTTCTTTGGTTCATCGCAGCAAAAATAGCAATTACAAAAAAAACCGCCCCGCAAAAGCGGGACGGTTTTCATATTTAGGAAAAGAAAAGTGTTATTTCTTCTTTTCTTCTTTTTCCATTTCTTGTTTCAATTGAGAAAGTACGTCCAAATCACCCAAGGTAGATTTCTCTACTTTCGACTGAATTTTCGCTACGTTTCTTGAAGCTTCTTCCGACTCTTTCTTGCGAGTAGCCGATTTTTGCTTCTTGTCCTCATCTTGAATATCACGGTGAATTTGTGTGTGAGAAACTACAATGCGACGAGAGTCTTTATTGAACTCTATCACTTTGAATTTAGCTTCATCTCCTTTGTCCAAATTACCACCGTCTTCTTTGGCGATATGACGTTGTGGAGCAAATGCTTCAAGACCTTCGGTCTCAAAAATCACGTGCGCACCTTTATCCACCATGTCGGATACTTTACCTACGTGTACAGAACCTTCAAAGAAAATTCCTTCGTACGTATCCCACGGGTTGTCTTCAACCTGCTTGTGCCCAAGGCTCAAACGACGGTTTTCAACATCAAGATCCAATACAACGATTTCGAGCTCAGCACCAATCTTCGTAAAGTCAGCTGGGTGCTTCACTTTTTTGGTCCAGCTTAAATCGCTGATGTGAATTAATCCGTCGATTCCTTCTTCCAATTCTACGAACACACCGAAGTTGGTGAAGTTACGTACAACACCTGTGTGCTTCGATCCTAAAGGATACTTGCTCGTGATGTCGGTCCATGGATCTGGAGTCAATTGCTTAATACCAAGGCTCATTTTGCGTTCGTCGCGATCCAAAGTCAATACTACTGCATCTACTTCGTCACCCACTTTCATGAAATCTTGCGCACTGCGAAGGTGAGTTGACCAGCTCATTTCTGAAACGTGAATCAATCCTTCAACACCTGGCTGAACTTCTACGAACGCACCGTAGTCAGCTAATACAACTACTTTACCTTTAATAGTATCTCCTTCTTTCGTTTCTGCGCTAAGTCCATCCCATGGATGCTCGTTAAGCTGCTTCAAACCAAGTTGGATACGTGTTTTGTCTTCGTCGAAATCGAGAATTACCACGTTGATCTTTTCGTCTAACTCGACTACTTCGCTCGGGTGGTTGATACGACTCCATGACAAGTCGGTAATGTGTACCAATCCGTCTACACCTCCTAAGTCTACGAATACTCCGTAGCTGGTGATGTTCTTCACAGTACCTTCCAATACCTGACCTTTCTCGAGCTTTCCGATGATTTCTTTCTTCTGCTGCTCGATATCTGCTTCGATCAATGCTTTGTGAGAAACTACAACATTCTTGAATTCGTGGTTGATCTTCACCACTTTGAATTCCATGTTTTTCTCTACATACTGATCGTAATCGCGAATTGGCTTCACGTCAATTTGAGATCCTGGCAAGAATGCCTCAATTCCAAATACGTCTACAATCATACCACCTTTGGTACGACATTTAACGAATCCAGTAATTACCTCTTCTTTGTCGTGTGCTTCATTTACGCGATCCCAAGCCTTGATACTACGTGCCATACGGTGCGAAAGCACCAACTGACCGTTTTTATCTTCTTGCTTGTCAACGAGTACCTCTACGGTATCGCCTTCTTTAAGTTCTGCGTTGTAACGGAATTCATTCAGTGAGATAACACCTTCTGATTTCGCGCCTATATCAACAATCACCTCGCGGTCTGTCATGGCTACAACTTCACCATCTACTACTTGGTTCTCAAGTACGCTAGAAAGTGTAGTCATGTACATCGCTTCCATTTCGTCATGCTCAGAAGACGTGTAAGAAACGAGGTCGTCGTTTACGTTGTCCCAATTAAATGGAGCTTCTTCAACAATAACTTCTTCTTCCACCGCTGGTGCAGCTTCAGTGGCAGGAGCCTCTTCTGTAGCTTCAGTGGCAGGAGCCTCTTCTGTAGCTTCGGCGGCAGGAGCTTCTTCTGTAGCGGCCTCAGCGGCCGGAGCCTCTTCTTTGGCAGCCTCAGCGGCTGGAGCCTCTTCTTTGGCGGCCGGAGCCTCCTCAGTAGCTGCTTCAGCAACAGGAGCTTCTTCCTTGGATGCTTCTTCTTTAGCTGCTTTAGCTTCCGCTGCTTTCTTCGCAGAAACGCGTGGCTTTTTTGCTTTTGCTTTGGGTTTGGTCTCTTTTGCTACCTCTTCGGCGGGCGCCTCTGTAGCTTCGACCTTCGTATCGGTTGCTTCAGCTTTCACTTCTTCAACCTCTGGTTTTTTGTTTTCCTCAGACATTCGAGGGTTCAATTTGTATCCTTAAAGTTATCGGTGAATTTCGCGCACTCTTTAAGGAGTGTTTTTACTTTGATTTTCCCTCTTGATTTCACCTCTGCGCTCAAAAGGGCTGCAAAGGTAAGAAATGATTTATAAAGTTCTGATACTTAGATGGGAAAAGTCAGTGTTGCAAGTGTTGCAAGTGTTGCAAGTGTTGCAAGTGTTGCAAGTGTTGCAAGTGTTGCAAGTGTTGCAAGTGTTGCAAG
>ENA-OUOG01004810-OUOG01004810.1-marine-metagenome-genome-assembly--contig:-NODE-4810-length-11397-cov-4.247350_pt1 | contig 11397 bp, 6 predicted proteins | sample MGYA00248635_ERZ508505 | MGnify/ENA primary metagenome ERZ508505 (study PRJEB26176, sample SAMN06267871) | marine metagenome | isolation source: Saanich Inlet, British Columbia, Canada | place: Pacific...
TAGTCGCGCATGAGGTGCCGCATGTCTGTGGGTTTGCCTGCCTTGCCTGCGTTGATCCAGCTGGGCAGCTTGCGGATCAGTGTAGCGTATTCTTCACGGGTAAAGTCTGGGCGGCGTTCGCTCTTCTCACCACGGTTTACCAGCAGTGGCACATTCTTGTGCGCGATAAAGCCCCGCGCCACAGCTTCTTCAAACACTCGGTTCATGGCTGAGTTATGTGTGTTCAGCGTTGAGGCCTTTGGCTCACGACCCATCTTAGCCCGCCGCCACTCGTAGAACTGTTGCACCTTCTCGTAATCAATGGTGGTCACATACTGTGCACCGAAGAAGGGGATCAGGTAACGCTCGATACACACGATGTAATCAGCGAACACCTTACGCCCCAAGCCTGCATCCAGCTGCTTGCGCATATCTGCAATAGCCAGCTTGGCTACGTCAGAGAACTTCTTGGTAACTACAGGCAGGTCGTTCTTGTGGCGGAACTTGTACTCAAGGAACGTATCGCGGGCGTATTCCTTGGCCTCAGCCAAATCGCGCTTGCCCGTGCTGATGCGGATGGTGTGCCCATCAATCACAAAGGCTGCCTGCCAGCGCTTGCTGCGCTCACGCCGATACACACGCACCGCGCCGTCAAGTATCAGATGTGTGTCATCCCGCAGCTGCCGCATGTCATGCTCCTCATAGCAACACTACGGCAGAGCGCACCAACAAGTCTACGAAAGTGTGTGTTTGGGGGCGTAGGGCAGGGAATCCGCACTTTGTTTTGGGTTGCGTAGAGGTCTGCGTGGCGGACAAAGATGCTGTCGGTGTTCAAGGTTTTGCTAATGTTGCCCAGAAGAATGCACGGGAATAGCCCACTGCAGCTTGATCCCACGTGCCTTAGCGACCACCTGGGTGCGTTATAAGATTGTATGGCCTGCTTGTTCCGCAACTGTGGCCATTATTTGCAGCACAAAGTGGTTTACCTTAGGCATACTGGCTCCAAAGCTTATGCGAGTTACTGTGATCAGCGGCCAACAAAGGCCTTCCAGTTTCCAGAGCTTGGCGTTTGCCAGCTTAAATATTACTGGGTAGGCACGGGCATGTTGTAGTATATTGAGAAGAAAATGAATGAGGTGAGATTATGCGCGGTACTATGCTTCCAGTTACTTTAATTCTGATGCTTGCCTCCGGTTGCGGCAAGCTTGCCACGGAGCACACATCGGTCGTGGGTACTGGGCCGGATGAATTGCTTAAATTGCGTGCAGGTCCAGGGCTTGGCTATAGAGTGACGTTAGGCTTGCCTGAAGGAACTGTGCTCAATCGCCTAGATTGCGTGACTGAAATAGGCTGGTGTCGCGTCTCGCTTGAGGCTGCTCCCCAAATCACAGGCTACGTATCGGCCGACTACCTCTCGGCACATTAGCAAAGGGTCAAGACAGGCCGTGCTGGAAAGCGAGCATTTCTTTGTGCTCCGATACTGCTGCACCGAGCGCTGGCCAAGCACTTTCCATAAATCATGCTCCTGACAGCAACTCTGCGGCGGAGCACACCGGAAAGTCTATGGAAGTTTGGGATTTTGAGCGAATTTGTATAGGATATGCTTAAGTAGTCATGACGCTCTAGCTTGCTCAACTTAAACAAATGACCAGCGTTGTTCTTTTCGATAGTTAACTGCGTCACTTAGAACTGTGGAACCTTTTTTTGCTGTGCTGCCAGGCTTGAGGTCTTGTCGATCCTTTTGACGCGCGTTTCAGATTTTTTGGCTCCCGAAATCCATCTTAAAACATTACGACGATAGGACGGAGCAGCAGCCTGCCACCATAAAAGGCCTCCGTTAGCCTCAAGAGCTGATGTTAGATCATCGGGTTCAACGAGGGCATCAATTAGCTCACTCTCAGTCCATCTTCCGCTTCTCCGAGCATCCTCAATTGCTGCATCTCCAGCTGGATGCATTTTACCCTCTGCCCTCAATCGTTCTGCGCGATCTTTATAGGTTTGAGCCCACACTTGCTGTTTGCGCGGTGATATAAGCTGCATCGTGCGTGTATCATCCAACTTGAGGCGGCGTCCGTCAATCCAGCCATGTGCGATTAAAGCGTCAAGTACAGTGTCCCGCGACACGTAACGATCGGGATGAGCGGCTTTCCAAGTCACGAGCCATACGCTTTCTGAGTTGCCGTGGTATTGTTGAAGCCATTGCCAAAGATCGTCTTCTGATTTGATTTCAACACGCTCAAACTTGTTGTGATCCATCATTCTTACCTTTGCCTGCCATGCCCCTCATAGCAACACTACGGCAGGGCATACCAACAAGTCTATGAAAGTGTGTGTTTGGGATGTGGTGGAGCGGACTTTTGCTACGCAACGCTTTATGGTCTACACTGTCGCACGCATCGGACCTGTGCTGTTGATGTTACTTCTAACACAGAATTGCTTTGCATACACGTCACTTGTTATGCTGCATTGCAGACCATGTCTCTGAAGCAGAGGTTCATTCCTATCACAAGTCACCAAACCGGAACTGCGCTTTCTCAGTACTCGAGACCACCCAGAATGGAGCGAACGCAGCACCGCGGATAATTTCCTGCTTGCGGGGCGAAACGGCGATATGGATGCTTTAATTATAAAGATTTCTGAATTTATATAGACATAAATTGCGACTGCTTATATTTTTGCGGTCATGTACATTAAGCTTCGGCACCTTGAAGTCTTCCATGCAGTGATGGAAGAAGGTTCAATCAGTAAGGCCGCCATGCGCCTCAACCTGAGCCAACCAGCAGTAAGCATTGCGCTCACAAATCTCGAAGAGCTTGTTGGCTATTCTCTTTTCCATCGTTCAAAAGGACATTTTTCCCCGCGCCCAGAGGCGTTTCTGCTCAAATCAGATGCAGAATTGTCAGTTATGGCTGTTGAACGCTTTGGGAACAGAGCAAGCTTGATAGGCAGAGGCGGGACAGGATACATTCGCGTTGGCAGTATCGGTGCTCCGTCATTCTCAGTGCTGCCGCGGTTGATGTCTCGGTTTGCAGCTGAAAATCCGCTTGTCGAGGTAGACCTGCAAGTCCGCAGTTCGGCGCAAATCACCTATCTTGTCGGCAACGGACAATTGGACATCGGGTTAGTTGAAGCACCAGTTGCGGCTGCGAATGTTAAGGCACAGGAATTCAAAGTACCCTGCGTGTGTATAATGAGCGAAAAATCATCTTTGACAGGAAAGCAAAGTCTCGGTCCCAAAGACCTTTCTGGCCACCGGTTAATCGGAATTGATAGGGGCAATCAGGTCGAAAGAATGCTGCAAAAAACTTGCGCCGATGCGGGCGTTCCGTTGAACATATTCATGCGGGGTTTTTTCTTTGCTGTTGTCCGACGCATGGTCGCTGAAGGCGGTGGAATAGCCATAGTAGACGCTTTGAATGGCATGCAGGAACTGGCGGATGGTGTGGTTTCACGACCTTTCCAGCCAACCATCTACCATAGGCTGGCGATGATCACTAATTCGGTCTCGGATCTGTCGCTACCTGCTCAAAAGTTCGCGGCACTTTTAAGCGCTGAAGTCGAAGGTGTGTGCAAGATATAAATTTTTGATAATTTACATTATAAAAAATTAATTTTTGTTATTCTGAGTATCAGCAGATCATGTGCGCAATTCATGGAGTCTGCTCGTACATGCTTAAACCCCTTCCATCAGCTTCTCGGCTGGACTCGCTTTTTCGACCAGAGACGGTGGCGCTAGTTGGCGTATCTGATCGCCCCAAAAGCTACGGACACACGTTGGATCTGATTTGCCGAAACGCGGGTTTCTCCGGGCAAATCTTTGGGGTTAATCCACGGCTGTCCGGACGCGATTCCGCGACGTTTGCTTCATTGGAAGAACTACCAACGCCCGCCGATCACGTCGTAATATCTGTTGCAACCGACCGTGTGGAACAGGCGGTCGAAGACGCGCTGAATACAGGTGCAGCTGCACTCACTGTGTTTGCTCAATGCCCTGACACACGCATGCGCGAGCGCGTTTTGGATGCTGTGAAGGGCGCGGAGGTAATGCTGTGTGGCCCGAACAGCATGGGCTTACATGACTTTCACAGTAGGTTACGCCTTACCCCTTTTGATGTGCCCCTTGATCGGAAGCCAGGCGGAGTTGGGTTAATTTCTCAATCGGGGTCTGTCTTGGGGGCGCTCATTAATAATGGTCGACGTTTGCAATTTTCGCAGGCAATCAGCACCGGGTCCGAAACTGTGACGACTGCGGCAGATTATTTGACTTGGATGCTAGAGCAGCCCGAAACGCGCTGCGTGGGAATGTTCATTGAAAGTGTTCGCGACCCTGAGCGTTTCATGAATGCAATGGAGCACGCCGCTGAGCGATGCATTCCGGTTGTAATAAATAAGGTAGGACGGTCCGAACTAGGGGCCGAACTGGCGATGTCGCATACAGGGGCAATCGTCGGTAACGATGATATCTTTCGTGCTGCCGTGTCCAGGTTCGGCGGCCACCTTGTTGCATCCATTGATGAAATGGCGGCATTTTTGGCGGTTTTTTCGCAAGGCCGCCAGGCTCCAGCATCTGGCCTCGCCTCCATCCACGACTCTGGCGGCGAAAGAGAATTGATTGCTGATCTGGCAGAAGCCGAAGGCGTGGAATTTGCCAAACTTAACGCAAAGACAACAGCGCGCATTCAAGCGGTTTTGGAAGATGGCATTCACGCGCAAAATCCGCTTGATGCATGGGGTACCGGCGCTGGCGCCGAACAGACTTATGAGCAAGCGACAGTCGCAATGCTGGAGGACCCAAACGTTGGTCTCGGTCTTTATGTTCTGAACTGGCGAGACAAATACGACCTACACCTAATGCATGAACGAGCGTTGAAAGCAGCCTTTTTACAAACGGAGAAGCCTCTTTTGGCCGTATCAAACTTTGCATTGAGCCGCTCTGACGACATGGCGGACAGACTTGGGGACGCGGGCATCCCGGTAATCGGAGGCCTTCAGAATGCAGTCCTTGCCGCCCAAGCTCTTTTGAACAAATCACCATTCACTCCGCGCAACCTGCATGGCGATACATCGGCGCAGGCAGATAAGTTCCGTTTTGCTTTCAAGGGTAAGGATTGGATCTCCGAAGCTGACGGGTACGCAGTCTTCTCGGCCTATGGCATACGCGTGCCGCAGCATAGGGTGGCCAAAAATCGTGATGACGCCATTAAGTTCGCCCAGTATCTGAAGCAGTCCGTTGTATGCAAAACTGCGATGCCAGGCGTTTACCACAAGACTGATGTCGGTGGCATTGTCCTCAATCTGGAAAACGCCGCCGAGGTTGGCGTGGCGTGCGATGAATTAAGCGCCCGCTTTGGGCAAGATGTCTTGGTTGCTGAGATGTTGCCCAAAGGCTCGGAATGGTCCCTCGGGGCCGTAAACGATCCTGATTTTGGTCCCTTCGTTCGAATTTCGCCAGGCGGAACGCTTGTCGAACTCCTGCCGGAATCGGTATTGTTGATGGCTCCCTTTACAACCGCTGAAGCAGAAGCCGCCATACTGTCTTTGCGTGCGTCCAAACTATTGCAGGGGTACCGTGGTGCGCCGGTACAAAACCTTTCGGCACTGGCTGATGCGGCCGCTGCCTTGTCTCGAATGGCCTGGGATTTACGTGATTGCTTAAGCGAAATCGAGATCAATCCGATGATCGTAAGCGAAACAGCCGCCACTGCCGCAGATGCAATTATCCACAAAACAAAGCACCACCAAGGAGGAGGATAAAATGAAGTTTTATAAATCAGGTGGAGACACCTTACCCGAAGCAATTTTGAAGCAAGCTGGAGACAATGGTTCCGCAAGTGAGTTATGCCGTCGAGAGTTCTTGTCACTGGCGAGTGTTTTCGGGGCTAGCACGGCAATGGCCTATAGCATAATCGGCGCTGCTCGCCCTGTGCAGGCAGCAACACCAAAATCTGGTGGCACGTTGCGCGTTGGTCAGATTCTTTTGGCGGGGAAAGACCCGCGGGCTTGGGATGCTATCAATCAAAGGGCCAATGTGGCACGTGGTTGGTTAGAGTACCTTGTTCGATACACCCACGAATACACCTTTGAACCCTACTTGCTAGAAAGCTGGGAAGTTTCAGCGGATGCCAAGACTTATGTTCTAAAGGTGCGTCCTGGCGTTACCTGGAGCAACGGAGAATCACTGACGGCCGAGCATGTCGCGGCCAACATCACAGCTTGGTGCGACGGCAATGCCGAAGGCAACTCCATGGCCTCCCGACTGTCTAATCTGACTGATCCTAAAACGAAAATGGCCGCGGACGGGGCAATTCAAATTGTGGATGACATGACGGTGCAGCTGAATCTAAGTGCGGCAGACATTTCCATCATTCCAAGTATCTCAGATTACCCCGCGGCTGTCGTGCATCCCAGTCAAATTGGCGAGGACCCCTTCGAAAACCCAATTGGGACCGGCCCGTATCGTCTGGAGTCGTTTAAAGTCGGTGTCAGTGCAGTTTTGGTTCGGAATGCCCAAAATTGGTGGAATGTAGGAAATGGCGCGTGGCTCGACAGGATCGAGTATATTGATTACGGCACAGATCCGGCAGCAACCCTAAGTGCATTCGAATCTGGAGAGATCGACGTCAACTATGAGACAGTTGGTGACTATATCGACATTCTCGATGGTCTTGGTCTTGTTCGCAACGAGGCACTCACTGCTTCAACAGTTGTTATTCGGTCGAACCAGAAGGCAGAGGTAGAGGGTAAAACGCCTTATGCGGACATTCGTGTTCGAAAGGCGCTGGCTCTGGCTGTAGATAATAAAGTTATACTTGAATTGGGCATGTCAGGCTTTGGTCAGGTCGCTGAAAACCACCATGTCGGCCCAATGCATCCAGAATATGCGAAGCTCCCGCCAGTATCTCGTGATGTAGACGCCGCCCAGGCACTGATGGCCGAGGCTGGCATGTCTGATTTTGAACACGAACTCATCTCATTGGAAGACGGTTTTCGTCGGGATACGGGCGATGCCACGGCGGCACAAATTCGCGATGCCGGATTCAAAGTGAAGCGCACAGTTGTCCCTGGCGCAACCTTTTGGAACTCTTGGGCCAAATATCCCTTGTCAGTGTCTGCATGGGGCCACCGTCCGTTAGGTGTGCAAATCTATGCATTGGCTTACAGATCTGGTGTGCCATGGAACGAAACTGCCTTCTCGAATGCAGAATTCGACGATGGGTTAGCCAAAGCATTGGCCACGCCAGATCCGAAGAAGAGAAGTGTTGAAATGAGGAAACTTCAGAAAATCCTGCAAGACGAGGGGATCATAATTCAACCTTTCTGGCGATCAATTTACAATCACACGCGACCTCACGTAAAAGGTGCCGAAGTGCATCAGGCCTTTGAGTTGCATCCTGACCGCGTGTGGCTAGATCAATAGGGCGCCCTCTTTGTTCAGTGCCGCTTGACGACATTTGAGCGGCACTGAACTCCACCTAAGCCATCGACTACAGTGGAAGCTGAAAGTTGAACGGGTTACATAGTGTCTGTATAGAAAAAGGCTTGCTACAGATGTGAGGAATGTTGGATAGTATGTTCAACATTGACAAAGGCTAGAAGCGTTCCACAGCTAGATATTTAGGCGGTTTTTCTTCAATAGAAGAAGTATAAATGGTGGGTTATTACACTCTACTGCGGCACTAGAATCTGAGAGATACAGAATTATTTGAGTTGCGAGCGCGTGCAGCAAGAAAATCAAATTCACAAATTTATCTCAGAGCAGTCGCCGCCTGCGAGATGCAGCAAGGTCCGCTTTGGGCACAAGCGCATGACAGCTTATGACTAGAGTACCATCAACTTTGTTCGCCCAAAACTCTACCAACACAGTGTTAGTAACACAGCACTAGCCAACACTGTGTTCAACACAGCGAATCCGCAGTCAAAATAGTCAGCAACACGGCAAAAAGTGTGTTTAAGGTGTGTTTTTGAATTACACAACTTTAGCGCGCATTGCGCTCGGCTAAGTTATTGATATTATTAGTAAAAGTGGTGCCCAGGGGCGGAATCGAACCACCGACACGAGGATTTTCAATGGAGGCGGTGTAAATTATACATTTATAATCAATAGTTTGTGCGGTAATATTTTTGGTGTGCGTGCAAGTGTGTTTTTGGTGTCATTTTGAGGGTAGGGCGGAAACGCTGTGTTAAACATGGATTTCTTGGCTGTTAAACTTCAAGCTACCTAAAAATCCAAGACGTAACATTCCTGATCATTAAATCATCATAATCAGTCCCATCAATTTTTTCTGAGCAAATCAATACCTCGGTGTCAGTGACGGTTGCACCACTTTGCAAAATAATTTCCTGCCGATCACCCCAATAATTAGGACGCTTGCCCGATACGACCTTCTGCGGAGATAAATTATAAGAATATCCCATACCATCGTATATATTTGCCTTCTCGATCCCATATGGTTCAAAGGTAATCGCTATTTTTGCATCTGAGAGCTGAGCAGGAAATGAAACTGCATAGCAACGTCCGTGCAAGGAAGGCCACGCATTTATTCTTTCATCCCCCAGGTGTATTGGCCCAGGTATCGAATTCAGTTTAACCCAAGTAGGGTCAGTACGCTTTGTTTGCGCTTGCTTGTTACTATTGTGAAAGTGAACGCTTCGAAGAAACGAAAAGCTTGCCAAACGAGGTAGTGAAAAATCTTCAACACAATTCAGAGCAGGGCACCATGTTGTTTCACGACTTATGACGGAATTAGAAGTCAACGAGTTTCTTTGCTCCACACAACCATCTTCTTGATATGTTTTTGGGTCAGTGTCTTCTTGGCAAGCATCCGAAAGCAAAAAACCTGCTGGAGCGTCTGGAATATAATCTCCAATTGGTATCGTGAAATTCGAATTTTTAATTACATTTCTATTTCCAGCTAAGTCATTATATATTGCTCCAAGTATGTATGGTTTGTTCAGCCCTAAGCTTCCTTGAACGACACCTGGAATATACAGCCAGTTATTTCGAACAGAACTAATCTCTGCGTTTTGCCCATCCATTTTCCAATTTGTTCGAAATTTCGGATTCATCGGCATACCATTTTGATCTAATAACGAGCCATCTTTGCTGACATCAATTAATCCTATCTGGATATTCCAACTATTCGCCCCAATGTACTCATTAATACCATATGCTAGTAAGACTGGTTTAGATGTGTCCACGTTGTCAGTTATCAGAAGCCCCTGAAGGCCACTCAGCTTGTACATTTCAGGGCTGTTTTCAACGAAATCATTTATTACCAAGTTAGAATAACTCCTCCAGTTATTCGTAATGCTAAGCTGATTGATGCGATCGGAGTTAGGGTGGAGCAACAGTCCAGTGCTTTTTGTGAATTCTGTATTGGTTGGAACAAGATCTCTGGTCTTGTTAGCTTGATTATTAGAAGCCGGTTTTGAGCTACTCTTCCAGAGATCTACACAAGTGTCGGCATAAATTAGTGGCTCATAGGCTGCAACGACAAGCTCACTCGCAAAAGTTCCGAAACCCTGACGTAATTTAATTTTTGATTTTTGAACATCAGGTACATCTATTTTGATGTTAGGAGTTTTATCGCTCGAAATTACGGAGCCACAAGGTCCCATATGTTGCTGCAACTCTTCTAAGTATACATTATTCTCACCTTGAAAAACTGCATGGGATTGGAGGTCGTTTAAAAAATTTTCTGTTATAGTTTGATTTATTTTTGGAAAAGCCTCCAGCAGTTCATTTCGCGCCATTGTTCGTTTGGGGAGCTCAATAACATTACCAGCATCAAGCATTGCTACTTGCGGAATGCCCGGCGCCGGCATTTCTAAACTAGGGATTCCTTGAGCTGAGGAAGGGAATTCGCAATTGTCATCATCACACAATGGAACAAGTGATTTTGTCCCTGATCCATATTGGTAGTCTGTTTCAAATATTGAATAGGAGACAAAGCTAAATTCATTGATCAAATTTCGCAATTCGCTCTGTGACATCGAGGCTCGTGCTCTCAGTTTATCGATATAATATGATTGCAGCTCACCAGTATTAAGTGCTGCTAAATACGTACGTGACCCTTCTAAAAGTTGAAACAAAGCTTCGTAATCTGGAGTACCTTCCAATTCTGCAACTCTAATTCTTTCCTCTAATGCCTTCTTGTTTTGTTCGAGCCAAACCACAACTAATGGTAAAAATATTTGTCCATTTTCCGCCAACTGTAATGTACTAATTTGTGTACTTTTAGGATCGGATAACCAAAGTGCATATGCGTAAAGATCGTCAGTCAAAATTTCTTTGAGACGTTTGGATATGTAAGCTGAAGAATTGATCCCATACTTGAATTGAGCAAGAGCAACCAAATCCTCTACTGGATCCACAAATGGAAATGGGGAAGCCATTAAGGCTGCTTCATAATTACCTATAGCTAAATCAATTTCACCGCGTTGTTGAAGTATGCGTGCATTATTATAATACTCCGCGTAGGTATTTGGGTTAACTATTAAGCCGCCAGTCTGCCCCACCTTTTCAATCTCTGCTAGCACCTGCGCCATTTGTTTGTTCAGATCATTAACGTCTACTCCTAAATTTGCTTGGAGATCGATCGGCAGCAGCACACTTCCAGAGGACGCTAAAACCTTGCCAACGTTGTTACCTGTTAGGGAATATGCAGTAATTGCGACTTCAACGCCTGTAGAAATTGCTCTGGGCGACAACATCAGCATAATATCAGCATTTGCGCTTTTGAACAGCTCGTCAAAATTTGCATTGTTGAACTCAACGGCTTCTTGCCACACCTCATCGATTGTAACGCGATTAGCTAGATTAATCTCGAATCCAGAAGCGGTCAGAAGAGCAGCTTCCAAATCAGATGTGAGCTTGCGTAGGAAGTCCTCAGGTAAGCCCGTCTCATCCGGAGACAGCGACTTAAGTGCGATCTTCGTATCCAGAGGTAGTTGCTGCACCAGTCTAGCAGCCACATCGTTTATGACGTCGGTTAATTTGTCAGCATTAACTTGAAGGGGAGCGATTATTGCAAACGCAATGGCGATGCACAGGTTTTTGAAATTGATCATCATGTTGCTGCCTCCGTTCGAGCTGTAGCGCTTGAGTAATAGATAATTCTTATAAGCACTAAGTTATCTAATTAAGGAACTTTCTGCTCAAAAAGCCTCTACGCCCATTGTACTGAACTTCGATCCAAACATCGTTGTTATCGATACATTGTTTAATCGCGTTTTGATTGGTTCCGTTACAAGTAGCAGCGCATTTGTCAGGTCTCCAGTAAGTTCCCGGCTGTCTTATTTTCACGGATGCACCGAGAGGGACACGATCAATTATTTTTGATTGCAAATACGACTCCTGACGAAGGTTTGTGAAGTTTTGGACGTTTGTGACCGAGCCGCTCGTATTTTTAAAAGCGC
>ENA-OUOG01004812-OUOG01004812.1-marine-metagenome-genome-assembly--contig:-NODE-4812-length-11394-cov-4.692675_pt1 | contig 11394 bp, 6 predicted proteins | sample MGYA00248635_ERZ508505 | MGnify/ENA primary metagenome ERZ508505 (study PRJEB26176, sample SAMN06267871) | marine metagenome | isolation source: Saanich Inlet, British Columbia, Canada | place: Pacific...
TCCCTATAAAAAAAACACCTGAAGCCCCATCAACATTTTGTTTTTCCGAAATTAATGGGTCAAAAAACCTGAGCCAAAAAAATAAAACTCTAAATATTTTTCTCATAAAAGAACTCCTAAACAAACCTCCAAAAAAATAACTAATTGACCACATTAAAGTAGTTCCTACGCCACCAATTGCTCCTGATTTTAAAATTGAGAAGTTTTTAAAAAGAAATCTGTGTCCTGAATCTGTAAAGCGTGTAAAGTCATAAGCCCCTTCATGGACTTGCTGCATAAAAGGAGTTTCTGCGTATATTAAACCATTAGTTTTTAATACTCTATTACACTGATCAACAACAGCTCTAGGATCTATAACATGCTCTAATACAGCTTGTATTTTTCTAATGTTAGGTATCGGCGATGCTACAATTAAAACAAAAGGATTTTCAAGCTCTGCTTTATCCTTTTCTTCATTAGTAGTTAAGTGCGGTGACTTTAAACCAGAATCAAACTGAACACCATCAACAACCTCAAAGTATGTTTCATCCGTGTCAGACTCTTCCATTAACACCACGCCATGTTTACCAACTTGCTTATATGCGTTAGCAATAATGCTACCTAAAGCTAGATCGTTATTAGTAGATATAACAGCAACGTCTTGTAACATGTTATTATCTACTTCAATTTTGTTTTTGTCTAAATAATCGTTTACAAAATCAACACCATGGTTAAAAGCTTCTTGTAGCTCTCTAACATTAGTGCTGTGATCTAGAACATCTAAAGACTTAGTTAAAAGTGAGTGAGCAAGGACGGTAGATGTTGTCGTACCGTCACCTGCTTCTTTCACTGTGTTTTTAGCTGCTTCTTTAATTAAAGTGGCTCCCATATTTTCTACGGGATCATATAATACAACCGATTCGGCAACTGTAACACCATCCTTGGTAATTACTGGCTTGCCTAAACCATCTTCATATATTACACACTTACCTGAAGCACCTAGGGTTGACTTTACTGCATTAGCAAGTTTATCAACACCGCTCATAATTTTTTGACTAGCTTGATCGCCAAAGGTTAAATCTTTGACAATCTCACTTGGTTGATTGTATTCCATTTAATTAAATTAAAGTTATTCTTAAGCTTCTTCTACAGCCTCTACTTCTTCTACGATTTCCTCGTAAGTACCATCTTGGATGTTAATGCTAACCTTACCGTACTCTTCTTCTAGTTCAGCTTGTAGCTTCTGTAGATCTTCTTGAGCAGCGGCTACTTGGTGTAAAGCCATGTGCTTTTGCATTTCGATTCCTCCAATTTGAGCTTGAAGATTTTGAATAGCCCCAACCTTTTCTTGTAAAGATTTTAACTGTTCTTCTTTGATTTTCATTTCTGTTGACATTTTTTAGAATTTAATATTATTTTCTACTATATATATCACGTATTGTACATTTTTTTTAACTTACCACTTACCTTCTGGGCATTTTGCTTCACGAACTAACGTTTTTGCTGCTAAATTGCATCCGCACTTTTTACACTTGTTTTCTGTTCTAAGAGGACAATCATCGCATATATATAATCTATACTCTGCTAAATCTAAGTCCTCTTTACTAGGTTTCCAACCTAAATTCATAAAGCTGTATTTTGCCCAGCCATAAAAAATCTGTTCTATTTTAGTCATATTAAATATATTAAAAACATCCTTGTCCTTGAGCGAGGAAATTTCCATTCCAGTATCTAACGGGATTTGCATAACCTCCACCACAGAAATAATAATAACCAGGAGTTGCAGGAGTACAACTATTTATATTTGCAGTATATATTTGAGTTGCATTGTTCCAATTAGTATTGTTTATTCTATACGTTCTACATAAATTATCACAAGCTGTAGCATAACTTGTAGAAAAAGAGAAAGTATAAGAATAAAGCGTTCCACAGCCAACGGCGTAATCGTGATCATAGCCATACCAAGCAGACATTGCTAAAGGCGTGCTACCGTTAGTTTCAAACTCTAGTTGAGTGTCTGGCTCTGGGTGATCAGGATCGTTAGCGTTGGTAGTTTCATAACTTTCACCACTACCAAAACTATTACCACCAAGAAATAAGTCAGCTAGAGATATAGGACCTGTAATTCCAGACGTACTATAGTAATTGTCGTACTTTTTTTCTCTGGCTAAGCCAAGCATTGTTAGTGTTCCAAGATCTGGTACTGCCATTATTTATTAATTAAACTTTTTAATTCGTCAATCTGTTTTTGTTGTTCTTTAACTTTATTTGATAATTCTTTCACAGCTTCGATAAGTATTGCTGTTATGTTACCATAGGCTACAGCTTTCATGCCGTCATTTTGCTCTCTAACAACTTCTGGGAGCACTTTTTCTATTTCTTGAGCTATAACACCTATACTCTTATTAGTATCACCTATTTTATTAAATTCTACACCTTGTATCTCTTTTACTTTATCAAGAGCGTTAGTTATAGGTTTAATATTTTCTTTTGTTCTAATATCAGAGTATGCTACAACATCAGCGGTTGCAGTTAATGTACCATAAACAGTTACTCCTGCACTTGTAGTTCTTAATCTTTCACCACTATTTTCATATAATCTAACATGAGTTCTTGTACTATTGCAGTACATATAAATTAACGCTTGATTAGTGCCTGAGGTGTTTTCACCTTGCCAATAAATATTACCTGATGCATGGTGATAGTTCCTAAAGAAGTGATTATTTCCATCATGCCACATCCCAAAGTCAGAACCTTCACCCATACGGATCTGATCATTGTCTCGCATCTTCATATAATTATTACCCCATTCAGTAACTTCTCCTCCTGCAATAACTACTCTAAATTGGTCAGCGTTGTGGAATTGAATGTAAGTATCAGTATCTCCTGTATGAATGATTTGATCTGCTACAAAAATATCTGTTATGCCTTGAATATTATTTCCAGCAAAGTCAACAAAGGTAGCAGCTCTATCGCCATACATGATAAGAGATCCAGTGGCATCTGCGTCGTGACCCCACATTCCCCACGAACCATTACTTATTTGAGATAGTCCTGTCCAAGAGTTACCACTAGCGCCTGTTATAGTTGTACCACCACCACGGTAACCAATAGACATACCATAAGCATCCATCGCGCCAGTTGTTGAATTGTGTTCTGCAAAGAAAATACGTCCAGAACCTTCACCGGAACCATCAGCATTCCCTTCTATTGATATAAACCTTCCGTTTACGTTACTTCCATTTCCGGGGATACCCATAGACAAACTATGGAACATTTTTACAGGAGACTTATATGTTGTATTACCTATGTAAATATCTTTAGTTGAGTTATGGTATATCTCAGCTCTATTTCCATTGGAAGGACCTAAATTTGATAAATGTAACGTATGTGTCCACTCAGAATCAGCCACACCAAAACCAGATTGACCAGTCATAACTCTAAAATACTGACCAGAAGATGCTGCTTTAATATTTACTGTGTCACTAGCTGAATTACTATCTCTTAATAATCTATGCCCTGAAAAATCAATGTTTCTAGTATGTAAAGTATCTGTAGATCCGTTTACATTAAGCCAAGACGCAGTGTAAGGTACTGTTCCAGCTTTCCAAACTAAAGGATATATGCCCGTAAAGTTATCATTAGAATTCCAAGGAAGTCTATCCGCTGGTAATGTTCCAGAAGTTATATTATTTGCAGTAGTATAAAAACTACCATGTTGACCATCTAGTAGATCCGCATCCAATCCTGAACCAGAACCATCGTTACCACTGTTCCATATTAAATACCCAGCTCCCCACTCTGTAGCGTCGTAGCTTTGTTTAGCTATCCAAACACTAGTGTTGTCATACTTACTAGATACTAAAGCAGTAGAACGCTTAACATCACTTCCACTGTAAGTGGACATCCATAACACGTCATTCCATGTACCACCAAAACCTAAATTATTAGAGCCTCCTCTAAGCATGGCAATCTTTAACTTACCTGCTCCAAATACTGAACTATTAGGCTTTTCGGTACCGCCTGACACATAATAACCTCCTAAGTAATTATTAGAATCTGTATATCTTCTATGATCGTAATATGAACCTTGTGAACCATCTAATAAATCAGCATCTAACCCTGAACCTGAACCGTCGTTAGCTGATGTCCATATAGGGTATTCCGTGCCATCATACTTAACCTTCATAACATTAGCTCCGTCATCGTAAACAAAGCCATCGTTATTAGCCATTTGCAACGTATTATCACCGTTTCTAAAAAAATTAGATGAATGTAAACCATCTAACAAATCAGCATCGAGACCAGAGCCAGAACCATCATTCGCATCTGTCCATATTCTTCTCCATGTTGGATAGTTAGATGAACTGCCATTGTATGTTATCCAGAAATCATTATTTGCATATCCAGTTAAAAGAGCTGAATATCCACCTCCAGCGTCTCTTCTACTAGTTATTGTATATCCAAAATAATCCTGACCACCTGGCTGACCAGTACTAGTACTGTTTCTAACCATGGTTTGATAACCAGCAGGTTTTGACCAGTCCGTTGGTGTAGTAAAAGCAGTTAGCCCATGCACGGTTGCTCCAAGTTGAGTTCCTGAAACTGTTCCTGAAGAAGTTGCATAACCAGATGATGCAGCATAATTAACTGATTGAGAGCCTATATTTCCAGCATGAATAATTTCATTACCAAAAATTTCTCCATAATTCGTATCGGCTTCTAATTTTAAAGGATGAGGTTCTTCCCAGGTGTTGTAATCACCCGTTCCGTCTCTGTCAGTTAAAATATAAAAATTATTACTGTTTACATGTATATAAAAGCTGTCACCGTTGGAATCATCTAAATTTATAGTAGGAGTAGTACCATTTATATGCAACCTACTTACACCGTCAGATCCATTTATAGTTAGCATACCGCCTATAGTAGTATCGCTAGTTATATACGTTGTTCCTTCTACTCTAAATTTATAACCAAAATTTGTAGCGCCTATATTAACGTCTCCTGTAGAAGGTTGTATATTGAAAGAAGTTCCTTTAGTTGACCAACCACTAACTCCAGAGTATATATGAAAATAATTAGTAGCACCACTACCAGTGCCATCGTACTCTAGTATAACATGCTCTTCTGCTGTTGATTCGTTTAAAGATAATTTTGCTATGTTAGTAGCGTCTCCATTTATCTTAACACTACCACCGCCTATAGTTAAAGCTCCGCTAGTAGAGTCACTAGCATCGCTTCTTAAATACTTAGAGTCTGTCTGTGTCGTTATGTCGAAAGACTGCAAATACCTAGCATCACCTTCAGTCTGCGTTAAGTACTCAGACGGCACAGATGTAAGCACTGAATTCCCACCTACAGTTAAAGTCCCTGTTATCTCAACATTCTGGTCAAACCGTTTTAATAATTTTATTTCACTACTTTGTGCCATTCAATTTGTTTTCTAGTTTTATTTCTAATACATTTTCAGTATTACTTTTTTTAACAAGCCTTTGTTCTAATTGGTTTTTTATTTCTTCAATGTCGTAATTGTTTTCTATCCAATCAATAATAATATCTTTTTTTAAATCTTCGCTAAGTATAAAATTTTTCTCATTAGGAGGATCTACTTTGAAAATATCAGAAAAGCCAACAGTTGCTTGTTCGTTAAAAGCTCTTATCTCCCAATGTATTTCATATATGACATTTTCTAAGTCATTCAACTCAGAATACGCCATTATTTTATTTATTACATAATTATAATTAATCATACTTAGCTTTTATAATTGATTCTAGATGTTCTATTCTTTTTTCTTGCTCTTTTATTGCTTCGATAAGTACACCAACTATGTTTCCATAAGAAACTGTTTTTATTGGGTGTTTGTCTCCTTCATCGTCTCTATCAACATCAGAAACAACTTGTGGTAATACTTTTTCTATTTCTTGTGCAATAACACCAACGCCCTCTCTATCATTGTGCTTGAACTTGTACGTAACACCGCGCATTTGCTTAACCATGTCTAACGCGTTGTCTATGGTTTTTACATCTTTTTTTAGTCTCTTATCAGAATAAGCTTTAACATCGCCAGAAAAAGTAACATTACCGCTTCTATCCATCTGCATAACGGTAGTACCCCAAGAACTTGATACCCAACCGTGATCTACTTTTATTCTAAAGTCGTTACCTGTATTATGCGCATAACCCATTGTCCAGCTTTGTCCACTATAAGCATCAGTAGTAAATGCAATGGAAGGTCTATCCCCACCAACCGTATTATTATTTACTCTAAATTCAGCAACAACACCCCAAGAATGGTTGCCATTATCGTTCACAACAAGTAAACCTGAACCGTTTTTACCGCCACCATTTTGGTCGCTTTGTATAACTGTACCATGAAACGCACCATAACTAGAATAAGTTTGCGGTGCTTTTAAGTGAATATTAGCCACTGGATTACCGCCACCTAGACCACCCCAATCGCCATTTGCACCAATACCAATTCTATAAGAATCGTCAATATGAAAAGCAGTAACACCCTTATAACCTGCAATACCGTTGTGTGGATTAAACTCTGAATTTCCAAGCCCAGTATTTGACCATCCTATTTGAAACTGCGAACCAGTACCGTTTGTTCCTGCCACCCATTGCGAATTACTATTTGCGCCATTGTGTGTAAACTGAATAGTTGGACCGTGATTTGTGTTTGTTGTTACGGTATGGTTTAAAGTAAGTACTGGGTATTTACCAGTTGCATAAATAATAGTTCTAGTATTAGTATCTTGTGCAGTATAAGGGAATGATTCATTTGATATACCTATACCAAGTTGGTTTCCATAACTTCCACCAGTACTTCCACTTATGTATAAATCCCTTTGAATCTGAACACCATCACCTGAAGAAGCCCTTGTTTCTAATTTAAGGTCATTAGAAGCGTATAAATTAACCGTGTGGTTGTTTGAATTACTACCACTATTAGAAACAACTATACAGTTATAAGCCCCATTCGTTCCACCCTTTATATGAATACCTCTATAAGTATTCCACTTGATTCCATCAAACCCTGAACCTGCTGCGCCTCTACTTGTTGGTCCACCATAGTGGTCATTCCAAAGAACGTGGTTAGTATCAAGGTTTCCTTCCTGAAACCATATACCTGCATTTGTTACATCCCTTGAAACTTGTAACTGTGATACACTAGTTTTATATCCTTCAGCGAATATGTTACTGTAAAATTCAGTATCAGCACCAGTAAGATTAATCCTATCTACATTATTTTGTCTTAATCTATATTGTTGATTGCTAAACGTACCTGCTGAAGCCCAGTCGCCATCAACACCAATTCGTTCTTGATATTCAACTATTGTTCCATTGTTAGCGTAATCAGCGTATGTTCTATTTAAGAAGAAACCAGTGTTGTTTCTATGCGTAACAAATTGCCCTGAAGTACTATCCTTGTGTACAGTAACTAAATCACTAGCCACTATTCCAACGCCTAGACCAGTACTATTAATAAGAACAGTTGGCGCATTCCAAGCACCAAAGTTTACTCCGTTAACACCATCAAGATTCATCCAACCTGCTGAATTGCCTCCACCCCAAGCAGTGCCAAATTGGTGTATTGTACCTATTGTGCTGCTACCATTATAAAAACGAATGGCGTTGTAACTAGAATCACTTAAATTAAACTGTGCAGCACCTTGATTATTAGGTAGTGTTTTTAAGCCGTTTACAAATAGACCTGAACCTGCGTCAAGGGTTCCACCAACATAAAGAGCGTTGTTGAATTGCGAACTACCATCGGATTCTATTTTAAATACCTCCGTAAACGTTCCGCCTTCGCCAGACCAACTATTACCACGACCAAAACGAAGCGAACCGTTTACACCTCGAATCATAGCGGGCTTGTTTGCACCACCTGAATCTTGATTTCCAATAAGTATATTTTGCGCAGTTCCAGTTTCTGTAATTCGTAATGCGCCTGCAAACTGACCTACACCGTCAACTGTTAATTTGTGCGCAAAAGAAGTCGTGCCGATTCCTACGTTTCCTGAACTATTTGCGTTTAAAATATTGTCAGCAGTCCAAGCATTACCTACATCATTTAACAATGCAAGGCTAAATATTCCGCTTTCACTACGAAGAACATAATTTTTAGAACCACTAGTTGCGCCTGAATGTTCTAATGTTAACCTAGCACCATTAATATCCGTAACTAAAATACCCCTATCAGCACCTGCATAACCACTAGAAGCACCGCCAGTAACAACGTGAAGTTTACTAGAAGGCGAAGTCGTGCCGATTCCTACGCTACCTGAAGAATCAATAACCATTCTTGTTGCGCCATTGTAGAAAAACATACCACCAGCAGGTGTAATAGAACTGCTAGAACCTGAATCACCAACACCAACTACAAAATAACCACCACCAGACCTAGTGTTTTCTATTCTTAATTGTGAACCATTACTATCTGCTGCTGCAAGAACTAATCTTTGATTATTATTGCTACTAACGCCTATACCAACATATCCATTAGTTCCAACAGTAATCTTTGTATTACTATCAAGACTGCTCCAAGCACCATTTAACTTAAACTTATTACCGTCTGAAGTGTCTTGACCAATAGCCCAACCAATAACTCCTTGCGCATCAAAAGAAACAAATGGGTCACCGCCACTTGGACCTTGTGTTCTTAAAGACACTATTGCATGCGAAGTTGCAGTAGTACCAGTATTGTAAACTGCTACGGTAGGAACGGCAGTAACGTGTGGACTAGTATAACTGCTATTATTATTTTCAATCCAAAGACTTCTTGCAGCACGAATTTCACCATTTGAATACGCTTTGAATATTTCAAAAGCGTTATCACCATTTAAGATATGAAAGTAAGGGTCGCCTGCCCCAACACTAGTCATTCCCGCGTCCCACCAAGTACCGTTAGTGGTTTTACCCATACGAATACCTGAACGGAAATTAAAACCAGTAGCAACGTTATCTGTGCGATAATTAGTGTGGGGGTTGTCTAACATTATTAGCGAACCAGTAGAACCGCCAGTAGAACCAATATTTGGGTGTGGTTGTGATGAACCCCAGTTAGTATTATTTTCAATAAGAACACTACCCCAAGAAGTATTTGGATTATTAGTACCTACGTTAAGGCTTTCTTTTACTTGCGCATCCTGAACGAATATATCATATTGACCAGTGCTTCCATCTCTACTAGCCCAAGTATTCCAACCGTTACCTGCTGCATTAAGAACTTCAAGGTTACTTCTAGTATAAAACGTACTTGTTAAATCAAGATAACCGCCAATGCCAACATTACCACTAAAAGAACCAGTACCTATATTAGTTAAGTTTCTACTAGCATCAATAATAGTAGTGCTACCCATTTTAAGGTTAGGCGTTCCAGTTCCATTAGCACCATTAAGGTTAATATTAGTACCTGAAAGTTCAAGTGTACTACTACTAGTTCCTATCCATTCAGCACCAGTTCCAACATCACCGTATAATCCAATTTTCTGTTTGTCGTGAACTGACTGCATTAAAACCCTGCTAGGTGTTAATGTTACACCGCCACCTATTCTTACATTCCAAGTAGTATCATCTCCTTTAAAATTGAAATAACCTGCACTACTGCTTGTGTTTACATATTCTAATGCGCTTGTTGATACGTTTGCATTATGGAATACAACACCCATTGATTCCGTATTACCTGCTGCGACTATTTGAATATAGTTTGTTTGGTCTGCTATTGTAGCATTTGGCGCATTTGCATTAGTACCAAACGAAGCGGTTTTTCCTGCGTAACTAAACAATACAGAATTAGTGGTACTAACACCATTATCAGTTACATCTTGAAGACTATAAGTAGGCACCGTTTGAATATACCTTGCATCGCCTTCTGTTTGCGTGAGATATTCTGAAGGTATTGATGTTAAATATGAAGATGGAGAAACAAACACACCTCCAACTGTTAGCGTGCCTGTTATCTCTACGTTCTGATCGAACCGTTTAAGTAATTTTATTTCTGAGCTTTGAGCCATATCTTATTTTATAAACTATAAGTCCAATTATAATAAATGTCACTACCTAAGTGATCAACAGTTACTGTAACAGTATTATACGTTAATGTTGTACTTCCATCTACTATTACTAAATCAAACCTATCATTAGTGAAGTCATATTGAACATCGTACTTACCTGAAGATTCTTCTGTTGCGGCATAAATATTCCATTCATTATCGCTATCATTCCAGTCGCATACGTATTTCTTTTCTAAGAACTCTCCACCACCAAAAACTGTAAATTTTAAGAAAGATCTTGCCGAAGCTATTCCAGGATCTGGCAGCGTTACTATTTCTATAGGGCCTGGATATGTACCTCCAGATGATGATATTAAAACTGTTTCTGTTTGTGTAGTTCTACCACCAGTAGAAGATAAACCAGTTAAGTTAATAGAGTCTACAGTTAAAGCGCCTTTAATCTCTACATTGTGATCTGCAGTACCTACATTATGTAATGCTCTAAATGAAGTTCCTTTTGGTACAGAAAACTCATGATCTATAACGCTTGTCCATAGGCCGTTAAGTACTGGATCTACCGTAGACTGATTAACTTTTGTTATAGGTATAAGCGTATCTCCATCTACTATATCCCAGTCAAGTATTTGAATTTCATAAGTAGACGCGTTTTTAGCGCTTAACCTGTAGTTTTCTGGATTTGCAGCATCTTGAGTAATCTGCAGTTGTATGTTAGCGTCACCAGAGTGTACTGTTCTAACATGTATCTCACCTGTATCTGCGCCAGAAGTTATTTCAGCAATAATCTTAGTATCGCTACAAGCAATAGCGACTGTTACAGATGAACCTTGATTGCTAGGTAAAGCCGTGTAGTAAAAAGGCTCGTAAACATTAGTAGCTGTAGCTGTTCTATTTTGCGAAGGAAAAACAGCGTTTTTCAAGCTACTTCCAGCTGAAGTACTAATTTGTATGGTATCAGGTGTCGCTGTAGGGTTTGCACCTACTAAATCTCCTTGACCTGTTATATCCCCTGTTAATTGAACTCTAACTGTATTTGTTAAGCTGTCAGCGTGACCAATTAATCTTCTAGCGCTAAGATCTAATACTGTTGTTCCTCCGTCAATTATATCGCCTTGAAAACCAATTCCAATATCTGGTTCATGTTGAATAGCTATTGTACTAGCTGCATTGACTACGCCGTTTAAGTTTACAGCACCATCAAAAGTGTTTATACCATCAAACGTATTATCTGCTGATAAGTACGCTCCATCAGTTACTGTAGCAGCGTTACCACTTATATCACCGGCAAAAGTAGCCTCTGTAACATCGAGTATAACAGTGCCACCTGAATTTTTAACATCACCTGTTAAATTACCAGTGACATTACCAGTTAAATTAGAAGTTAGCGTACCGCTG
>ENA-OUOG01004813-OUOG01004813.1-marine-metagenome-genome-assembly--contig:-NODE-4813-length-11393-cov-17.794804_pt1 | contig 11393 bp, 12 predicted proteins | sample MGYA00248635_ERZ508505 | MGnify/ENA primary metagenome ERZ508505 (study PRJEB26176, sample SAMN06267871) | marine metagenome | isolation source: Saanich Inlet, British Columbia, Canada | place: Pacific...
CACGGCGTGTTGCGTTTGGTGCTGGAGCTGGATGGCGAGATTGTCGAGCGCTGCGATCCCCATATCGGGCTTTTGCACCGCGGCACCGAAAAGCTGATGGAAAGCCGCACCTATTTGCAGAACCTGCCGTATTTCGACCGGCTTGATTATGTCGGCACGATGAATCAGGAACATGCATGGTGTCTGGCCATCGAGCGGATGACAGGCACCGAAGTGCCGCGCCGTGCGCAATTGATCCGCGTGCTTTATTGCGAGATTGGCCGCATCCTGAACCATATCCTCAACGTGACCACACAGGCCATGGATGTCGGCGCGCTGACGCCGCCGCTCTGGGGCTTTGAAGAGCGTGAGAAACTGATGGTGTTCTATGAGCGCGCCTGTGGTGCCCGCTTGCACGCCGCCTATTTCCGCCCCGGTGGTGTACATCAGGACCTGCCGCCAGAACTGATCGCGGATATCGACGCATGGGCCACCGAATTCCCCAAAGTGCTGGATGATATCGACGGGCTTCTGACTGAGAACCGTATCTTCAAGCAGCGCAATGTCGATATCGGCGTTGTCTCGGTGCAGGATATTCAGGATTGGGCCTTCTCGGGCGTTATGGCGCGCGGATCGGGCCTTGCATGGGATTTGCGCCGCGCGCAGCCCTATGAATGCTATGACGAGTTCGAATTCCAGATCCCCGTGGGCAAGAATGGCGATTGCTATGACCGCTATCTGCTGCGCATGGAGGAAATGCGCCAGTCGATCCACATTATCCATCAGGCCTGCGCCAAGCTGGCCTTGCCTGAAAATCAGGGTGATGTGATGGCACGCGGCAAGGTGACACCGCCCAAGCGTGGTGAGATGAAAACCTCGATGGAAGCACTGATCCATCACTTCAAGCTGTATACCGAAGGCTTCCACCTGCCCAAGGGCGAGATTTACGCAGCCGTAGAAGCGCCCAAGGGTGAGTTTGGTGTCTATCTTGTTTCGGACGGGTCGAACAAACCTTACCGCTCTAAAATCCGCGCTCCGGGATTTGCACATTTGCAAGCGATGGATCACCTGTGCTGCGGCCATCAATTGGCGGATGTCTCTGCCATTCTCGGCTCGCTCGACGTGGTGTTCGGAGAAATTGACCGCTGAGAGGCGGATGAAACAGGGGATGCGCGCATGAGCTTACGCATCTCAGACCAGATTATCGACGGAATCGACCGATGTTGAGACGCCTTTATCACGACCAACCCGAAAGCTTTGCTTTCACGCCTGACAACCAGAAATGGGCCGAGGCGCAGATCACCAAATACCCTCCGGGGCGTGAGGCGTCAGCGATTATCCCGCTGTTGTGGCGTGCGCAGGAACAAGAGGGCTGGCTCTCGCGCCCTGCGATCGAGACCGTGGCCGAGATGTTGGGCATGGCCTATATCCGTGCGCTTGAAGTGGCGACCTTCTATTTCATGTTCCAGCTTCAGCCTGTTGGCTCGGTCGCCCATATCCAGATTTGCGGCACCCTGTCTTGCATGATTTGCGGTGCGGAAGATCTGATCGGTGTGTGCAAGACCAAAATTGCCGAACAGCCGCATGCGCTTTCAAGCGATGGCAAATTCTCTTGGGAAGAAGTTGAATGTCTGGGCGCTTGCGCCAATGCGCCCATGGCCCAGATCGGCAAGGATTATTATGAAGACCTGACCGAAGAAAAACTGGCATGGATCATCGACGAGATGGCGGCAGGCCGCGTGCCTACCCCTGGGCCCCAGAACGGGCGCTACGCGTCTGAGCCCGCAATGGGCCTGACCAGCCTGACCGCGCATGAAGCGGGACGTGATGAGTTGAACATCTCGGCACGTATGGCGGCGGATATCGGCGATACAATCAAACGCATCGACGGCACCGAAGTGCCTTTGCTGGCCCCTTGGGGCAAGCAATCGGGCAGCGGCGTACCAGCCGCCCCCGAGCGGCCCGCGCCTGCAAACCGTGCCAAGGCAAAAGCGCCCAAATCTGACGCGAAATCCACGGCCAAGCCGAAATCAAAGCCAGCCGCTGCGCCCGCCGCAGATGCCGGTATTGAGGAAAGCGCACCCGAGACCTTATCCGCCCCGCGCGGCGGTCAGGCCGATGACCTCAAGAAGATCAGCGGCGTTGGCCCCAAGCTTGAAGGGCTGCTGAACGAGATGGGCTTTTGGCATTTCTCGCAAATCGCTGCTTGGACACCCGCCGAGATTGCATGGGTTGATGCGCGCCTGAAATTCAAAGGCCGGATCGAACGCGATGGCTGGATTGCACAAGCCGCTGAATTCGCGGCCTCCTAAAGCCGATTTGCCCAAAAAAGTTGACTGGCCCGCCACAGTGGCGGGCCTTTTTGCATTTTTATGCGAGAAATGCAGACAAATTTTCTCAGAAACGCTAAAACCCGCACGAAGAGTAAAAAAGCTCGTCATGAATAGACAGGGGGATTTGGTATGAAATCGAAGATTGGTTCGCTCGAATGTGCGGCAACATGTGCTGGTGTTTCGGTGCTGGCAGGTATCGCGGGTGCGGCGGCTTTGTTGCTGCTGGGTGACTGGACGTTCACACAGGCAATTTTTGCCGCTATCGTCATTGCAGCGATCATGGCGCCGATTTTGATCATCACAATGTGCGGCGGCTCGAACATGACGCCTGCCGAGGCCAAAGCAGCCGCAAACAGAGCGGGAACCGCTGGCAAAGCGGGCACGGCCCCAACAGCCGCAAGCGCAGCTGCGGGCGCGGCTACCGCCTCCGCAGCGCCTGCCGCAGCAGCGCCGAAAGCGGCCGCAAAGCCAAAGGCCGCCGCGAAGCCAAAAGCGGCTGCGAAGCCAAAGGCCGCTTCCAAATCCAAGGCCGCGTCGGGAAGCTCTGCCGCGAGCGAAACAAAATCAGCCGCCAAGCCTAAGGCCGCTGCCAAGTCGAAAGCAGCCGCGAAGCCAAAAGCTGATGCAAAACCAAAGGCCGCCGCGAAGCCCAAAGCTGCCGCCAAGCCTAAGGCTGCAAAAGCCGCAGCCGCTGCACCCGCAACTGCCGCAGCAGCAGAAGGCGCGGGCACCCGCCCCGAGGCTCTGAGTGCCGCGCGCGGTGGTCAGGCGGATGACCTCAAGAAAATCAAAGGCGTTGGCCCCAAATTGGAAAGCCTTTTGCATTCGCTTGGCTTCTATCACTTCGATCAGGTCGCAGGTTGGAGCGCGGATGAGGTCTCTTGGGTTGATCAGAACCTCGAAGGCTTCAAAGGCCGCGTAAGCCGTGACAATTGGGTCGATCAGGCCAAAACACTGGCCGCAGGCGGCGAGACTGAGTTCTCCAAGAAGGTTGGCAAAGGCGGCGTCTACTAAGCCACGCGCCCGAAGCTATGATATCGAAAGAGGGGTCGGAGCTTTTTCTGGCCCCTTTTTTATGGGCTAGGGCGGAATTTGCCTGCCTTTTGGCTTGCGTCTTGGCCCTTGAGGTTGGAATAAGCAGCCAAGGCGCCTAGGTCTTGACCAAGGCCACGCTTTGACCGGACCAGAGGCACTCGCGCGATGCGCAACGACAATGATCAGGACAGACGCTTTGTAGGGCAAATTCGGGTTGCCGCCATCGTGATGGCGGCGGCGATGTTGCTCTGGATGGGCGGGCAATATCTGGGTGGCCAATTGGGGTGGCCCGTAAGATTTGTGTTCTTGTTTGATCTTGCGGCAATGGCAGCACTGGTCTGGGCGCTTTTTGTGACGTATCAGGTGTGGAAAGCCCGCCGCCAGAACGACAAGGACTGAGACATGCTTCAGGATCAAGACCGCATCTTTACCAATCTCTACGGCATGCATGACCGCAGCTTGGCTGGTGCCAAAGCGCGCGGGCATTGGGATGGCACCAAGGATATCATTGCTTTGGGCCGCGATAAGATCGTCGATATCATGAAGGCCTCGGGCCTGCGTGGGCGCGGTGGTGCGGGTTTCCCGACAGGGCTGAAATGGTCCTTTATGCCCAAGGAAAGCGATGGCCGCCCTGCCTATCTGGTGGTCAATGCCGACGAATCCGAGCCTGGCACCTGTAAAGACCGCGAGATCATGCGCAATGATCCCCATACGCTGATCGAAGGCTGTTTGATTGCCTCTTTCGCGATGCAGGCCCATGCTTGCTATATCTATATCCGCGGCGAATATATCCGCGAGCGTGAAGCCCTTCAGGCCGCGATTGATGAAGCCTATGAGGCTGGCCTTCTGGGTAAGAATGCCGCGAAATCGGGTTGGGATTTTGACCTGTATCTGCATCATGGTGCAGGCGCTTATATCTGCGGTGAGGAAACCGCGCTTCTGGAATCGCTGGAAGGCCGCAAGGGCATGCCACGTATGAAGCCGCCATTCCCCGCAGGGGCCGGCCTTTATGGCTGCCCGACCACTGTGAACAATGTGGAATCAATTGCTGTGGTGCCAACGATCCTGCGCCGTGGCGGGGAATGGTTTGCCTCGTTCGGGCGTCCCAATAACACGGGCACCAAGCTTTTTGCGATCTCGGGCCATGTGAACAACCCTTGTGTGGTCGAAGAAGAGATGTCGATCAGCTTCGAGGAACTGATCGAGAAGCATTGCGGCGGCATTCGCGGTGGTTGGGATAACCTCAAGGCTGTGATCCCCGGTGGCTCCTCCGTGCCATGTGTGCGCGGTGAGAAGATGCGCGATGCGGTGATGGATTTCGACTATCTGCGCAATGACCTGCAATCGGGCCTCGGCACGGCTGCGGTGATCGTGATGGATCAATCCACCGATATCATCAAGGCGATCTGGCGCTTGTCGAAATTCTACAAGCATGAAAGCTGCGGCCAGTGTACGCCTTGCCGCGAAGGCACAGGCTGGATGATGCGCGTGATGGATCGTCTGGTCAAAGGCGAGGCCGAGGTTGAAGAGATCGACATGCTGTTTGATGTCACCAAACAGGTGGAAGGCCATACGATCTGCGCCTTGGGCGATGCAGCGGCTTGGCCAATTCAGGGCTTGATCCGCAACTTCCGCGACGAGATCGAAGATCGCATCAAGCATAAGCGCGGCGCGCCAATGGCGGCTGAATAAGCCGCAAGCATCTAACCGCGAAGCAAAATGAAACACGGCGTCCCAAAAACGGGCGCCGTTTTCTTTTGAGCAGCCCTGTGTCCGAAAGGACTCAACTGTGACTGTGTCTTTTGAACACAAAGGTTAACTTTAGTTGATGGGCCGCGTGTTTTCCCTTAAACTCTCTGCAAAGAAAAAGCCGTTTCACCGCCCCCATGGGCCGAAGAAAACGGCATAGAGGTTTAAAGAGGGCAGGACGATGATGAACATCTATCGTTTCGGGCTGACATTTATCTATGTTGCCTTTTGTGGAACGGGTCTGATTTTTGGATATTCTTGGGGTGTCGGCGGATCGATCCTTGGCTTTGCGCTTGGGGCGATGATCGCATCGATGGTCTCGGTTCTGGTGAATACGCCTGAACGCATGGAGGCCGCATTCTATTCGATCCTTGCAATCCTTTTTGTCAGCTTCCTGATCTATCTTATCGTCAGCTTCTGGGGTGTCCGCCTTTAGGGGCTTGCTCAAATCTTGGTGAAACAGGGCTATGATATTGGATATCATCGCCCTTTGCCCCCAGATCATCATCAACGAATACAGTTTTCGTGAGGATGGTTATGACCCGATACACACAAATACTTATGATCTGCGCCATGGTGGCGGGCTTTGGCTTGGCGACTGCGGCGGCCACGACAGCGGCGCATGCGCAAAGCGATGGTTTTGATCCTTTGCGGGAGGACGAGACGATCCATCAAGGATTGACCGTCATTTCCATCGGCCGCTTGATCCGAAATCACTGCCCGACACTTGATGCCAAACGCTTCCAGTCTTTCGCCTTTGCGCAGGGCTTGGTGAATCGCGGGCATGCGCTGGGGTTTTCCCGCGCCCAGATGGAGGCCTATGTTGATAGTGATACTGATCGTGATCGGTATCGCGCCATAGCAAATACCTATCTTTCGCAGCGCGGAGCCAGTGTAAATGAGCCCGAATCCGTCTGTCAGTTGGGGCGAGATGAAATTTCTTCGGGATCAGCGATTGGCAGATTGCTCAGAGAGGTTTAGAAGGCCCTCGAAACGATCCGCGTCCCATGCGTGAATACCAGACCTGCTGGGGCGAAACCGAAGGACCGCACGCATGAGCAATCTGCGCAAACTTGTTATTGATGGCAATGAAATCGAGGTTGATGGGGCGATGACCCTCATTCAGGCCTGTGAAGTGGCGGGAATCGAAGTTCCGCGCTTTTGCTACCACGAAAGGCTGACCATTGCTGGCAATTGCCGTATGTGCCTTGTCGAGGTGGTCGGTGGCCCGCCCAAGCCCGCGGCCTCCTGCGCGATGCAGGTGCGCGATCTGCGCCCGGGTCCTGAAGGCCAGCCCCCCGTCGTCAAAACAAATTCGCCTATGGTCAAAAAGGCCCGCGAAGGTGTGATGGAGTTCCTGCTCATCAACCACCCGCTGGATTGCCCGATCTGCGATCAGGGCGGCGAGTGTGATTTGCAAGATCAGGCCATGGCTTATGGCGTGGATTTCAGCCGCTACCGCGAACCCAAGCGCGCCACCGAGGATCTCGATCTCGGGCCGTTGGTCGAAACCCATATGACACGTTGCATTTCCTGCACGCGCTGTGTGCGTTTCACAACCGAGGTCGCTGGCATCACCCAGATGGGCCAGACAGGTCGCGGCGAAGATGCCGAGATCACATCCTATCTAAACCAGACCCTCGATTCGAACCTTCAGGGCAATATTATTGATCTGTGCCCCGTGGGCGCGTTGACCTCCAAGCCCTATGCTTTCACCGCCCGTCCTTGGGAATTGAGCAAGACCGAAACCATTGATGTGATGGATGCGCTCGGCTCCAATATTCGGGTTGATACGAAGGGCCGCGAAGTGATGCGGATTTTGCCGCGCAACCATGACGGCGTGAACGAGGAATGGATCTCTGACAAAACCCGTTTTGTCTGGGACGGCCTGCGCCGCCAGCGTCTGGACCAGCCTTACTTGCGTGAAAATGGCAAGCTGCGCCCCGCCACTTGGCCCGAGGCGCTTGGCAAAGCCGCCGCCGCGATCAAGGGCGCGAAGAAAGTTGCAGGTCTGATCGGTGATCTGGCCCCTGTGGAAGCGGCTTTTGCTCTTAAAGCATTGGTCGAAGGGCAGGGTGGCAATGTCGAGGCCCGCACCGATGGTGCGAAATTGCCTGAGGGCAACCGCTCGGCCTATGTCGGCACCGCCTCGATCGAAGATATCGACGATGCGAAATTCATCCAGTTGATCGGCACCAACCCTCGCAATGAGGCACCCGTTCTGAACGCGCGTATCCGCAAAGCTTGGAGCAATGGCGCCGAAGTGGGCTTGGTCGGTGAAGCGGCTGACCTGACCTATGATTACGCCCATATCGGCACAGACCGTGCGGCGCTGCAGGGCCTTCTGGGACAAAAGCACAAAGACGTGTTGGACGCGCCCTCGGTTGTGGTCATTGGCCAAGGTGCCTTGTGTGAGGCCGATGGCGAGGCTGTTCTTGCCGCTGCCATGCAACTGGCCGAAGAAACCAAATCAAAGCTTCTGGTGCTCCATACTGCGGCGGGCCGCGTTGGTGCGATGGATATCGATGCCGTCACCAAGGGCGGTTTGACCGCCGCCATCGATGGCGCGGATGTGATTTATAATCTGGGTGCAGATGAGGTCGAGATCGAGGCAGGTGCCACGGTGATTTATCAGGGCAGCCATGGGGATCGCGGGGCGCATCGCGCCGATATCATCCTGCCCGCCGCTGCCTATACAGAAGAGCAGGGCTTGTTTGTGAACACCGAAGGCCGCCCGCAATTGGCGCTTCGTGCAAGCTTCCCTCCGGGTCAGGCCAAGGAAAACTGGGCGATCCTGCGCGCGCTTTCGGCTGAATTGGGCGCGGTCTTGCCTTATGACACGCTTGCGGCCCTGCGCGCGGCGCTTGTAGCACAGGTTCCACATCTGGAACTGATCGATGAGGTTGTGGAAAACGAGTGGCAGCCGCTAAAGGCGGGCAAACTTGGTAAGGCGGATTTCGTATCGGCTGTGAAAGACCATTTCCTGACCAACCCGATTGCACGTGCAAGCAGCCTGATGGCCGAGCTGTCGGCAGGGGTGAAAGCCCGCGCCGATACTGCGATTGCAGCGGAATAGGGGCGATGATGATGCGGCGCCCCTTCGTGACCCTTTGGGGAGCGATTGCTGGCGTCATTCTGGCGGGTTGCAATATGCCTCACCATCAAGAGGGGCCGCCCGCATTTTATGACGGTGTCGAGACAAGATTGCTCGACGATGATTTGGTGAATTTTGTGGTGAATATGAGCGGCGCAGCAACACCATCCAATGTCGAAGATTACGCAAAATGCGCCGCGGCGCAGTATGCGTTGATCCGCGGCTTCGGATTTGCACGTCATGTAAGAACAAATGTGCTCGAAGAGGGTGGCGTTTGGCGCGGGGATGCTGTTTACACCATCTCGTCGGCGCTCCCCCGCGGGTTGCAGACGATCGACGCTGAAGTGATCGTTGCCGCGTGCGAAGAGCAAGGCATACCTACGGTTTGAGGACGACATGGACGGTTTCTTTTCCACCACACCAGGGCTGATGCTGATCATTGTGGCGCAATGCCTTTTGGTCATTGGCTTCGTAATGGTTTCGCTGCTTTTCCTCGTTTATGGCGATCGGAAAATCTGGGCGGCTGTACAGATGCGCCGTGGCCCGAATGTTGTGGGTATCTTTGGCCTGCTGCAAACGGTGGCCGATGCGCTGAAATATGTCGTCAAAGAAGTCGTGATCCCCGCCGGCGCTGACAGGCCCGTCTTCCTTCTGGCCCCTCTGACCAGCTTTGTGCTGGCGATGGTGGCTTGGGCGGTCATTCCTTTCAATGATACTTGGGTTCTGTCTGATCTGAACGTGGCAATCCTGTTTGTCTTCGCGGTCTCCTCGCTTGAGGTATATGGCGTGATCATGGGCGGTTGGGCGTCGAACTCGAAATACCCATTCTTGGGCTCGCTGCGCTCGGCCGCGCAGATGATCTCTTATGAAGTTTCAATCGGTCTGATCATCATCGGTGTGATCATCTCCACGGGCTCGCTGAATTTTGGTGATATCGTGCGGGCGCAGGACGGCTCTTACGGATTGTTCTCATGGTATTGGGTCGCCCATTTCCCGATGGTCTTTTTGTTCTTCATCTCGGCTTTGGCGGAAACCAACCGCCCGCCCTTCGATCTTCCCGAAGCGGAATCGGAATTGGTTGCGGGCTATCAGGTTGAATATTCCTCCACGCCCTTCCTGTTGTTCATGGCTGGTGAATATATCGCCATCTTCCTGATGTGCGCGCTGATCACCTTGCTGTTCTTTGGCGGCTGGCTGTCCCCGATCCCGGGTGTGGCGGATGGTGCGCTGTGGATGGTTGGCAAAATGGCCGTGTTCTTCTTCCTCTTCGCGATGGTGAAGGCGGTTGTGCCGCGCTACCGCTATGACCAGCTGATGCGCCTTGGGTGGAAGGTATTCCTTCCGATGTCGCTGGCTTGGGTTGTTCTGGTGGCATTTGCCGCGAAATTCGAAATCTTCGGCGGTGCCTATGCCCGCTGGGCGGTTGGAGGCTGATCCATGACGCAGATCGATTATACCCGCGCGGCAAAATACTTTTTGCTGATGGACTTTTTCAAAGGCTTCAAGCTGGGGTTCAAATATTTCTTCGCGCCCAAAGCCACTGTGAACTACCCGCATGAAAAAGGCCCGCTAAGCCCGCGCTTCCGTGGCGAGCATGCGCTGCGCCGCTACCCCAATGGCGAAGAGCGTTGCATTGCCTGTAAGCTGTGCGAAGCCGTCTGCCCTGCACAGGCGATCACAATCGATGCTGAACCGCGCGATGACGGCAGCCGCCGCACCACGCGCTACGATATCGATATGACAAAATGCATCTATTGCGGCTTCTGTCAGGAAGCCTGCCCTGTGGATGCGATTGTCGAAGGCCCCAATTTCGAGTTTGCCACCGAAACCCGCGAAGAACTGTTCTATGACAAGAACAAGCTTCTGGCCAATGGCGAGCGTTGGGAAGCCGAGATTGCGCGCAATCTGGAACTGGATGCGCCCTACAGATGACCGATACCCCCGCAAACCCTTTTGAGGCGCTGTTCAAACAGACGCAGGATATGGCTCAGGAATGGGCCAAGGCGGTTAATCCCGCTTTGGGTGGGGCTGTGTTCGAGCAGAACTGGCCAACTGTGCCTGCCGAGATGCTCGAGGCGATGTGGGGCAAACAGTTCAATCCAGAAGGGTTGGATGCAAAGACACGTCTTTTGCTGACGCTGCAGGGCCTGACCGTTCAGGGCGCGAATGCCGAGACACAAATCCGTTTGACGGTGCGCCATGCCCTTGAGGCAGGGGCCACCGAACAGGAAATCGCCGAGACGATCGGCATGGCCGCCTTGTTTGGCGGTGTTCCTGCAATGACCAAAGCGATGGAGCTTGCCAAACAGGCCATCGACGGGACCGAGGAGTAAGACATGGGTGTAGCCGATCTCACCTTTTACGCATTCGCGGTGACGCTTGTAACAGCGGCGCTGCTGGTTGTGGTGGCCAAGAACCCCGTTCATTCGGTGCTCTGGCTGATCCTCAGCTTCCTGTCCGCGGCGGGGCTGTTTGTTCTGCTCGGGGCTGAATTTGTCGCGATGCTCTTGATCATTGTTTATGTCGGCGCGGTCGCGGTGTTGTTCCTATTCGTGGTGATGATGCTTGATGTCGATTTCGCGGAATTAAAGGCCGAGATGGCGCGCTATGTGCCCTTGGCCCTGCTGATCGGGATCGTCTTGCTGATGCAATTGGGGCTGGCCTATGGAACATGGGTCTATTCTGACGGTATCGATGCCCGCCTTGGCAATCCGATCCCGCCGATTGATCAGGTCCATAACACCCAAGCGCTTGGCCTCATTGTCTATGACCGCTTCTTCCTTGCCTTCCAGCTTGCAGGTTTGATCCTGCTGGTGGCGATGATTGGTGCAATCGTGCTGACGCTGCGCCATCGCAAGGATGTCAAACGCCAGAATGTCTTGACGCAGATGTATCGCGATCCCGCCAAGGCGATGGAATTGAAAGACGTAAAACCGGGGCAGGGGCTGTAACAGGCCACTTGCCCAAGCCTTCGGGCACCATATCAAAGCGCAGCATTGCGCCAACAGACCAAACGACCATGGGGCGGTGCCAGCCCCGGAGGGACGAGACGAGATGAGTATCGGATTGGAACATTACCTGACGGTGGCGGCAGCGCTTTTCGTCATAGGGATTTTCGGAATTTTTCTGAACAGGAAGAATGTCATCGTGATCTTGATGTCAGTGGAATTGATGCTGCTGGCGGTCAATATCAACCTTGTCGC
>ENA-OUOG01004814-OUOG01004814.1-marine-metagenome-genome-assembly--contig:-NODE-4814-length-11393-cov-5.569194_pt1 | contig 11393 bp, 4 predicted proteins | sample MGYA00248635_ERZ508505 | MGnify/ENA primary metagenome ERZ508505 (study PRJEB26176, sample SAMN06267871) | marine metagenome | isolation source: Saanich Inlet, British Columbia, Canada | place: Pacific...
CCGAGACGCGGAAAGAGGACTCGCGCTTCGACGTCTCTGTGAACCGCGTCGTGACCGCGTCGAGGGAAAAAGCCGGCGCCGGCGCCGGCTTTTCCTTTCGCGGGGAAGCTTCGTCATCCTCGGCGCCGAGCGACGGAGCCTCCGTTGTTCGGCGCGACGCCAACGCCGGCTCGTACCGCACCTCTCCCTCGAACCGCTCGAGCCTGTCGACCAGCTCGCGCATGCTCCGCACGGTGGCCTCCAGCGCGCGCGTGCTCCGCGCCTCCGCGCGATCCGCCTGATGTTGATTTCTGAACGCGTCCTGTCCGCTCTCCGCGCTCTCGCGCGCGCGCCGCGAAAAAGCGTCGTTTTGCCTCCTCGCGGCGAGGGTGTTGCCGAGAATCTCGCATATGCCCCGGACGCGCCGCGTGACGCGCCCGCGCTCGGCGCGGGCCACCGCCCGCGCGCGCGCCGAGTCGCCGCACAGGTTGGTGAGCGTGCGCGCGGCGGCGCCCACCAGCTCGAAGCGGTCGCGACACATCTGCATGTGCTCCGTGACCACCGTCACGGCATCCTTCGCGTCAAACACGGCGCGCGCCGGACCGGATTCGTCCCCCGAGAGCGTCTCGAGCACGTCGTGCGCCAGGCGAAGCACTTCAGAGTGTCCTTCGCTCCGGTCGCACCGGCGCATGACGCGCAGGAGCGAGTGCAAGGCGCGCGGGGAGGAGGCTGCCTCGCGCGCGCCGCCGGACGCGCGCGTCGCGCTCGCCAGCGCCGACAGAGCGCGGCGCACGTCGCCCACGGACCGAGCGCCGGCGAGTTTCTCGGCGGCGGCGGCGGCGGCGGCGAACCCCGCGTCTTGTTTGTTCCCCTCGTACCCGCAATACTCGTCCGCGCGCGAGTAATACTCGTCCGGAAGAGGGAACGAATCGAACCGTGACAGATCCTGGGACGCGTTCGAGACGGGAGAGACGTTCGTGAGAGGGACCCGAGAGGGACCCCTCTCGTACGCCGGGGTGTCGTACGCCGGGGTCTCGTCGTCGTCGTCGTCCGCCTCGCTGTCCGAGGACGCCGCCACGGAGGACGCGGCGGACCACGCGAGCAGCGAGGCGGAGCCGGCGGTCCCGCCTCCGACGCGACGGGACGCGGCGGTGGCGACGTTCGCCAGCCTGGACCGCGAAGGAGGCGCGGCCGCGACGCGTGCGGGCGCGGGCACGGCGACGGCGTCCCTCGCGACGGCGTATTTCGCCGAAACGTGTTTTTTTTCTGCCAAGCGCCGCCGCGCCGCCGCGCCGCGAGCGAAGGCTTGCGCCTTGACCGCCGCGTACCGGAGCATGGCGAAGTCCATGCGGCACTTCCACCCGCGCCACGCCGCCTGGATTGCCGTCGCGGCGCGCGTCTCCGCGGACTCGTGCAGGATCTCAAACTCGAGCCGCCTCGCCTTCACCGCCCTCGCCTGCAGCGACAGACGCGCCGGCGTGCACAGAGACGAAGAAGCGTTCACGGGAAAAAGTCCGGCGCGACCACCGCCGGGGGTCTTGGCTTCGACCCGGCGTTTCGTCTCAGCCTTGAGCGCGGCGGCTCTCTCCAGCGCCGCCGCGCGCTCGGCAGCCTCGTCCGCTCGGCGCGCCGCGGCGAGCTCGGCGGCGGCAACTTCACGCGCCTCCATCTCCGCCGCCGCAGCCGCCGCCGCGCGCCGAGCGGAAGCCTCGTCCGCCGCGGCGAGCGCGCGCGCGCGCGCCGCGCGCGCCGCGCGCGCCTCTCTCCGCGCCACCGCCTCGCGCCGGATCAAGGCGCACACGCTGGAGGCGTCGCGGAGCTCGAGAAACGCGCGTCTCTCCAGCGCGCCTCGGCGCGACGCCTGGCAGGTGAGCGCCGCGATCCACACGCGCAGGTACCGTTCGCGCGCGATGAAGCCGCGCACGTGGCGCTGGATCTCGACCGTCGCGGCGTGGCGTCGTCTGGCGCGCGCGGCGTCGCGCGCGGCGCGCTGCGCGACGACGGCGGCGTCGCGGAGCTCGAGAAACGCTCGTCTCTGCAGCGCGCCTCGGCGCGACGCCTGGCAGGTGAGCGCCGCGCCATACACGCGCAGGTACCGTTCGCGCGCGATGAAGCCGCGCACGTGCCTCTGGATCGTCACCGAGGCGAGCTTTACGTTCACAAACGCGCGCGCCTCGACGGCGCCTCTTCGGATGGTCTGCGCCGTTAAAACGGCGGCGCGCAAGGAAACAAACGCTCGTCTCGCTTCGTTCCGCGCGACGCACGCGCGGAAGAAACGCTGGCGCTCTATGACGGTTTGTCTCAGGTCCTGGTAATCGAACCGGTCGCAGAAACCCTTGAAGTGTGCTCGTATTTTGGTCGCCGCGCGGTGCTTTTCGCGTTCCGACTCGAACGCGCGGCGCGTCACCGAAGCGCGACGCCATCGCTGCGCAATCAAAACGGCGCGGCGAGTCTTCATAAACGCGCGACGCGCCGACGCGCCGCGCGCGCGCGTCTGCGCGATGAGCGTCGCGAAGCGGCGGTTCAGAGCCTCCTCGCGCGCGAACATGCCGCGCGCACACGCCGCGATGCGCGTCGCCGCGCGCACAGCCACACGCAGCGTGCGGCGCGCCACGCTTCCGCGACGCACAGTCTGCGCCACCAAAATCGCGCGCGCGCGCGCCGCCGCGTCGCGGCGACCAAAGGCGCCGCGAAGCGCTCTTTGAATCGTCGCCGCCGCGCGCGCCCGGCGCTCGGCGGCCCAGCGCAGTGGGAGGTGCTCCGGGACCTCGAAGCGCGCGCGTCGCCGCCTGAGCCACGCGTTCTGCACGACGCGCGCCGCGGCGTGCTCGGCCTTGCGTCGCAGAAGCGCGCGCCGGAGCTCCAGGAGGAATCCGACACAGAGCTCTTTGCTCGGCCCGCGCGCGTCGCAAAAAGAGTCGCGCGCGTCAAACGGGACAAACAGCACGGTAGATTCCGTCCCGCGCAATACATCGACGGCGCGTTTGGCGAGCGCAAAGTTGGACGCGACGGCTTCGTGTGCCGTGGTTCGCGTTCGCGTTCGAAAGCCGACCGATTTGGAATCCGAATCGACGCGAACGATCTCGCGGAGGTGCACCAGCTCGGGCGCGTAGGCGTGGATCACGGCGCACAGCGCGACGCCGTCGGCGAAGCTTCCGGAAAAGTCGGAAACCTCAACCCCGCGCGTCGCGGCGACGGCGCGCGCCCACCGGAGCAGAGCCAGCTCGCACCGCCGGACGACGGTCAGTTCGTTCGCCTCCCCGTCGCTTTCGCCGTCGTCGTCGTTCGACTCGTGAACGGTCGACTTCAGCCTCGCGTCCGCCAGCTCCTCGGCGAACATCGCCTCGGCGACGGCGTCCTCGTCCGAGGCGCGAAGTCTTTGAAGAACTTTTTCTCGCGCCTCCGCCGCGCTCGCCAGCGTGTCTTTGAAGAACTTCCTTCGAAAGACGCCCACGGAGATCTGCGCTCTGCGACGCTCGCGCCACGACTCAGTTTCGCGGTGCACCTCGTCCCAGTCGCCCAGAGCCGCCGGGCCCTGGAAGTGCACGCGCAGATGGTACAGCGTCGTCGCCGTCGCGGCGAGGTTCCCGTCGACGACGTCGTCCGGGTTCACGCCGCGCAAACCTTCAACCCCGAACGTCTCGACGGCGGTTTCGAGCGCCAGCGCGACATTCCTGCGCTTGGCGACCCGCGCTTGCGCCGGAAAGGACGCGCGCGCGAGCGCGGAAGCGTCGCCGCGCGCGTTCCCGAGCGTGTCCACCAGGCGGCACAGACGCACGCCGTCGCGGAGCTCGAGCGCGAGGTTTTCGGTTCGAAAGTCGTACTCGCGCACGGGTTCCTGCGCGTGGTGCAGTTTGTACCCGTAGTGCCCGAGCCGTCTCAGGACGTCGCCCTCGCCGTGGCAGCTCGCCTGCAGCGCGGCGCGGATCACGTCGCCGCTGGTTTTCAAACGCGCGCCTCGCCGGAACAGCAAAGGCGCCGCCGTGCCCGTGCCCGCCTGCGCGCGGTCCAGCAGGAACACCAGGAGCAGCGTTCGCTTGAGCACCGTCCCCGCCAAAGCCTCGGCGTAGCCCTCGGCGAAGGGCGCGACGCCGCGTCCCTCGCTCCCGTACGCCAGCTCGATCTCCTCGTCGCGCATGAGCGCGGCGACCAGCCTTTGGCGCTCGAGCCGCTCGCGCTTCGCGTCACGCATGAGCTCGTCCTCCCCGTCCCCAAGAACGTCCCTCCCGTCCCCGGGGACGCCCACGATGACGTCCACCGCCGCTCTCAGCCAGAAGACGCCGTACGACCCGAGCGCGTCCCGGAACGCCTCGCGCAGAGAAGTGTCCTCCATGAAGCTGCCTCCGCCCTTGGCGTTGATCCCGGACGGGTCGACGTCGAAACCGTCGCGCACGCCGCGCAGACGCAGTTTCCCGAGGTCGATCTGCGCCTCCACTCTAAGAATCACGTCGCGCACCTCCGCGTCTGACGAGTACAGCCGCCACAGACGCTCGCGAGCCGTCCGCTCCGCCGAGCGGCGCGCGCGCGCGCGCGCGGCGGCGGCGCCGGACGTCCCGGACGTCAGGGGACACGCCTCCAGATCAACATACGGCGGCGCGATCACCGAGTTGATCCACTCGCTCATCAATCGCTCGCGCGCGACGGCCAAAGAAGCGCCCGCGCGGAACGACGCGAATTCGGGTCGAGCGGGAACTTTTTCGCGTTTCTCATTCGCCTCACGCGACGCGCGCGGCGCCAGATCCGGATCCGGCATCGGTATCAGCCTGAGCGTCCTGCCCACGGGCGCGACGCGAGACATCGGCGCAGACGTTTGTTTTTGTTTTTCGGTCCGCGGCGCGCGCGTTTCGGTCGCGTTCGCGTTCGCGTTCGCGTTCGCGTTCGCGTTCGCGTCGAGATTTCCCCTCGCGCGCGCGTGGAACGTGTACGACAGCGCGCCGGGTTTTGACTTGTCGGAGACGCTTTTTTTTTCCGCCGGCGCGACGGCGCCGCCGCGGACGCGCACCGCCAAGGACATCTTCTTGCCCCGTCTCATCCTTCCGGCGTCGCCCTCGCCGTCGTCCAGAGTCACCAGCATCTCGCTGTTGTGCGCGTGGCGGCTCGCCTTGGAAGGGCACCACGAGACGCGCACGACGTGCGACGCGCCGGGGTGAAGCGCGACGCGGTCGGGATCGACCATGAACCCGTCATCCCGGTTGATGCGCTCGAATCTCGCCTCCTGCACGTGCGGCGTGTCGTTCTGCACGCGCAGAGGAAGGGTCTTGCCAACGCCCGCGCGTTGGTCGTCGAAGCGAAGGCACGGGACGTGCTCCGGCCGCCCGAGGCGGAGCAGCGCGGGGGCCGTGTCTCGGCCGAGCGCGGGCCTCGCGGCGCGAGCGGTGCCGCCGGCGCGGCCTTTCGCGCCGGAGAGCTTCGAGGCGTGCGCGGCCGCGAGGACGCGCGGCGCGCTGTTCTCCTTGTCCATCAGGGGGTCAGACGCGAACGACCCGCGGTCGAACGCGGGCGGGGGGGGCATCGTCGCGCCCGTGCCTCCCGGACGCGCGCCGCGGTCGCCGGTCGTCGGGGGCAAATCTGACGTCCCGAGAGCTGTCGTCTTTGCTTTCGGAGCCGAGACTTCCCGCGTCCCCGGCGCGAGTGACTGTCACCCGACGGCCACCTCCCGGCGCTACCGCGACGCTCCCAGTGCCTGCGCGCGCGTGAGTCGAGGGCGTTCGCGCCTCGACCGCGTCGCGTCGCGTGCGTTCTGTGCGCAACGCGCGAATGGCGCGCGCGAGTCGTCTCGGACGGGAACGAAAAAAACGTGCGTCGTGGGGGGAAAACGAAGAATCGTGACGCGAAGCCGAAAACCGCCGTTTGATCGGTCCGACCGATCACTTCACCGCGAGACGCCGCTCGAGACTCGACTGACGCGCACCGATGAAAACGCCCGGTCAAAAACACCGCGAGGCGTCCACGCTCGGCACGTCCCGTGCGGCGCGTTCGGGTCTCCGTCCCTCAGTATCGCGCGCGCGCGACCGGGAGACGGTCGTCGATCGAGAGACATGCCCGCCGGAGGACCCAGGGTACGACCGCGCGAATCTCAATCTTCGCCGACGCGTCGAATCGGCGTCCGCGCGCCCCGCCGTCGCCGCCCCGCGCGAGGCGCAGCCTCGAGGTTTCCGTCCATCCTCATCGCGCTCGTTTTCTTCCGTCGACCGCGCGGTCGTCTCCTCGGCCCGGTCGGCGCGACCCGGCGAGCCGCGCGTTACCCCTGACCCTCTCTTTGTGAGAGCGGTGAGTAAAAAACGCGCGGAGAGTGACGGTGGAATATCTTTATCGCCCGCGCGCCGTCCACGCGCGGGCGACACAAAGCCCCTCCGAAATCGTTTGTTGTTCGCCTTACGACGGTTTTCCCGGATGAAACGACCCCGACGTCGACGCGTTTCTGACCCACCACGTTCGGTTTTGTGCGCACGCTCGTGCCTACAACTCCTCTCCGCCGTGATCATCTCCGCTCGCAGGGCTCGCGCCCGACCGCGCGCGGCAAGAAACGCGGCGGCCGCTCGGAGGACCCGTTCGCGCGCCTCACTAGGAAGCTCGACAAATGGATCGACAAGAACCCGGTGCTCTCCGGGCTGCTCTCCGTCTCAGTGGTGTTTTTGTTGTTGTTTCTCTTCTGGCAAATCTTCGGCACAGTCCTGCGTACGGTGTACGACACGTACCTCAAACGATACGCGGACCCGTACGTGAAGCGAGTCGTGAACTTTTGCGCGCCGCACTTCGTCGCGCTAAAAGACTTGCTCGGCGAGAAGAGGGGGTTCGTGGAAACCGCGCGTTTGATGTTCGTTCCCCGCGACGTCGTCGTCAAAGAACTGTGAACGGAGTAAAAAGCGGTGTTAGGCATAGGCGTTGTCGTGTGACGAGAGGTGATTACCGTACGACACCTACGCTCGCGTGCGCTCTCGTCTGCGTCGAAGTACGTTCCCAGAGACAGACGCAAAAAGGACGCTGGTGAGGAGGAATTGAACCTCTGGGCCGCTAAGCCCCCTTAGGTTTGAAGCCTAAGCCCAAGGCCACTCAGGGTCACTCCAGCAGGTTCGCGGCGAGGCTCGAGGCGAACGCCGGAACGCGTTTTCGACCTCACGTATGGCGTGCGTCCGTTTATAAACGTGGCGAGACGAATCACGCACACGACGTATGGGTCGAGTCCTTTCGGTCGGGGATTTCGCCGATGAAATCGCGTCGCTCGACCTGGCAGACACCGGGCCTTCGGGCGGCGCCCCGTTTTTCGCCTCGACGCGCGTCGTCCCCGGCTCGGATCGCGCACAGGCGTACGCGCAGACACGATGTGGTCCGCGTTCGGGATTCTACGCGGCGCGCGGCGCGCGTGCGGGTGGAGTCCCTCGGGGTCCGCGCGTCACTTCCGCGCGCCCGCGGTGTACGCGGCCGCGCCGGACGCGGGATCGGCGGGCGGGGCGTCTCCCGGGGAGACCGCGCGCGTCCCCTCGACCGTGGTTCGGGGCACGTACGCGGGCGTGAACGTGGCGTACACGGTGACGCACGGGGATGACCAGCGCGGGTACCCGGGCATGACCGTCGCGGAGATGTGCGCCGCGCTGGAGAAGCGGTACGAGGCGAAGCGTCCCCCCGCGGAGCGGCACATCCACCAGCTCATCGATAAGGTGGCGACGCCTGAGGATGCGCGCGCCGCGGCGCGCGCCGTCGCGCGCTTCCGCGCCGAGCGCGCGTTCCTCGCCGCCGGCGACGAGGCCTGGGGCTTGACGAACGACGACGTGAAACGAAAACAAACGCAGAAACGTCACGGGTTGCACCCCAAGAGCCTGTTGATGTTCGCGGAGAAGTGCGTCGCGGCGGGCGACGTCGCGCTCGCCGTGGACGCCCTCGAGAAGCGCCACGTGTTCGGGTTCGAGGCGAGCCGCGCCGCGTGCGAGCGCCTGCTGGAGGCGTGCGAGACCTCGGAGCAGGTGCTCCGCACGTACGCGGCGTTCCGAAAGGAGGGCTTCGAGGTGGACGGCGCGATCGCGACGGCGACGGTGGCGGCGGCGGCGCGCGTCGGAGACTCGGACGCCGCCGAGCGCTGGATGGGGACATTCGCCGCCGCGGGCGTGCCTGCGGAAAAACCCAGCGGGATCGGGCTTTTGGAGCCGGCGTTTGAGCGGGAAGACAGCTCTTCGGACAGCTCTCGGGAACACGATGACAGTCCCGCGTCTTCCGAGGAGAAAGCGTGATCGAGTCGCGGTCGCGTTCGAAAGCGAAATTAAATCAAGCGATTTCGCTCGAGAGTGTTAAAACACGTTTTTTCGCGTCAGTCACGTCGTCGCGCGTCGCGCTCGCCCATCACCGCGCCTCCGCTTCGTTCCCGACCGCGTCCCCGAAGTACGGCCTGGTGGCGTTGACGGCGTTCCCGTCCTTGCCCATCTTCTCCAGCTTCTCCGAGGTGGTCAGCCCGTTGAGGCCCGCCATCGCGGCGCCCAGGATGTCGGTCGTGCACGCCTCCGCGACGGTGCACGGCGGCGGCTCGAAGACGTCGCCGGAGTTGCGACGGATGAAGTTCTCCGTCGCCTTCTTGGCGTACTCGCGCCTGTCGCCGTCGCAGTCCATCATGCCGCCCTCGCACTTCATGCGCATCGCCTCGTCGCGCGAGTCCATGTACTGCTTCACGCTCGGGTCCACGATCACCAAGTCGATGGCGCGCGCGACGGGCGCGGCCGCGGCCAAGACGGTGGTCGCGGCGAGGCCGGAGGCGAGGAAGGCGCGCGCGCGCTCGGACAGCGCGTCGGTGCGCCCGACCTCGTCCCCTCGCGAGGCGCGGGGGACGACCGCGGCGCACCTCGGCGACCGCGTCGACGAGACGCGCGCGCGCGTCCCGGAGGTGGGCGCGAGGGCGGTGGAGGCGAGGGCGCGCGCCATCGTCGAGCAACTGTCAATGCCAAGTCAGCGCGTGGTGTACGCGGCAAAAGATTCGCTCGTGCGCGGCAGCCGGGTCGGCTTTTGTTTTCGCGCGAGTTTTGGCCTCTTGGGAGTTCGGTCGGCCCGAGGGGCCACAGGCGTTCGCGCCCTCGGTCCTCCACCCAAGCGAGGCGCGCTCGCGCGCTTGGAGCCATGGCCGCGACGGCGACCGCGTCGTCTCCCCCCGCCGCGCCCGCGGGTGGCGCTCGGCTCCTGTTCAGGTGCCAGGGGTGCGCGGCGGTGCTGGATTTGACCGGCGCGCCCGAGGATGCGGCCCCCTCGACGCTGGTCCACCGCGCGGACGCGCGCGCCTCCCCCGGCGAGCCTTCCGGCGCGATGGACGAGTCGTTCATGGTCCTCCCCGCCGGTCCCCGCGATGCGCCCGACGCGCGCGCCGCCGGGGCGCCTCCCCCTGATCCGCGCCCCGACGCGCGCGACCCCGACGCGCGACGGACACCAAACTCGGGTTCGCCACGCTCGAGTTCCCTCCACGTGCCCTCCATGGCGGACTCGTTCGTGGTGCTCCCGCGCAGTGTCTCGCGCGTGGACACGGTCTCGGGCTCGAACCTGAACGCGCGCGTCGCCGCGCTCGCGCGCATCTTCGACATGGCCAGCGACGAGACGGAGGCGGACCACCCGATGTGCCTCGAGTGCGCGGCGTTTACGCGCGACGAGATTGACGCGCGCGCAAAGGAAGCGGAAGCCGAGTGCGAGATCCACCGCAAGTGTCTGGAGGAGCTCGAGCGCGAGCGGGGCGGCGAGACACTGAGCGACGTGGAGGCGGAGGCGGCGAGGCTGGAGTTTGAGGAAAGGGAGGTTTGTGAGGAGACGAAGAGTTTGGAAGACGAGTTGAGGGTGTTAAACGCCGAGCGTTTCTCGCTCGAAGAGGCGTCGCGCGCTTTAGACGCGGAGGAGACGAGTTACTTCCACGAGTTCAACGAGTTCAAGGCTCTTTTGCGGACGCACGTGTGTGAGCGGGACGGTCTGGTGACCAAAGTGGAGCAAACGAACCGGCAGTTGGATCGGTTAAGGAAGACCAACGTGTTCAACGACGCGTTCCACATCTGGTTCGACGGGCCGTTCGGCACTGTGAACGGGTTTCGGCTCGGGCGGCTGCCTAACGCGCCGGTGGAGTGGGACGAGATCAACGCCGCGTGGGGCATGGCGTGCTTGCTGTTGAGCACGATGTCTCACGCCGCGGGCGTGACGTTCGAGCACTACACCCTGAAACCGCTGGGCTCGTTCTCGAAAGTGCGCGAGAACTCGAAGGGTGTCGAGTACGAGCTTTACGGCCCGGTGAACATCCTGAGCAGCCACCGCTACGACAAAGCCATGACTGGCTTTCTGAGCTGCTTGAAGGAGTTTGCGGAGTTCGCCAGGGAGAGCGACTTGTCGAGCCCGGGCGTGGACGGAGACGTGAGCGACGGGGCGAACGCGTTCAAGCTCCCGTACGACATCGACGGCGACAAGATCGACGGGCGGAAGATCGGCTTCCCGTTCAACCGGTACGAGCGGTGGACGGCGGCGCTCAAGATCACGCTCGTCGACCTCAAGGCGTGCTTAGCGTGGCTCGCGAACCAGCAATGACCGACCCGTCGTTCGAGAGAGAAGAGCGTAAAACACTTCTTACAAAGTACCGAAGGTACATTTTTCAGCGCTTCTCGCGCGTCTCTCTCGGGTTCGCGGACGTGTCCGCGAACCCCACGCAGAGCCAATCGCCGTCCTACCCCTCACCTTCTTCTCGCGGCGGCGCGGGGCGCCGCGGCGGCCGCGGGCGCAGCATCCTTCGGCGCTTCTTCGATCTTCAACCCCTTGTCGTGCCGGAACTCGCAGTGCTTTTTGAGCTCGCCCAAGCGCGGGGGAACCCCGGTGAGGCGCGGGCACTTATCGAAAAGCAGCGTCTTCAGCTTATGGCAACTCACCACGCCCTCGGGCAGCGCCACGAGCTTGTCACAACCGGAGAAGTTCAAGTGCTCGAGCTCGGGAAAGTCGAACCCGAACTCGAACGGTAACCTCACCAACTCTCGGTTGACATTCAGGTCGAGCTCTCGCAGCTTGGACAACTTGCAGAGCTCTTTGGGGAACTCCGCGAGTTTACAGTTGTTCATCTGGAGTTTCCACAGGTCCTTGCAATTCGCCAGCTCCTTCGGAAGGCTCGTCATACCCGGGGCACCCATCGTAAGTACTTCGAGCTTCGTGAGCTGCCCGAGCTGTTTCGGCACCGGGCCTTCGAACTCGTTGTAATACAGATGAGCCACGCGGAGCTCGGTGAGTAACCCGAGGTCGGCGGGAACCTCGCCGGTGATCTGGCCCCGGTTCACGTCGAGGTGGAAGACTCGCCCAGCCCCGTCGAACTTTACCCTTTGCCACGTACCCGGGTCTTTGTCCTTAGGCCACCACTCCGCGAGCTTGGATTGGGGCTGACTGTCGCGCCACGACTCGAGGACCGCCAGATCCGTCTCGGCGGT
>ENA-OUOG01004819-OUOG01004819.1-marine-metagenome-genome-assembly--contig:-NODE-4819-length-11388-cov-9.130404_pt1 | contig 11388 bp, 10 predicted proteins | sample MGYA00248635_ERZ508505 | MGnify/ENA primary metagenome ERZ508505 (study PRJEB26176, sample SAMN06267871) | marine metagenome | isolation source: Saanich Inlet, British Columbia, Canada | place: Pacific...
CCACAAACTGCTGACCCATAGTCCAGAAGTTAGATATTTACCAGTAGGGGATCACACCGAGAGAGAAGTAGACGCCCGAGAACAAGAACACCAGAGGAAGCATGTACAGCAGGATGCGCTGCTGGCGATACATCGGGCTTTCTTTCATTGCCGGAGACTGATTCTTCGACATGATCTGTAGCTGTGTCACGAACTGAGAGGCGGACATCAACACAACCATCACAGCTGCCGTCGCAATAACCGCCACGGTTGCAGAGGACGACAGCGTAGACGCATCGCTGAACGCGAAAGCCATTGTGGCCTGCAAGGGTGCCAGGCCGAACAAGGCTGCCTGGCCAAACTGCTCGGCCAAGTCCTGGGTCATGAACGATACGCCGGCACGCCCTTCCGCTGCGGTGCTCAGTACGCGGAAAAGCCCGAAGAAGATCGGCATCTGAAGCAAGAGGGGAAGGCAGGACGAAAACGGGTTTGTCCCCGCTTTTCCGTATAAGGCCATGGTTTCTCGGGACATCGCTTCCCGGGAGAACTGGTCCTTCTTGCCTTTGTATTTGTCCTGAATTTTCTTGAGCTCTGGCGCAATCTCCATCATGCGACGTTGGCTGCGAATTTGGCGGACGAAGACCGGAATTAGTGCTGCCCGGACGATGAGGACCAGAGTCGCGATCGAAAGAAACCACGCGGCTCCAGAGGTGGGCTCCATCCCCAGGAACTCAAGACCCTGGTGCGCTCCGGCGAGCACAGCCTCGATGACCCATCGAATAGGCCACAAAATCGTGTCGAAAAATTCCACGGGGTTACCTTCCCTTCGGACGCACGAACCCGAGCGCCGATATTTCGTATAAAGCTTTCAACTCTGAAGGAGGATCATCAATCCCGCCACGGGCCCAAGGGTTACAGCGGACGATGCGAATCGCCCCTAAGCCTATTCCCCACACGGCTCCCCTGTGTTGGATTGCCCTGAGTGTATAGAGCGAACAGCTGGGGTAGTACCTGCATACCTGGCCATACAACGGCGAGATCACCTTTCGATACGCAAGGAGAAGAGCCAGAGCCACGTTTCGCGGCAACAGAAGAATCTCCTGCCCAAACCGGCTCACCTAGCTACCTGCGCTATCGCTTCGTCCCAGTCCTGGGCCAATTGGGCAAAACTACTCGCGCCGCTGGCGGGAAGCGCCCGCACCACACCGCGCATGCCTGTCGGGTGTGCTGTGAGAGTCTGTGCAGCTAACTCGCGAAGTCTGCGCTTGACACGGTTTCTCACCACCGCGTTGCCCACCTTCTTGGAGACAACGAAGCCCCACGTGGAAGGGAAATCGGGACCTGAGTGAGCGACCGCCATGACAAAGCAGGAAGCCGAGACTTTGCGCCCGCGGCGTTGCACGTCACGGAGCTCCGCTCCCGAAACAATTCGATGGACCCGCGGCAACACGGGAAATAGCCCTAGGCCGAGAGGGAGGTGCGGCCCTTGCGACGGCGAGCGGCCAAAATCGCGCGACCAGCACGGGTACGCATACGCAGACGGAAGCCGTGCACTTTAGCTCGCCGACGGTTGTTGGGCTGGAAGGTACGCTTACTCATGAGAACTCCTCGGTACTGGCTTGGAGAAAATCCAAGAAAAACTGGCCCAACGGGCAACACTTCAGGATACGCGCCAGTCTCCGTGTGGTCAACCCGTCAGCGAATTTTAGTTATCCACAGCCTGGCGCTACTCTAATGTTCTGTTACCAGCCGTCATTTAGCGTTATCAAGATTGTTCTCCACAGAAATCCGAAGGGGTGATTCCGTGAGCTCTACCGAAACGGACGTCACTGAACTGTGGAACAGCGTTCAAAGCCACCTCACCACCGACACCAGGATCACCCCTCAGCTGTGGGGATTTCTCGACCTTGTAGAACCTCGGGGTGTCATGGCTGGGGTTCTTTACCTCGAGGTCCCCAACGAGCTCACCCGCGGGATGCTGGAACAGCGGGTTCGTCTACCTCTGTTGACGGCCCTAGAAAGCACCGAGGATTCCGGGGTGAGCAGCTTTGCCATCGTCGTGAACCCGGACATCGAGAGTGACGTCCTTCAGCTTCCTGCCCACGATGATGTGCCGATGGAAGCCATGGCCCCGATAGATCCGCCTCAACCAGCGATGGCAATGCCCGATCAGTCGCGCCTCAATCAGAAATACAGTTTCGATAATTTTGTGATCGGGTCCTCAAATCGTTTCTCGCACGCGGCAGCAGTTGCCGTGGCGGAAGCACCCGCAAAGGCGTACAACCCACTCTTCATTTACGGCGGTTCCGGGTTGGGAAAAACCCACCTACTTCACGCAATTGGCCACTACGCAACCAGCATGTTCAAAGGTTGTCGGGTGCGATATGTCAGTTCAGAAGAGTTCACAAACGATTTCATCAACTCGATTGCGAACAATAGGGGACCAGAATTTCAGGCGCGCTACCGCGAGATCGACATTTTGCTGATCGACGACATCCAGTTCCTTCAAGGTAAAGACTCCACACAGGAGGCCTTCTTCCACACCTTTAACACTCTTCACGACCACAACAAACAGGTCGTCGTGACCAGCGACCTGCCACCTAAACAGTTGACAGGGTTTGAAGACCGTATGCGGTCCCGGTTCGAGTGGGGTCTGATTACCGACGTCCAGGCCCCAGATTTAGAAACACGAATCGCGATTCTCCGGAAGAAAGCGGCTAGTGAACAGATAGATATCAATGACGATGTCATGGAGTACATGGCCTCGAAAGTATCTTCTAACATTCGTGAACTTGAGGGTGCACTTATCCGAGTGACCGCGTTTTCCAACTTGAACCAGGCCCCAATCGATATGCAGCTGGCGCAGTCCGTTTTGAAAGATTTGGTACTCACCGAAGACACCAACGTGGTCTCGCCTGCCGAAATTATCAATATTGCCGCCGGTTTTTACCAACTCAGCGTGGACGACCTTTATGGCTCATCCCGATCACAAGCAATTGCTTTGGCCCGCCAAGTCGCCATGTATCTGTGCCGCGAGATGACGAACCTATCTCTGCCAAAGATTGGGCAGCTGTTTGGCAACAGAGACCACACCACTGTGATGTACGCCAACAAAAAAATCGGGGAGCTCATGAAGGAGCGCCGATCTATCTACAATCAGGTCACCGAGCTAACGAGCCGTATCAAACAATCGAACAGTTACGCGCCATAAACCTAACTTCAACTTGAAGGTTTCCCACACTGTGGATAACTTGTGGACGGTTGTCAGTCTTTAGTGGAAGACGCGCCACATAAGTCCACAGACCTTAGCGAAAGAAGCGACCCTTACCAGTCAGGGCTATTTCTATCCACAAGCTCCTGGACAGCCTCTCCACATCTAACAAGGTTGTAGTTTCCGCTTGGGAAGAGACCCCACTGTTGGTTACACACTTATCCCCAACAGTTATGGCTATTAATCAAATTTAAATCTATTCATTCACCAATAACCCACTGGCGCACAGAAACCAGCTTTGTGGCACAATCAAGTACCCGCAAGAAGCCCCGACAAGTAGGTAACCGTGAAGTTTGAAGTCAACAAAGACGTTTTCAGTGAAGCTGTTTCGTTTGCTGTAAAACTCTTGCCCCAGCGCACTACGCTGCCCATATTGAGCGGCGTTCTGATCTCAGCTGCAGACGGTTCGGTGACGATTTCTTCATTCGACTATGAGGTTTCGGCAACCACAAAGGTAGCGGCGACTATCGATCAGCCGGGCAAGGTACTGGTCTCTGGTCGACTGTTGTCTGAAATTGCTCAACGTCTGCCCGAGGAGAGCGTCTCGCTTACGTTGTCGGGCTCGTCAGTCTCGGTTGTTTCTGGTTCAGCAAAATTCTCGTTGGCGACGATGCCGGTTGAGGAATACCCCAACCTCCCCGAGGTCGACGGCGTCGCTGGAGTTGTGTCTGGTGAAGACTTCTCTCAAGCTGTAGGTCAGGTGGCCCCGGCCGCATCGCGCGATGACGTCACCCCCGTTATCACCGGGGTTTTGCTAGAGGTCTCGTCGACGGCGTTGGTGATGATGGCTACTGACCGCTATCGAGTGGCAGCCAAACAGTTGTCGTGGTCGGGGGAGGATGTGAGTGCTGAAGGGATCCAGGCTCTCATTCCGTCGCGAACCCTTTCGGAAATTGGCAAGACTTTTGCTCACACGCCGAAGCTCACAATTACTCTCAGCACCGGCGGGGACCGAGAGTTAGTGGCGTTTAGCAGTGAGCAAAGAACTGTCACGACCCTGTTGATCAAGGGTTCCTTTCCTCCGGTTCAAAAGCTGTTCCCTGAGTCCACGCCTGACTATGCGGTCGTCAGTACTCAGGATTTGATCGAAGCAACTCGACGCGTCGCGCTGGTGCTCGAGCGCGAAGCCCCCCTTCGGTATTCGTTCGGGCCGGATGGCGTCGCACTTGAAGCACTGGGTTCTGAACAGGCTCAGGCTTCTGAGGAAATTGATGGGCACCTAGTTGGCAAAGAGTGTGTTGTTTCATTGAAACCACAATTTTTGATTGACGGCCTTACTGCGACCCATAGCGAGTTCGTGCGGGTTGCTTTCACGCAAACCGATAATCCAAATAAACCCGGGCCGGTTTTGTTGACAGCGCAAGCGGCCAAAGATGGCGATCACACAGAGGGATACCGCTATCTTTTGCAGCCTAATTTATTGATGCGCTGAGAGCTTTTCCGTGTGGATTAGCCAGTTAGACCTGGTCGGGTGGCGCAATCATCACCGGTCGTCACTGCTTTTTCAACAAGGCGTAAATGTTCTAATCGGGCCGAATGGTCAAGGAAAAACGAATGTTGTAGAAGCTGTACGGTTTCTCGCTCACCTTTCCTCGCATCGCGTGAGCGGGTCCGCTGCATTGATTGGCGATGGTTCGGATCAAGCAACTATCTACGGGACCTTTGCTCACGGGACTCGTGATGTCTCGGTGGGAATCACCCTAAAGCGAAATGGCACGAACGAGGCAACAGTGTCGGGGAATTCGGCAAAGTTAGCCGAGGTTCCTCGATGGGTTTCCGCCGTGATGTTTGCGCCGGAGGACTCCTCTTTAGTGAGGGGAGAACCGGGTTTCCGACGACAGTTTCTCGACGACCTTGTTGTTGCAACCTCGCCTGCGATGGCCGGTGTTTATGCGGATTTTGACAAAGTTCTGCGACAGCGAAACAGTTTGCTGAAATCTTTGAGAACTGCATCTCGAACAGCAGATACGTCGACCTTGGAGGTTTGGAACGCATCATTCGTCGCCTTGGCGGCAGATATCGTCTATCACCGGATGGCATCCTGGGGGTATGTGGCGCGGCATATCTCCGATGCATACGAAAAGTTGGCGTCGGGGCAGTTGATTACCGCCAGTTATCAGGCAAAAGGCTTTGACGCCGACCTAGGAATGACAAGAGCTGAGCTGGAAAACCAGCTGGCCCAAGCGATCTTGGAGGTTTCGTCTGCGGAACGTGACCGCGGGCTCACGTTGGTGGGACCTCAACGAGACGATATCGATCTTTTTATTGATGGGCGCCCGGCTCGGACCCATGCCAGTCAGGGTGAGACGTGGTCACTCGCTCTGTCATTGAGGCTTGGCGTTGCGGCATGGCTGAGGCAAGAGCGATCTAGTGGTGATCCCATCATTATTCTTGACGACGTTTTTGCGGAGCTAGACGCCCATCGACGAGCAAGGTTGGTATCCGTTGTCTCTGATTACGAACAGCTTCTTGTAACTTCGGCTGTCGAAGAGGACCTACCCGCGGAACTAACTGGCGTTTCGTTTGATGTTTCTCAAGGTCAGGTGACGAGGCGATGAGCTTTGATGAGCCACGAGCGGTTTATCGCAGATTACGCCAAAAATTCGGTGGCTATCGTGCGACAACACGAGGCACCGAGACCGAAGGGTCCCGCCCGTTTACTGAGGGACGAGATCCGGGGTCAATGGCAGAAGCCTTGGGTGTTCTGGAGCACACAATGGGGTGGGAACTGCCGCTGGCTCAGGCTGAATTGTTAGCAGAATGGGCCGATGTTGTGGGCGACGACCTGGCCCACCACGCCTCCCCAACCGGCGCTGCAGACGGTGTTTTAGAAGTGTCCTGCGATTCCAGCGCTTGGGCGACCCAGCTGCGATTGATGAAAACAACACTGCTTGATTCACTGCAAGCACGGTTCCCCCAGGCGGGAATTACCGAAGTGGCGATTAAGGGGCCGGGTGCCCCCTCGTGGAAACACGGCACCCGCTCGGTTCCAGGGCGTGGCCCGCGCGATACTTACGGCTAACGAGACGTAATTGGTGGGGAACAAAAAATTATCCCCTCAGAGACGCTAAATCCCGTTTCTTTGTCGCTGCGCTCGATAGAATGAGACAGGCGTTTGACGGTGGGAAATTTTCTACACCGAACGCGAAACTCAGGAGCTTAACAAATGACACCAGCTGCCAAAAAAGCTTCGGAAGAAGACTCGTACGGCGCCGGTGACATTCAGGTACTTGAAGGCCTCGAGGCTGTTCGCAAAAGACCGGGTATGTATATCGGCTCCACCGGTCCGCGCGGTCTTCACCACCTCGTCTATGAGATCGTCGACAACTCGGTGGATGAGGCGTTGGCGGGTCATTGCGACCACATCACGATCGTGATCATGCCCGATGGTTCGGTGACGGTGTCTGACAATGGCCGCGGTATTCCGGTAGATGAGCACCCTGTCGAAAAGAAGTCCACCGTCGAGGTAGTGCTCACCACCCTGCATGCCGGAGGGAAATTTGGTGGAGGCGGATATGCCGTCTCCGGTGGTCTTCACGGTGTTGGTAGCAGTGTGGTGAATGCACTTTCGGAGAAGCTTGATGTTGAGGTGAGACGTCAAGGCAGCACATGGGTGCAGTCGTATCGTGACGGTGTTCCTCAGGGACCGCTTACTGAATCAGGTAAGAGTGCTGAGACCGGGACGACCATTTCCTTTTGGCCTAACACCCAAATATTTGAGACGGTCGACTTCGAATACGAGACGTTGCGCACACGCTTTCAACAGATGGCTTTCTTGAATAAAGGCCTCCGTATTGATCTTGAGGATCAACGCCCCAATTCCGCCGGTCGAAAAGACACCTTCAACTATGAAAAAGGCCTTGTCGACTACGTGGAGTACCTCAACCAGGCGAAAAAGACCGAGGTGGTCCACCCGGACATCATTTCTTTTGAAGCAGAAGACACGGAACGCAAAATTGCGCTGGAAGTCGCTATGCAATGGACAAACGCATACTCGGAAAGCGTGCACACCTATGCGAACACAATCAATACGCACGAGGGGGGAACACATGAGGAAGGGTTCCGTGCGGCCCTGACCACTCTGGTCAACCGTTTCGCTCGCTCAAGTGGCCTTTTGAAGGAAAAAGACGAGAACCTTACGGGTGACGATGTTCGCGAGGGTTTGACCGCAGTGGTGTCGGTAAAGCTAGGCGAGCCCCAGTTCGAGGGGCAAACAAAGACAAAACTCGGGAATACGGAGGCAAAATCTTTCGTACAGAAAGTGACCGGGGAGCACCTCGGCGATTGGTTTGAACGCAATCCTGCCCAAGGAAAAGACGTTGTTCGGAAAGCTGTTCAAGCCTCGCAAGCCCGAATCGCGGCCAGAAAAGCACGTGAGCAGACCCGCCGCAAAGGTCTCCTGGAGTCCGGTGGGATGCCCGGAAAGCTTAAGGACTGTCAGTCCAAGGACGCGGCCCTTAGCGAGATTTTCTTGGTGGAGGGTGATTCTGCTGGTGGCAGCGCGGTCACTGGACGGGACCCGGAAACCCAGGCAATCCTCCCGTTGCGGGGGAAGATCCTGAACGTTGAGAAGGCTCGTCTTGACCGCGCCCTGGGTAACAACGAAATCCAGGGAATGATCACCGCTTTCGGTGCAGGAATTGGCGAGGATTTCGACGTTGAGAAGGTTCGGTACCACAAGATTGTCCTGATGGCTGATGCGGATGTGGATGGCCAACACATCACGACATTGCTGTTGACTCTGTTGTTTCGCTACATGCGCCCGCTTATTGAACGCGGCTACGTGTACCTGGCGCAGCCCCCGCTGTATCGAATCAAGTGGTCAAATGCTGACCACGATTACGTCTTCAGCGACCGTGAGCGCGACGCTCTGCTCGAAGAAGGACGTAAAGAGGGGAAAAAGATTCCCAAAGACAATTCCATTCAGCGATACAAGGGTCTTGGAGAGATGAATCACCAAGAGTTGTGGGACACCACGATGAACCCCGAAACAAGAACGCTGTTGCAGGTAACGCTGGACGACGCGGCGGTTGCCGACGCTGTCTTCACAACGTTGATGGGGGAAGACGTTGAAGCCAGACGAGGCTTCATTCAACAAAATGCCCGCGACGTACGATTCCTCGATATTTAGGACCCCACGGTGACTGACTCAGACAACACCCCCGTTCGCACCGATCGGGTAGATCAGGTCGACATTCAGGTCGAGATGCAACGTAGTTATCTCGACTACGCCATGAGTGTGATTGTCGGGCGTGCGTTGCCCGACGTTCGCGATGGCCTGAAACCGGTCCATCGCCGGGTGCTCTATGCCATGTACGACGGTGGCTACCGTCCGGATAAAGCATTCTCGAAGTGTTCTCGTGTTGTCGGCGACGTGATGGGAAAATTTCACCCCCACGGTGACTCGGCCATCTACGACGCGCTCGTGCGTCTTGTCCAACCCTGGAGTCTGCGGTATCCGCTGGCGGCAGGTCAGGGAAACTTTGGTAGCCCGGGGAACGATGGGGCTGCTGCGCCCCGGTATACCGAGACGAAGATGGCCAATCTTGCCCTCGAGATGGTGCGCGACATCGAGGAAGACACCGTCAATTTCCAGGAAAACTATGACGGGCGGACTCAAGAGCCCAGTATTTTGCCCAGCCGGTTTCCCAATTTGTTGGTCAACGGTTCTGTGGGTATTGCCGTGGGTATGGCGACCAATATCCCTCCCCACAACCTCCGCGAGGTAGCCGAAGCAGCGCAGTGGCACCTTGCGCACCCCGACGCTACGACCGAAGAGTTACTCTCCGCGGCTCTCACCATTGTTAAGGGGCCTGATTTTCCCACTGGCGCCCAGATACTCGGCAACAACGGGATTGTTGATGCCTACAAGACAGGACGCGGCTCCATCACTATGCGTGCGGTGGTGACGGTCGAGGAGATTCAGAACCGGACGTGTCTTGTTGTTACGGAGCTTCCCTACCAAGTGAACCCCGACAACTTGGCCATCAAGATTGCCGATTTGGTGAAGGATGGAAAAATCACCGGAATCGCCGACATCCGGGACGAGACATCGGGTCGGACCGGCCAACGCTTGGTGATTGTGCTCAAGCGTGACGCTGTCGCCAAAGTCGTGCTGAACAATCTCTACAAGCACACGTCACTGCAGGAGAACTTTGGCGCCAATATGTTGGCCATCGTTGACGGTGTCCCGCGCACCCTCACGCTTGATGCCTTCATTAGCTACTGGGTCGCACATCAGATTGAGGTCATTGTCCGGCGCACGCAGTTCCGGCTGGACAAAGCAGAGGCCGATGCGCATATCTTGCGCGGGTACCTCAAGGCTTTGGATGCGCTCGACGATGTGATTGCCCTTATCCGCAAATCGCCCACAGTCGACGAAGCAAAAGAAGGCCTTCAAAAACTGCTGGGGGTTGACGAGGAGCAAGCTCTTGCCATTCTCAACCTTCAGTTGCGTCGACTGGCGGCGATGGAACGCCAGAAAATCGTGGACCAGGCGGCTGAGCTAGAAAGACTGATTGCCGACTACAAGTCCATCTTGGGAAGCGAAGAACGTCAACGCACCATTGTTTCGGAGGAGCTTTCGGAGATTACTGATCGCTACGGGGATGACCGTCGGACCGAAATTCTTATGGGATTCGATGGCGGGATGACAAACGAAGATTTGATTCCTGAAGAAGAAATGGTGATTTCCGTCACTCGCGGTGGGTACATCAAGCGAACCCGCAGTGATAACTATCGAAGCCAACACCGCGGCGGTAAAGGGGTTAAAGGCGCCCAATTGCGAGCCGACGACGTTGTGGAGCACTTCTTTGTCTCCACAACGCACCGATGGTTGCTCTTCTTCACGAACACGGGCCGGGTTTATCGGGCCAAAGCCTATGAAGTCCAGGAAGCTGGGCGTGACGCGAAGGGACAGCACGTCGCCAACCTTTTAGCTCTTCAGCCCGGCGAAGAAATCGCCCAGATCCTTGATATCGCTGACTATGAAGCGGCCCAATATCTTGTGCTTGCTACACAGGCCGGGATGGTGAAAAAAACCGCACTCACCCAGTACGACACCAACCGGGCTGGGGGGATTATCGCCATCAACCTCAAAGAGGACGACCAATTAGTTGCGGCCATGCTGGCCAACGAGGGCGATGACGTACTGCTGGTCTCGCGCGCAGGAATGTCCCTGCGTTTCAGCGCCACTGATTCAAGTCTTCGCCCGATGGGGCGCTCCACTGCCGGTGTACGGGGCATGCACTTCCGTGGAGAGGACCAGCTGCTTTCGGCCTCCGTCGTTACCGACAGCGGTTACGTATTTGTCGTAACCGAAGGGGGCTATGCCAAGCGAACAGGCGTGGAGCACTACAGGGTTCAACAGCGCGGTGGTATCGGAATTAAGGTCGCCAAGCTTTCCGAGACGAGGGGGGCGCTTGCCGGTGCCTTGATCGTCGGCGACGAGGATGAAGTTCTTGTGGTCCTCGAGAGTGGAAAAGTCGTTCGATCCGGTGTCGATGAGGTTCCCGCTAAGGGGCGCGACACCATGGGAGTGGTGTTTGCCCGAATGGCAGATGATGACAAGGTCCTCGGCATCGCGCCTAATTCCGAACGTAACCTAAAGGCAGTAGTCGATGAGGGTAGTGTCGAAGCTGAATCCGACAATGATGATCACAGTGAGGTCGCCGAGTGAGTGAAACAGGGCCGTCCCGTGGTGCTGCACGTTCGTCAGTGCCAGCAGCCAAACAGGTCCGGCTGAATCTCGTCTATGTCGATTTATGGGCGGCGGTCAAGGTGTCTGCTCTCGTATCAACCGCGGTGTCGATATCGGTTTTCTTGGTTGTGTTGCTGAGCTGGACGCTGTTGAGCGCAGTAGGAGTTATCGGAGCGCTCGAGGGAATTGTTGGGGACATCCTCGGTGATGGTGGAGGGGCCATCCTGGCTCTCCTAAGCTTTGGGCAAGTCGCGCTGCTGGGTTTGGTGGGGGCACTCATCAACTTTGTATCGCTGACCGTCCTGGGGTCACTGAGCGCGATTTTGTACAACGTGATTGCAAAGTTGACCGGCGGTCTCACGGTGGGTTTCACGAACCAGTAAGGTAGAAGCTTGTGCCCCAGTGCGGTATTCTCGTACGCGGACTCGGGGGCTATAGC
>ENA-OUOG01004820-OUOG01004820.1-marine-metagenome-genome-assembly--contig:-NODE-4820-length-11387-cov-10.128912_pt1 | contig 11387 bp, 10 predicted proteins | sample MGYA00248635_ERZ508505 | MGnify/ENA primary metagenome ERZ508505 (study PRJEB26176, sample SAMN06267871) | marine metagenome | isolation source: Saanich Inlet, British Columbia, Canada | place: Pacific...
TTTGCAAATTATCTGACACAGCAAATCGCCCTGCTGATTGAAAACCATAATGTTGAGGTCGCGATTGGGGTATCCTCTACGCCAATTCCGCTGCATTTTGCAGTGCTGACGGATCCCAATCTCAACGTCCCGCAAGAGGCAGCGCTAACCTTTCCCTTGCGCGATATGTTTGATGTGCCTGATCTGGGCGGCATCCATGACGAGATCGTCAATTCCTTTGGCTTTAAGCATCCAGACGGATCGGGGCCGCTTGCGCCCTTTACCGCCGAACGGATCGACTATTCTCTGGCACGGCTCGCTCATTATACCGCGACTGATCCTGTGTATTTTCAGAACCATGTTCTGTTCACCAATTACCAATTCTATATTGACGAATTCATTGCCTATGCGCGGGCAATGTTGGCCGACCCAAACAGCGGCTACACCGCCCTCGTTGGGCCGGGCAATCAAGTTTTGATGACGGCTGAGGCAGAGCTCACACATCCCGCAAAAATGCCCCAGATGCCAAGCTATCACCTCACCCGTAAAGACAATGCAGGTATTAGTTTGGTTAATATTGGGGTTGGGCCTTCAAACGCAAAAACCGCCACTGACCATATTGCAGTTTTGCGACCCCATGCATGGTTGATGGTTGGTCATTGTGCAGGTCTGCGCAACACGCAGGCGCTTGGCGATTATGTCTTGGCACATGCCTATCTGCGCGAAGATCATGTTCTTGATGATGACCTGCCCGCATGGGTTCCCATCCCCGCATTGGCCGAAGTTCAAATTGCCCTTGAGGATGCGGTGGCAGATGTTGCGCAAGTGTCTGGCTATGAATTGAAACGGATCATGCGCACAGGCACGGTCGCCACAATCGACAATCGCAATTGGGAATTGCGCGATCAATCTGGCCCCGTAAAGCGCCTCAGCCAAAGTCGCGCCATCGCACTCGATATGGAAAGCGCAACAATCGCCGCCAATGGATTTCGCTTTCGGGTGCCTTATGGCACGCTGCTTTGTGTCTCGGATAAGCCGCTGCATGGCGAGTTAAAGCTGCCTGGAACGGCCTCAGAATTCTATAAAACCCAAGTGACGCGACATTTGTTGATCGGCATTCGCGCCATGGAAAAATTGCGCGAAATGCCGCTTGAACGCCTTCATAGCCGAAAATTGCGGTCTTTTGAGGAAACAGCTTTTTTATAAATATATAAATTTTTGTCAAGATGCATGTTTTCTGCACCATTTTGTCTACTAATTGTTGTGTCCCTCCACAATATTAGGGTAATTTCGCACCAGCGAGCCCAAGGGTTCGGGGAGTAAAGGAGATAAAAAATGGCACAGAAACCGATGACAAAGACGCAGCTTGTTGCCGCGCTTGCCGACGAAATGGGCAGTGACAAGAAAACCGCAGCAGCCGCTTTGGATGCAGTGACCGCAGTGGTCACCAAAGAAGTCGCAGGCGGTGGCGCAGTAACCCTTCCTGGGATTGGCAAAGTATACTGCCGCGCACGTCCCGAGCGTATGGTGCGCAACCCAGCAACGGGCGAGCAGATCAAAAAGCCTGCCGACAAGGTTGTGAAGGTCACAATCGCAAAGGCATTGAAGGACAGCGTAAACGGCTAAGTTTTCGCAGTTTTGAAGTTTTAAGGGCCGCCTTCTTGGGCGGCCCTTTTTCTTGGGCGGGTTTCATGCTTCTGTGTCGCAAGCAGGTTTCGGCAGGATGCATGACATGGATTTTCGCGCAATTGGAATGGGGCTGATTTTCGCCCTCATATGGTCTTCGGCTTTCACCTCTGCGCGGATGATCGTTGAGGCAGCGCCCCCCCTCTACGCATTGGTTCTGCGATTTGGATTAGCGGGTCTGATTGGTGTGGCCATTGCCAAGGCCCTAGGACAACACTGGAAATTTTTGGCCAAGCAATGGCGCGGCATTTTGATTTTTGGCACCTGCCAAAACGCGATCTATCTGGGTCTGAATTTTATCGCCATGCAAACGGTCGAAGCGGGGCTTGCAGCCATCATCGCATCCAGTATGCCGCTGTTGGTGGCGACTGCGAATTGGGCGTTTTTCCGTGAAACCCTCCCAAAGCTAGGGATTTTCGGCCTGATTGCGGGCTTCGCTGGGGTGGCGCTGATTATGTCACAGCGATTAACAGGCGGGGCGGATGTCATGGGCCTTGCACTCTGCGTCATAGCTGCCGTGGCGCTGACCATCGCAACATTGGCCGTGCGCAGTGCTTCAGCCTCGGGCGGAAATGTGATCATGACCGTTGGCTTGCAAATGGCGGTTGGCTCGATTGTCTTGCTGCCCTTTGCCTTAATCTTTGAAACGCCAGAATTTGACATGTCGCAGCGCCTCTTTTGGGCCTTCACTTATACAACTTTAGCCCCAGGTCTTTTGGCAACGTGGATTTGGTTTTTGTTGGTCGCCCGCATTGGGGCAACCCGCGCCGCAACGTTTCATTTCTTGAATCCGTTTTTCGGCGTGGCGATTGCCGCGGCGCTCCTTGGGGAACAATTATCTTTGGCCGACCTCATTGGGGTTGCCATTATCGCAGGCGGGATTTTGACGGTGCAGTTGGCCCGCGTCACCCCAACGGCGCCAAGCAGTTAGGCCCCGTCAAGCGGCGTATCGCTGACAATGACGCGCAGATTATCAATAGCGATGCGATAGGGCGTATCCGTATCATCGCTGCCAAATAGGCTGATTTCGCCCTCTGCGTCATAGCTGCTGACCGCAATGCGCAAAGATAATCGTGTGGTTTCTTCTCCCGATTGCACTGACCCATCGGGTTTGGGATGCGCGTCAAGCAATTGAAACCGCGTGCCTGTTGGGCTCTGCCGCGCGATCTCGATCACAGGGGCATGCGCCTCGCCTGTAATGCGCAAGGCTGCATCGGCAAAGCTCAGTTCAACCGCTGCACCGTCCCATCCGTCAAGAAGCCATAGGTCTAACTCAAGCACAGCATTGCGAAAACCAAGTGGCAAAAGGATTGGTTTTTGGATCACCAACCCCGCTGCAACAGGGCCCAGAATACCGCCCGTTATCACGGATTGATTTGATTGGGCCGCACCACTAAAGCCGCCTTCGTTAAACTCGAAATCTTCGAAAGAGACCAGTCGGTCGTCTTGCGAGAACACCCGCAAACCCGCCGTGCTGTCATTGGTGCTTGCCCAGACATCGGGGGTCGGGCCGATCCGCCAAACCATCCCAATGAGGAGGCCAAGCGCCATGAGCGCGATGATCATCGTTCTTCCATCCACCCGAAAGGATCTCGGAAGTGCCCATGTTCGCTTGGCCTGTCGCATAGTTAACCTCTTACTCGTTTACCCACTCAAGATCGCAAGGAAACTTGGTTAAAAAGCGGCAAGGCCAAGAAAATTTTACGGAATTTGAAACTAATCTAAGAAACGATCAGCCGATGTTGCCACGATTTGCGCCGATTTGTCCGCGATGCAGCAACAAATGATCCAGAACCACACAGGCCATCATCGCTTCACCCACGGGAACGGCACGAATACCCACACAAGGATCATGCCGCCCTTTTGTGATGATCTCAGCCGATTCGCCCGATTTCGTGATCGTTTGGCGCGGTGTCAGGATGGAGGAGGTGGGTTTCACTGCAAAACGCACAACCACATCTTGGCCAGTGGAAATTCCACCCAAAATCCCGCCCGCGTGATTAGAGGCGTATTGCGGGCCATCTGCGCCCATCGTGATTTCATCCGCGTTTTCACTGCCCCGCAAGGCAGCGGCGTTCATGCCCTCGCCAATCTCAACACCTTTCACGGCATTGATTGACATCATCGCTGCGGCCAAATCCGTATCAAGCTTGCCATAAATCGGCGCGCCAAGCCCTGCGGGCAAACCGCGCGCGACCACCTCGATCACCGCGCCGACACTGTCGCCCGATTTGCGAAGACCATCTAAATAGCTTGCCCAATCTGCCGCTGCCTTGGGGTCAGGCGTCCAAAATGGGTTCTGCTCAATCTGATCCCAGTCAAACCGCGCGCGGTCAATCTGATGTGGGCCCATTTGCACCATGAAGCCCGTAATTTGCAGATCAGGCAGCATCGTGGCCAAAACCGCGCGCGCAACCCCGCCTGCGGCCACGCGTGCAGCGGTTTCTCGCGCGCTTGATCGCCCACCCCCGCGCGGATCGCGGATACCGTATTTTTGCCAATAGGTGATGTCGGCATGGCCTGGACGGAATTTTTCGGCAATTTCAGAATAATCTTTCGACCGCTGATCCGTGTTGCGGATCATCAACTGTATCGGCGTGCCTGTCGTCTGGCCCTCGTAAACGCCCGAAAGAATTTCCACCTCGTCAGGTTCGCGGCGTTGCGTGGTGTATTTATTCTGCCCTGGTTTGCGGCGATCAAGCCAATGCTGCAGCATTGCGGCATCTATCGCGACACCTGGGGGGCATCCGTCAACAGTCGCGCCAAGGGCTGGCCCGTGGCTTTCGCCCCAAGTGGTAACCCGAAAAAGATGACCGAATGTGTTCATCGACATTGGCGTGACCTACATAATTTTAGCCTTCACAGGGGTTAGCCTTCCTGAGGCAAAATGCCAAGACCCTTGCCCTTCGCAGAAAACCTGCCTAGATCAGTCCTTGTCTCGGGGTGGCCCGTTATTGGGCCTGAGATGCGCAATCCTGCGTAAACCCGTTGAACCTGAACCGGTTAGGACCGGCGGAGGGAAGGCTTTGGAACAGAGGGCAATTTGCCCAAGCTCCATCTTCACTTCGCCCGTCGCAATGGAGGAGTGAGGAAATGAAACACACCATCATAGCAGCGGGTATGAGCATCTTTGCAGGGGCGGCAATGGCCGAAAACCCTGTTTTGCATGTCTATACCTATGATTCATTTGTCGCTGATTGGGGGCCTGGGCCCCAGATTGAGGCTGCTTTCGAAGAAAGCTGTGGCTGTGATCTGCAATTCGTCAGCGCGGGCGATGGCGCAGCACTGCTGTCGCGGCTTCAGCTTGAGGGGAGCCGCAGCGAAGCGGATGTGGTCTTGGGCCTTGATACAAACCTGATGACAGCCGCGCGCGATACGGGCCTATTCGCCACGCATGATATCTCCGCTGAGGGGCTGACCCTACCAATCGCATGGGATGATGCAGAATTTCTGCCCTTTGATTGGGGCTATTTCGCCTTTGTCCATAACGCTGATCTGCCCAATCCCCCTCAAAGTTTTGAGGAATTGGCCGCAAGTGATCTGCGCATCTTGATCCAAGACCCACGCAGTTCGACCCCAGGTTTGGGCCTCGTTTATTGGATTGAGGCCGCCTATGGCGATGGGGCTGCACAGATTTGGCAGGATTTGGCGGATAACATCGTCACCGTCACCCCAGGATGGTCTGAGGCCTATGGCCTGTTCCTAGAGGGTGAGGCCGATATGGTGCTTTCCTACACAACATCCCCCGCCTATCACCTCATTGCTGAGGAAGATCCCAGCAAATCTGCCGCTGCCTTTGACGAAGGGCATTATATGCAAATTGAAATTGCAGGCATCACTGCGGCAAGCGATCAACCCGATTTAGCGCGTGCGTTTATGACCTTCATGCTGTCGCCCGCATTCCAATCTGTAATCCCCACGACAAACTGGATGTATCCTGCGGCTTTGCCCGCTTCGGCGCTGCCCGATGGGTTTGAAACCTTGATTGCCCCTGAAAAAGTGCTGCACTTCTCGGGGGATGAGGCTGCGGCGCTTCGCGATGCAGCGATTGACAGATGGCAAACCGCACTCAGCCGCTAAGTGCCTTGGTTTGGGTCGGGACGGGCGCTTTGGCGCTTGTCCTGACCGTGACCCTTGCCCCGCTTGTGGCGATTGCCGTCACGGCGGACGATGGGTTTAAATTACGCGCGGCCGACTGGGCCGCAATTCGCTTTACGCTCCTTCAGGCATTCCTCTCCGCAAGCCTGAGCCTTGCAATTGCCATTCCACTGGCCCGCGCTGTTGCGCGGCGGAGGTTTATTGGCAGGGGCATTTTCATCAGCCTGATGGGTGCCCCATTTATCCTTCCCGTCATCGTTGCCGTGATCGGGTTGATTGCCAGCTATGGGCATAACGGGTGGCTTGCGCACGCCTTACAGGTCATTGGCCTAGACCTCCCCGAAATTTACGGGCTGCACGGCGTAGTTCTCGCGCATGTGTTTTTTAACCTCCCCCTTGCCGCGCGCTTGATCCTGCAAGAGTGGCAAGCCATCCCACAGGAACGCATACGCCTTGCACAATCTTTGGGGCTTAAGGGCGGCGCTTTTTTTCGGCATATTGAATGGCCGATTGTGCGAAGCACTGCACCGGGCGCTTTTGTGGTGATTTTTCTGCTCTGTTGCTCAAGTTTCGCAGTCGCGTTGATCTTGGGCGGTGGCCCGCGCGCGACCACGATTGAATTGGCCATTTATCAAGCGTTTCGATTTGATTTTGACCTTGGGCGCGCCGCAAGTTTGGCCGCCGTGCAGGGCCTGCTGTGCCTCGGCCTCGGCGCGTTTGCGCTGCGGCTGTCAGCCCGTGGCACGGGACTTGGCACGGGCCTGGATCGAACATCGGCACTGCCCACTGAGGGGCGCGCATTTGTCGATACTCTGGTGATCGTGGCCGCGGGTGGATTTCTCGCATTGCCCTTGGCGCGGATCGTAATCCTTGGCCTGCCAAATCTTACAGAACTACCCACAGCCGTTTGGATTGCGGCGCTGCGCTCGCTGATCATGGCGTTATCTGCGACCGCTCTGTCGATTGCGATGGCGCTGCCAATCGCCTTTGCCTTGCTCCGCTTGCGCCGCGCCGCAATGTTTGAGGCTCTTTGCCTGCTTGCCTTGGTCATTTCACCTTTGGCCCTCGGCACAGGATGGTTTTTAATCCTGCGCCCAATCACCAATCCCGTGACATGGGCCTTGCCCGTCACTATATGCGTCAATGCCCTGATGGCGCTGCCCTTCGTGCTGCGTGCCGTTCTGCCCGCCCTTCGTGAGGCCGAAGCAAGCCAAGCCCGCCTTGCCACGGCGCTGGGCCTTGTCGGTTGGCACAGATTTCGGCACGCGATCCTGCCGCGCCTTGTCCGTCCATTGGGCTTTGCGGCGGGTTTATGTGCGGCATTATCAATGGGGGATTTGGGCGTGATCGCCCTATTCGCGGCACCTGATCAAGCCACTTTGCCCCTAGAGATGCTGCGCCTGATGGGGGCCTATCGTATGGCGGATGCCCAAGGGGCTGCATTGCTGCTCTTGATCCTAAGCCTTGGCTTGTTTTGGATATTTGACCGTGGGGGCCGTTACCATGCTTGAGATCACAAACCTAACCTATCGCAGCGAGGGCTTTGAATTGAACGCCACCTTCCGCGTGGAGCGAGGGGAACGGCTGGCCTTAATGGGGCAATCAGGCGCGGGGAAATCCACGTTGATCAGCCTCATCGCAGGGTTTCTCAGCCCAAATGCGGGAGAGATCTGGTTTGACAGCGCAAACCTGACACAGTGCGATCCATCCAAACGGCCAATTTCAATCCTGTTTCAAGACAGTAATCTTTTCCCTCATCTGACTTTGCGGGAAAACCTAGGCTTGGCCCTCTCGCCGCGATTGGCGTTGAACACGGCGATGGAGGCGCAGATCAGCGCCGCTTTGGCACAAGTGGGCCTGCGCGGGTTTGAGGGGCGCCGCCCCGCAAGCCTGTCAGGTGGGCAACAATCCCGTGCAGCCATTGCGCGCGTCCTTTTGCAAAATCGGCCAATCCTGCTGATGGACGAGCCGTTTGCAGCCCTAGATCCCGCTTTGCGGCGCGAGATGGCAGAGTTGATCCGCAGTTTGTGCCGCGATTTGGGACTGACCTTGATCCTCGCCTCTCATGATTTCACGGATGCCGAACGGATGTGTGACCGCGTGATGCTTTTGTCCGAAGGGCAGATTACAGAAGATTGCCCCATCGCAGGCCTACGCGCCGCACCCCCTGCGGGTTTGGTGCCATGGCTGTAGGCAAAAGAAAAAAGCGCCTCTGGGATCAGAGGCGCTTTTAGGTTTCTATCGTCCCTTCGGGGGCGTGGCTTATTTCGCCGCGCCCGCTTTGGCGCGCGATTTGATAGGCGCCCAAAGTTTCTTATTGGTCAGATACAGCATCACAGCGAGAATGCCGAGCATGATAATCGCGGTGAAGCCAAGCTGCTTACGCTCCATCATGCGGGGTTCTGCCGCCCAAGTCAGGAACGCAGCCACATCTTTGGCCATGCTCTCGATATCATTGGGTGAGCCATCTGCGAACTCAACCGCACCATCCCACAAGGGAGGGGCCATTGCGATCAAACCACCAGGGTAAGATTCGTTCTCGTAGAAGTATGTCCCATACTGCTCCACCTCTTCACCCGTGTAATGGGTCAGAAGAGATGCAATATATTCTGGGCCACCAATGCCGTTGAACAACTGGTTCAGACCCAAACCATATGGCCCATGAAAGCCAGCACGGGCCTTCGCCATAAGGCTCAGGTCAGGTGCGTTTTCAAGGCTAGACTGCGGGAAATGGTCATTCGGGGTCGCAGTGCGCCAATCATCAATGGAGGGGTCATACACCTCGAACTGTTCCGCATAGGCGCGGGCCTGTTCGGGGGTATATCCCAAGCCATTTTCATCGGCGAGGTTGCGGTAAGCCACATATTGCAGACCATGGCAGGCAGAGCAAACTTCGGTAAAGACCTGAAGCCCGCGCTGCAACTGATCTTGGTCATAGCGACCAAATGGGCCTTGGAACGAGAATTCATAATTCACGATATGGCCCGCTGCACCTGCTGCAAGTCCCGCTCCGGTCGAGAGGCTCAGCGCAGCAATTGTGCTGATCACAAGTTTCCTGAACATGTCAGACTATCCTTTCTCTCACTCAGCAGGAATTTTCGCAGAGGCAGGGCCAGTGCCCACGCTTGCGTTGCCGTAATGGGCGTTGAAATCCTCTTCGATGGTCGAAGGCGGTGTGGTTGGCTTTTCCAGAACCCCCAGAAGCGGCAGGATCACGAGGAAATAGGCGAACCAATAGGCCGACCCGATCAAAGCGATGTAGGGGTAAATCCCTTCTGCAGGCATTGCACCCGCCCACATCAGCACGAAGAAGTTGATCACGAAAACCCAGAACCAAGGCTTGAACATTGGGCGGTAGCGGCCAGAGCGCACCGAAGATGTATCAAGCCATGGCACCAAGGCCATCACGATGATCGCACCAAACATGGCGAGAACACCGAAGAATTTCGCGTCAACAATCCCGCCTGTCAGGAAGTCCGCCGCAATCACAACCCAAACTTCACCGTCAAAGGCGCGCAGGATGGCGTAGAAGGGCAAGAAATACCATTCAGGCACGATATGTGCAGGCGTGACCATTGGGTTTGCCTCGATATAGTTATCGGGGTGACCCAGATAGTTCGGCATAAAGCCCACGATGGCAAAGAAAGCCACCAGAACAACCGCCAAGGCGAACAGGTCTTTGATCACGAAATAGGGCCAGAATGGCAGCGTATCGGCTTCGGCCTCTTTCTTAGAGGCGCGGCGCACATCAACACCTGTTGGGTTGTTGTTACCCGTGGTGTGGAAGGCCCAAACGTGAACGATCACCAGACCCAAGATCACGAATGGCAGCAGATAGTGCAGCGACAAGAAGCGGTTCAGCGTGGCGTTGTCCACCGCAGGCCCGCCCAAGAGCCATGTCTGGATCGCTTCGCCCACAAAGGGGATCGCGCCAAATAGGCCCGTGATCACGGTCGCGCCCCAGAAGGACATCTGACCCCAAGGCAGAACATAGCCCATAAAGGCTGTGCCCATCATCAGCAGGTAAATCAGCATACCGACAATCCATGTGACTTCGCGTGGCGCCTTGTAGGAGCCGTAGTAAAGACCACGGAAAATGTGCAGATAAACCGCGATAAAGAACAAAGACGCCCCGTTTTGGTGGATATAGCGGATCGCCCATCCCCCGTTCACGTTGCGCATAATGTGTTCAACGCTTGCAAAAGCGAGATCGACATGTGGGGTGTAATGCATCACAAGGATGATCCCTGTGACGATCTGCATGACCAAGCAGAACACAAGAACGATGCCCCAAATCCACATCCAATTCAGGTTCTTGGGGGTTGGGATCATCAATGTGTCATAAAGAAGGCCCACGATGGGAAGGCGCGAATGCAACCACTTCTCGGCGTTGGACTTCGGTTCGTAATGGTCGTGGGGAATGCCAGACATCGGTCGTTTCCTCCGTTAACCGAGCAAAATTGTTGAATCGTCTACGAAAGACGCGTTTGGAATGTGCAGGTTCTCCGGCGCGGGGCCTTTGCGGATACGGCCGGCCGTGTCGTAATGCGAACCATGGCAAGGGCAGAACCAACCGCCGAACTCGCCTGCGCCATCACCCAAAGGCACACAGCCCAAATGGGTGCAAACGCCCTGCATCACCAACCACTCGCCTGTGTTCTCACCCTCAGGGGTGGTTAGGCTGCGGTTTTCGTCATGCGCATCCGAGCCTGCCGCGATGTTTGGGTTGCGGCTATCGGTATCGACAAGGTCATTCATGTCAACGGCGCGCGCCGCTTCAATCTCATCTTGCGTGCGGCGGCGGATGAAAACGGGCTTGCCGAGGAACAGAACGGTCAACTGCGTTCCTTCCTGCACACCCGAGACATCAACGCGCATCGTGGATGCGGCTTGAACGTCTGCCGAAGGGTTCATTTGATTGACCAGCGGCCAGACGGCGGCGCCGGTTACAACAGCACCTACACCGCCTGTCGCATAGTACAGAAAGTCGCGGCGTGTGCTGGACTGGTCTTCTGCGTGTGACACTGAAAGCGTCTCCCTTGTCAGCGACCCACCAAACGGGGCCAATTGAATCGAAGCCACAGGAATCCCCCGCAGCTTTTCTCGGGCTGTTTATGCAATGAAATGATAAGCGTCTAGCGGACAAACGCGCGCAGTTTGGCCGAAATGTCGCGGTTTGTGATGAATTTTCAACCTCTGCGCGAAAAACATGAAGGTTTCACTCGAAAAAAATTTCGCAAAGCCCGCCTATTTCCCGAAGTTTAGGGACATTTTTCGGTGCAAAATACCCGATCCATCATCAAATTCGGGGCCTGTGGCGGTGAATCCCAAGCGTTCATAAAAGGAAATCGCGCTCAATTGCGCGTCCAATTCCATATGGTGCGGATCTGGTTCCGCGGTGATGTGGCGTATATGCGCCATCACGAACCGCATAAGTGCCGCACCATGGCCCGCGCCCCGCGCATCTGCGACAACCGCGATGCGTCCGATCCGCCACGCCTGCCCTGTGCGATAGAACCGCCCTGTCGCCACAGCCCGCCCCGCCAGACGACCCAAAACATGAGTGGCTTTTGCGTCAATCGTATCAAATTCCTCTGAAAGCGGCACAGATTGCTCGACCACAA
>ENA-OUOG01004821-OUOG01004821.1-marine-metagenome-genome-assembly--contig:-NODE-4821-length-11387-cov-6.116446_pt1 | contig 11387 bp, 7 predicted proteins | sample MGYA00248635_ERZ508505 | MGnify/ENA primary metagenome ERZ508505 (study PRJEB26176, sample SAMN06267871) | marine metagenome | isolation source: Saanich Inlet, British Columbia, Canada | place: Pacific...
AAGCTCGAGTCCCCCATGGCGCTCAAGTCCAACGAGGTCGCCGAGGCGGTCTTCGAGCCCCAGCACCCCTTCGTGGTTGACCAGTTCAAGTCGTGCGAGGGCCTCTCCCGCATTGCTTTCCTCGACGGCAACACCGCGGTCATGCTCGGCAAGATCACCAAGGTCGCGTTCAAGGCTGACAAGTAAACTCATGGCGTTCAAAACTCTAGCAGGCCCCCCTCATCTGGGTTAACATGAGGGAACTCGGCCAAACTAGGTGAACCCATAGCTTACATCATCGGACATCCCGAGATTATAAACGAGTCGCGACCGGTAGCTCCATTTCTAATACTCGAGACACCGCCTCACGACAAAAGAAAACTTCTCTCTGCGTCAGAACTCTGAACTTCTCCCCGGAAAACGTGCGTTGACCGTTTGCGTTTCGTCAGGCCCGACGAACCCCGAAGCGGCACTCACCCGCGCGCGATGGCGGACGACGATGACCTCTACGGAGGGATCGCCGGGACGTCGGGCACGCATGTACGTACCGTCGCACCCTCGTGCGCTCGCCGTCCCACCCGCCATCGCCCACGTCGCCGCTCGAGCCCCCGCGCACCGACGCGATGCGTCGCCGTTTCCCGTGCCGTTTCCCGTGTCCGAGATCCCGCCTCCTCGACGCGCCCGGCGCGCCGGGACGCGTCCCGAGCGTCTCCGCGTCCCCGCGTCCCCACCTCGCACGCGCGTGCGCGCACAGTGCGCCCGAGCTGACCTCCCCGGAACCTCCCCGTTCCCACCACGAACGTCCCCGCGCTCCCCGTCCCCAGCCCGGAGGCGGCGATGACGACGAGTTCGACTACGGCGACGCCGGCGCGCGCGCCGCTGCGCCGCCGGCCAAGCCCCAGGTCTCCGCGCGGGCGCTGACGTCCGCGATGGCCGGCGGGGGCGCGCGGCCGGGCACGGCGTCCACGAAGGCGGCAGGGTACGGCACCAGGGGCCCGGGCGGCGGCACGAAGTCCGCGGCGCCGGCGTTGGCGCGCCGCGCGGATGACGGCCCCGACGAGAGGTGTCGCGAGATGGAGGCCAAGGTGCACTTGCTTCTGGAGGAGTCCGCGCGGCTGGGCGTGGCGGGCGACGCGCAGGGCGCGCTCGAGCGCGCGCGCGCGTGCGTCAAGGAGGAGAAGCGCCTGACGAAAGCGCGCGACCAGGCGGGTCTGCACGAGCAGCAGAACCCCGACCTCGCGTTTGCGGCGTCGCTGAACCTGGCGAACCGGCTTTTCCGCGCGGGCGCGCGCGCCGAGGCTCTGGAGACGTACAAGGAGATCAGCAAGACCTCTGCTCGCGGCGATGGCGCCACGAACGCGTTTCCTAAGCACGCCGCGCGCGTGCGCGTGAACGCCGGGAACGTGCACTACGCGTCCGGCGAATTCCCGGCGGCCATCAAGCAGTACCGCATGGCTCTCGACCGCGTCTCCGCCGCCGACAAGGAGACGCGCGCGAAGATCACGCGCAACATCGCGTGCGCCTTCGCGCGCATGGGGCAGTACACGGACGCGGCGTCCACCTTCGAGGACGTCGCGGATTTGAACGCCGCCGCCGCGGCGACGTCGAGCGTCGACGGCGAAAAACGCAAGTCGCCGGATGTCGTGACGCTGTTCAACTTGGTGGTGTGCCACTACGCCGCCGGCGACGCGGAAAAGATGCGGCGCGCGTTTCTGGCGTTGCTCTCGCTGCGCGCGTACGAGAGCGACGAGGAGGACGAGGCGAACGCGGACATCGACGCGGCGTTCACGGAGGACGCCGCGAACGCCGCCGCCCTGAGAGAAACCGCGGAGACCGGTGACGCGTTGCGCGCGGAGCTCCGCGAGCGGCGGCGCGGGGCGCGGGATGTCATCATGCGCGCGGCGCGGCTGGTCGGGCCCGAGATCGCCGCCACCTCCGAGCTCGGTTACGCGATGCTTGCGGACGCGATGCGCAAGGCGGGGTACGTTTCGCTGGCGAACGAGCTGGAGATGGCCAAGGCGCTGGGGTACCTGCGACTGAAGTCGACGGTGTCCGGCGGAGGCGCGTTCGAGGAAGGCCGCGCGACGTTGACGGCTTTCGAAACCAAGGACGACCCCGCGGCGCGCGCGGGCGCCGCCGCCAACTTGGCGTTCCTGTACCTGCAGGAGGGCGACGCCGAGAAGGCCGCGGCCTTCGCGGACGCCGCCGTGGCGCACGACAAGTACGACGCGCGCGCGCTCGTGAACAAGGGCTGCGTGCTTCTGAACCGGGGGGACGAGAAGTCGCTTTTGGCGGCGACGGCGTGTTTCGAAAACGCGCTCGCGCTCGAGGCGGATTGCGTCGAGGCGCAGTATAACCTGGGCTTGGCGCGTAAGCGCCTCGGGGACGCGCCCGCCGCGATCGCCGCCTTCGAGAAGGTCAGGGACATGGTCCCCGACACGAACGACTCCGTCGTGCACGTCGAGGCGCTGTACCACATCGCGGACCTCTGCGACGTGGCGGGCGACGCGCGCGCGGCTGTGACGTGCTTTGAAAAAGTAGCCGCGCGCGTCGCAAACGACCCCGGCGTTTTCGCGCGGCTCGGCGACGCGCACGCCAAGGCTTCGGACGATCAAAAGGCTTTATCGTATTACCAGGAGGCGCACCGCGCGTTTCCGTGTGATGTGGACGTCCTCGCGTGGCTCGGGACGTTCCACGCGCGCTGCGAGCGGTTCGAAAAAGCGTGCGGGTTCTTCGACAAGGCCGCCGAGAGCTCGGCGCCCGCCGCGCGCGCCAAGTGGCGGCTCGCCGCGGCGAGTTGCGTGCGCAAGAGCGGCGCCGGCGACGCGGCGCTGCGGCGGTACCTGGCGATGCACGCCGAGTTCCCGGACGACGTGGAGTGCCTCAGGCACCTCGCGCACGTCTGCGGGGACCTCGGCATGGACGAGGACGCCAGGCAGTACGCCGCGAAGCTTCGCGCCGCCGAGCGCGAGAAAGGGAGCGAGAGAAACGGCGGCGCCGACGCTTTGGGACCCGAGACGCCGCCCGTCTCCTTCGAGGCGGAGAACGTCGGAGAAAGCCGGAGACCCGGCGCTTTGGGATCACCTACCGCGCCCGCGTCGCCGTCGCCGCTGGACAGGAGCCGTAGCGGTATGTCCGAGGACGAGTGGGGGGGCGCGGACCTGGAGTTGCCGGGGATGTAGCGGAACGCGCGCGCGCGCGATGAAACGTTGAATGCTTCCCGCGATTCCCTATTCGATTTATTAAACCCTACTAGACGATTCTATTATTAGACGCCGCGGCGTGATCGCCGCGGCGGACGGCATCGCCCTGTGCCATCATAAATTATTAGACGCCGGCTCGCGCCATCGCCCTGTGCCATCGATTATTAGACGCCGGCTCACGCCGCGGCGGACGGCATCGCCCTGTGCCGCCTGATGGCCAAGTCGTTGAGCAACTTGGACACGACCATCATCTGCGCGTTGTGCCTGGCCTCGCTCCCCGCGTACCCCCCGATCCCCCGCACGCGCTCGATGGTCACGAGCACCGTGTGCTCGGAAAACGTCTCCCTGGTGAGCCGCCGCAGCACATCCTTGATCCCCTCCGGAAGCGACTCCTCCTTGGGCTCCCTCCTCGCGCCCGGCGTCGCCTTCTCGGTGTGCCGCACGCAGTGCGCCACCAGCGACGAGATCTCAGCCTCGGTGGTCCTCGAGTCGGTCCGCGCCGCGGGAACCGCCCTCGAGGGGTTCGAACCCGACTCGCGTTTCTTCGAGGGGTGGTACTTGTTCAGCACCACCGACGCGCCCGTCGGCGTCGCGTACGTCGCCGGTTCTTTCCCCGTCGCCTCCGCCTTTGCGTCTTTCGAGAGCGTCTCGCCTTCGTCCGTCGCGGGGCTCTCGGCGAGCGTTTCGGCGCGAGACGCGCTTTCTTTTTCTCTTTCCTCCGCCTCTTCCGCCGCCTTGCGCGCCCTCGCCGCCTCCACGGTGGACGTGGGCGGCGCCGTCGACGGCGGCGCGGGGCCCGAGAGGATCTTCGCGCCCGCGGCGCCGCTCGGGTACTCAAATGAGGACGCGGCGGGGCTCAGCGCCTGCGCCTCTCCCGCGCTCGGCCTGCCCGCGTTCGGCGCGGAGATGGCGGAGCGCCCGAGCCCGAGCGCGTCCGGCTTCGCGTCGCGCTTCTTGGACGGGTGGTACTTATTCAGGACCACATCACCGGACGCCGCGGCGGTCGCCGCCGACGCCGGCGGCGGCGACGCACCGGGTGCCGCGCGCTCATCCTCGGCGGCGCTCCCCGGGTACGGCCGCTCCGTCGCCGGCGCGCCCCGCCGCGCCGTCGCGGGATTTTGTACCTTCTTCTTCTCGTCCGCGAGCGCCATCGCGTCGAACGCGCCCGTCACGGCCTTGGTCTCGTCGAGGCTCGTCGGCCGGGTCGGCTCGCCGCCCAGCGCCGCCGCGCCGGCGTCGCGCCGGCGGAGCGCGGCGGCGCGCTCCGCCGCGCTCGGCGCCGTCTCGAGCGACGAGAGCGAGTGCGTCCTCTGCTCGGGCGGCGATTCGTTCTGCGGGCTCCTGTTCCCCCCCCCGAACAGCGTGGAGAGCTCCTCCACGGAGGGACTCCGGAGCTCCGCCAGCACGCTCGCGGCGGTGTCGTTGCTGACGATCATGCCGCCCAGGCGCTCCATCGCCACAAAGCGACCGTCCGCCAGCCGCCGCCGCAGGTAGCCGTGCGGGAGCAGCTGCGCGGCGTCGGGGAGAGGCAGCACGCCCTCCGTGTCGTGCGCGGCGCGCGCGCGCATCTTCGCGCGCTCCTTCGCCCAGGGCTCGGAGCCCGTCGACGATTCTCTCTGGTTTTCGGATCCCGCCCCCGCGCCCTCGTCCTTCGCGCCCTTCGCGCCCTTCTGCGCGTCGCGCCGATCGAGGTTAGACACCTCGGGCAGGATCGTCGGGAACAGGTGAAACGCGAACACGAGGTTGCGCACGTCCTCGGCGTGCAGCCCGTCGAGCAGCGAGGTGTGTATGAAGCTCTCCGCGGGCGCGCCCAGGACGTCCGCGCAACCGCCTCCCGCGTAGCACGTCAGCATGTCCTTGGTGCTCACGGCGGTGACTAAAAGTTCGCTGGGCGCGAACAAACCCGCGAGCTGCGCTTTGAGCAGGCCGTGCTCTAGCGCCGCCACCGCTTCCATCCCGACGACGTTTGAGTCAAACGCGCCCCCGCCGGGAACGCGCGACGTCATGATCCCGACGTCGTTCTCGTTCGGTCGGAACGACGAGAGGAACTTCCCGAAGCTCACCGAGCCGAACGAGGGAGCCGTGGATGAGACGAACGACGCGCGCCGCCGCTCGAACGACCGGCGACGCGGCGGCGAGGTTTTTCCGCCATCTTCCCCGTCGTCTTCCCCGTCGCGCTCGTCACCCTCCGTCCGCGAACGAGGGGACACGTCGTCTTCGGTCGAGACGTCGTCGCGGAGCTCCTCCAGGATCCGCGACGCGAGCTCTTCGCTCTCCGCCGTCTCCGTGTTCGTGCCCGTCTTGGTGTCCGTATAGCGGTCGCCGTTCACGGTTTCGCCGTCACCGAGAACGTCGCCGCCCTCGCGGTCGAGCGCCTCCTCGGTGATGAGCAGCGCGCGCGCGAGCGCGGCGCGGAAATCGGCAAAGAGAGACGCGTCGTTTCTCGACGACGCGTTCTCGAGAACTCCGCCCGCCGCGGCGAGGTCCCCCCCCTTTTCGAGGAGCGCAGCCTCCATCTGCCTCGAGCGAGCCTCCCACTCCATCTTGTCCGCGGCCAGACGCGCGAGCTGACGCCGCCGGCGCGCGTGACGCCGACGCGCCACGCTCTGCTTCGACCCATCAGTCGTCGTGGACGAGTCCTCGTCGTCGCCCTCCTCCCAACCCCCCATCCCCCCGTCCGCAGAGTACTCGGGGCTGCCGTGCACGAACGCACCCCCGCTCGCCTGCGCAGCCTGGTACTGACGCAGCGCCTCCGCGGTGAGCGCGGCCGCGTGCGAGTGGTCGCCCGGGGACCCGCCCCCGGGCAGCACGCTCGGCGGGGCGCGGCCGGGGGGGAGGGGAGGCTGATGCGGCGAGTGCGGATGCGGCGATCCGCCGGGGGGGGGTCTCATCCCGCCCTGCTGCTGCTGCTGCTGCGCGTACATGCGGAGCTGGAGCTCGCGGTACATCGCCTCGTAGTCCACGTAGCCCCCGCCCCCCGGGGGGGCGCCCATCCCATACATCATCGCCTCCAAGGACACGGGCGACGGCGCCATGTTGCCCGGAGCGTAATATCCCATCGACGGGTGATACACCCGCTGCGTGCGTGAAGAGCGAGAAAACGCGTGAGATGACGTGGTCGGGAAACGGGACGACACGCGAGCGTCCGCGGCGGCGATGCCGCGCGCGGGGCGGCGCGGGCACGTGAAATCGCGCTCGGGTCTCGCGGGGCGCGGGGAGCGCGCGCGCGCGCGGTCCCGCGGCGCCCCGAAAGTGTTAAAAAAGCGCAATGGGGCCCGCGAACGCGAACGCGGGTCCTTTTCGGCGCGGAGACGGGTACGCGCGCCGCGCACCTGCGGGGGCATATTCGGCATATTCGCGCCGTATGCCGGCGGGGGTGGAGGAGTCCACCCCGGCGGCCCGTTGTAGCTCATCGCGCACTTCAGTCGCGCGGCTCGCTGTGGTCGCGCGTCGCGCTTCCCGTTTCCATGTTCCCGAAGCGCTGATATTTTTACGCTTTTTTACAAGACCAAATGCTCATTGGAGACGGGAATTTTCGAGGGTTGCGATATTTTCCAATTCGCTCGACGCGGATCGGCGATTGCCGACGCGGACGAGACCGCTGAGGGTGCGCGGACACCTGGCAGCCCTGCGCGGCAGGAGGGCAGGTCCCCGCGTTTCTTCCGCGCGCATCGCTCCGTTCGTTCTTCCGCCCTCGCCGCACTCCCGGCGGCGCGTCCGCGTCGGTGTCGCTGCCACGACGTTCGCTTCGGCGCGTCTTCCCGCCCTCTCGCTGGGAGGTCGCCTTCCCCTCGCGCGCGCTCATCGACGCCGAGGCATCCGGGAGGACGAGGTTGGAGGTCGCGCGAAGACCCGGAGAACCGCCGTGATGAAGCCCGAAACCGAGCTCCTGTACTTTGACGACACGTTCAGGTTCGAGTGCACGGCGGCGGTGCGCTCGGTGGAGCCGCACGGCGAACCCGCGGACGACGCGCCGCCCCGGTACGCCGTCGTCCTGGACAGGACCGTGGCGTACCCCGCCGGCGGCGGGCAGCCCTCGGACACGGGAAGGCTGGTCGCGGGGGATGTGGTCTTCTCGATCGAGTCGGTGATCGCCGGGAAGGACGACGGCGTCGTCCGGCACGTCGGCGCGTTCGAGGAGGGCGCCAAGACGTTCGAGGTGGGCGCGGAGGTCACCGTGAAGGTGGACCAGGACGCGCGCGTGCTCCACGCGCGCGTGCACAGCGCCGGGCACCTGCTGGACGTCGCGATGGCCAACGTCGGGTACCCGTCGTCGGTCCTGGCGCCGGCCAAAGGGTTGCACCAAACGGACCAGGCGTACGTGGAGTACGACGGGAAGGTCGAGGGGCTGGACAAGGATTTGTTGATTCGATCGCTGAACGACGAGATGTCTAAACTCGTCGGCGCGGGAGGCAAGACGTGTTCGAAACTCATGCCGTACGACGAGGCGTCGAAGGCGTGCGGCGGATCTTTGCCGCCGTACATCGAGCCCGGCTCCTCGCCGCGCGTGGTCGTCATCCTGCCCGACACCGAGGGGTGTCCCTGCGGGGGCACGCACGTGGAGGACGTCGCGGACGTGGGGGCGTTCACCGTGACGGGCGTCCGCGTCAAAAAGGGCGTCACGAGGGTGTCGTACACGATAGAGGGCATGAAGGGACACGAGCGGAAGTGAAACGGAACGCGCGACGACGACCGTAGTTTTGTAGACGTACGCACGTCGGACGACGCTTTTCGCGTCACGCACGCCGTCTCGGAGCGCTCCACGATCTCGACAATTGTTGGATTTCGACGACGCCTTTAGAGGCGACAAAAGCGCCTCTCGCGCCTCCCCTCCCCTCCGCTCAATTCGCCCTCGCTCACGCCTCCGTCGCGGGGGGCTCGTCGTCTTTTTTCGCGTCCGCCCCGCTGAACAGGCTCTGCAGCGCCACCTTGGCCTGCAACCGCTTCTCCTCCTCCTCGAGCATGTCCCCGAAGACGTTGAGACGCTCGGCGTGCGAGTCGCACTGCACCAAAAGCACGAACGGGTAAATAGTCTGTCCGACCATCGCCATGCTCTCCTCTCTGTACGTCTGCTGTAAACGCGTGAACTCCGCGCGGATCTCCGCCGGCAGCGCGTCGAACTGCACCGTCACCTTCGACTGCATGTCCGCGCCTTGCTGCTTGAGGTAGTTGCGAAGCAGCTGCTGGATGTCGTTGGAGAGCTCGCTCTCCTTCGCGCTGAGCCGGTTCTGCAGCAGCGACTGCCACAGCCCCGCCAGGCGCCACAGCCCGTCCTCGCCGCGCGCCGCGCTGAGGGTCTCGATGAGGTTCGTGGTGAACCGCACGGGCTCACCCAGCTTGGTCTGCTTCTCGATGACGCTCGCGAAGCGCTCGACGAGCGCGCCCTCTTTCGTGCTCAGGTCCTCGTCGTCGTCGAAATCCTCCAAAGGCTCCACCACGGCTTTGAGGTACGTCGAGCGGTCGCTCCACACGGAGTCGTTCAAAGTACGCTTGATCGTCACACGCCCGATCACCTTGTGCGAGCACACGTACTTCACCGCGTCCGCGGTCTGCTCGCTCACCTCTTTCAGATCCTCGAGGTAAAACACGGGCGCGACGCTCGCCAGCCTTCCCGTCTCGGGGTGCGACACCGGCACGACGAACCTCCGACTGCCGTTGAACAGGATGTCGCTGTACATCTGGCGGTACCGAGGCTCGAAGATGTTCAGCACGTGATCGCTGTGCGGCATGTACGCCGTGGAGCCGAGCGGGAACACGGGGAGGACCATCAAAGGCGGCTCACTCGTTGGGTCGACCGTCTCGGTTTCCTTCGTCGGGTCTAACGGAGGCAACCACGTGAGCTCGGCGAGGTAATCTCTGTTCTCGTCGTCCTCGTCCACGGACCCGGGGCCGTCCGCGGCGCCCGCGCGTGTGCGGAACGCCGCGGGGTTGCGCGAAGGCGGGGGCTGCCACCGACGACTCGCCGCGGGCTGCGACGCCGCGACGCGCGACCGCAGCAGCCGGTGGGGCTTTCCGCCCGCGACGGAGCGATGGTGCCAAGAAGACGCGTCGCGCAGCCCGCACGCGGCGGGGGCCGAGGCGGACGAGGCGCGGCCGCTCATCGCGCGCACGAACGCGGGGCTGGCTCGGAGGGTGGACGACATCGCCTTCGGCGCCGCGGACGTTCGGCGTCGACCTAGCGAGCGCGGTGGGCGCCAGCTGTGGTCGAGCACGGCGCCTTGTCACTTTTATTATATCCCGATCGCAGAGACGTGGCTCGATTTCGAACACCACGAAAAAACGCGAATTGGCGAAGGCGCAAGCAGTCCGGCAAAAATGATAATCCGAGCCACACCGCATGGAGAAGAAGAGATGGCGCGAGCTGGCAAAAGGACGCGCGTGAGAAGAGAGAGGGAATCACGAGTCGAAGAACGAACAGACGAATGATGAATTCCTTATTCCTCGTCTCGCCGCGCCCGCGTCGGTTCCGTCCGCGACGCGCGCGCTGCGAACGCGCCTTGTCGCTCCGGCTCCTTCTTCTCACTGATGAAGCATGACGCTCCTAGTTACTAGTTGATCTTACAGCTCACCCCCCCCCGGTTGTAGAGGTTGCGCGCCGCGCGCAGCGACATGGCGGCGTCGCTCCAGCGCATCAGCTTGGTGGTGGTCTGCTCTTCGTACGAGCCGGACGCCATGAGCGCGTAGATGAGCGTCTGCACGTCGTGGTTCTTGGGGAACCGGTACACGAGCACGGCGTTGGCCGAACCCGTCGTCGTGACGTGGTACGTCTCCAGACGGCCGCCGAGCAGCCCGATCAGTTTCGCGGCGGACTGCGAAGCGCGCCGCGGAGGATTGTTTGTTTTTTTCGGGCGGGGACGAACGACGTCGGGATGAACGGCGGAGGGTGGATCGTCAGCGCGAGCGCGCGTGCCGCGTTCGTTCACGCCTCGCCGCGACCGACGCGACGCGTACCTTCTCTCTGTCGATGTCCTTGTCGATCATGGCCTTGACGCCCTCCTCGGAGAAGGTGAGCGTCGTCATGAAAGTGGGCTCCGCGGCCTCGAACGCCACGGCGGCATCGGGAGAGAACTCCTGCTCCTCCGTCTCGGCGCCCTGCGCGAGCGTGGCGAAGGGCGCGCGCGCGACGAGCGCGCGGGCGCCGGTCTGCGCGGGGCGCGACAACAGGCGTGCGCGGGAAAGCAAGAGGCTCATCACGGCGGGCAACGCGCGCAGCACGTGTGGCTTGAAGGCAGTTCGGGTGCTCGGGAACTGCGCTGCAGTCTTGGAAGTGACACTTCGGTTGACAACGCGAAGATGACGTGTCGTGCGAAGCGAAGTATCCGCAGCTTGCCTCGCCATCGCGCACTCTCCTCCGCGCGACCGACACTCCGCACGATGTCGGCTGTTCTCGGATCCGTCCGCGTCGTCGCCCCCGCGCGCACCGCCCGCCGCGCCGAAGCGGGCGCGCGCCGCGGCGCCGCGGTCCGCGCGCGCGCGTCCGCGGACGCGCCCCGCGACGAGCCCCTCGATGCGGTCTCGATGCCTCGGCGACGCCTCATCAACCTCGCCGCGGCGACGACGGCGTTCGTCGCGACGCAGCCCGCGCTGGCGGGCGAGTTCGGCAGCGACGCCGCGATGGCGGTGATGCGCCGGGAGGGCAAGGTGAAGCTGAGCGATGCGGAGTGGAAGGAGAAGCTGAAGGACGACCCGTACGCGTTCGAGGTGCTGCGCAAGGAAGCCACGGAACGCCCGTTCTCTTCGCCGCTCAACTCGGAGAAGCGCGTCGGGACGTTCGTGTGCGCGGGCTGCGGCGAGCCGCTCTTCAATTCCAGCGCCAAGTACGACAGCGGCACGGGGTGGCCCTCTTTCGTCGAGCCGATCAGTAAAAAGGCGGTGACCGAGGTGCCTGACTACTCCATCGTGTTCCTGCCGCGCACGGAGGTGCGGTGCGCCAACTGCCAGGGCCACCTCGGGCACGTCTTCGACGACGGCCCGCGCGACCGCACCGGGCTCAGGTACTGCATGAACGGCGTGTCGCTCAAGTTCCGCCCGGCGGACGCCGCGTAGAGGGGAGAAGACGGACTGTTTTTTTGGTACACCGCTCGATTCGTAACGCGGTCGTGACGCGGGTAGTAACGGCGTGTTCGATAGAACGGAATGTACTGTACGCGAAAATCGGGTCGACTAAGATCGCGTCACTCCTACGCGTCGCTCTTCTACGCGCGA
>ENA-OUOG01004824-OUOG01004824.1-marine-metagenome-genome-assembly--contig:-NODE-4824-length-11384-cov-10.774388_pt1 | contig 11384 bp, 10 predicted proteins | sample MGYA00248635_ERZ508505 | MGnify/ENA primary metagenome ERZ508505 (study PRJEB26176, sample SAMN06267871) | marine metagenome | isolation source: Saanich Inlet, British Columbia, Canada | place: Pacific...
TGAGGATCATATTTCTAAACTACTACAGTTCTTTAAGGCAAAGCATCGCTAATGAAAAGCTTCTTAGCAACATATAAAATCATCTCATTGTTGGTTCTTGCTCTATTTTTTCAACAAGGATATGGTCAAGAAGTAACTGCCTCCATAGATCGAGACAGTCTTCTCATCGGGGAGCAAATTGAGTTACAGCTAAGCGCCTCTGCTGATCCTGAAGCCTTGATTCTATTTCCAGAAGGCCAAACCTTTTATCCGCTAGAGGTTATCAATGAATCCGCGATAGACACCTTGTCTAAAAGACCTCAATTATCGCTTCGTAAAACCTATAAGATCACACAGTTTGATGCTGGAGACTATTTGATTGCACCTCAACAAATCACTATCAATAGAAATCCGTTCACTACTGATGCAATTCCTGTTCGAATTAACGATGTAGTCGTCGATACGACCGCCCAAGGCCTGTACGACATTAAACCTCTTGGTCAAAAAATTCCTGAACCTCAGAGTTATTGGCCTTATGCACTTATCACTGCTCTCATCGCAATCGGGCTTCTTATTTATTTCAAAAGATCTCGTGAAAAGAAACGAGTCATTAGCCCCTTTGAAGAGGCAATCCATTCCATTGATCGTCTAAAGCAAATAGAAGCAGTCGAAGCTGCATCTATTTACTATTCCGCAACCTCTATTTTCAAAACCTACCTGCACCGCAGACTCTCATTGTCTACAGAACAAAGAACCTCTAAGGAACTCATTAGCCTACTAGATAGTCTCGGCCAAAACGAACCATATTACCAGCAGACTAAGGAGCAACAGACTGGTTTGAAGGAACTACTTAATCGTGCAGAACTCTACAAGTTCGCGAAACAATCGGTTACCGATGCACAGCGAAGTGCGGACCTTTTACTTGTCAGTCAAACGATAGAGGCCTACGAAGAAGGTTATCTAAGAAAGTTAGAAGCACTTACCCTCGTGCCTCAAAAGAAAAATCGAGTAAAACAACGTACAATCATCGCCGTTTCAACCTTAATTATAATCCTAGGATCACTTGGTGTATATGGACACCTAACTGGTTATCAGAATCTTTGGGATAGCATTACCCTTAATCCGTTCAAAAAGTCCTACGAACAAACCTGGGTCTCATCAAGTTATGGCTTTCCTCCAGTAAGTATTGAATCTCCAGAGGCACTAATTAGAAACGAGGAAGGATTTAGTTGGAACCTTAATGAAGATTTAACGGTCTCTATCCGAATTGAAAAAAGCGAAAGTGAATCAGAGATTGATTTCGTTGCTCTTTCAGAAGCACAGTTGCTTCGATTTGAAGAAGAAGGTTTTTCGACGATTTTACCCAAGTCAGAAATCTACAATACTAAAGAGGATGTTACGGGTTATCACTCATTCGGTACTGCTCTAGATACAGCAAAGAATGAACGATTATTTGACCATCTCATTTTTGGCGGAAAAGGGTTTTCTCAAGAAGTAGTTATTACCTACCCTACAGGAGAACGTTGGGCTGAACAAATAGCCGCTAGAATAATGGAGTCTATAAAAGTAACTACCGAATTATGAGAGAAGTACTTTTAGCACCTTATAAAAACCCTGAGTGGTTTGCACTTTTCGCAACCCTATTACTTCTTGTACTTTGGAAGCTTAAAAGCGCTTCGAAAGAATCCGTTTTTTTCAATTTTTCTACAAGAGTTGATCGGTCAAGCAGTCTAAAATCTAAACTACGCCCTTTAATTTGGGTGCTCCGTATCGCGTCTCTGGCGTCACTGATCATGGCTTTAGCAAGGCCTCAAACCTCTGGAGTAAATACCAAAACCAAAACTTCTAGTGGTATAGACATCGTTCTTTCCATCGACGTGAGTTCAAGTATGCTCGCCAAAGATCTGCAACCTAACAGACTTGAAGCCTTGAAAGAAGTGGCTTCAGACTTTGTTAAAGACCGAAAAAGCGACCGTATCGGGCTCGTTGTATATGCCGGGGAAAGTTATACAAAAACACCCCTTACCACCGATACCGCAATTACCCTAACTGCACTTTCGGAGCTAAGTTTTGGAGCTATCGAGGATGGAACCGCAATCGGAATGGGGCTCGCAACAGCAGTGAATCGTCTTAAAGAAAGTGATGCGATTTCAAAAATCATCATCTTACTAACAGATGGTGTGAACAATAGTGGATTCATTGAACCTGAAACTGCTGCCAATCTCGCCCTCGAATATGGTCTCAAAATTTACACCATTGGTCTAGGAACTAATGGTAATGCCTTAAGCCCCATTGCATACAATCCTGACGGTTCATTCAGATACGGAATGCGTTCAGTAGAAATCGATGAAGAGCTCCTGAAAAGCGTGTCAGAGCTTACTGGTGGAAGCTACTACAGAGCCACTGACAATCAAAGTCTTGAAGCCATCTACGATCAAATCAACGAGCTAGAAAAGAGCGAAATTGAAGAGTTTAGTTATTACACTTACGAAGAGCATTTTAGATTTTGGGTATTTCTAGCCTTAAGTCTACTCGGTCTTGAACTTTTATTACGTCACACCCTTTTTAGAGAAGCCCTGTCATGATGTTAGTCGAACATACCCAATACCTCACTATAGGCGGGATCGTTGTTCTGCTGGTCACCCTTCTTTTCATAGGGTATCGAGCATGGCAAAAGCATACGCTAAAAAAAGCACAGCCCGATGAGAAATTGAGAGATCAAATGCTAGAAAGACTCGCGCCACTTCGAAGCAATAAAAGCCTCTTGCTAAAACGTATTCTTATACTTCTAGCCATCTATTTTGCCTTCATTGGATTAGCCAATCCTAAAATCGGAACACAATTGGGTACGGTAAAAAGAGAAGGGGTTGATCTAGTATTTGCCATCGATGTCTCAAAGAGTATGCTCACTGAGGACATCGCCCCTAATCGTATAGAAAAAGCAAAACGTATAGTTGCAGAAACACTCTCTGAGCTCAAGGGAGACCGAGTAGGAATCATTACTTACGCAGCCTCTGCCTTTCCTCAGCTACCCATCACAACAGATTATGGAGCTGCTCGGATGTTCCTTAAAGGAGTTAATACAGACATGATGTCTTCTCAAGGAACAGCTATCCTAGAAGCTATCAAACTTGCTGGCACTTTTTTCGATCCAAATGCTGAGACTCGCAGAGTACTTATTTTATTGTCTGACGGAGAAGATCACAATGAGACAGGAGCAGATATCATCGCCGAAACCGCCATCGAGTCGAACATTCAAATCATCACCATTGCAATAGGCACAACCTCTGGAGGCCCAATTCCCGAAGGAGGAATAGCAAAAGGCAACTTTAAAAAAGACAGTGAAGGCAATGTAGTCATCTCAAAACTGAACAAAGACGTATTAGAGGAATTGGCAAACAGCACTAACGGTATTTATCTCGATACCCCAACCACCGAAGCAACGATAACAGCAATTAGCGATTTCCTAGCGCAACTAGACAAAACTGCTTTTGAAACGCAGACCTACTCTAACTATAAAGATCAATTTCAATGGTTCATCGCCATTGCCTTTGTTATTTTAGTCATTGAATTCTTAATTCCTGAGCGTAAACTACTATGGTTTCGAAAATGAAAAAGCAATTACTCTTTCATATCGTCGTATTAATTGGGCTCGTTGCAAATGGCCAACGTTTAGAAGTTGAAAAACTCAACAATAGTGGAATCGATAAGATAAGTGCTCCAACAAAGGCAGAGCAGTTATTTCGAAAAGCATCGGCTATTGATACCACTTATGCTGAGGCTCCTTATAATCTTGGAACAACACTCTATCAGGAGAATCACATTGAGGAAGCTTTTGGACACCTAAAAGAGGCCGCAAATAGAAGCTCACAGCCCGATCTCTCCCATAAAGCATTCCACAACATAGGCAATGTTTATATGCAAAAGGAAGAATACGATAATGCTATAGAAGCCTATAAGCAGGCCTTGCGAAATGACCCTACAGATGAAGAAACTCGGTATAATCTCGCTTTAGCAAAAAAGAAAAAAGAAGAGCAACAGCAAGAACAGAATCAGGATCAAGATCAACAGGACCAACAGGACCAACAGGATCAACAGGAAAACGAGGAAAACGAGGAAAACGATCAGGAAGATAAAGAGGGTAATCAAGAGAAAGAAGGTGATCAGGGAGGCTCCAAAGAAAAAGAGAAAGAGTCAGAGGAGGAAAAGGGAGATGGTTCTGAAAAAGAAGAGCAGAAAAAAGGCCAAGGAGACCAAAAACGGGAACAAGGAAAACGACCAGAAGACAAGCAGCCTCAAGGAAATCCTCAGCCTCAGGAACTTTCTAAGCAACAGATAGAAAACCTTTTACAGGCTCTTCAAAATGAAGAGAATAAAGTGCAAGAAAAAATGAACGCTAAAAAGGTTCAAGGTCGTAAATTGAAAGTTGAAAAAGATTGGTGATGAAACGCTGGGCAGTACTCTTATTTTCTCTTTTTAGTCTATTGGTAAAGGCTCAGGATAATAGCATCAAGTTCGAAGCGGTCTTAAGTAGAGCTAAACTAGGCCAAAACGAACGCCTTAGAGTTTCTTTTGAAATGAATAAGGATGGTGATTTCTTTGATGCACCTTCCTTTGAAAATTTCGAGGTACTCATGGGTCCTTCACAGTCCATTAGCTCCTCTTTTATCAATGGCAAGCGGAGTTTTTCTAAATCGTATACCTATGTTCTCAGACCCAAGAAGCAAGGACAATTAATTATTGAGAGTGCGTCAATAACCATCGACAAGACGGTTTATACCACTGACCCTAAAACAGTTTTGGTAACAGAGCCCATCGATAACCCCAATGCACCAAAGACCGCACAAGATATCGCCGATGAAAGCCTTTACCTAGTTGCAACACTATCCAATGATAAGCCCTACTTAAATCAAGGGGTTTTAGTGACGTATACCCTCTATTTTTCTCCGAGGGTGTACATCAATAATTTTATTCCTGTTGAGAATCCGACCTATAAAAATTTCTGGAGCCAAGACCTACCTATCAAAGAATACGAAACGCGAAGAACCACCTTCAGAAACGAAAGTTTCAACGCGGTAGATTTAAAAACCGTAGTATTATACCCTCAGAAATCTGGTTCGTTGGCTTTAGATCCTTTTGCCCTTGAACTTTATGTCCAAATACCGACCGGGAGAAGAGATTTCTTCGGTGATCCGATCATGAGATCTGCAACGAAAACAGTTAAAGCGGGCGATCTCAGCATCAACGTCAGAGCATTGCCTGAACAGGGAAAACCTTCTAATTTTAGTGGTGCTGTAGGAGATTTTGAACTATCGGTAGATGCAAGTAGAACCCGTTTAGAGGCCAATGAATCTACCCAAATTAAAGTCAAAGTTACTGGTAAAGGGAATCTGAAGTTATTATCTATCCCTGAATTAAGTTTACCCTCAGCGCTCGAAAAATACGATCCCGAATATACTGATGATGTCCGCGTCAACAGAGAAGGCATGAACGGATCAGTGAGTAACTCGTACACTGTAGTGCCGAGATATGCAGGAAGTTATCCGGTCGATCCCATCGAATTCACCTATTTCGACCCGAATTCAAAAAGCTACAAAACACTAAATAGTGATCCTTTTGATCTTACTGTAGAAGGAAAGGCGCTAATTCCTAGCACAAGCACCTCAACACCTGTATTAGAGAAAAATACCCCAGCTGCTACTTCTGGGTTTAAATCAAATGCTTACCAAACAAGTCTTGTTACGATGGTTAGTTCTCCTTGGTTTGAAAGTAAGACCTATTATATCTTCTTGGCGCTGCTCATTATACTAGGATTCACTATAAATTATATCATAAACACTCTCAAAGCAAGTCTGGGATCGGCAAGCCAAGGAGCTAAAAAGGCCATTCCGAAAAAAATCAAAGCGCTTTTAAAACGAGCAGAAAAACTAGCGAAAGAACAAAACCCTGAATTTTATTCTATCGCTTCTGAAATTCTATTCTTATGTCTAGAAAAGTATTCAGGAGTCGATTTGTCTACAGCCTCTAAACAGGAGCGAGAAGAAAAACTTCAAAAACTGGGCACCGATACCCACCTAATTGAACGAATAAATACCATTAACGATCGAATCCTTTTGGTGAAATACAGTGGCTCGGCAAGTGCTCCATTCGAAGAGGATTTAAATATAGTTCATAACATCATTGACGATCTTTTATAAACTCATGCGAAGCTTAATCCTACTTATTACACTTTTCTTAGGCCCAACGATTACCGCGCAAGAGGCTGGTTTTGAAAAAGGAACAGTATCCTTCGAAACTGGCAACAAGGCCTATCTCGAAGAGGATTATGATGGAGCTATTAAAGCTTACCAGGAAGTATTAGCTGAAGGACTACATTCGAAAGAGGTCTATTTAAATTTAGGTAACGCCTATTATAAAAACGGTCAGACAGCATCAAGCATTCTCTATTACGAAAAGGGGTTACTGCACTTCAAAAAAGATGTTGACCTACTAACGAATTTGCAGTTCGCTGAGAATCAACGAATTGATCGAATCGAACCATTGCCCGAATCGATTACAAAACGAGTTTATAAATTTCTATTAAACCTTATGAACAGTGAAGGTTGGGCTATGACTAGTCTTATTTTCGCTCTATTATTTGCTGTTGCAAAAACTATAAAACCTCGTTTAAGGAAAATAGCTACCCCTAGTCTGATTGTTGCCTCGATGGCCTTTTTAACACTTCTATTTATTCGAAAAATAGAATACTCAGAGAATTACGCTATTGTATTTGAGCCGGTGGTCACTGTGCTTAGCGATCCAAAATTGGACGCTCCGGTTGCTTTTGAGTTACACGAAGGCACCAAGGTAAAGCCGGTAGAGTCTTTTGAAGAATTTCAAAAAATCGAAATTGCCAACGGTCAATCGGGTTGGATCGTCAATTCTTCAATACGATTTATTCGAGAGTATTAGTTTATTTAGAAAATTTGCTACCTTTTAGCTAAGTTCTAAAATTACTTGCCATGCCAACACAAACAGCAGAAAGTCAATCAAAATTATCTCCAAAAGAAGCCATTCAACTTTTAAAAGAGGGCAACAAACGATTTGTTAGTCGTGAGATGAGAGAACGAGATTTGATGGCGCAGGTCGAAGAGACTTCAAAAGGACAATTTCCTTTTGCATGTATCGTGGGATGTATAGATTCGCGAGTGCCCGCAACTACTGTATTTGATCAAGGAATTGGGTCCCTGTTCATTGCTACGGTAGCAGGAAATATTATTAATGAAGATATTCTAGGAAGCTTAGAGTTTGGATGCGCCGCGGCAGGGTCTAAAGCCGTAGTTGTTCTCGGACACACTTCTTGTGGAGCAGTAAAAGGGGCCTGTGATAGTGTCGAACTAGGAAATCTAACTAGTCTGCTTTCAAAAATTAACGCCTCAGTAAAAGAAACGGTTGAACCGAATGATCCCACTATGCGTAATTCTTCAAACCTTCTCTTTGTGAATGAAGTAGCTAAAAATAATGTCCTGCGTTCGGTAGAAAACATTAGAGTGAAATCAAACGTTCTTAGACGCTTAGAAGAAGAGGGTAAAATCACTATTGTAGGAGCTATGTACGATGTAGGTACAGGCAAAGTGAGTTTCCTCGATTAAGCTATACTAAGCTTGAACTTTTCTCTTGTTTAAAAGTCGCTCAATTAAATTCATTGGCGAATGAACCTTCTCATTTTCAAAGATAAAAGTTATTGAGATGTCTCTTTCTGAGGCCTTTTCTTGAAATTCATGAAGAATCTCGATAACGTCGTAATCGATAAATACTGTTCCTCTAAAATCAATTTCGAGCTTATTTCCGTTAGGGATTTCTTCAAGAGATTTTAGAATAGCTGCTTTATTAAAAAAGGTCACCTCTTCAGCTAACACAATACTACTTAAGCTCTCTTCTTTCTTCAAATGCATGAAGTGAGAGTTATTAAAGCTTTCGAGAAGAATAATTACTAGAGAAGTTGCAAGACCCATAATGATACCTACCAATAGGTCAGTGAACACAATACCTACAATCGTAACGATAAAAGGAACAAACTGCTTTTTCCCTAGACGATACATAGATTTGAATAGGGCAGGTTTAGCCAATTTATATCCTACCATTAACAGAATAGCAGCTAGAACTGACAGTGGTATCAAGTTAATTACGTTGGGCAGTATAAATACGGCAATGAGAAGCAGGAACCCGTGAATGATCGCTGATGCCTTGGTTTTATTATTCGATTGAATATTTGCCGAACTTCTAACAATTACTTGGGTAATAGGAAGGCCTCCTATCGCCCCTGAAATAACATTACCTACTCCTTGGGCAAATAACTCACGGTTGGTAGGTGTTACCCGCTTATGCGGATCAATCTTATCTGTTGCCTCTACACAGAGTAGCGTTTCTAAACTAGCTACTACGCATATGGTAATAGCGACTATCCAAACCTCAGTATTTTGAATTGCAGCAAAATTTGGAAAGGTGAGTTGGCTAGTTAACCCTGAACTTAAATCAAAAATAGGCACAGCTACTAGATGCTCAGGTGAAATTCCTAAAGTAGCATCCCCTGCAAAGGATATAGAGTAGATAATTCCCAGTGCAACTGCGACGATAGGGCCCTGAACAATTCTGAAAATTGGTCCCTTGTTAATAAGCACTTTATCCCATAGAATTAGTAGGGCTAAAGAAACAACAGAAATGATGGTAGAGCCAGTACTAATTTGTTTCACCGTCATCAGAAGGCGACTAAAGGTATTACTGCCATCCGCCTCGATAAAACTGAGGTCTCCCTCCCAGTCGGCATCATAACCGAAAAAATGTGGTATTTGTTTTAGAATAATGATGATTCCAATAGCTGAAAGCATTCCCTTAATGACCGATGCTGGAAAGAAATACCCAATGACACCAGCCTTCATTACTCCTAAAATAATCTGAAAGATTCCTGCCAAAATCACAGCAACCAAAAAGGTCTCGAAACCTCCTAAGCTGGTAATAGCTGTTAATACGATTGCAGCTAAACCTGCTGCTGGACCACTTACCCCAATTTGCGAACCGCTTAAAGAACCTACGATAATACCTCCTACGATTCCTGCAATTAACCCAGATATGAGGGGGGCTCCTGAGGCTAACGCAATCCCTAAACAAAGAGGTAGGGCAACAAAGAAAACAACAATACTAGCTGGAAAATCAGACTTCAAATTATTCATTAAAATTCATTTTCATCTAAATTAATCATTTATAATCATTCACATTAAAAGGCCTCTCAGAGGTTTTATTAAATTTGTCGGATATTTCAGAATCATGATCGAGGAAATTAAAGGCCACATAGAAAAAGTAGAACAGTTTGAAGCTTCATCTGCTGAGGCCCTAGAATCGTTTCGCTTAGAATACCTTGGAAAGAAAGGATTACTAAACACATTTTTCGCTGCCTTTAAATCGGTCGCTCCTGAAGACAAAAAAGCCTTTGGACAGGTAGTCAATGAACTCAAAACAAAAGTTCAAGAAAAACTCGATGAGCAGAAAGCAGTGCTGAAATCTAACGAGCGAAAATCAAGGCCAAAACAAGATCTTACTAGGCCAGGATTCCCAATCGAGGTGGGATCTAGACACCCTATTTCTATTGTTAGAAACCGCATCATCGACATTTTTTCAACGATTGGTTTTACCGTTTCTGAAGGACCAGAAATCGAAGATGACTGGCACAATTTTACTGCACTCAATTTGCCAGATCACCATCCGGCAAGAGATATGCAAGACACCTTCTTTATTCAAACCGACCCTGACATTCTTCTTAGAACACATACCTCATCAGTTCAAGTGCGTTTTATGGAAGAAAACCAGCCTCCTATTCGTACCATTTCGCCAGGAAGAGTGTACAGAAATGAAGCTATTTCGGCTAGATCACATTGTTTCTTTCATCAAATCGAAGGTCTATACATCGATAAAAATGTATCCTTCGCTGACCTAAAACAAACCCTTCAATACTTTACTACCGAGCTTTTTGGAAAATCAGAGATTCGTCTTCGACCTTCCTATTTCCCATTCACTGAACCCAGTGCTGAGGTAGATGTATACTGGGGTCTTGAAACTGAAACCGATTATCGTATGACTAAGGGTACCGGATGGTTAGAAATTATGGGTTGCGGAATGGTTGATCCTAATGTTCTGAAAAACTGTGGAATCGACCCTGAGGAATACTCAGGATACGCGTTCGGAATGGGTATCGATCGAATCGCCTTATTATTGCATCAAATCCCTGACATCAGACTGCTCAGCGAGAATGACCTTCGTTTCTTAGAGCAGTTTAAGGGACTCCACTAAAATTACCAACCGGTATAGGGGTGGTCCACTAGATAAGAATTGTAGTACCGGTAGTCATCGGTAACCTCTATCCCTAACTCAGCAGAGGGGACAAAACTATTAGACCTCTCCATAGAATCGAACTCAATCTCAGCGAGCCAGAGTCCCTTATTGGCAGCATGAAATTCGTCAAGTTCGATCAGATAGTCTCGTTTTATCAGATGTCTCGTTTTCTTAATCTGATTAGGACAAAGGTCGAGTAGCTTTTCTGCATCAGATAACTCAATCGGAGTTTCGAACTCTAATCTCGAACTACCCTTTACTTTTTCCTTAATCGTTAAATAAGCATTATGGTCAGAAATACGAACGCGTAAAATAACATGCGCTCCCTCGGCGAGATAGCCTTGCCTCAACTCTTTCTTTTCAGTAGCCTCAGCTTTTATGGCTAAGGCTTCTTCAGTGGTTAGTAGAAATTTACGTTCGATCTCGGGCTTCATCTCAGAAGCTTAATCTACTTCTGTAACTCGAAGACTATTTACCATACCTTTTTTCTCTATAGGCATAGAGGTCAAGGTTACCGCCATATCTCCTTTCTTAAGATAGTTGTTCTCCTTTGCGATACCTATGATGTCTTCCACCGTTTCATCAGTAGAAGCGTATCCGTCATAGTAATAAGCGTAAACTCCCCAAAGAAGATTGAGTCGTCCTAATATTCTACGGTTATCGGTAAAAGCTAAAATGAACGATTTTGGTCTCCAAGAAGACACCTGAAACGCGGTATAACCAGAGTTCGTAAGGGTCATGATCGTTTTCGCCTCAACCTCATTAGCTAGTAGCGCGGCGTGATGACACACGGCTTTTGAAACGAAGCGATTAGTACGAATAAGTGAAGGCTTAGTTTGAGCACAGAACGTATCTACGTTTTCAACAGCGCGAATGATAGATGCCATTTTAGCAACTACTTCAACCGGATATTGTCCTACAGAAGTCTCTCCTGAAAGCATAACCGCATCTGCTCCATCCATAACAGAATTTCCAACATCGTTTACTTCAGCACGCGTAGGTGTTAAACTGTCCATCATGGTCTCCATCATCTGCGTAGC
>ENA-OUOG01004829-OUOG01004829.1-marine-metagenome-genome-assembly--contig:-NODE-4829-length-11373-cov-5.004692_pt1 | contig 11373 bp, 5 predicted proteins | sample MGYA00248635_ERZ508505 | MGnify/ENA primary metagenome ERZ508505 (study PRJEB26176, sample SAMN06267871) | marine metagenome | isolation source: Saanich Inlet, British Columbia, Canada | place: Pacific...
GAACGACGCGACGGTACGTTATTGTACGCGACGGTACGCGTCGGATTTCCTTTTTTTTTCCGCGAAAACGACCGTTTCGTTTCGTTCGTGTTTTCTTCTCGAGAGGCACGAGACATCGACACAACGCGCGTCGCATCCCAGGGGCGGTCGCGTGGCCCACTCGCGGCCGCGCCTGGGTCTCGGGGCGAGGCGTGCGCGGCGGCCTCGCGGAGGCTGCGGGTTTGTGCCGCGCGCGCCTTGGTGGCCCGCGGAGGACCCACCGCGAGCGCTGCGCCTCGGAGGCGCCGAGATTTCACGGACGGCACCATGACGGGACGTTCGCCGCTGAAACAGCCCGGCGTGCCGAGCAAGGAGACCGCGGCTGAGCACGCGCGGCGCATCGCGAAAACCCGCGCGGCGTACGCGAGCATGTCCAGGCGCGGCGGCGCGCTTCACGGCGCGTTGCGTCCGGGCTCGGCCGCTTCCGACCGCGGCGCGCCGCGAGATCCGCGACAACCATGCTCCTCGCGCGAAACAGGCGACGACTCGGCCGCCGCGCCGCCCGGAGGTCGTTCCGCGTTCGCGACCGGACGGTCCGTGGACGTGCTCGCGGCGCTGGCGTACGCGCGAGGCGCGGAACGCGCGAAGCCGCGGAGGTTCGCGGTCGCGCGCGAGTCGGACGACGACGACGACGACGACGACGACGACGACGACGCGAACCTTCGTCCTCGACGGAACCTCGCGAACGTCTCCTCCCCCGACGACTCGTCAGCGCCGCTCACGCCCTCGCGCGCGTGGTTCGCGAGGTCCGCGTTCGCGAGCCGGGACGTCTCGCAGTCCGACTGGGAGGCGGAGGAGGATGCGAAGTCGCGATTCCGCGCGGAGACGGCGGCGGCGGCGGCGGCGGCGCGCGCGAAGCGCGCGCGCGACGCCGCCGTCGCCGCCGCCGACGCGACGGAAACCGCCGTCGCGAACGCGCGATCTATCGCGGAGGAGATGGAGCGATATCAGCCTCCGCGGGAGCGCTCGGCCCGAGACACCCGTCCGCTTTCGTCGGCGATCACGCGTCCGTCGCCGCCGCCGTCGACGCCGCGCGACGCGACGGACGCGCGCGTTTTTGAAACGGTCGCCGGAACGGCGGAACCGCGACGCGCGCGTAGCGCGATACCCGACGGAACCGCGAAGGCAAAGGGTGCTTCCTATTCGGCTTCGGCGGCGCTCGTCGCGGCGCGTGACGCGCTGGCGGGCGCCGCCGCCGCCGCCGCCGAGTTGACGCGCGCCGCGGCGCGGACCCCGGCGGCGGCGAAGACGCGTTTTAGTACGCGTTCGAGACGGATTCCGACGGATTCCGGTTCTCCGAACGCCGAACGCCGCGGGACCGACACCGACGCGAGTCGTCTCCTTCGTTCGTCTCCTTCGCCCCCCTTTTTTCGTTCGTCCACCACGCGCTCTCGTTCGACGCGCGTTTTCGACGAGACCGAAGACGAAAGCGCGAAGCCCGATCCCGATCCCGACGACGCACGCGACGTCACGACGCGCGCGTCTCCGAAGTCTCCGAGCGAAAAAAAAGCGTCGATGACAAAACAAAACAAAACATCCGTCGCGCTCGACTTTTCGGCGGAGACGCGTCGCGCGATGGACGCCGGCCGCGCGCGACGCGCGGAACTCCTCGCGGCGTACGAGGCTGTCAAACAGAGGTGTGCCGTGGCGAACGCAGTTCTTAAAACGTCGGACGACGAAACCTCCGCGTCCGACGAAGCCTTTTCTCGACGCCGGGACCCGCGCGACCGTTCACCTCCGCGCGCTTTCGCGCGTCTCGAGAAGGAGACGTCTGGTACTAAACCGAAACCGTTCGTCGTCCCGAGTCGCGAGGAGACGCTTCGTCTGATCCGGGACATGGAGGACCGCGCGCGGCGCGCGCACGAGAGAGACCCTGTGAACGAAAGCGTGAGCGCTCCGCCGGATCCGCCGACGAATCAAACGGAGCGACAAGACGCGTTTGAAAAACACACCCAAAACGCGTCGGAACGGGGGTTACGGAAGTTCCGCCTTCCGCCGTCGTTCGAGCCTTTCGGTCCCGCGAAAGGCGTTTCCGAATTCGGAACGCGAAGGCCTTCGAGCACCGCGCCACCGTGCGTGATCGTCGAAGGCGAAAACGCGAGTGACTCGGACGACTCCGCGGGGCTCACGCCGCCGCCGCGCGACAAGGACGCGGCGCGTTTTTTCTTGAGAGAGAGCGAAGAAAAACGCACGGGTGGCTTTTTCGCCGCCGAACGCGTTCCCTACGTTCCTCGACGCGAGGGGTTCGACGTTCCGGGTGTCGAACCCGAGTTGAGCGTACGCGACGTGCGGGACTTCGAGTCGCTCGTGGCGTACGCGTTCCATTAGTCGTCAAAAAGCGCGCGACGAGGAGACGGAGTCGAACGACGAACGGCGCGCGGGAGTGGGTCCACGAATAAAGGTGGGGGCGCGTCGCGAGAGGTAGAGAAGTTTCACGACGGATCGTCGTTCGGAATTTGATGAATGCCAGTGGGAAACGTCCGCCGGCGACAGTCAGTCTCTCCCGTCTTTCAACGTCGCCGACTTCGCGGTAGGGCTTCCTCCGGAGCCACTGCCCACCGCACGCGATGAGCCACGCCGTGTCCTCCCTCGCGTTCTCGCGCGCGCTCACCAGCGCGCGTCTCCTCCGCGGCCGCAGGTGCGTCTTCCGACCCGCCGTCCCCCCTCCCCGCCGCGTGGTCCCGCGGTCGCCGCTCGCGCCCTCTCGGTCCGTCCCTGACCCGATCCCGATTCCGATTCCCGCGTCGCCGTCAGGCTCGCGTCCCGCGCGCGCGCGCACGTCCGGCCCGCGGTCCGCGCGGACGGCGCGCACGACGGCATCGTGGATGACCCCCTGGTGCACAGCTCCAGCTTGGTGTCCACCCGCCTCGCGCCCGAGCGCGCCGCCGGCGAGAGCAAGACCGGGGGCCCAAACGGAACCGGCTCTGCGTCTTTGACGGATGCGGAGATCCACGGCTCTAGCCTAGTCGCGACGCGCCTCGCGCCGTCTTCCAAGAGCCAGACACTTCAAGCGAAGCGAGCGACGAACGAGACGACTCAGAAAAGCGCTACGCAAAGCAGCGTATCTTCCTTCGCGACGCGTGTAAAGCCCGGCGCGAAGGGCGGTACACCGCTTCTGTACGTCTCGCCTACGTGCCCGCACGCGCACAAAGCGTGGCTCGCCGCGCTCGAGAGCGGTACAGAGTTTGACATTCGCTTCGAGGATTTAAGTGCGAAATCCGCCAACTTACAGGATGCGTTCATGGACGGGACGTACGAACCCGAGCCGCTCGTCGCGAAGGTTCCTGTGCTGAAGCACGAGGGACGAACGCTGGTGGAGTCGCTGTTAGTGGCGAGTTACGTCGCGAAGGAGTTTAAAAGCGACGTCGACTATTTAGACGCGACGGAAGCGTACGCGGGCGCGTTATTCGCGTCGCAGTTCAACGCGCTGACGCCTCTGTACATGCAGGCGTTGAAAGCGAAGAGCGTCGCCGAACTCAACAACAAGCTCGACGCGTTAAGAGCGCAGCTGCGCCAGTGCGAGCGCGCGTTGGCGATCGCGCAGGCGCACACCCTCGACGCCGGCGGCGCGCCCGGTCCCTTCGCGTGCGGCGCGCGGTACACGCTGGCGGAGGTGACGACGTGTACCATGATCCCGCGCCTGGCGCTCGTCTTGGGCCACTACCGCGGGTTCCGTTTACACAAGGAGATCGAAGACGCGGGTTTGGTGCGACTCGGTGAGTGGGTCGACGCGTGCGTCGAGCGCCCTTCGTTCAAACAGTCCACGTCTCGCGCGTCGGAAGTCACGGGGAAGGATTACGGCAGCGCGCTCATCGACTTTTCCGGTAAGTTCGTGTCGTGGACGGGGAAGTGATTTTTAGAACCTTCGGGCGTTCGTGTTTATGAAAGGAGTCGAGATTTTGACGTGACTTTTGACTTTTGACGGTTGATGCGCGGTCATATGGTTCGTCTCGAGTCGGGTTAGTCGTACGTGCGTCCGCGCGCGACGAGACGAAGACGTTTTCTTGTCGAGCGAAGAGTCTTTTCGTGAGAAGCCTCCCTGTTTTTTTAGCCCCGACTGTTTCGTCCCTCCAACTCTTTTTTTTGATGCCGGGTCTGGGATCGATCGATCGATCAACTCAATCCGTGAACATCGAAGTCTCGGTCATGTCGGTGGCGTGTTGATTTCGTGTGTTCGATCCCGGTGCCCGCGGACGACTTTCGCCCGCGCGCGCGCGGGCATCATGGACATGCGCGGGAAGCGCGCCGCGCGCGCGTACCGCAACTTCGTGGTGGAGAGCACCTGGGACCGGCACATGCAGACGCTGTTACTCGCCGCGGTGGCGTGCGCGGTGAGCCTCGCGCGCCATCCCACGCCCTTGACGCTCCCCTTCCTGACCGAGGAGGACGCTTTCGGGGGGGGGGGCGCGGGCGCGCTGGCGCGCGCGGTCGGGCGGCTGCTCGAGCCGCGCTGGGTGGGCGTCGTGATGTACCCGTCGATGTTCGCGTGCGCGTGGCTCAAGCCGATGTGGTACGCCGCGCGGTTCGAGCGCGCGTGCGACCTCGTGCACATGTTAGGGTTGTTGACCCGGCACGGGCTCAACTTCGCAGACAGCGCGTCGACCGGCGAGAACATCATCGAGAAGAACTTTCTGACGTACCTCCTGCGGCCGGCGGTGGTGATCATCTCCGGGCTGTCGCTTCGGTACGAGTTCTCGAAGCAGTGGAAGACGCACACGGCACGTCTGCTCCTGGACGTGCCCCTCAACGCCTACCGCAGATCACTCGCGGCGAACGACGACGGAAAGGTTTCTTTTTGGGGCAGCGGTTCCGGAGAAGGGACGCTCGTTGATCGTCTCGCATCGCTCGCGGCGCGCGAGGTACCGGAATACGCGTTCATGCTCGGCACCATCTGCCTGGTGGACTTCGCGTTCGAGTATAGAGACCGCGCCGCGTTCGTGAAGCGCGTGCGCGGGGAGGCGCGCTACGCGAACGCGGCGAGCGTCGTCGCCGCCGAGCGAAGCAGGAGGAGGCAGAGAGGGGAGGGGAGCAGCCGCGACGGGGCCCGACGCAGGCGCGGGGAAGAAGAGCGGTGACGGTAAAGGTACAATTTGTATTCCAGAAATGGCAGTTTGTGTTTCAGCTGAGTTGAGGTGCGGCAGGTTGAAGTTCACGACCGGTCAAAAACCGCCGAGCGACGCCACGTCGCCACACACGGCGATGGCGCTCTCTTCGGTGCTGCGCCTCTCCGCGCATCTCTCGGCGTCGCGCGCCGCGTGCCTCGCGTCGCGTGCCCAATTCCGGGCGCGCGGCGCGGCCGACTGCGCGCGCCGCGCGCCGCGCGCGTTTTCGCGCGTGCGCGCCGCGAGCGCCTCCGCGCGGGACGCCGGAGCCACGTGGACGCGTCCGAGCTGGGACGTGCGCGTGCTCTTCGACGGCGACTGCCCCCTTTGCGTGCGCGAGGTGAACTTTTTACGCGCGCAGGACGGCGGGCGCGGGAAGCTGGATTTGGTGGACATCGCGTCGGAGACGTACGACCCGTCTTCTAACCGGGGGGTGGACTTCGAGACCGCCATGAGCACCATCCACGGCATCACCAACGAGGGCGAGGTGATCACGGGCGTTGCGGTGTTCGAGAGAGCCTACGCCGCGGTAGGATTAGGGTGGGTGTACGCCTTCACCAAGGTCCCGGCGCTGTCAAACGCCGCGACGGCGCTGTACGACTTCTGGGCGGAGAGAAGGCTGGCGGTCACGGGAAGGCCCACTATGCGCGAGGTGATGCGGTTGAGAGAACAACGCGAAGCCGCCGGCGGACGAACGGCGTGCGCGGCGGCGACAAACGCCGACGCGAGTGGGAGCGAACGGAGTTAGCGACGATTGTGAGTCTAGAGATCATATAGATACGAACGAGAGTGGGAATCACAAAAACTCGCCTCGCGTCATAAAAACCTGGTGGTGCTCTTGACCATCGCGGGCGGTCCCTCCGTCTCTGGCGCCACCGCGCGCCCCGCGCCCATCACGGCGTTTTTCGTCGAGCCTAATCGCTCGTACGGCGATCTCTCGCCACCCCCCGCGCTCGACGTCGCGAGGTGCGGTCGCGGAGGCGCCGCGAACGCGCGAGCGTGCGCGCTCGTCGCCGCCGCGTGCTGGAACCGACGCCGCGCCTCCTCCGACACCGGCGCGGGCCTCGCCGCGGCGGTGCCGTTCACGTTCCGCCGAACAGGTTCCGGCGACCCGGGCGCCGAGACGGGATCCACGAAGCTCGAGGGCGGGGACTTGGAACCGGGTCCCGTCGCGACCCCGTTTTGCCTTCTCGCCCTCTCCTCCGCGCGGCGCATCTCCGCCGCCGAAAACGCGCTCTCTTTGCGCGCGGCTCGAGCATGGGCTCGCGAGATGTCGGCGGCGACGTCCAGCACCGTCGCCGCGGGTTCGCCCCGCGGCGAGCCAGTCGCCGACGAAACCTCCGTCGCCGGTGTCGCGCCGCCGCCGCGCTCGGAAGGAACCGCCGCCGCCGCCGCGCCTGACTCCTCGCCCCGCGCGGACGCCGTGACCATGCGCGCGGTTCTCTCCACGGACGCGCGTAAAGCCGAGACGCGCGACGACGAGAAGCGTTCAGCCGCCTCCAAAGAGGCGCGCGCGCGGTGGAACAAATTCGCCGCGACCCCGTTCTCGTAATGGACCCCTCCGTGATTCGTCGAATTCGACGACTCTTTCGCGCCGTACGCGAGTCTTGTCTTCCGCGAACCTCCCCCCTCGGCGGCGCTCTCGGCGTCCGTCTCGGAGGGCGTCGCGAAGACGCGCTCTTTCCCAAAGTCCCCGACGGAGCCAAACAACGCTCGCAAGTTTTCGTTGCTCGTCTTGAGCAGCGCGTCCGCCGGGAAGGAACCGGTCTCGACGTCGCCGCGTTCTGACCCGCCCAGTAAAGACGTCGTCTCGCCGTCGCCCGGAATCGAACCCGCGCCGCGACCGTCCCCGTCCCGGCGCCCACCGCGCGGGTCCCTGTGCCTGACGAGCAGGATGGCGATCACCACCACGCCCGCGACGCCAACCACGCTGAGCGGCGCCAGATAGAGCGTCGCCGCGGGCGCGTCGTCCCTGCGCTGGTCCGCGATGGCTTGCTGCACGGCGTCGAGCGTCGTGTCCACGCGAAGCGCCTCTTCATCCGCCGCCGCCGCCGCCGCCGCGGCTTCCTCGGCGGAGACGGCGAGCGAGCGCTCCAGCAGAGTGTTTCCGGAACTTTCGTGTTTCCCCTTCGAGCTCGAAGCCTTCTTCGTCGTCTGTTTCTTCGAGCCGATCGTCGCCCACGCCGGCTCGGCGTCGCCGCCCGGAATCGAACCCGAGAGCTTTTTGACGTGACGCGGGTTGAGCGACCCCGCCGTCTTGGAGGCGCGCGCGTCGCTTTTTCGGGAGAGCGAACGGAGCACGGTCTCGTCCCCGTCGCTCCACCCGCGCGCCCTCTCCGCCTTCGTCAGTCGAGAAGACGTCTTCGAAGACTTTTTGTTAACCGAATGACTCTTCGAAGAGGAAGAGTCCTTCTTCGCCTTTGCCGACTTCGTCTCGCGGACGATGACGCCGTCGGCGCCGACGGCGAGTTTCGTCTCTCCGTGGTGCTTGTGGTGCGCCGCCGACGCCGCGCCGAGCGCCGCCTCGCGGTGCGCCACCGACGCCGCGCCGAGCGCCGCCTCGAGGCGCTGGGTCACCGCCGACACGTCGTCCACGGCGTCGTAGATGGCGTCGATGTCGTTCGAGGCGGCGTCCGCCGCCTCGCTCGACTCGGTGGGCACCTCGGGATCCGAGGCGTCGTCCGGGAGAGAGAGCGACGCCGCGACGGCGGCGTCCGCGCCCTCCGCCAGCAAAAAGGCCAACGCGTCGTCTTCGGGTTCCGACGGCTCGGGCGCGAACGCGTCCGCCTCGAACGCCTCGCTCTCCGACGGCGCAGGCGCGAACGCGACCTCGTCCGACGCCTCGCTCTCCGCGGGCGCGAACGCGAACGCCTCCTCGAAGGAACCGGCTTCGTCCTCCGCGAACGCCTCCGCGGGTTCCGCCGGCTCAGGCGCGGAAGCCTCGGCGTCCGGAGACTCGGGCTCGGAGACTTCCTCGGGGACTTCCTCGGGGACTTCCTCGATGGTCTCCGTCCCCGTCGTCTCCGGCGTCTCAGACTCCGCCTCGGAGGACTCCGTCGCGAGCTCTTCGGCGCTCGTCGCGTTCGCGAGCTCTTCGGCGCCGTACGAGGGGGGCACAACCTCTTCGAAGCTGTTTTCGATGGCGTTCGCCACCTCCTCGCCGGACGCGAACGACGCGTCCGGGAACGTGAAGGACCCGTCCTCGGTGTCCGCCTCCTCGCGCAGACGCTTCGCGTACTCCTCGAGCGCCTGCGCGGCGGTCTCGCGAAGCATCGGGCCGAGCGCGTCGGCGGCGGAGCGCAGAATCAAATCCTTCTCGCTCGGCGTCACCGTCGGCGTCGCCGCCTCGAACGAGTACGGGAACGGCAAGTCGGGGTTCTCACTCGCGGGCGTAGACGCGGGCGCGTCCGCGGCGTCCGACTCGAAGAAGGGCGACGAGAACGCGGGCGCCTCCGCGAAAGTCTCCGCGAAGAAGCCTTCCGATGACGAATCGGATTCCGAAAAGGATTCCGAAAAGAAGCCGTCCGACGGCTCGGGGCTCTCCGCCGGAGCCTCCGCGGCGAACGAAAACGAATCGAGCTCCTCGCCGAGCTCGGCTTCGCCGCCCTGCGCGGCCGCCGCCTCGAACTCGGCGCGGCGCTGCGCCTCCGCCGCCTCGAACTCGGCGCGGCGCTGAGCCTCCTCCGCCTCGAACGCTTCCTTCGCGGCGTCCGCCGGGACCGCGCCTTCCGCGGCGGCGGCGGCGGAATCCGCCTCCGCGTTCGCGCGCGCCGCCTCCGCGGCGATGGCCTCGTTCCGCGCAGCCTCAGCCTCCGCGGCGATGGCTTCGTTCCGCGCAGCCTCAGCCTCCGCGAAACGGGCGTACTCCGCCTGTTCCTCCTCGTACGTCATGCCGGGCACGATGTTCGGCTTGCGTTCGACGTTCGGGTCTTCGGGCTCGGGCGCCGCGGAGTCTTCAGGCTCGGGCGCCGCGGGGTCTTCAGGCTCGGGCGCCGCGGAGTCGTCAGACTCGGGCGCCGCGGAGTCGTCGGACTCGGGCGCCGCGTCCTCCCCCCGCGCCTCGCCCATCTCGCTCGCCGCCTCCGCCGCGAGCGCGTCCAGCGAGATCGCGCCGTCATCTCGCGCGCTCGCCGCGGAAACGTCCGCGGGCTCGAATAGATCATCCAGGGTCTCGTCTTCGAAGGCGGCGTCGTCGCCGTCCGACGCGCCGTCCTCCGCGGCGTCCTCCGCGGCGTCGCGCTCGGTGAGGTCGCTCAGCTCATCCGCGATGGCCAAATCGAGACGCGCGTCGTCCTCGTCCGCCTTCCCTTCGCGAAGATTCTGTTTCGACGCCACGCGTTTGTTTGGCTTCCGCGCGGCGGAGGACCGCGCTCTGCGCTCGCGCTCGTCCTCGGGGCGGGGCTTCGCGAACGCCAACGTGGCTTCGAAGAGCTCGGCGTCGCTCTCGAGATCGTCGTCTCGTGAACGCGCCGAGCCTTCTCCTCCACGCAGACTTTTTTTGCCCAAGGAACTCTCCGCGCGCGTCTTATCGATCCCCCAATCGTCGCTTCGACCGCCCGAACGCTTTCGCGAAACCTCCTCCCGGCGCGTCTCCGCGGCGGCGCGCCCGAGGTCCGCCACCGCGGGCTTTAAACGAGCATGGTCGCGCTCGAACGACGGGAGCGAGAAAAACGCGGAGGAGGTCTCCTCCGTCGGTCCGTCGGGTTTTCGGCTCGATCCGAGACGCGCCAGGATGGCAGACTCGGCGGTGGGAGTGGGACCCCCCGCGACCAACGCGCCGCCCGCGATGACCAGCGCGCCGAACGCGACGCCCGCGACGACGCCGCGGGTCACCGACCAGGGTGTCTGCTCGCGCGCGCGCGACGGCGCGGGCGCAGCCTGCGAGGGGGGAGAGGGGAAGGGGGGGAGGTGAGCACGGCGCGTCCGAGAGGCGAGGCGTCTCGCCCGGGGCGGGGCCGGGGTCGGTCGGGGGCGGTCGGGGGCGGTCGGACCCGTCTCGAGATGCCCCACGGCGACCCCGCGCGTCCTTCGCGGCCGCCCAGAGAGGCGCGGTGGACGCGCGGGGGACCCGCGGCGATGCCGCGCGAGCCGAGAAAATGCCTGTTGAGAGCCGGATGGCGACGGGACGATCGCGCGGGTCGGGAGCGGCGGACACGCGGAGGCCTCGACGCACCATCTCCGGGTCTGCTCGCTCGATGTGCCGCGAGGTCCCGCTCTGGTACCCTCGGGCGCGCGACGGCGCCGCCGCTGTGTGCTCCATGGCGCGTGCGCGTCTGCCGAGTCCCGCTTCGGGTCGGGATGTGATATTGGGAGTTACAAAAACCTGTTACAGAGGCTGAGGCTGCCGTCCGAAAAAAAACGTGCGCATCGGCGGAGGGCCTTTTTCTTTCGCTTTCGTACGCGAAAACGACGAAAAGTCGTCGACGCGCATTCGTCGAAATTTCGTATGTTTCTCCAGTCCGGATAATTCGTCCGCCCTTTTCACGGATTCACGGATAGTCGTGACTGCCTTCTCTGTGAAAAAGAAAATCTTCGGACGAAATCGCGCGCGACTGCGGAAAATCAGCCAAACGCGCGCGTGATAGGCCGCGCGCGGAATCAAATTTCACAGAGCCTATCACGAGGCGTTTTGGCAGTTGCCTGGCGTTTTTTTTCTCGTGCGCGGTGTTTCGCAGTGTTTTCAGGCCCGACGAGCGCCCCGCGACTGCCATTCCTGCACACCCACCTTTCACCAACACAACACCAAACCTCAACAATGGCCTGCATTGCCTCCACCTTCACCGGCTCCGTCGCCGCCCTCAAGGCGTCCAAGGTCCAGGTACGTTTCGCGCGACGAAACGCGCGCGCTCGCCGCGCGTCGCGTCTGCCGGAAGTTTCCGGCAATCCGCGATCCGCGAGCCGAACGCTGCCGCGCCGCCCGGCGCACGCGGGCGCGCGGCGGAACCGGCGCGCGCGCGAACCGACGCGAGCGGGCATTTCCTCGAGACCTGCCGGCGCGGACGGGCCGTCGCCGCCGCATCAGGCGGGGGCGGCCGGGTTCCGTCGCCGGACGGTTGCGGGAAATATCCAATCCACCGCGAGTGCAGCATTTCCCGACACCCCGACCGCGGCCGGAACCCGTCGCTGACGCCTCCGCCCCTCTCCCTTTCGTCTCGACAGGCCAAGTCTGTGTCCAAGGTCATCAAGGCCGACATCTACCCCGAGTTCGGCACCTACCCCGGCGGTGGCGAGT
>ENA-OUOG01004831-OUOG01004831.1-marine-metagenome-genome-assembly--contig:-NODE-4831-length-11369-cov-3.008147_pt1 | contig 11369 bp, 10 predicted proteins | sample MGYA00248635_ERZ508505 | MGnify/ENA primary metagenome ERZ508505 (study PRJEB26176, sample SAMN06267871) | marine metagenome | isolation source: Saanich Inlet, British Columbia, Canada | place: Pacific...
TCCAGAATTGGAGACGAGCCGGTCAATCAAATCTCGAAGAACGATCGATTGAGCATCATGCGCTTACCGTTTGCTTATGTTGAGGAGCAAAACCGTTTAGGTCTTCTCACCGCCGAGTTGAAAGAGAAGCTGCTGGCCGGGCGCAAGAAAATCTATGCGCTGCTGGATGGATTGCCTGGGGACAGCCCGGTCGATTTCTATGATCCGGAAAAATATAATTTTGCATCCTCCATTCAGGACAATGTTTTGCTAGGCCGGGTTTCCAACAGCGTGGCTGAAGGCAACGAGAAAGTTTCGGCTGCGATTGGTGCACTACTGGACGAGATGGATCTGACGGATGATATTTTCCGAATTGGTCTCGAATTCAACATCGGATCCGGTGGTAAACGCCTAAATGAGAGCCAACGACAAAAACTTCACCTCGCACGCGGACTCCTGAAACGCCCGGACATACTGATTATCAATCAGGGCATGACCAGCCTGGGAGGCCGCGAGCAGGAGCAAATCATTCAAACTGTGTTGGAATATGCAGATAAGGAAACACGCCACCCCTTTGGCGTAATTTGGGCACCGATAAATCAGGCTTATGCCGAGTATTTTGATCGTGTCATTGTATTTAACGATGGAGAACTGGTATCAGACGGACCTACCAAAGAAATTGTAGCGAATGACCGCTATTTTGCAGACTTGGTAGGGTAAACAGATACTGGCGTATTCAGAAAGGATCTTTGGCCATGGCCACGCTTTCAGAAGAAGTTGAGCTTCTGCGCAAAATCCCGCTGTTTGCCGCGATTGATCCCGGCAAGCTAAAGCTACTTGCGTTTGCGTCTGACCGAAAAATCTACAAAGACGGCCAAGATCTTTTCAAACAGGGGGACGTCGGTGATGCGGCTTATGTTGTGATTGAAGGATTGGCTGACATTGTTGTTGAAACGGATGCGGGCGAGGTAACGGTTGCACAATTGGGGCACAATGAGTTCATTGGTGAAATTTCCATTCTTTGTGACGTTCCGAGAACCGCGACCGTGCGAGCCAATGGCGAATTGAAGACGCTTAAGATAAAAAAGGAACACTTCCTGGGAATAATATCGCAAGTTCCAGACCTCGGTATCGAAGTCATGCGTGAGTTGGCGTCACGCTTATCCAGAACAACGGCAGAACTCAGTGATGCCAAACGCGAGTTACAGATCGCCAGAGCCTCTTAATGATTACCTGCTGTAAAAACCAACGATAACGATGTCAAAAGAACAAAAACCAGCCGCCATGAAAATAACCTTTTGGGGAACCAGAGGGACCCTTCCCGCTCCCGGTCCTCAATTTGCGCAGGCAGGCGGTAATACCAATTGCACCGAACTCACAATTGGGGAAGAGACGATTGTTTTTGACGCTGGCACCGGGGTTCGCGAACTTGGCAGTCAATTGGCAGCAGAACGGCCGCAACAAAATGTGCATCTGCTTCTGACACATGCACATTACGATCATGTGGAAGGCCTTCCCTTTTTCGCGCCCTTTTTCATTCCCAAAACCAAGGTGAAAGTGTGTTGTGGAAAACTGGATGGCAGTGACACAACGAAAGATACGGTTTTGGAGTTGATGCGGCGTCCATATTTTCCGGTTGGGCCCAGTGTCTTTACCGCTGACGTGGAATATGTCGACCTACAGGAAAACGATGCTTTTTCCATCAGCGAAAACATCAAGATCAGCACAATGCCATTAAATCATCCCGGCGGCGCAACAGGCTACCGGGTCGATTGCGGTGACAAGTCGTTCGCCTGCATCACGGACACAGAACATGTCATTGGAGAACACGATCAATCGATTATCGATTTCATCAAGGATGTGGACGCGTTCATTTATGATTGCAGTTTGACAGATGAAGAATACCCGGATTTTGCTGGCTATGGACATTCTACTTTTGAAGAAGGATTGAGGCTTCAGGCGTTGGCCAATGCTGGTCAACTGATCGCATTCCACCACATGCCATTCAGAACGGATGCCGAACTGAACAAAATTGAGCAAGACATCCTGCAAAAGGAAAATGCTTCCAACATGATTGCCCGCGAAGGTTTCTCGTTCACGATATAAACATTCAAGCAGATTGAAACCGCTGCTTATTTCAAAGCGTTACTGTTCTACAAACTGAAATATTTTTGTGATCACGCTTGTAAGGGTGGGCTTCGGCTCTATTTACGCCAGTGTTCGCAACTACACGATACAGGCAAAATAAGACCCCCATGAAAATAGCAATTATTGGCTCAGGAATTTCCGGAAACTCGGCAGCTTGGGCGCTCGCCAAATCGCACAACGTGACGATCTATGAGAAAAGAAACCGTTTGGGGGGACATTCAGCAACAGTAGAAGTGCCTTTTGAAGGCGACACCATTCCAGTTGATACCGGTTTCATTGTATACAACGAGCAAAATTATCCGCTACTAACGCGGTTGTTTGATCATCTTGATGTCGAAACAAAGCCGTCTGACATGGCTTTTTCCGTTTCTTTGGATAACGGCAAGTTGGAATGGTGCGGCACAAAACTAAAGGGTGTGTTTGCGCAACCCAAAAATCTGTTTTCGCCCGGCTTCCTTCGAATGTTGCGCGATATCTTTCGGTTTAACGAACGTGCCAGGAAAGATCTGCAGAACGGCGCATTATGCGGATTGACGCTGGATGATTACCTGGACAAATCGGGTTTTTCGCAGCGCCTCAAGAATGATTATCTGGTGCCGATGACGTCTGCAATCTGGTCCACTCCATCGTCAAAAATGCTTGAGTTTCCGGCTGAAAGCCTCATCCAATTTATGAAAAATCACTCACTTATCCAGAAAGAGCGCCCTAACTGGCGCACGGTTTCTGGTGGCAGTCGGGAATATGTCAAAAAACTCTCGCAGGCAACCGACGCAACCACACGCTTGGCTTCAGAAGTCGTTTCAGTGGAACGAACTGCCGGTCAAATTGCCGTGACCGACGTTAATGGTCACACAGAAATGTTTGATCAGATCGTTATGGCATCGCATTCCGACCAGGCTTTGAAAATGCTTGCGAACCCCAGTCAGGCGGAACGTGAAGTTTTGGGAGATATCCAGTATACGAAGAACGATGTATGGCTGCATCGCGACAAGAGTTTGATGCCAAAACGGCGGAATGCCTGGGCTGCCTGGAATTATATTGGCAGCAAACGTGCAGAAGATGATCGAGACGTCTCTGTTACCTATTGGATGAACCGGTTGCAGGGTATTCGAGAGGACTGCCCTCTTTTCGTGACTTTGAACCCGCTCAAGGAACCTGATCCGTCTCTTACGATTGATCGCTATACCTACGCCCATCCGCTTTTTGATGCTGGCGCAATTGCAGCGCAGAAACGTCTTCCTGAAATTCAGGGCACAGATGGCATCTGGTATTGTGGCGCATGGTGTGGCTACGGTTTCCACGAGGATGGTTTGCGTTCCGGGCTGGATGTTGCCAAAGCAATGGGTGTAATCTTGCCTTGGGATAAGGATGCTCAACAATCCTCGCCGGATGGCCGCTCGGAGGAGCTGTTTGTCGAGGCAGCAGAATAGGTTTCCATTGATGACACCTATTTCTCAAACCAAAACCCAGCCTATCGACCCACTGGCGCTTTATTTCGGTAAGGTAACACATGCGCGTTTAAAGCCGCGCGTTCATCGGTTCTCCTACAACATTTTCTCCCTTGTAATCGACCTTGATGATTTGAACGCTGCCAACAAGTGCAGTCCCATTTTCTCGGTCAACCGACGCAATATAATTTCATTTCATGAAGAAGATCATGGTGAGCGGGATGGCGGGAAATTGCGAGATCACGTAAACCTGTTGCTTAATAAAGCCAATCTGCCCAAGCCAGAGAAAGTACTCCTTTGGTGCAACCCCAGAGTGTTCGGATACACATTCAATCCATTGTCTGTCTATTTTTGTTACGATGCATCTGGTGAGGTTTTTGCGTTGATTTATCAGGTGCACAACACATTTGGTCAATCCCATTCCTATGTGGCAGGAGTGGATGGTGAAAACCTGAATTCCGGCTCTATACGACAGTCTGCAGACAAACGCTTTTACGTATCTCCATTTTTGGACATGGACTTGCGTTATAATTTTCGAATTTCGCCACCAGATGAAGCCCTGAAGATCAGAATTCTTGAAAATGACCAGGAGGGCCCAATCCTCTCTGCAACATTTTCTGGACAAAAAAAATGTCCAACTTTCAAGAATCTTTTACTTGGCATCCTGAAAACGGCTGGGTTAACATGGAAAATTACAGCGGGAATTCATTATGAGGCCATGATTTTATGGTTGAAGGGAATCTCGGTACGTCCAAGACCTGCCCCACCCGTTGCAAGCAGCAAGGTTGAGCGTGGTCAGAGCGTATTGCAGGGGGAGTAACCGCAGGAATGCGGGGAATGCAGGTGAGTTAACGATGCATAACGCAAAAATGGAAGATTTTGGCACCCGTTCTCCGGAGTTGGTAACGCCGGAAAATTTTAAGTTGTTTTCTTCGAAAATGCCTCTTGTGAGCCGTAAGATTTTTCAACTCCTGTTGCGCATCAAAGTTGGAAATCTCACAGTCAAATTGCCTGATAACCAGGTCATAAAGCTTGATTCCGGCAACCCGGGTCCGGCCGCAAAGCTTGCCATGGCTAACTGGAACCTGCCGAAAAGAGTGGCGTTTGGCGGAACAATCGGTGTCGCAGAAAGCTATATGGATAACGATTGGGACAGCCCGAATATGGCAGAAACCCTCGAGTTTTTCCTGGTAAACCGAAATATCTACAACGATCTTGTGAGCCAGAGTGCTGTCATCAACTTCATAGAATCCGTGCGTCATTGGTTCAATAAAAACACCAAGTCGGGTTCAAAGAAGAATATTTCTGCGCATTACGATCTCGGTAATGATTTCTACAGCCTGTGGCTGGATCCCAGCATGACCTATTCTTCGGCAATCTACGAAGATGGCGCGAATTCCCTTGAACGTGCCCAACATGATAAATATGCCTCACTCGCATCGCGGATGGGCGTAACCAAAGACAGTCACGTTTTGGAAATAGGATGTGGTTGGGGTGGATTTGCAGAATTTGTTGGTAAGGAAATTGGAGCCAGGGTAACCGGGCTAACAATCTCAAGAGAACAGCTGGAATATGCGCGCAAGCGCATTCAAAAAGCGGGCCTCGAAGACCGTATCGAGTTCAGGTTTCAGGATTACCGCGATGAGACCGGGCAGTATGACCAAATTGCTTCGATTGAAATGTTCGAAGCGGTCGGAGAACAATATTGGCCAACCTATTTTGAAAAACTCCATCAATGTCTAAGACCAGGCGGCACAGCTGGCCTGCAGATCATTACAATCAATGATGCGCAATTTGAAACCTATCGCAGACGGCCAGACTTCATCCAGCGGTATATATTCCCGGGTGGTATGCTTCCCTCCCCCAGCGCTTTGAAAGAGGTTTCCGGAGACCATGGTTTGACACTCGACCAAGAGCGAGTTTTCCCACAAGACTACGCTCGTACCTTGCGGGAATGGTGCGAGACATTTCAGGACAAATGGGAAGACGTGAAAGCGCTTGGCTTTGATGATCGGTTCAAGAGAATGTGGGAATTTTACCTCTACTACTGCGAAGCAGGTTTCAAGTCAGAGGGCATTGATGTGCGCCAGATGTTCTACAAACATACCTGACGGCACCTAGCCGCCAGTCGTTTTTTTAACGAGCCAGAAGTAAACCGGATAGCACCACAGATTGACAAATTTCAGTATGAAGCCAAGCTTCTTCGGGAAGACAATCTCGAACTTGCTGCTTTTCATTCCCGACACCACACGCTGTGCCGCATCGTCCACATTCATCAGGAACGGCATAGGAAAATCATTCTTTTGTGTGAGTGGCGTATCAATGAACCCGGGACAGATCACCTGGATTTTGATGTTCATCTTGTCGAAATCAAATTTCAAACTCTCACACATATTGATCAGACCCGCCTTCGAGATGCCGTAGGCCGCATTTTTCGGCAAGCCTCCATATCCCGCAACCGAAGATACAATTGCAATTTGCCCCTGCCCACGTTCCTTCATGGCCTCCACTGCAGGTGCCATGCCGTTTAAGACGCCATTCACATTCACATTCAATGTGAAATCAAAATCTTCCAAATTGATTGCCTTGCCGCGTACCGGGCGAAAAGTTCCGGCGTTCAATATACAGGCCGCAATAGCCCCTTCTGCGGCCACAATTGCCTCAACGGCTTTGCGATTTGCCTCACGATCTGTGACATCCAATGGCAAGGCAATGATTTTGCCACGGCCAAAGCTACCGCTTGCGAGCTCTTCCAATTTGTCTTTTGAGCGTGCAGAGGCATAAACTGTGAAACCTTCTTTCGCAAATGCCTGAGCAACGGCCTTGCCGATCCCCTCACTTGCACCTGTAATCCAGAGAGCGCCATCATTGGGAGTGGCTGAGAATGTGGACATGGAGGAAAACCCCTGACTGAGAATAATTTTTTATCGTGAACCCAAAACTTGGCACACTCCCTACATATTTATTGCAATGAGAAAACTTCAATGCCTTGCGGCTATTTCTCCCATTCTTTAGTGTGCGCGAGACTTTATTCGCAAACCTTGGAACCCAGATGACCATCAGAAAAGACACCATCGATGCAATTGGCAATACGCCACTTATCCGTTTGAAAAAAGCATCAGAGTTGACCGGCTGTGAGATACTTGGCAAGGCCGAATTCATGAACCCGGGTCAATCGGTCAAGGATCGCGCAGGCATGTTCATCATTCAGGATGCGATCAACAAGGGTTTGCTTGAACCCGGTGGCACAATTGTTGAGGGAACTGCGGGTAACACCGGGATCGGATTGACGGTTGTTGCCAATGCGCTTGGCTACAAAACGGTGATTGTTATTCCCGAAACTCAAGCCCAGGAAAAGAAAGATACACTGACGCTGATGGGCGCAAAGCTCATTCAGGTTCCGGCGGTTGCATACAAAAATCCAAATAACTATGTGAAGATTTCCGGTCGCCTTGCGGAACAACTTGCCAAGACAGAAGACCATGGCGCCATCTGGGCCAATCAGTTCGACAATGTGGCCAATCGCGACGGACACATCAAGACAACCGCGCAGGAAATCTGGTCACAAACAAATGGAAAGGTTGACGGTTTTGTTGCAGCAGTTGGAACAGGCGGAACACTTGCTGGTGTGGGCATGGGATTAAAAGAACACAACAAGGATATAAAGATTGGCCTGGCTGATCCACATGGCGCAGCGCTGTATGGGTTCTATGCAAACGGCGAGTTGAAATCTGAAGGCAGCTCTATCACCGAAGGCATTGGCCAAGGCCGTATTACCGCAAATCTTGATGGGTTTACCCCTGATTTCCCATTCCAGATTCCCGATAGCGAAGCTATTCCAATTGCGTTTGACTTGCTGGCGCATGAGGGACTGTGCATGGGTGGGTCCACCGGTGTGAATGTTGCAGGCGCAATGCGTTTGGCAAAAGAGCTTGGCCCCGGCCATACAATTGTGACTATTCTTTGTGATTTCGGAAACCGCTATCAATCGAAAATGTTTAATCCGGATTTCCTTCGCGCCAAAGATTTGCCGGTCCCGGCTTGGCTAGAAGATACATCCACCATTGATGTTCCGTTCGAATAGAAACATTGACCCGTGGCTTTTCATACCAAACAGCTGTTCGTTGAAGATGCATATTTGTCCGTTTGTGATTGCAGCGTGGTTGCAATAAACGACCAGGGTGGCATCGTGCTTGATCAAACCAATTTTTACGCGACCAGTGGCGGACAGCCAGGTGATACAGGATTTCTTGAACGAGAAAACGGATCGAAAATCCAGATTGCAACAACCGTAACTGGGGAAAGCAAGCAGGAAATCATTTTAGTTCCCGAAGAGGGTTCTGACCTGCCGGAAGTTGGTGAAGCGCTGGTTGGGCATATTGATTGGGACCGTCGCTACAAACTAATGCAAATGCATACGGCTTGCCATCTACTCAGCGTTGTTTGCCCCTACCCGATAACCGGTGCGGGAGTGAATACAAACGATAGCCGTGTTGACTTCGAACTGCAGGAAGCTGGTGTTTCCAAGGAAGAAATCAGCGAAAAACTGATGGCATTGATCGATGCCAACCATCCGGTCTTTACTCAATGGATAACCGAAGAGGCACTTGATGCAGATCCATCGATTGTGCGGTCCAAGAATGTAAGGCCTCCAAAGGGGCTGGGAAATATCAGACTGGTTTGTATCGGAGAAGGTTCCTCAATTGACAGTCAGCCCTGTGGCGGCACACATGTGACCGAGACAGGCGAAATTGGAGATATCCATATCGGGAAGATCGAAAAAAAGGGTAAGGAAAACCGCCGATTTCGGATCCGGTTTGGCCCTTATCCGGAAAATCAGAACGTGTAAATCGCGGAAATTCAAACCATTTATTAACTATAAAGCCGGATATTACCCATCAGTTTATTGATGGGTAAGTACATGAGTTATTCGCAGATCAGAGAACCTGGCAACTTCGGCAAGCGAGCACCTGAAAATACTGTTGTGTTCACACGCAACGGCAAAAGCCATCAATTCAGAATAAATCCGATCTTCGCTGCTTTTCTTGGAAGTGTCGTATTCTTGTTCATGATCGGGTATTTTGGCGCAACGGCTTACTTGGTTTTCAGGGACGATCTCATTGCAGCGTCATACGCCAAGCAGGCTCGTATTAAACATGAATATGAAGACCGTCTTGCGGCACTTCGCTCAAAGCTAGATCGTGTCACTTCACGCCAACTTCTGGACCAACAGGCTATTGAGACCCGTGTTCGCGATCTGATGCAGCGTCAAGAGGCAATTGGCACACGCACAGGCAAAATGTCAGCACTTCTCGAAAAAGCTGAAGCGCGCGGTCTGGGGGCAAGACCTAAAAAAACAGGAATTCCTGTTCCAAGCCAAAACCCCGTCAAATCCGGCAAGGTCCTCGATGAGATCACGACCGGAAGCCTAACCCCTACGATTTCCAAGGGGCAGGTTGCGATTGCGTCGACATTCTCTCTACGCGGCAACGCAAGTTCTGATGCGCAAGCAGATGCATTTTCGTATTTGCCAAAGGAAAACGGTTCATTTGGGTCTAATGGTTTTACCAATCAGCTCTTCGGCGAGGTTGCTGATGCCATTGAACTTATTGACGTAAAACAGCGCGAGAGAGTGTTTAGTCTGCGTGAATCTGCGGTTACGCGTTCCGAAAAGATTGTGGCGACGCTAAACTCCATTGGTGTGAAAGTTGACGCACCACAATCAACAGGCGTAGGCGGCCCGTTTGAACCCTTAAATCCAAATATGGATTTTGATGATCAAATGAACGCGTTGCAGGATTCTCTACAACTTTTCGATCATGTTTCATCACTTGCACGTGGATTGCCAATCGGCACACCTCTGAAGAATGCAAGAATTTCAAGCCATTTTGGAAGTCGTGTGGACCCCTTCAACGGCCGCGTCGCAATGCATAGCGGCACCGATTTCAAGGCGCCGACAGGCACACCCGTCCTTGCCACAGGCGATGGAAAAGTTATCAAGGCAGGCCGTAATGGCGGCTATGGCAAAGTTGTGGTCATCCAGCACAAGAATGGAATGACGACACGTTACGCGCATCTCAGTCGTATTCTGGTGAAGGTTGGCGAACGGGTCCGTACCGGCACCCGAATTGGCAAAGTAGGTTCTACAGGCCGTTCTACAGGCCCTCACCTTCACTACGAAGTTCGAAGAAATAAATCTGCTCGTAATCCTGCAAAATATATGAGGGCAGGCAAGAAGCTGGTGGGCATTCTGTAAATCAGGATATTGTTTGAAAAACTATTCAATGTCCTCGACTTCAACACCATCACTTCCTGTAACCTGGTGAGCAAGGGCTGCTTCCATAAACGGGTTAAGATCACCATCCAAAACATTATCTGGTGAGGTGGATTCGACCCCCGTTCGCAGATCTTTCACCAGTTGATAGGGTTGCAGAACATATGAGCGGATTTGGTGCCCCCAACCAATATCGGTTTTTGAATCATGCGCTTCCTGAATAGACTCCTGGCGCTTCTTCATCTCAAGATCGAACAAGCGCGCCCTAAGCGCCTTCATCGCATTGGCACGGTTCTGGTGCTGCGATTTTTCGGAAGATGTTACAACGATACCAGTTGGCGTGTGTGTAATTCGAACTGCGGAATCGGTCGTGTTCACGTGCTGCCCACCAGCTCCTGAGGAACGGTAAGTATCCACACGGATATCACTGTCCGGAATATCGATCTCAATATTGTCATCAACTTCCGGATACACCCAAACGGACGAGAAAGACGTGTGACGACGCGCGTTACTGTCATAAGGCGATATGCGCACCAGACGGTGAACACCGGATTCTGTTTTTGCCCATCCATACGCATTCTCACCACGAATCATAATGGATGCATTCTTAATACCGGCTTCATCGCCAGCAGTGGTTGATTGCACCTCAACCTTGAAGCCATTCTGCTCGGCCCAACGCGTGTACATTCGAAGCAACATGTTGGCCCAGTCCTGGCTTTCTGTTCCACCCGCACCCGCGTTTACCTCGAGGAAACAATTGGCATTGTCCATTTCGCCAGAGAGCAAGGCTGCCACCTGCCGGCGCCCCATCTCGCTTTGCATCGTGGACAGCGCTTCTTCGGCTTCCGCAACGATTTCATCGTCACCCTCTTCCGCGCCCAACTCAATCATTCCCTGATGATCTTCGAGTTCCTGTTCGATATCTCGAATGGTTTTGATGGACGTTTCCAAGTGCTGCCGCTCACGCATAAGCTTCTGCGCGTTGCTGGGATCATTCCATAATTCAGGGTCTTCAGACTTTGCGTTTAGTTCGTCCAGGCGTTTAAGAGCCACATCCCAGTCAAAGATGCCTCCTCAGCAAGCTTACTGCCTGCTTGATATCTGTAATAACGGATTGCGTCTCAGCGCGCATGTGAACTCCAAAAGTATGTTTGCCGATGTTTTCGCGAACATAAAGTCACCCATGATTCAAGTAAACCGCCGATGCACAGGTTTTCACGTATACACTCAGATAGTTTGTTGAGTCAGTGTTGAATTAGTAAAGCCCACCTGTGCCCAGTGTGACTGCGCGATTGGCAGCAGGGGAAATATTTGTATCTCCAATAGCCAATTCCTCGCCAAACCCGATAACGGAATAACGGCTTGGCGGCGATGTGCCGGGCTTGAATGCTTCCATGATTACACCCGCTCCACCCGCTGAAGCCTGTAGGCCGGTTTTCCCGTTAATGGGGATCAACTTGATGCCACGGGGAACGCGGAAGTCCCCCACATTTTTGCCTTCAATTGCGCTTTTCATGAAC
>ENA-OUOG01004832-OUOG01004832.1-marine-metagenome-genome-assembly--contig:-NODE-4832-length-11366-cov-5.913367_pt1 | contig 11366 bp, 10 predicted proteins | sample MGYA00248635_ERZ508505 | MGnify/ENA primary metagenome ERZ508505 (study PRJEB26176, sample SAMN06267871) | marine metagenome | isolation source: Saanich Inlet, British Columbia, Canada | place: Pacific...
CAAAATAGGTTAAAAGCAATTGGATTGACCCCCATTAATAATATTGTGGACATCACAAATTTTGTTTTGCACGGACTTGGACAACCACTTCATGCGTTTGATGTCGATAAAATTACAGATAAAAAACTCATTGTTCGTACAGCACAAAAAAATGAAAAATTTACAACTCTTGATGGTGTAGAGCGCGTTTTGCATCCAGAAGATCTTGTAATTTGTGATACCAAAAAACCAATGTGTATTGCAGGAGTTTTTGGTGGGTTAGACTCTGGAATTAGTGAGCAAACCACCAATATTTTCTTAGAATCAGCATACTTCGATCCTATTAGTATCCGAAAAACTGCAAAAAGACATGGACTAAGCACTGATGCTTCATTTAGATTTGAGCGCGGTGTAGACCCTAACATTACGAAATACGCCTTAAAATATGCTGCCATTTTGATCACAGAAATTGCTGGAGGCGAAATTTCGAGTGATCTTTGGGATGAGTATCCAACAAAAATTGAAGATATACAGGTATTGCTCAATTTTGAAAATATCAAAAATATTATTGGACAAGAAATACCTCGTGAAACCATAAAACAAACACTCACTTCGTTAGAAATAAAAGTCAATAGTGTTACAGAAACTGGACTTGGACTTACAATTCCTGCTTACAGAAATGATGTTATAAGAGAAATTGATGTCATCGAAGAAATTCTTCGCGTATACGGCTACAATAATATTGATGCAACAAATAAATTTAACGCCTCGATTTCCTCGGCTCCGAAAAAAGAACAGCATAAAATAGAAGGTCATTTATCCAATCATTTGGTGAGTCTTGGATTTTATGAAATCATGACTAATTCCTTGACTTCTGAGAAATACATTTCATTAAGCGAACACCTTAAAAAAAATGAGTATGTCAAGATCTTGAACCCTTTAAGTAGTGATTTATCATTAATGAGAAGAACGCTATTGTTTTCCGGTCTTGAAACTTTAGCTTTTAATCTGAATAGACAACAAACTCAATTGAAACTCTTTGAATTTGGTAAAACATACCATCAATTTGGAGAAAAAACAGAGGAATTCAAACACTTAGGAATATACTTAACAGGTCCGAAAACATGCGAAAGCTGGAATACTCAAGCTTCAACCGTTGACTTCTTTTATCTAAAAGGCATAGTGTCTTCTATTTTCGATAAAATCGGTATAAAAAATCTCAAAACAAAACCAATTAAAAGCGATTTTTTTGAGGAAGGTCTGGCCCTTTCTATCGGTAATACTGTTGCCGTCGAATTTGGTATTTTAAAACAAAATATCTGTAGGTCTTTTGGCATTGATCAAGATGTATATTATGCAGATTTTAATTGGGATATAATTTTTGATTGTATTCAATCAAATAAGGTGAAATTTAAATCTATTTCTAAATTTCCAGAAGTAAGACGTGACTTTGCATTATTGTTGAACGAAGATGTGAAATTTGAAACAATTTATCAGCTTGCAAAACAAACAGACAATAAAGTACTTACCGATATTAATTTGTTTGATGTCTATAAAGGGAAAAATTTACCTGAAGGTAAAAAAAGTTATGCTGTAAGTTTTACATTAAAAGATGAAAATAAAACGCTAACAGAAAAGCAGATTGATAAAATAATGAGCAAGCTTCAACAAAAGTTTGAGAATGAAATTGGCGCTGAACTTCGTTAAAAAAATTTCTTAATAAACTTAGACTAAATTATCCCTCTTTTGCTGCAAGGTATCGCTCTGCGTCTAGTGCAGCCATACACCCTGTTCCAGCAGCAGTAATTGCTTGCCTATATACGTGGTCCGCAGCATCTCCACTAACAAAAACACCTTCAATATTTGTACGAGATGAACCAAGTTCATTAATGATATAACCGGTTTCATCTAAGTTTAAAAATCCTTTAAAAATATCAGTATTAGGTTTGTGTCCAATGGCAACAAAAAACCCAGTGGCTGAAATTTCTGTTTCAGCTTCTGTTCTGTTGTTCTTTACTTTTACACCCGTAACTACCTGACCGTCTCCAAGAACTTCAATGGTTTCTGTATTAAACAAAATTTCAATGTTTTCTGTGTTTTTTACTCTGTTGGCCATGATTTTTGAGGCACGAAATACATCTCTACGCACAAGCATTGTTACCTTTGAACACAATTTCGAAAGATAATGTGCTTCTTCACAAGCAGAATCTCCAGCACCAACAATAACCACCTCTTGATTTCTGTAGAAGAAGCCATCACATACGGCACATGCCGATACTCCACCACCCAATTTTAAATATTTTTGTTCAGATTCTAACCCTAAATACTTTGCGGATGCACCTGTAGAAATAATGATGGTTTGGCAATGAATTTCTTTAGTATCGTTGACCCAAACTTTATGAATATCGCCTGAAAAATCAACCTTTGTAATCCAGCCGTCACGAACATCAGACCCAAATCGTTCGGCTTGAGCTTTGAGTTCGAGCATCATTTCTGGACCCGTTATACCATCAGGATAACCCGGAAAATTCTCAACTTCATTGGTTGTGGTAAGCTGGCCTCCTGGCTGTGTACCCTGATATAATACTGGAGTCATGTTGGCACGAGCAGCATAAATTGCAGCAGTATATCCTGCAGGTCCAGATCCAATAATTAAGCATTTTACGGATTCAATAGTTTGTGACATATTTTCAACATTTAGTTTACAAAAATAGATGTTTTAATCATAAATTAAATGTTAAGTTATTAACAGAATGAGCAAACTTATTAATTATGCATAATCAACAAATAAAATCTTAACTTTGTAGGAAAGAAAACACAAACAAATGCTAACAATAGGTATCTACGGAGGAACAGGAAGTGGGAAAACAACGATCGTTGAGCAATTAGCTTCTGAGTTTCCGCCCTCTGAAATTCAGATTATTTCTCAGGATTCATATTATAAAGATAATTCAAATATAAGTTTTGAAGAGCGTTGTACATTGAATTTCGATCATCCAGATGCTATTGATTTTAAATTGCTTTGTCAACATATACTTGACCTCAAAAATGGCGAAGCCATAAAACAACCCGTATATTCTTTTAAAACACACAACAGAACAGCCGAAACAAATTTAGTTTCTCCAAAAAAAATATTGATTATAGAAGGAATTCTAATTATGAACTACCCAAAACTTCGTAGTTTATTTGACCTCAAAGTATTTATTGATGCCAATAGTGATATGAGAATGGAACGCCGTGTAAATAGAGATATTACAGAGCGAGGAAGAACACCAAAAGAGGTTTTAGAACGTTATATGAAAACACTAAAGCCAATGCACCAACAGCATATTGAACCCATGAAAGTGCATGCTGATTACATATTAGAAAACCATAAAAATACAACTCTAGATCTTTCAGACCTCATCGATAAAATAAAATCAATGACCACATGAAAAAAGAAATAAAGACATTTAAATATATCCTCAAACCGTTCAAAAATATTTTTTTGTTGGTGACCATTATTTTTATTGTTTGGATGCTCTTTTTTGATGCAAACTCCTGGTTGATTCATAGAGAATTAAATAAAGAAATTGACGCTCTAAATGTAAAAAAAGAGTTTTATGAAAGTGAAATCAATGTTGATAAAAAGGAAATTAAAATACTTCAAACTACAGAAGGTGTTGAAAAATATGCACGCGAAAAGTATAACATGAAAAAAGAGAATGAAGATATTTATATTATCGAATCGGACAGCCTAAATCTGAAATAATGAAATTTAACGAATTTGATGAAATAACTTCACAAGCGTGGAAACAAAACATTCAATATGAACTGAATGGGGCAGATTTTAACTCAAATCTCGTTTGGAAATCATTAGAGGGTATAGATGTTAGGCCTTTCTATCATTCAGATTCGAACATTTCTACAAATCCAATTGATCATCAATCGGATGCTTGGAAAATTGGAGATAAAATTTATGTTCAAAATATAAAATTATCCAATGAACTGGCAAAAAAGTGTTTAAATAAGGGAGCAGAAAGCATCTGTTTTGTTTTACCTAAACCTTCTCTAAATGTTCGAGAACTTCTTAATGGTATCGATATATCTACAGTAGCAATTTATCTTGATTTACAATTTTTAGATCCAAAATTTATTACTCAAATTGAAGCATTGAATTTCAGTCTGAATTCAAAATTATTTATTCTTTCTGATTGTATCGGTCATCTTGCCAAAAGCGGTAATTGGTATAAAAATTTAGCCTCAGACAAGGAAAATACCATTACCTATTGCAATTCAATGACTGGCGTACAGTCTGTAATTTCAATTAATATGGCACACTACCAAAATGCAGGAGCAAGCATGATACAACAATTGGCCTATGCCCTAGCCCATGCAAATGAGTATTTTGTTGACAACAAACAGCTTGATGTGCCAAATTTTGTATTTAAGGTAGCAATAGGTGGAAACTATTTTTTTGAAATTGCAAAACTTCAAGCCTTGCGTTGGTTATGGAACAGTGTAATGAAAGATTACAACAAAAACATAAGTTGCCATATTCTTTCTGAGCCAAGCAAAAGGAATAAAACCCTTTACGACTATAATATCAATATGCTGCGTACTACAACAGAAATGATGAGTGCAGCACTTGGCGGTAGTAATACGATAATAAATTTACCTTACGATGCACTATACCATAAAGACAACGAATTTGGAAGACGGCTTTCCAGAAACCAGCTCCTAATTTTGAAGCATGAAAGTAAATTTAGTGCTATAAACAACCCCACAGAAGGCACATATTATATGGAATATCTCACAAAACAACTAGCAGAAAAAGCATTGAAATTGTTTAAAGATATTGAAAAGCAAGGCGGATTTTTAGAACTTCTTAAATCTGGTGTGATTCAAAAGAAAATAAAAGAGCATGCAGAAAAAGAACAACAGAGTTTTGATGTTAACAAACAAGAGTTAGTTGGTATTCATGTGCAACAAAATATGAAGGAAAAAATGAAGCATCAACTCGAGCTTTATCCTTTTCTAAAGCACAATCCAAGAAAAACCTTAGTAGAACCGATTCTTACAAAAAGGATAGCTGAACCTTTAGAAAAAAAACGTTTGGAAAATGAATAGAGAGAAGGTCCAACACATCAAGCTTTTGTCCTCTATAGATAATGAAAATTCCTATGGTAAGGAAGATTTAAACAACGTTTCGCACCTAAATTTTGGTGCAGGAAAACCACCTTTTTTAAGAGGTCCCTACTCTACAATGTACGTTAGAAAACCTTGGACCATTCGTCAGTATGCTGGATTTTCTACAGCAGAAGATTCTAATACATTTTACAAAAAGAATCTAGCGGCAGGCCAAAAAGGACTTTCTGTTGCATTTGATTTGCCTACACACAGAGGATATGACAGCGACCACAACCGAGTTGTAGGCGATGTTGGAAAAGCTGGTGTTGCCATTGATTCTGTAGAGGATATGAAAATTCTTTTCAATGAGATTCCTCTAGATAAAATGAGTGTTTCTATGACCATGAATGGAGCCGTTTTACCTATTATGGCATTTTATATTGTCGCAGCACAAGAACAAGGCGTAGAATTAGAACAACTTAGTGGAACAATCCAGAATGATATTCTCAAGGAATTTATGGTACGAAACACCTATATCTACCCACCAAGGCCTTCTATGAAAATTATTGGAGAGATTTTTGAATATACCAGTAAAAATATGCCGAAATTTAATAGTATTAGTATTTCTGGTTATCATATGCAAGAAGCTGGAGCAAGCCCTGAAATAGAACTAGCCTACACCCTTGCCAATGGTCTTGAATATTTGAAAAAAGGTATTGAAATTGGTTTAGATATTGATACGTTTGCTCCACGACTTTCATTTTTCTGGGGCATTGGAATGGATCATTTTATGGAAATTGCTAAAATGCGTGCAGCAAGACTTTTATGGTCAAAACTTGTAAAACAATACAATCCAAAAAATCAAAAATCGATGGCACTTCGTACACACTGCCAAACCAGTGGTTGGAGCCTTACTGAACAAGACCCATTTAATAATGTTGCAAGAACATGTATTGAAGCTACTTCAGCAATTTTTGGTGGTACTCAAAGTCTTCATACTAACGCACTCGACGAAGCTATTGCTTTGCCCACAGATTTTTCGGCAAGAATTGCAAGAAACACACAATTGTATCTTCAAAAAGAAACACAACTAACAAAAACTGTAGATCCTTGGGCGGGAAGTTTTTATGTTGAAAATTTAACAAATCAAATTGCAAAAAAAGCTTGGGACATAATTCAAGATATTGAAAATCAAGGTGGTATGACAAAAGCAATTGAATCTGGCATACCAAAACTAAAAATAGAAGAATCAGCAGCTCAAAAACAAGCACGCATAGACTCTGGTGAAGACATAATCATTGGGGTTAATAAATTTGTTCTAGAAAATGAAGATCCTCTACATATATTAGAAGTTGATAATAATCTTGTACGTAAGCAACAAATTGAACGTTTGAAAGGTATCAAGTCCGAAAGAGATCAAACACAAGTAGACAACTGCCTAAAAAATATTACAGAAGCAGCACAAAATGGTAAAGAAAATTTATTAGCTTTAGCAGTAGAAGCTGCAAAAGCAAGAGCAACTCTTGGCGAAATTAGCTTAGCCCTTGAACAAGTTTTTGGGCGTTATCAAGCAATAATTAAATCAATATCTGGGGTGTACAAAAAAGAAATAAAAAATGACGTATTTTTTAATAAAGCCAGACAAATGGCTGACCAATTTGCAGAAAGCGAAGGGCGTCGCCCGCGCATTATGATTGCAAAAATGGGTCAAGATGGCCACGACCGTGGTGCAAAAGTAGTGGCCACTGGTTATGCTGATCTAGGATTTGATGTGGATATAGGGCCATTGTTTCAAACGGCTGAGGAAGCTGCTAAACAAGCCGTAGAGAATGACGTGCATATCTTGGGAATTTCATCACTTGCTGGGGGACATAAAACACTAGTTCCCAAAGTCATAGAATATTTAAAATTGATGAATCGTGAAGATATCATGGTTGTCGTTGGGGGTGTTATTCCTAAGCAAGATTACGACACACTTTTTGAGGCTGGTGCTGTTGCCATATTTGGCCCAGGAACAAAAATTAGTGAAGCTGCCATCACAGTGTTGGATATTTTAATAAATTAACTATATTTACTTCTTAATTACCAATCAATTTTTCCAAATAAGATTTTAAAGTTATTTTGACCCAAATCAAATATGCTTAAATCTAAAGTTATTGTTATTGCAAATCAAAAAGGTGGTGTTGGAAAAACAACCACAGCAATAAACTTGGCCTCTGCTTTAGGAATTCTGGAGCAAAAAGTTCTATTAGTTGATGCAGATCCACAAGCCAACGCAAGCTCTGGTTTGGGTATGGAAAATGGTAACTCAAAATCCTTACTCAACATATTTAGAGATAACAACACAATTCATCAACAAATTATTCAAACACATAGTCCAAATTTAGATTTAATTCCAAGCTCAATAAAACTTGCAGAGTTAGAAATCAACAATCAATCAACGGATGTTTTTAAGCTTAAAAACGCATTAAATACAATAAGGTCAAACTACAACTATATTATTATAGACTGCACTCCCTCGTTAGGGTATATTTCAATAAATTCTTTTGTTGCAGCAGACAGTATACTGATACCAATACAGTGCGAATATTTAGCTATGGAAGGTTTAAACAAACTACTTAACAACATAAAAGACATAAAAAAAGGTTTTAATAAAGAACTTGAAATAGAAGGGCTACTTATTACAATGTATGACCAAAGATTAAAACACAACCAACACATAGTGAATCAGCTAAAACATCATTTTGAAGGCATGGTATTCAAAACTATTATCAAAAGAAATGTAAGCCTGAGTGAAGCCCCAAGTTTTGGTGTCAATATTTTTGACTACAAAATTGAAAGTGAAGGATCTGACAACTACCTCAATCTTTCTCGTGAAATTATAACTAACCTCAATAAAATGAAAAAGAAAGACAAAACACTTGGAAAAACGATGCAGCAAGTTTTGGCCAACAACGAAACATTGACTATAGAACAACCCAAAGCTAAAAATCATTTAAAATACTTTGAGCCCTTTGATAAAGTGAAGAAAAACTATGACAAATTAAAAGGCTTAACAAAAGAAGAGGTAATTAAAAACATAGGCCTTGTATATAATGATATTTACTCTGATATTTGGATGTATCGTATTTCAGACAAGGTATCGTTATTCAAAAAGAATTTTTTGTATATATTTTTTATTGATAAACGAGTAGTATCAGTTGAACTAAGACGATTTAAGCGAAGTTAATTATAGACTTAAAAAATTGTTGAAAACCTTATAATCAATAACTTTTATTCCACGCAAATAATTGTATTTTTGAGTGTATAAAAGGTCTAAACTCTATGGGCAAAATCATTGCAATTGCAAATCAAAAAGGTGGTGTTGGAAAAACAACCACTACTGTAAATCTGGCAGCCTCTCTAGGCGTGTTAGAAAAAAGAGTTCTTCTGATTGATGCAGACCCTCAAGCCAATGCAAGTTCTGGTTTAGGTATAGACGTTGAAAATGTTGAAAAAGGAACATATCAATTGTTAGAACATAATTGTACTGCAGAAGAAGCTATACAAAAAACTTCTGCACCCCATGTCGATATTATTTCTGCTCACATTGATTTAGTTGCATCTGAAATTGAGCTTGTTCACATGGAAAAGCGAGAATATATGCTTCAAACTGCCCTAGAACCTATCAAAAAAAAATATGATTATATTCTTATTGATTGTGCACCTTCACTTGGTTTGCTTACCCTAAACGCCCTTACTGCAGCAGACTCTATTATTATTCCTATTCAATGTGAATATTTTGCACTTGAAGGACTTGGGAAACTGCTAAACACCATTAAAAGTGTACAAAGAATACATAATGCAAACCTTGATATTGAGGGTCTGCTGCTAACAATGTATGATTCTAGGCTACGCCTTTCTAATCAAGTTGTAGAAGAAGTGCAAAGTCACTTTCATGAAATGGTTTTTAAGACCATTATTCAACGAAATGTGCGTCTTAGCGAAGCTCCAAGCTTTGGAGAAAGTATAATTAATTACGATGTTAATAGTAAAGGTGCTTCAAATTACTTAAGTTTGGCTAAAGAAATTATAAGTAAAACAAATAGCTAATGGCAAAGGCAATCAAAAAACAAGCTCTAGGTCGTGGATTATCTGCACTTTTAAACGAATCGAAGAACGATCTTTCAGGAATTGATGAGCAAACTGCTAAGCGTACTATGGGTTCAATCATAGAAATTGATTTGAATGCTATTGAAGTTAATCCTTTTCAGCCACGATCACAATTTAATGAAGAGCAACTCAAAGAATTGGCTGGATCAATTAAAGAATTGGGCGTAATTCAACCAATTACTGTTCGAAAAACTGGTCTAAATAAATTTCAGCTTGTTTCTGGTGAGCGCCGATTTCGAGCATCTAAAATGCTAGGTAACAAAACAATTCCAGCATTTTTGCGTCTTGCTAATGACCAAGAGGTACTGGAAATGGCCTTAGTTGAGAATATTCAACGTCAAGATTTAGACCCCATAGAAATTGCCCTGAGCTATCAGCGATTGATGGATGAAGTCAAACTAACACAGGATCAAATGAGTCAGCGTGTTGGCAAAAAACGTTCAACGATTGCTAATTATCTTCGCTTGTTAAAACTAGACCCTATTATTCAAACTGGAATGCGCGATGGCTTTATTAGTATGGGACACGGTCGTGCCATTGTAAATGTCCCAAAAACAGAGGATCAATTATCAATTTACAAACAAATTATTTCAAAAAAACTTTCGGTCAGAGACGCTGAAAAATTGGTGAAAAATCTCAATAATCCAAAAACAAATTCTGATGTAAACAACAAAGAAACCCCAAAATTTGTTAAAGATGGGGTGGGAATTATTTCTGACTTTTTTGGAAAAAAAATCAATATCAAGATGGGAAATAAAGACAATGGCTCCATCAGTATCCCTTTTCATTCTAAAGAAGACTACAAGGGTATTTTAAAACTTTTGAAGGGTGATCAATAAAAGTTTGATGACATTATTTTGCTTGTTTTTGTGTGCCACAATTCAAGCACAAGACAACAAGAAAGAGCTTGAAGAAGGTGTTGTTATAAGCACAGAAAATACATCACGACAAGCAGATCCTTTACGTCCAGCAAAAGCAGCATTTTTTTCTGCTATTATACCAGGACTTGGACAGGCCTACAACAAAAAATATTGGAAAGTCCCAATTGTTTACGCTGCAATCGGAACCGGGCTTTATTTTTATATTGACAACAACAATATATACAAGCGCTACAGAAATGCCTACAAAAGACGATTAGCTGGATTTACAGACGATGAATTTTACGGCGATGGAGAAATTCCTTTTCTTTCTAACGAAGCACTTATACGAGCACAACGAACACTAAGACGAAATAAGGAATTGTCAATGCTTGTAACTGTTGGTCTTTATGTTTTAAATATTATTGAAGCCAATGTAAATGCACATTTATTACAATTTAATATGGATAAAGATTTAACTCTGAAACCTTTTATAGATTTTAATAATCCAAACTATTCAGCCCAAATGGGTTTTTCATTTAATATCAAATTTTAAAATATGAAAATTGCTTTGCTTGGGTATGGGAAAATGGGGAAAGTCATTGAAAAAATTGCAATTGACAGAGGCCATGAAGTAGTCTTAAAAATTGATAAAGGCCTCACAGATTTTGACCTGCGTATTGCCGATGTGGCCATAGATTTTAGTGTCCCTACTGCAGCCGTTGATAATATTAGCATGGCCTTAAATCAAAATGTTCCTGTGATTTCTGGAACAACAGGTTGGCTCGATAGCTTTGAAGAAATAAAAATACTTTGTGAAAAAACAAATGGTGCTTTTATTTATGCGTCAAACTTTAGTTTAGGAGTAAATTTGTTTTTTGAACTCAATAGAGTTTTAGCAACACTCATTACTCCTTTTGAAGACTATTCCGTTCAAATTGAAGAAACGCATCACACCCAGAAACAAGATGCACCATCTGGAACTGCCATTACTTTAGCTGAAGGTATTGTAAAAGAATCTGGTTTTGAAGGTTGGACATTAAGTCCAGAAACAGCACCCAATAAAATTGAAATTAAAGCCAAACGCATAGAACACGTACCTGGTACACACAAAATTAATTATAGTTCTGACAATGACTCTATAGAAATTACACATACAGCCCACAATAGATATGGTTTTGGACTTGGAGCTGTTGTGGCTGCAGAATGGATTATTGGTAAAAAAGGTATATTTACAATGAAAGACATTTTAAATATTAAATAAATTTG
>ENA-OUOG01004837-OUOG01004837.1-marine-metagenome-genome-assembly--contig:-NODE-4837-length-11356-cov-6.288412_pt1 | contig 11356 bp, 13 predicted proteins | sample MGYA00248635_ERZ508505 | MGnify/ENA primary metagenome ERZ508505 (study PRJEB26176, sample SAMN06267871) | marine metagenome | isolation source: Saanich Inlet, British Columbia, Canada | place: Pacific...
CTCGCTGACCTTCTGGCGCCTGGAAAGTTGGTGGTGACCAAAGGTCTGCCGCTGATTATTGATTGGGGCAAATTGGCCAAAGGTTTATTAACCTACGGTAAGGAGCAGGAGCTCGATACCTCGGGAGCTGATGAGTTTGACTTCGGTGACGTATAACTTTTCACAGCTCCGCCAATACCCGGCAGTCCTTAGCGGGCTGCTGGCTATTGTTGCTTTTCTTGCATTGCACTTGCCCATCTCGGCACACGCTAAAGATAAAGTGGTTTTGGTTGAGGTAGAGGCGTCGGCTTGGGGCGAAACCAAACGTGATGCAACGCTCGCCGCCTTAGGTGAGGCCATTGCGCAAGTCAACGGCAGAGCAGTGGCGGCCGCAAACTCCATGAAGAGTGCGTCCGTGGAAAAGGGCACTGACGACGAAGAGTCATACGAGTGGCGCAAGGAGCTGCAGAGCCAAGTCAGCGATGCGCTGCGTGGCGTTGTAGACAGCTATGGCATTTTGTCGGAAACCCCTGACGGGAGTGGTTGGGAGGTAAAGGTTCGTGCCAATGTGGCCAAGCTCGTCAAGGGCACTAGCAACCGCAAGCCTTTTGCAATTATCCCATTTACAGCGGGTCGCGGAGGCGTCTCTGTTTTTGGTGATGCCTGGGATGCCAACGACGCCGCGCGTCTTCTCACGCAAGCGCTGGTTGATAAAGTTACCAGCACCCGCCGATTTGCCGTTATCGATAGAGAGTTTGTTGCTGTTACCCAACAAGAGGCAAGTCTTCGCGTTGATAACCCCCTTACGCCAATGACCACCCTCATGGAGCTTGCTAACCGTTTGGTCGCTGAGTACATGATTGTTGGTCAACTTGAGAGCCTGTCGGTTCAAAAAAGCAGCACGTACATTGACGCGATTAAACGGGAAATCACCCAAACTACGGCGACGGTCACCATCGCTTTTCGTGTAATAGATGTGGGCTCTGATCAAGTGAAGTATGCGGGTACCGAGGTATTTACCTTCCGTGACGCCGAGGTGCCAAGTAACGGTGGTCCGGTTGCTGTGGGTACACGGGTACTCGATTTGGCGGCTGATCGCATCGTAGAGGCAATGATAGACGCTATTTACCCACTTCTCATTGTGAGTGTGGATGGTGATGTAGCCACTATTAATCAAGGCGGCGATACGGTGAAAGTGGGTAGCTCCTACGAGGTATACCGTTATGGCGAAAAAATTATTGATCCGTATTCGCGCGAATCACTCGGTCGCTCTGAAACGTTGGTTGGCGTGTTAACTGTGGAACGGGTAAATCCAAAAACCGCGTTGGGGCGGCTTTCGGCGACTCAAGAAGACTTGGGAGTCAGTTTTAAGCCTAAAAGTTTGGTGCTACGTATGAAATCGCGTGGCGACACACCGGAGGTTGCCCAGAAACGTCAGGCTACCGCACGGGCAAAAAAGAGTATTGAAGACAAGAAAAAAGCCACGGATGATGACTGGTGATGCCAGTTATTATTCAGCTTTTGTTCAGTAGAAAGCCATTACGCTAACTAAACAGCGAAGGGAGTGAAGGTATGTTCAGTAAAATAAAAGCGCAGGTCTGCATTGCAATTGCCATTGCCGGGTGGTTCGCAAGTGGGCTTGCCGTGGCTCAGCAAGATGGCGGACAAGACGCTGTTATAACGGCGCAGGAGGATGCGGCTCCTGTGGCAATTGAGCCGGCGGCGCCCTATCCGGAAGAGGTCTTAACCGACTGGGTTCGAGGTAAAGGCTGGAATCTTGGCTGGGACAGCGAAAAAAATCGATTCATTTACGTCGAGGTCGTTGAAGGGCGTATCAGGCCAAATCAAAGGAGTTTCCTTGACAAGCGCGCAGCACTCTACACTGAGCTTGAACTGCGTTTGAAAGCCAAAATCATTGAGTCTTTGTTTACCGAGGTCGATGCGTCGGTAGTTTTGGACGTGCCTGGCAACCCTATCGCTGCTCAATTAGAAGCGCTGAAAGGCGAGTATGATGATGCTCTCGCTCAGGCCGATGAGGCGATCTATGACGCCTATGATGATTTTCAAGATGTGTTGCAAGCTGAGGAAAAAGCGGCGATTGATGCCCTCGAGGGGGTCACGTTTCTCGATCGAGCAAACGCGATCTTAGATGGCATTGCCAAGCGGATTGATGAAACCTACAACGCGGATACCATTGATCAAGCCAAGAAGAACCGTGCGGCCGAGCTTAAGATACAGCTCAACATGGCTGCGGAGAAAGTTGTCCGTGCCATGAACTTGAAGAAAGAATTAGAGAAACAGGCTGATGCGCAAATCAAAGCAATAAGCGGCGACTATGCTGCCTCGCAGGAAACCTCGGTCAAATCATTCTCAAAAATGCCGCTACTTGGTGCTGTGATGCTTAAAACCGCAGAAACCTACGATGGCAAGCGCGATTATAAAATTGCCGGTGTTATGGCTTGGAGTCCCACCCTTCAGAAAGACGCGAGTGATTTGTTGTTAGGCACCGCTGAACTGAAGCCTCGCCCAAGCAAAAAATCTATGGATGAATGGATTAGTTCTTTAGAGCTGTCGAGCATGATTGGTACGCGCCGGTACTTGGCGGCCGATGGTTCAGTCAATTTCGTTGGTTTTGCGGCAGCGGAGTACGATCCGGAAGATAGCCGGAAGAATGCTACTGTTCGCGCGTTTGCCGACCAGCAAGCTAAAGGACTTGCGGTTCTGTCCATGAAAGCTGATGTCGAAGTCACTCGTCTGGCCGAAACCAAAACTTTCGATGTAGATACCGATGGTGGTCGTGAGACTTTCACCTTCGCAAATATGTCGGAAGAGCTCATGCAAAGCACTAACGGTGCGGTCGCTGTACAAGGACTCGTGTCTCCAGGCGCACAACGACTTATACACAAGCCTTCCGGCAAGCACATATTCGTGAGCTACGCCTATATCAACAGTGATATCGCTGCCAAGTCCGAGGCATTCCGTGAGGAAACCAGCGCGTTGGAGCGGTGGATCAATGAAGATCAATCTGCGCGCCGCGGACGAGAAGCTGGTCGTAGAGCGGCGGCTAAAGCGACTAAAAATGATGCCGCTGCTTACGGGGATGGTTACCAAGAAGGCAAAGCCGGTGTGGAAGCGACCGATGCCGCTAATCGCGCAGCCGCTGCGCCAGAGCCTGAAGCTCAGCGTCCTATAGCGGCACCTGCACCTGCACCTGCACCAACGGCAACAGGGCAAACTCAGTCGGGTACCTTTGTGGACGAGACTGATGTGGAGGATGATTTCTGAGCCATTTAGGCGCAGATGTTGATATGTTCCGTGGTTACGTCCGAAAACACCGACCCGTATGGGTCGGTGTTTTTGTTTCTTTGTTTTCTATCACCTGCTTGGCTAGCTCTCCTATGCTAGAGGCCTTCGCGGTATTCACCGAGCACAGGGACGCCATATTAACCAGTGACCAGTCGCTGACCGTTGACGGATTTCAAATGTTTCCACTGGGCGTTGCAGTGGATCCACAAGCAACGAGCGACGAGGCGCAAACAGCGATCGCTATTGCTACTGCTTCTTTACTTACTGACCAACTTCAAGCACTCACCCGTAAAATTTGCATGGCTAGAAACGCTAATAGAGATCCCAATCAGTCTATTAAGGTCGCGGGTGTGCCTATGCAGATGGTCCACAGCGATCGCTCGCGTAGCTACTTTATTAAGGTGCTGAGCACGCCGGAGCAGGAACTTAAGATAACGCTTAGCCGCTATTGCCAGCCCAACTGAATCCACCAACTTCGGATCTGACTAAGTTCATGCGTTGCCTCATTGCGGAAGATGAACCACAGCTTAGAGAGCAACTGGAGCGCGTGCTGCGCACGGCTGGCTATACGGTAGATGCGGTGGGTAGCGGGCCTGAAGCGCTGTTCCATATTGAGGAGTTTCACTACTCGGTAGCAATTCTGGATTTGGGCTTACCTGGAGTTGGCGGGCTTGATGTCATCCAACAGTGCCGCAAGCAGGGAAATAAGACGCCTATTGTCGTGCTTACTGCGCGTACCCGTGTACAGCAAGTTGTTGAGGCACTGGAGGCTGGTGCTGACGACTATTTAAAGAAGCCGGTAGACCCCGACGAGTTGTTGGCTCACATTGCAGCTGTGTTACGGCGGTATGGTGATGCGGAGCTTCTGACTCAAACCGAATGGAAGTACCGAGGTTTTACCTTGGATACCAAGGGCAGGCGTCTGTTGTGTAATGACATACCGGTGGCGTTGACTGCCTCGGAGTACGCCATTCTTGAACTGCTGTGGAGCAAAAATGGCGCGGTCGTTTCAAAGCGCTTAATTGCAGAGAGCTACCAGCGTGATCCGGATATTGAAATGTCTGCAAACAGCGTCGAGGCATTGATTGGTCGCATTAAACGCAAATCGGGATCAGATCAGCATAATTTTGGGCTGCCCATAGTCACCGTCCGTGGCGCGGGTTACCGGTTTGAAGGCAGTGATTCGTGAACAAACCGACGTCTATGCGCGCTGTGGTGGTGTTGACTTCCATCATCGTTACCGCTGCAGTTGTTGCCCTGCTCTTTTTCGTCGCAAGGGTTGAGTCACATAAGCGCCTCGAAGCGGCCTACCAGCGTTCACTGGTTGATTTCGCACCGTTTATTGTTGAATCGCTGACGTGGCAAGATGATGAATGGATTTTTCGACCTAACCGTCAGTTCTTACCCAATGCACTTGGCGTATCGACTAGGCCTGCAACACCCGGTAAGACGCAGGCGGGTTTGTGGCTGTCCTCAGATACCGTTGAATCTATCAAGCCGCTGCTAGCCGAGCCGTCAGCGACTCCCTTTACGGCGGGTAGTGATCTCAAAGCTCTCTTGCTCAGTGCTGATAATACAATACTTTGGCAGTCGCCTTCCCTAGAAGGGATCGAACTCATCGAGTCGAGGGACCTGCTTGATTCAACGCACCTAGGACCCGAGTTATCGGGTAAACGACTGCGTTGCGGTATCGATCGCGATGCCATCTGTACTCGCCAAGCGTTTGATGCTGAGTCCGATCAACCGGCCGCTCAGCTATTACTGGGGTGGCAGAACGATAGCGCGAAGCGCTACCTAGAGCAGTTGCAAGAAACCTTGTTAGTCGTTTTGCTGCTGCTGGGTGTAATACTTATATTGCTTCAGACAGTGGCGCTATGGTGGGTGTTGCGACCACTCAAGCGAGTGCAAGCCGGGGTAGATAATGTACGACGTGGGATTCAGATCAGCATAGCGGGCAGCTACCCTAAAGAGTTGGCGGGGTTGGTAACCAGTTTCAATACGCTGATCGCGCATGAACAAGGAAGACAGCAGCGACTGCGTCACTCCCTGGAGAGGTTAGCTCATGTGTTACGTACGCCTCTTGCGGTGCTAAGCTCGCGCGCTTTTAAATACACTGATGACCAAGCTGCGGTGGCTGAACAGGCTGACCGCATGCTGCATATTGTTGAGTCCGAATTGCGCAAGCTTACGCTGAGTGAACAAAACACGGGTGTATTGAAAGACGCCACGCTCATTAAGCCCGTCATTGAGCGTATCACTCGTGCGTATCAGTTATTACCGCGTTCTGGTGCTAACCAAGAGGCGCTGGTGTTCCAACTGGAATTTGATGAGTTAGACGCTGTCTTTCTGGGTAATGAGCAAGATTTACAAGATCTCTATGGCACTCTGCTAGAGAACGCCATCCGCTTTGCTGCCACGACTGTCCGCTTCAGTCTTTGTGTTACTACCGACAAACATTCAAAGACAGTACTTACGCTGGATGATGACGGACCGGGTTTTACCGAAGACCAGCTTCGCAATCTGGCCACGGACACATTGGTGGGTGAGGGGTCAGCCGATGGTTTTGGTCTTGGCTTGCGTATTGTCCGGGATATTGTTGCCGCCCATCATGGGCAATTGCGTTTTGAACAGTCACCCTTGGGTGGCGCTCGTATCAGCGTAATTTTCTAAAAAAAACCGTTTTATTCAGTAATCGTTCAGCCAATAAAGCTAATACTAATTCCATAGCCAAACCGATTATACCGGTAGGCGCAGGATAGAGAGAAAGCTATGGCAATGAGCGCACACATTTTTCAGAGGCAGAGGGGAGGTTCCACCCTTATCGGTCTATTACTCGGTTTATGCTTGGGTATGCTTGCCCTCATTAAGTGGCCACATTTGGAAGGTCCGTTGAGAGCATTGCTCGCTGAGCACGACATTAGTTTGACCAGCGAATTTCCGGAGGTGGTCTCAGCTCTCGAAGGTAGACTTACGCAGCCAGAGGCTATAGCGCCGCAAGAAAAAATCGCCTCTCATTCTGGGACGTCTAGATCATCAATTGAAACACAGGTCGCTGAGCCTGCATTAGTAGGGCAGACCGCTAATCAATTGGCGGAAGAGCCTACAGAGGCTATACAAAGCGAACGTTTTCATGACGAATCCACCAAAAACGCTCGACCAGCAATCACCCCGGAAACCCGCGAGGTATGGCAACCGTTTTCGTCGGAATCAGCGGCTCATGCGTTTGCAAAAGTGGTTTCAAAGGCACTGGATATTGAGGTGGAAACCCTTCGCCATTCAGATCACAAAGTCGTACCCATTGTGCGTTGCGCCCAGCAAGTGATGTGCGACGACGTCGAAGCAAAAGTCACCGCCTATCTAGCAGGGCCTAATAATGCGGGGATACTACGATGAATTATCGACGACTCGCTATGCTCACTGCCATGGCGCTTGCCGCAAGCTTGATCACTGCAACTTCTGTGAATGCTTCTGCCGTCAGCGATTCATCTTGTGGAGGTGACTGCGGTCAGTGGCGCCAGATGAGTGACGAATTGGCACGCCCACTGCATCCGGCAACACCTTTTAGGGAATGTTTTGAAGATGCAGCTGAGCGCTACGACGTACCCCAGCGCTTATTGGCAGCCATTGCCGCCGGCGAAAGCGACTTTAATCCATTGGCGGTATCGTCTGCTGGCGCCATAGGTGTTATGCAAATTATGTGGCCGATTACGGCACGACATCTGGGTGTTGGTAATAAGTCTCGTCTGTTCGACGCCTGTCAGAACATACACGCGGGCGCTCGCTACTTTAAAGAGCTGCTTAAGCGCTATGAGGGTAATACGCATCGCGCTCTTGCGGCGTATAACATGGGCCCTGAGCGAGTTAAGCACGGCATTGTTCCGACGCACGGGGCTCGCTACAGCGATTATATTTACCGACGCTACCTCAGTCTTGATGCACTCAAGACCAATCCGCTTACACTCTTTGAAGTTGCCAATGCGCATACTGCCAATCGGTGGGTGCGCGTATTAAGCGGGCAGTTTCCGAGCACTTATTTTTCGTTCCAGCGTCAGCCATCAGGTCAGATCACAGTGCTAGCTCAGTCTGGAAGCGGCGATACCTACGAGCTGGTTCGTCACATCAATTCAATGTTTTATCCCCAATCGTAGTCACCCAGGAGGCACACTATGTCTTATGCAATACCGACCCTAAAAGACTTTTCTCTCGCTCTGGCTATAACAGCGCTCGGCGGTGTCACCACTGCTCATGCCGTTACAGCAACAGGACCTTCCGTTAATTTGTTTAATGCCGCGACCATAGAAAGTTTATCGAACACCTCTAAAACGGCGCGCGCATTAGAGTCATCACTCGAGAAAGTTATTAATCAACTCGAAACCCAAACGGCACTCTATGAATCAGCTGGCTGCGCAAGCTCGAATGATGCGGGCTGTGTTCAGCTCAGAAAGGGTGTTAAGAAAAATTACGCCGATTTGCTTGATCAAATTCAGGCTCAATTACCCGAAATAAAACGTAACATCGGAGAAACCCGTGATGCCTTGGGCAAGCAAATGGTCTCCGAGCTTGGACGTAAGATGTCACCAGGCGACTTACAGCGCTTACTCGCTGGTCGACACGGCAAGATGACACCCAGTGCACCTGCACTCGGGTCTGCCAAAGCGGGGCGCCTAAGCGGCTTATTTGAAGGTTACTACAATCTTGTACGCAGGGGCGGTAATTCTTCAGGCAACAGCACTGTCCTCGCCTCTCAGCTATACATTGATGCAGTTCACTCTGCTAATTATCTCGACCTCATTGGGGCAGAAATTGACTCGCAGCACACAGAATTACTGCTTGAGCTTGAGTGGGGTGAACTCACCGCTCAGATGACGGGCACTGTGGGTAGCGTCAAAGAGCTGCTCTGGGGCAGCGATGATATGCGCCAAAACATTCTGAACGTGGGGCTTGAGACTAGCCAGCCTCAGGAAGCCTTCGCCGACCTTTACGTTGATTAAATGCAGGAGATGACCATGAAAATAGCCAACATAGTAATGCTGACTGTGGCACTGGGTTCAACAGTTGCCTGTTCCTCAGTTCCTCAAAACCGCAGCGCTTGCGCAATACCCGACGCGAAAACCGTCGATGCCTTTCTCACGGCAACGGAAAATAACCTGGGTAATAGCCGCTGCGGCACGTCCTTTGACGATTACTTCGATCGCCTTATTGCCCTGTCGCGCGAAAACCCCGATGCAACCAACAAGCAGGCTTTTGCTGATCTCATCAGAGCCGGCATTGTCAACGGTGCAATCTCAAAGCGGGAGGGGATGGCGCGTTTCAATGAGTACTTTGAACCCGAATTTTATTCATTAAAAACTGATGTACGTTCAAACTGCGTGGCGCTCAGTGATCGCCAAAACGACATCAACGCGCTTGATAATGAGTTGCGCAAAAAGCGCACTGGCTTATTGGATATACTTGGAGATAAGGCGCAGTTTCGTCAGTCGCAACAGTTCTATCAAGATCTAACCGTTGTCATGGATGCGGTAAGACACTCCTGTGACGCCGCCCTGGCGAGGCGATAACTGCAGTGCGTTTTGCTTTGGCAGTTGTTGTGGGCGTGGTGTTAGCCTTTATGTTGAGTGTTGCCTTCGGTTCTTTAGACCAAATCCGTGGAATGTCTAACTGGCTTAGCGTGAACTTGGGGCTTAGTGCCCCATTGTTCGCCGCGTTAACTATCACGGGATGGATTCATCTCGAATCTTTGAAGCAAGCGCTGAATGCAGAGATAAAATCCGAAGCAAAAATCACCCACTTAGAGCAGCGCATCGATCTTCTGGTTGCCCTGTTGTTTGGTGTGGGTGTTTTGTATACCGCTGTCGGTCTCCGAGGCGCCTTAGTGCAAGCAATAGACGGGTCGTCGGAGCAATCGGCCTCTGGCATGCTTAGCGCACTCGTCAACGGAGGAATCTTGAGCGCCATGACCTCTACGGTGCTCGGTGGTGTGTTGGGTTACGGCTTGCGTATGCTCAAACTGTTTCGTGTCGGTCACGGTCTCGATGCTTTCTATGCGGAGCAAGAACTGCAAGTCATTGAACGACGGGACAGCTTACTTAAAGACATTTTATCTGAATTAAAGCAGGGCAATCCCCATCATGGTTGCTAGACGTTCCAGTAGAGTAATGGCGACGCACGCGGAGGACGCTGATCTGAATGTAGATGTTATGCGCTTCTTTGCCATTGTTGCCCTGTGTTTGTTTGCCATACTGCCGCATACCGAGCCCTCGACTACGAGTCGTGAGACTAAAAATGATCGCATCTATAGTGGCGATATGGGATCAGCACTTACGCAAAAAGTACTCAACGCTAGTCCTAGCGTCCCACAGGCCGAGAGTGTCTCTGCGCAGGGGCTGGCGCAGCAGACACCACCTTCTTCCACTCAGATAGTCGAACACACTGAGGTACACATACCGTCCTCGGCGATTGAAGCTCCCCAATGGGAGGCGATACACGTCCCATCTCCGGCTGCTGATCAAGACAGTGTTCGATTTTTGAATGCCCATACATTTACTGAAGCGGTGGCAAATGGGTCTATCATGTTGATTTACCATTATCATGAAGCTAGCTTCTTTTTTGATGCCGATGAGGCTGTCTTTAAGCCCATTGCAAACATGTCACTGCAAATATTTCGCTTGGCGATCTCAGAGATCCCAGAGTCTTTTCGGCGTTTGGCCCCGTTAAACCAAGAATCGGACACTGTTGGCCAGTGGTTCATTACGTTACCTGACCGGACCTTAAATTATTTAATTGACGGCCAAGCAAGCGGCGTCACCATTTCCATTTTAAACGAGTGGGCTTTGCCTATTGAGCGGCAAAACCTGCAGCCCCGTTTACGGTGAGGTGTTATCCGAAAGTCATCGCGAGCATATTCCTTGACGTTTCTCCTGCTTATGTTTGAATGTGGGCAAACAACAAGAAACGTATAAAGAGTTGTGAGGATGACTTATGAACAATGCGAAATACGCTGGTTTTTGGATTAGGGCTGGCGCCAGTGTTATCGACGCGCTGCTTCTTATGATTGTGCTCCTTCCGCTCATGTTTTTTATTTATGGTGAGGAATACTTTACCAGCGAAGATCTCGTTGTGGGTGCCGCCGACCTGATACTTAACTACATTCTTCCCATTGTGATCATCATCTGGTTCTGGCTACGGTTTCAAGCCACCCCGGGTAAGATGGCAACCAAGCTCACGATTTTGGATGCGAGTACCGGTGGTCCAATGAATTTTCGTCAGGCGATTATTCGATATATTGGTTACATTATTTCAACGTTGCCATTAGGTTTAGGCTACATTTGGGTGGGCTTTGATAAGCGCAAGCAAGGCTGGCATGACAAGCTGGCCAATACCGTTGTCATTAGAAGTACGGTCGATGAACCCGTGGTGTTTGATGACATGCGCCGCGAGTGATTGCGGCGACTTATGCGGATCGCTCTCAAGCAGCTGTCTCTATTCGTTATGTGCCATTATTAATTTAGATTCTGACAACTAACAGTTCGGATTAGCCTGAAAAAAATACAGTATTGTATTCGGCTTAACGTCGCGCTCGTTGACCAAATTCCTCGCAGCTTTAATGCCCGAAGTCCCGTCTCGCAAGAAGAAATGTTCCGATAAATCCGCCAATGGTATCGAGTAACTGTATATAGACGCAGAGCGTCATAGGGTTTAGTCCCCACTCGCCATAGGATTGGTGATACAGCGCAACGGCGAGAAGAAGCATGAGAGAAAACATAAACTCAATGGTAGCCGCTTTCTGGTTGGTAGCTTGGAAAAGTGTTTTCATTAACTCTATAAAAAGAACTGTGACGGCCGCAAACGCGAAGAGCGAAGAGGATGTAAAGCCAATAAACAGAGTGTATAAAATTAAGAATAGGTTCGTTGGAATGGCCGTGATGATCATTGTCTCTCCTCAAGTGACTTACCGATACGTATTTGACATCAGTATTCCACGTAGCACAAAAGTATTTGATTCCGCTGCGATTTAATTTTACATTCGAAATATTGCCATTCCAAAAAAAAAGACGCAATAAGTCGTAACGTT